>Ga0209611_10001853_pt1 | contig 36722 bp, 26 predicted proteins | sample S1TSphgellanicum_3_FD_187693 | JGI IMG/M metagenome (GOLD analysis project Ga0209611, IMG submission 187693) | Host-associated microbial communities from peat moss isolated from Minnesota, USA - S1T2_Fc - Sphagnum magellanicum MG (SPAdes) (version 2) | ecosystem: Host-associated > Plants > Peat...
GCTATTTGATTTCGCATGTAAATTTTGTGTGACAAAAACAATGACATTAATTTAAAACTTTATTATGAGTCCAATGTTTTATTGGAACTCATCTATATTTTCCAATGTGATTCCCAATAAAGTTCACTACAACATGAATACTTTAAAAACATGACTTTATATCTTAAGTTCGTTTACAATCTAAATATATTCTAACTGCAATAGGTCAAACAATTCACCTAATTATTCTTTCACTCCATTTTGTGTGGTTTAAAGGGCTATGGGTGTGCCTTCTAATGCTCTACACTTAACTTGGGACCACAAGGATATGACGATTATTGAGAGAGAGAGGGAGGTGATTGATACACTAAGTGTGTAGTCCTTGACTTGTTTACCCTACTAGTCATACATTATTACAACGTATTGATTGACAATTGCACAAAACAATTATCAATTTTGACACAAGTTTATTCTATTCTTTGGTCTATATCCCAAAGTGTTCTGACCTAATTTGGTACATCCATTCACAAGTTTAAATTTCATAGGAAAAATTGTGATGTTTGAAAGAGCTACAATGTTCAATATATTGATCAATGTTCCAAATATATTGGACTTATGACATACAAGAACATTTGCTATAGCACTCGGTTTTCTCTCTACAGTTTTCCTTGTTTGAAAAGCTGATCATTTTCCCCACTTTAAAATGCATTAGCTAAGATTTGCACAAGTATCATCAAATCAAACCCAGCGCACATCAATCACTTAGGGAATTTCATCTAAACACAATCTACATATTCTTTACAGTCATGTCATGAGCTACCAACTATGACCAGATTTCAGTAGCCAGCAATAATCATGAGTATCTCTTAGATTGCAGATGTTGAACAGTGTTTACAAAATCAGAGTCTAGTTCAGACTACAGAGTACATTGAGTTGTGGACCTCATCCCAACATTCTGCAAATAGATGTTGTGGCTGTCCATGCTAGCTGTGGGGTGTTCCCATTCATGCACCCCCTTTGTTCCTCCCTTAACAACCTTTTGTCCAAAATCTTCCACAGTAGTCAAAGCAGAAAATAAAGCTGAATTGCATGAGCCCACCTGCCTGCCTTGTGCCAATCAAAGCTGCTACAGAACCTTGGCCACACCAAAACATAGCAGACCTTACAAAAGGTACTATCAGCACCATGCAGTTCAAGACCTACTGTAGTGATTCTCTACTTTAACATTGTTACAAGCTTTGCAGGGAAAATGTTTTGTCTGGTGATACTTTTGCAAATCTGCAAGAAGAATCAAATCCATTGCTCTTTGGTGCAACTCAAATGTGCCCCACACCTGCACTTCAGGAAGCTAGGTGGACAACTATCTCTAGGTTTAAGTTGCATCAATAGGAGTTTCAAGGCGAAATTGGATCCTGCTGAACTGCTTGATGATTCACAGGCCTCCAGACTGTTCGGCCCTTGTTGATTTCATCCCCTTCCTGATTTCTGATCAAGTGTATGAATTGTGGTTGTGATAGACCCTCCAATGTAGAAATATCATTGCTACCATCACAAGGTTCGAGTCTGGCCAGGGAATCCACCTTATCCCCTTTGCCAACTTCACGACGGTATTCAAGCGTTATCGTGCTTACTTCATAGTTCTCCTTAAATTCATTGGGTATGCTCTGCACAGAAAATACAACATATTTCCTAGATAATGAAATTTTTGAATTTTGTGAGGACACAGCAAGCAAAAGATACATAGCTGCCAAAATGGACTATATATAAGCTAATATAGAGCAACATGAACCTTTGTGCTTCTAGAACTCTCTGTGGACAATGTGATATGAACTGCAAATCCATGCGATGCAGAGCGACAAAGTCTTCTTCCAAGCACTGAGCTTCTATTTTTAAAGCTTTATATTCTTCAGGAATGCAGAACACTGGATTTCCAAATGCAAAGTTGGACATTCCTATACCCTGGATGTCAGAGAAGGGTCTGGTTAAAGAGGAATACCTCAAGAGTCCATGTGATATATTTGACATTGTTGACATGCTGGTTCATATCAAAGTCTCTGTCAAGTGGCTGCAAGGAGAGATCAAGTAGTAGCAACCATTCAGTCAACTACAAACAACCAATTGTGTACAAACTATGAGTTTCAACAATATCCATCAAGCAGCATGATTTGAATATCTATCAAGCAGATAGATAGATAAGTGAGGAAGTTCTGTGGCAGTGGTCTTGAGAATCTTACTTCAAGTCCACACTTTTCATATGGAGCACTCCCATGAAGCCTTGCAATTCGTCCTGAACTTGCTTGTCTTCTTTCTTCTGACAATGCCCACCTGTGAACCAGCATATTGAACAATCGAGAATCCAAAGCTATAAGTAGAATCTCCAAGCCACAGTAGATTAACACACTGTTGCATGGCATCACTTTTCTAGTTCTAACTGGTCTCATCTTCAATGTACTGCAGCAGTAATAAACAATCAGCATCTGCCAATGCCAATTTGAATCAAAAGATGATCTTGCAGCCTAAGAGAGTGAAACTAACTTTGGTGGATCTCTGACCCAAGGCGCTAATTCAGCTCGTATCTTGTCGGTGACACGATGCATGGTTTTTGTATCCACATGCATTAGTACCCAAATGCTGACAAAATAACAACACCACCTTGCATTAGTGACAAATCTTTTCCCTGCAACTTTGCACATTGCATGCAAATCAAACTAGCAACCAGGGCCTACTGTTGGATATTGTAATTAAAAATAGAATCACTTGTTCTCCACTTCCTGTCGTGATGATAACCTGGAGAAATGTGGCAATGTCAAATGTGTTCATGCTCACTCCACAAAGCTGTATATCTGGTTCTGATCTGAGATCCCAAACAATTCTCATAATATCTTGAGATGTAGTAAGCAGTGGGTTCTCACAAGAAATGTGAAAATTGGATTTGACAAAGGACTGAGCAGAATGGTTGAACCATACCTTGTCGCACAGGCAATAACCTCCCCTGTCCTAACCTCCTTTACAGTCCAATCGCGTCGTACTGCATTCCTCCCTTCTGTGCAGAACCAGGTGTCTATTTCCAGCAGACTTCGCCTGCAGGCAGCAGGCAGCCATGTGGTTGTGATATTTCTTTATGTAAACACATGTAGGACACATGTCAATTGAAGAATATCTTGAATGCACAATTACCAGTCTCTATGCAAACCACCAAAATCAAGGAATCAAGGTCAAGTTCTTTGAAAAGAACCACAAAGAAAGAACAAGTTAGGAAAAACATCCAGAAAGAAGAGAAAATTGTTGCATCCAAGCTACAAGCCACAAAAGCTGCAGACATGCCACAGGGATTACCAGGCCGGATATCGATCAACCTCAATGTGCATTCGTGTTGTCACAGTGATAAGCCGCTCATCATTCATTCCATGAAAAGCTCCATATCCAATAGTCAACACATGGTTGCATGCAGCTTCCTGTATTTCAAAGAGTCTATTAGTCAGTGCTGGTGCAACGTGCATAATCCAAGAACAGGAATTGCCTCGCTAGGTTTAGCTGCATGGAAAGAAGGAGAGAAAGGAAACAAGAAATGGAGGAAGCAGCACTCAAATCTTTTGGCGTTTGTCATTGACAGCGCCACAAAACTAAGAAGACGAGGTTCTGCAAGCAAACTCCATTGTCAAAGATAGTGCCAATAGCTTCACAAAAACACTTTAGATACAACAACATGCGTGTGTACACATACCTGGAGTAGACACGAGAGCGTCTCTAACGAAGTGGTTCTTCGAGGTCCGACCTCAGAGAAGCGCACAACAAAGCGCTCTCGGTACAAAGATCCATTCTCTCGTAGCGTTCCGAAGCCAATACAATCATTATTATCAGGCTCACGCAAAAGGGGAGCACCATTTTGCTCCTCCACTTCAATCTCCATCACACTACTACAATCAACGATGGCCTCCTCTCGCACAGCTCGCAACAAAACTCCAGTCCCCATTCTTCTTCTGCCTATTCTTCTTCTTCTTCTCCTTCTCCCCTCCTCCCCACCAACAACAACCGTCAACCTCCATTTCCCAGTACATTCCGCAAGCACACGGACCTTCACCTCACAATGATCACTCCACATCCGCACACCATGATCACTTACTCTACCGCCATTTACACTCCCACCTCGCAACCACGACAAGCTCATTGGCTGCTGCATCAATGCAATCGCCCCTGCCATTGTCCTACCCTCCTGCGAAGTTGCAGTTGTGTTCTGCACGCCCCGCAGACTCCCACAGCCCCCTCAAATTCCACCACATAAGTACTTGTGCAGTGGGGATATAGCAACCACACGCCCTCGCCTTTTTAGGGTTAGGCGCTCCTTCTCTTTCGCTTTGCTCTAGTGTTCTTTTTCCCGTCTTCTCGCTCCCTCCGCAGTCGACCCTAGAATACTGGAATCAAATTTTACTTACGAAATCACTAATCTGCGATTAATAATGACTAAAACTCATTCATTCATAATTAAAGATTAGTAACATAATTATAATGTAAGATTAATCACATGTGAGTTGGACGGTCCAGTGAACCTTTGTTTGTTGCGAACTTTAGCCATTTTGGGAAAAATCTTTTGAAAAAACAATATTTTGTCACAAATCCCCTGTTTTTCAAAAAAACATAATTCGCTGGGCAACCTCTTGGGTGCATGAAGTGATGCAAAAACATGCACCCAAGAGGCCCAAAGTTCTTTTTATTTGGGGGTAAGGGAGTTGGGGAGGTTTTGAATTTTTGGGTTCTCAATGTGTTCCAATCAACCTCCCAACGGATTCCCATCAAAGTTTGTCCGTCTCTCCGGGGGAGCTGAATTTACGGATTTGTTTTTGGTGTGTGTGTGTGAGGTGAGAGATGTAAAAAGACATGGCCACACTTTGCCACTGTTTTTGACTTCCATCAAAAATTGGGGGCCTGGAAAGAGAAAAGTGGGTGTGTGGTTTTCATTGCATCCGCACACCTTAAATTAAGGGCTTTCTATTCAACAAACATGTGTCAAAGTTGCCCCAAGGGTAGGTACTATGATAGCATGGTAATGGGGTATTATTATGGTAGCTAGTAGGTAGCTACCTGTACTTTTTTGGAGCCTTGTGCTTGATTTTGGATCCAGCACGCAGATTTTGCAGATTTTCCAGAATCCAAAACTGTGCGGCTGCATGACACCCTAAGGAAAGGAAAGGAAAGTGGTGGGCAGTGTCAGGGCCACCATGCAGAACACAAAACACCTTCTGCAGCTTTTGTCTAGCCAGCCTTTTGGGGGACCCTAAACCCTAAACCCTAACCCCCAAGGAACAGGCCTTTCCCAAAAAGAAACCGCCCTCCAAATACACTAGGAAATTTTCTGAGAATGCCCCCTTTCTGAATAGGTACCACCCCATCATAACATAATACCTAGTGTGATTCCATATTATTTTCTAATATGAATATTGTAGTACCTTTTCAGGTTCAAAAATAATTGAAATTTTTTTTTAAATGTCCCCCCCAAAAAAAAAAAAATCAGTTGTCAGAAATTGAAGAAAATTTTAATGGAAGTCCAAATACAAAAATTGGTGAAAAAAACTCAAGAGCTTTCTTGCTTGCTTCAGGATAATAAATAATCCATCATTTTTTTTTCCTTATGTGGGGGAGGGTCAGGGTGTTGGATCTTTCTTGTTCTCAATGAGTTCCAATCAAGTTCCCAATATATTCTCAATAGCTCCTCACTTGATCCCATTGTCCTTTGCCCTAAGTTCTACTCTTTGTAACCTATATACAAGCAGCCCCAAAGGAGGAGATTACAACATATCTATTTTGGGACTATGGAGAATAAAATGCTTGAGTTGGGAATCAATAGTGAAGAAAACGTTCTAGAACAGGCCATGGAAGAACATTCCACATACCACCTAAATGGTATTGGGCGGTTGAGCTCTGCATTCCTAGGTGGAATGGACCCTACCAGGGCTGTTCCATAGTACATAATACCCATTAACAATGGGTTCACCTTGTGTCCTTTCCTCCTTTTTGGGCCCAAATGAGACCCAGGTTTCCAGTGAGCTTTTTTGAGTGACCCCAAAAACTGTTGGGAAAAGGTCCAGCAATAAATAAAATAGGGGCTTCAAACAAGAGGGTAGGCTATTGCAACTTTGAGTGTTAATTCAAGTCCCACCCAGGGTTTTTTCTTTTTTGGTGGCGAAATTTCGCTATTTTTCAACAAATAAATTGGGAAAATTTTGGAAATTTTTTTTCTAGTGTGAATTCGACTAATTTTGCTACCTTTTCTTTTGTTAAATTTCGCCAAATTTTTTTATATGAGGGGAAAAAAAAAATTAAAACACTGGTCCCACCCCGCTATAAAAGCAAAATTGAATAATTTAAGGTGAAAGATTATTTAAATGCTACCACCCTGGGCCAATTAGGAAGCCCACCATTAAGTCATCTTTGGGAAAAAATTGCAATTAGTAAGTAACTAATACGGTTTTAGATATGACTTAAGTCCTCTATATTCTCTTCCCTTTCGTTCCATTTTGGTTTTTTTTTTCTTTTTGTTTGTTATGAATCTCTGTCATGTTCAGGTCAATTTAACTCTAAAGGTTAACCAAGCCATTGTTTTGGACCTGGAAAAATATGATTTTGACCTGTACAAAAGAAATTTTAATGGAAAATCAAGCCCAATTTTTTCCATATTTAGAATGAAAAAAAAAATTAACAGATTTTTCAGTAAGTAGCCAAAAATATACAATGATCCCCTTTTTTTTTAAGAAAAAATTTCATATCTGGTATAGAGCAAAATTTGGCTAAATGTTGTCGTTTTTTCCCGGCTATGGCCACTCTGCCTACATCACAAAATTAGCCCAAAAGAAACAGGGGCGCTAACCTGAGTGTCCACTAGGGACTAATATCCTCTTAACTTAGTAAAGAATAAGAATTGCCAATTTAAGCACAGCAGAAAGTTTCAAAATGCCTCTGAGAATGAAGGCATCTTTTGAGGCACCATTTTGGCATTTCATTCTTTTGTAGCCACCCTATGAATAATACAATAAGCGAAGTCAACCTTTGTTGGCGGCTATTCTTTTGGGATGCTGGCTATTTTAGCCTACTCTCTATTGCCAAACTACCATACCTGCCTATCAAGTTAGGCACTTTGTTGCCTAATGTCTATTAAATGCTCTAGAAAAGTCTACATATTAGGCAAAGGGAATTCCGAATCTATCTATGAAGGGAAGGTTGTTTGTTTGTTTGCTTGCTTTTGTTTGTCACATTGAGATCTCTCAAACCACTGGGCCTCTTGTTATGCTCTTGTTATCATTGGATCGCGGTGCTTCTTGCGGGGCTCTCAATGAATAGGGGGTGCACCAAGTTGGTTTTATAATGTTTTGACCTCCATTGGAGAATTTATTGAATATTGAACTACTTTTTGCAACTAAAAATCCATTTAAAGCCAAAATTTAAAAGTTATAGGAGAATTCGGGTGTGCTTTTGATATTGTTGGAATTCCCTTCATTTAATGAAGTTTATTTGAAATTTTTAGACCTGAGGTTTGAGAGAGAGATTGAATTTTCAGTAGTTTTTGTCATTGGAAAGTCAAGTCAATTACAAAAAATGATTTTGTAAGGAAAAATTAGTTCAGTAATGAGTTCATGCTTGGGTCAATTACACATGCTAGTCAATTACACATGCTATACTCGATGCGATGAAATTAGGTTTTTAGGTTTTTATTAAATTTCTTGAACTAAGGTAATCAATTGAGGATATACATGGGGCTTTGAATTTTAGGGTGCATTTCTACATTAGCTTCATCATCATTGTTTAGATGGTTTGAAGAACAACTTTCAAACATTGGCATTGTCAAGTATGGTGGCTACACACCATATGATTCTTATCTATCTACCTCTTGAGGAAGGTTGTTTATTTGTTTTGTATGTTGAGATCTCCCAAACCATGACAATTCCCATTGCATTCTTGTACGATTTGAAAACCCTAGATGAGTTACGGTGCACCTAGGCAAGTTTGTAATGTCTAGACCTATGGTGGAAGAATAATATTGAGCAATTTTATCATTGAGGCACACTCTTGATATTATTGGAAAGCCCTTGATGAGTGGGATTATACGGAGGTGATTTTGTAATTTTTAGATTGAGGTGCAAGGGATATTGAATTTTGAGTAATCTTTGTAATTGGAAATTCAACTAAATTACAAAAATTAATTTTGGCAAGAGAAATTAGTAGGGTACCAAGTTCACACTTGGCCTTGGACCAATGGCAAAGGCCACATGAGTTCTTTGCAAGTTTGAAGGCTTATGCCCATATGACATTATTGCTTGCAGGGATTGAATGCTTCAGGATTCATGCATAAGGTGTCAAAAGCTTTTTTTTTTTTTGAGAAATTATACAATTTTTAATCATATTTTTCACACATTAGGCATTGGTAACCATTGGGCATTTTCCCTCTGATTTAAATTTTGCCTAGCTTTGTAGGCAGGTGTTCTTATTTTCAGGCATATTTTAATGCTTTAACCCCTAAATGCCTGATAAGGCAGAAAAACAATTCTTTGGAATTTCAAATGGATGTGGGTGATGAAACTTTAGCTATTTTTCAACTTCTGGGGCTGCATCAATGGTTTTTATTTTTTAATTCTTTCAATTTTGTGATGTTGATCAAGTGACAATCATCCATAAATATTTTAGCCAAATTTGACATTATTTAAAATATGAAAGTAAAAATCTTAAGCACCCTTTTGTATTGTAGGCAATTGTGGAAATTTTAGGTGATTTTTAAAATAATGATTTCATTTACTCATTACCTTTTTTCTCAAAATAAAAAAGTTATGACCTAATATTCTTTTTCAAAAACAATTTTTGCAAAATGACAAACATTTTAGGCCAAAAACATCACAGGGTTGCAAGGGGCTTTCTGAGAGCTTTTCTGCCACAATTCTAGACACTCATAACTTGGGATTGCACCTTGCACTACAACAAATAATGGTTTTTCTTCTGGCAGCAGGCTTTAGCCCATGACACATACATGTGTGAGGTAAACTAAGGCCCACTTTACACTAGGAGTCAAGGCCAATGTTCACCTCAAATCAAGCCAAAAATGCTCCAAGTTGGCCCCAAGTTCTTTCAGCCCTGACTCCTAGTGTAAAGCAGGCCTAAGTATATTAAATAAATTAATAAGTGGTTTCATTCATTTCAATGTCAAATATACTGTACCCAAGGGTTAGTTTTGTCATTAAATAAGGTATTATATAGTGAAACAAATTTTGATGAAAATATGAAGCTAAGCTGTTTAAAACCATCATAAATTATTGCAGTCTACAATCTAGATAATTTCCATGGAGAGAAAAAGGAATTTCTGGGGATTGCTGTGCAGAATTTCAATTTATTATAAAGGAAACTAAACCACAGGTTTTGGAAGGAAAATTAAATTGGATTAAATGTTGTATGAGAAAGTATAAAAGATGGTGTCATTTCATTCAAAATTTGCTGTATAATTAAATAATGTCCTAACCATTTTTTCCGAACAAAGTTTGATGGTCATTTAGGGTTAATAGTTAATACTTTGATGTCTTTTGTAATGCTAGAAACAATTCAATATTTAAGATTGGAATATTGATTGGACTTGAGCAAAGGTTTTGAGTTCTGACCTATTTGGAAATGGAGAGGTTGGTAAATTGACAAACTTTTTTTATTTTCACAATTTTAACAAGTTTCTGAAATTCAAGATGACGTACAAGGAGTAAGAGAAATACACAAAGTGATTGAAGGAGATTTTTCAATTTGGAAACCCTTGGCATGGAAGATAAACTTTGCATTGCAAGGTTCATTCTATGTGTCATACAATGGATAGGGTGCTAAGGTGCTTGCTCCATTCTCATTAAAGCAATAACTCCAAATTTGACCCCTTGAAATTTGAATGCACTATCACCTCCTAGACACACAAGGTCCTCTACAATGTAATCTTGAAACAAACCACCACATGTCATTAGAGCAAAAAAAAGTGATAGCTTTCATGTTTGTGGCAATTCCACCATCACCCAAGCATTCAAGTGTGAGCAAAATAGACACACATTGAAAACCTACCACCACATAGCAAAGGATGGAAATTCAACTTTGATAATCAATTGTAATCGTTTAATATGTAGAAATTGAAAGAAAAGGCGAAGACAAGATTTTTTCCTTAGTGGCAATCAACATGATATGTGCAAGTTTTCAACAATTTCCCAACCAACACAATCATTCCAATGCTTGGAAGGATTGTTAAGCACTTTTTAAAAAGCAAATAGATTTCTTCATATTTTGTCATGGGCCTACCTTGATGAAGTAAATGGAAGATAAATGCAATTGAACAAGGTTTTTTTTCTTTCTTTCTACCACAACACCTACAGCTACATGGTTCAAAATACCTACCCATGGATACATATAAGCATTCATTAAACACATGTTGGTTCATTTTCAAAAAATAGTATTCCCCAACTACCACATTTGCAATTGGAGTAACTAACTTCTTATGACCAACATGTTTTTCCACAAGGAATCTAGCTTTAGCACTAAAAACTTATCAGACTCCTAAATTTTACTACAAACTTTACATTTAACTTGGTGCACCTTCCCATCATCACCTACCACACATTTTGCCCAAGGCAATTTTGAAGCCCATGTGTCTTGGAAGTGAACAATGGTTCACTTCATATAATTTTTTTTCAATTTTTCCTATTTTCAAGATTAGGTTTTACTTGAGCTAGATCAAAAACAACATAATCAACATCAGCCCTATGACCTTGGCTAAAATTAGCACTAAAAGTAAGAGATGTAAAGGGAACACAATCACACAAAAAAAACTTGCGCTTAAAATCCTTGGGAAAACCTAATGGTAGCATTGCCCAAAGCTTCTAAATGTAAGCAAACTTGATGAATGTGATGCACAAGTGACAAGATTGTGATTAGTACATGACAAAATACATGACAAATGAAGAAAATGAAGAAATAATTACAAGGTTTTCTAGAAAAAAATGTGCATACAAAACAAGTCACACATTCAAATTACAAGGATCATGATTTAGATTTAAAATGTGCACATAAATTATAACCTACAACAAATTTGATTATAAGTTTTAAATTGCAAATATCAAGCACATTCACAAGGTCAAAGTTATTGCAAGCCTAATTAGAATCACAATTCACTAAAGTGAAAGTACATTACAAAATCTTTTTTTAAATGTCACACTTGTAATTTTCCCTACATTTCTTTGAAACTTAAATATGAAATTTTTATATTTTCATTGAAATATTAAGAAAGGGGGGAAAGCATGATTAGGTAGACCCCTAGGAGCCACTTAAGGATTTTTTTCAAGAATGGGTCAAAAAATAATTCATTTAAAAATCATGACCATTTTTGTAAATCTTTTTTTTCCTATTGGTGCACTAAAGTAACTAGGGTTTACAAACATGAGTCTAGAATGCAATAATCTGACCTACATTTCATTACGGACTAAAGTCTTGAAATGTAAAAAACCATAGTCCCACTAGAGTCCAAATGTAAGAAACCATAGTTGAAATGCATTTTCGTTGTGAGCTTCTACTACTGTTGAATGCTCCATTTTGTTGAAACAACTAAACTTTAAAAGAGATTCAAAATTGATTGTCGGCGCCATGGTTGTCTTTTTTTTTTTCTCATGTGATGAGCTTTGGATCATCACCATTACGTAAAAATTTCATTTGTGTGATTTTTTTATTTTTTTTGCAAATTTTTAATCATTATTGTGTGAAATTTTCTTTAACATTGTGTGCAAGTTCACCATGGCAACAATGGTATGTTCAAGCTAAAGTTGTTTTTGTAATATTCATGGGGTGGTTTGAGGCATAAGTTACAACCAGTTTCCATTTCCAATGTTGTAGTAAATTTCAACTTATTTTCATTTGCATTTTTTTCAATATTGCAATTTAATTAATCTTATGAATGGATGTTTTCAGGAAACCAAGGTGGTGGACATGAGGTATTTCATGGAGAAACAAGTTTGAGGGGCATAGGTTGTGATCTCAAAACCCTAGGAGAGGCTAACATTTCAAAAGAAGAAGTGTGCAAGGTTCTTAGCCCAAGATTTGACAAGAATGGTTGGAAATTCAAATTGTACACTAACATTGCAACACAAGAAGCGATTGTAAACATGTACACACATGTCTATGAGAAAGAAAAGGTTTTGAATGACACGATAACTATGGAGTTTGCGTGCGTTTCAGTTGCAAAAGACAAAGGACTTAGATTAAATTAGGTAACATATGTTTTTGCTCCCCATGAAAAACATCTGTCTTTACAAGTTGCAAAGGAAGCTCCAAAGGATAATCAACTTATTACCCCTCCTAATTCAACACAAAATAGTGATGTTTTGCTAACGGGACTAGATTCAACACATCTACCTATTGTTTCCAAATGTGTTGGAAGTGCTAGAGGAAGTTCAAGTTCAAAAAGTCAACCTAGAGGTGGACACTCTAGATTGCACACACTACAAACTATGAAGGTGAAAATCAAAGTGGTTTTGCAAATCAAAACATGCCACATAGTCAACAAAAATCTGGTTCGTCTTTTTCATCAACAAATATGCCATCCCCATGGAGTTCAGAAGATATCTCAAAAGTTTTTTATCTCTTGGTTTTGAAGTAATCTTACATTCTAAGGTTGAAAGAATAAATAGATGGTATTCAAAGAGACCTTGTACAAAAAAAAAATTGAGCAGAAACATGTTCGCCTAATTGTGGATATTAGGTTGGCAATGCATATTGAAGAAAAACTGAATTTGATAGGGTGAAGGCAGAGCTTGAAAAAGTTAAAAACGTTTTGTCCTCATTAATGTCTATGGGTAATGAGACATTTTTTTCTTCATTAATGTATGTGGGTGGCGATCACCCACAATCATTACCATGTACAAAGTTGATGTTAGATTAGGTTCTAGATGTTCTTAGTGTTACAATAGAATCAATTGAAGAATCAAAGCAACAACTTCGATATGAAGAGAAAAACATGTTGTAAACCAAGGGGAAGCTGTAATCAACAAAATTTGATAGTATTGTATGTGATTCTAACTTTTTCAAGTGTGAAAAAACATTGGGTTCTTCTTTGAATGGCATACAACTTTCCTGGGAGTAGCTTGCTCGTATGAAAATAGGCATTAGCCTTCATTTTCAACCACTTATAGTCAACAAACCATCAATTCCATTTAGCTACATCGTGATAATCAATGTTGAAACTTGTTTAGTTTACAATGAACAATTTTATTTCTATGACCTTTGCATTACATCATGTGGTCACACCTATCACCCATGGTGTTTAATTGTGCATACTATTTCCTCCAAAAATGTAGGGCCATCAATTGTGAAAAGGTCTTCCACGAAAGTCAATGCTCTTCATTTAGATTATCGAAACTTGTGGCTGAGGCATTTGGTTTAGTAACAAAGGTGGAGGATACAAGAGACAATATGAGCCTTCAACAAACTCCATTAGGTCAAATTATACAAATAAGCATGAAATTTAAACTATATTTCAATTTGATTGATGGTAAAACTTTCATGTGTTTCCTTCTAGCCAAAGACTCTATTGCAAAATTTTGAATAATTTGTTAAGTTAACAAGGTCTAGATCTCAAGAATCCTAAATCAAGTCACTTTTTAAGGAGCTGCTAATATGAAATTATAATAAAATTTACAGTCCATAAATTTTGTAATTTCATATTAATAGTCCTAAGGATTGGAATGCATGTTTTTTGGTTCTAGTATGGAGGTTTCTTTTACATTATTTCCTTTCAAGGAAGGTTTACAATGTTGAATCCTAAATTAATGACTATAGGAAATAAGCCTTACTTTGATGTCCTTGTTATTTTGAGATGTCCTTTGTTGTTCATTTCTTTCTTGGAAATAATCGTGGCACTAAGTAACATCATAGGTTCCTAGTTCGGACAAAGGATGAATAAGTAACATAGTTCCTAATATGTAAGGTCAAGGAAAACCATTTTTCAAGTTGATCATGGGTAGTGTAAGTTTAGGAAATTATGGAACATAAGTCCTAATATGTAAGGTCAAGGAAAACCATTTTTTAAGCTAATCATGGGTAGTGTAAGTTTAGGAAATTATGGAACATAAGTCTTAATATGTAAAGTCAAAGAAAACCATTTTTCAAGTTGATCATGGGTAGTGTAGGTTTAAGAAATTATGTTCCTAACAACTGTTCCACCTTCATGAGCTAGGAACTTGCTTCTAAATACCAAGAACATTAGTTTTAGGAACACATGTTATTATAAATATATATTTTTAGGAACAAGTAATTGTGGAATCCTTGGTTAACTAGTTCCTACTACATTTTTTTAATCCACATTACATTACTAGTCCAAGGGTTTCATTTTATGTTGAAGCCTCATGAATTGTTGGGCTATGTAATACATTGCATAAGTTGTTCCTAGCTTGAAGCTCAAAAAGTGGAAGGAAGTTGGGGCCTCATTAAATTGCACTTAATTGGATCTTGGAATTTTCTTCAAGGATCAAAAATATTTGCATGCCTCTTTGTATTTGATGTCATTGTTTCCCTTTTTGAATCATGATGCCATGTTTATGTGATGTTATTGGTTTGTCTGACTTGCTGTTTTGGTAGATTTGTAGTAATCCCAAGTTTAAACTACACAAATGTTGTTTAACTCCACGATTTTTGTGCAAGTTTCTTTTAGGGAATGTTTTTTTCTCTTGCCATACTTGAGTGTTATTGCTTCACTATTGTGAATGCCAAATTGTTCACTATGACTATGCCATTTACATACATATTTTTTTATGTGCACAATATTTGGTTGTCATAGTTTAGATTTTAGGTTTAGGGTTTTGTGTATCCTTGAGAAGCTACTAGTGATGAGGTCTACTTGTTTCCTCATATGTGCCTTATCTAGTTTGAAGCATGAAATATTTTATAACTATTTTCTAATCATGGGCGAATATTTATGTTGTAGATGTATTATTTGAATACGATGCATCTACAAGTGCATATATTGGGCTCACTAAGGAGCCATCCATTGTCATGCCATCCCCTTCTAAGTCATTCAAAGGGATTACTATAGTTTTTCAACAAGTTTACAAGGTACATCTCCAACAATGATTTTAGAAGAAGCTAGCAAAGTTGCTTCAAAAAAACATTCTCCAAATTTGCAAGGAAATCACACAATACCTATCAAACCATGCCAAAGTCCTGGAAAGAATATTACAACATCTAAACCTACTAAATTGAACATGCTTAAGCTAAAACCCAACTCCACATGTGTGGTTTGCTTTCATAACAATGAGGCAATAATGTCGATTGAAGTTAATATATGATCATACATTTTTGACCCCATATCATTATGTTTTAAATCAGTGTTGAATTTCAATTTGTCATTACATAAGTATGCATCACATGTGCATTCAATTATAAATTTTATTAGTCTAATCCATTTTTTTGTTGTTATGGCAACCGTGTGGACATGGAGGAATATGCCAAGGATGTGTAAAACAATTTTTTTTTTGTCCAACTTGTCATGATAAAATTGGAAGTGCAAAAGTTCCACTAATACATTGCCTCATTCAAGTTTTGCACCTGAAACCCTTAGGTCCATTTCAAGCATTCAATTTCATGGTTATTCCCAAAGTCTAAACTAAACAAAAGAAACTCACTATATCAAAGCAAATTCCATGTGCATCAACTATTGGCATAGACAAATTGGTGGAGCTTGATGTCAACTCTAATGAAAAAACAAGTGAAGATACATGTGATCTAGGTCAACCTAGCTCCCTTCTTGAAAATAGACCAAAACGATAAGTAGCCATATTTGGTCTTGCCAAGTTGGATTTAACGCTGGCAGTGAATGATGATTCTACTTCACATTCACATTCTGATAATGAACATGAACCTCATCCTCCAATTGTTGTTCTAATGCAGATATTGCCTTGTGAAGAAGTTAATTCTAAACCAAGTTTTCCCACTATTCCTAATCTACATAGTGTGTAGAATGATAAGGTAAAGGTTAGTGCAATATCCCAAAAACTAGCAACAATGAAAAGGAAAAATCCCATAGCTCTTGCAACATTCATAAAAGAATCACCAAGGCTAATGAAGGACTAGTTGAAAGTGCTACCATTGAGAAGGCAAAATCAAAGGGCTAACGTTAGAAGTTATTAAGTAAAGAAGTCCAAAAGCTTCTAATTAGTAGTCCTTCACAAAGTTCATAGAATTGTCGCACATGTGGGAGAATTTAATGAATTGCCATCCTAGACTAAAAGTACTTGTTTGTTAAATTAGGAATAGTAGTTATGCATGTATCTATATCTAGTATAAGTACGTAGAATTATGGTCTTGTTAGATCTAAGCCCTTACAATATTCAACTCTATTTAGTCCATAGAATTTGTAATTGCATGGTAGTGACTATTCAATCATTTCATTATGAATCCACAATTGCTAAAATATTGTAATGTCTTTTCAATTCATGAAATTTGGACTGTATACTAAATATGTTATTGTTTAGGAATTTGACAAGTTAAGAAGTGGTCATGGAATTTGCAGACCATGTTCATATGATTGCATGTTCACCTACTTCATTTCGGACAACATGTACCAACTTGATAAATCATGTACAAATTCCTAGTTTCTTTTCATCAAATTAGAATATCAAGTGGCTTTTGGAAGTTTTTTTGTCAACTTGAGATACTTGTTTTTTATGATCATGTGCAAGCACCCAATATGTGCACATCATCTGATAGATTGTTAACCAATTGACAATGGGATGTTTTTTCTTTGGATCTATACCTCAATGTGAAAGGTTGTTTATGTAACTTCAATGACTAAGCATTTAATAGGCTAATAGGCTACTTGTTAGGTAATAACCTAGTAAGTAGCTTAGCTAGGTAGCTTAGCCTAGACCTATATATCTAGTAGGTTATTTAAGACATAGCCTAGGACTACTAATTAGTAGCCTATAACTAAGTAGTGTAAGTTTTCTAGATAGGTGTCCTAGGTGACTTAGGTTTACATATTAGCCATGTAGGTAACCTATTAACCTAGGCCTACTAAAGGTACGTAACCTAGGCCTACTAGGTAAATAACATAAGCCACCTAGGCCTACTAGGTAAGTAACCTATTCTACTAGCTATGTAAGTAACTTAAGCCACCTAGGACACCTATCTAGAAAACTTACACTACTTAGTTATAGGCTACTAATTAGTAGTCCTAGGCCTAGTAGGTAGGTAACCTATCCTACTAACTATGTAAGTAACTTAAACCACCTAGGCCTAGTAGGTAGGTAACCTATCCTACTAACTATGTAAATAACTTAAGCCACCTAGGCCTCCTAGGTAGGTAACCTAACCTAGGCTATTGAGGTTTATTTAGTAACTACATACATAGTGTAAGCCACCCAGGCCTACAAAGTAGGTAGCTTAACCTAGGCCATTTAAGCCTACTAGGTATGTAGTTTAATTTATGGCTTACTAGATAAGTACGTAACTTAACCTAGACTACCTAGGTGGATACAAAGCCTAACCTAGGCCTAGGTAGCTTAAGTTAGCTTAACCTAGGCTTATTAGGTAGGTACATAACTTAATTTAGGCCACCTAGGTTTACTAAGTATGTACATAGCTAACCTAAGCTAGGCTACTAGGTAAATAACCTAATTTAGTATTAAATAAATAACTTAAATTTAAACCTATTTAATAGGCTAGGCTACCTACCTAGTATGCTTAGGTTAAATTTATTAATAGGTTAGTAGGTATGTACATAACCTATTAAATAACATAAACATAGGTAGCTTACTAGGTAGGTATAAACCTAGACCAAGTAGGTACCTATAAGGCCATGTAGACTATAACTTACATGTCCTAAGTTTATGCATTTATTAATAGGTACCTCCTACTTAACTAGGTTAACCTACTTATAACCTACCTATTTATGTAGATTGTGTAAAAAAATTCAAGTTCGTTTAGTGTGATATGTTGAAAAAACATTCATAGAAGTTGATTACAATATGTTGGTCCAAAATCATGTTCATTACAATATGTTGTGCAAAAAAATCACCTTATGGGGTGGTGGTGCAATGGTTAATGACTTAATTTTTCAATGTGAAGGTGAGGAATTCAAGTCCCCACATGTGCAACCTAGGCTATTTTGGCTATTTAAGTGGCCTAATTAGGTAGCCTAGGTTGTAAAGCCTATTAGACCACTTTAGCCTAGGATACTTGGCCTAACCTAGGGGGCTTGACCTAACCTAAGTGGCTTGGTTTAACTTAGTGGCTAAGCTAAGTGGCCTAATATAGGCTTAGGACATAAGGTGAGTAGGTAAATAAATAATATTTTTTGAATAATTAATTATTAGGTTCATTAATTAAGTAGGTAGGTAGGTAGGTAGGGTAAGGTAGGGTAGGTAATTAATTAATTAATACTTTCATATAGATTTTAGATAATATATTTAAAATAATATATACATTTGGTCACTACCCAAATTATATTATTGTCACAGTGGTTCATTAAAAAAAACTTGGTAAAAAAAACCAACTAAAAATAACTAGTCAAAACAGTTGGGTCCAAAATAATTTGTCAAGAATGGCATTTTGGTCAAGTTGAACATGGGGGAAAAAAATCATATGGGCGGGTGTTTTTTAACCAAAATTCCCAGTTAAAAAGGCTGTGATTTCTTATAATGAATGGAGTTGCATTATTGTTGCAACCAACCTATTTATGAATAAGGATTCATGAAATTTGATGGGGTTTAAGATAATCGTTGAGTCTTAATTCCAAATATTTAACCCATGAACCATCTTGATAATTGGACTAACTAGGAACCTAAACAAAAACTAGCCAAAAACTAGAAGTGACCAACACTAGTAGTATTTAAGCATGTAGCCACCAATTAGAAGTTGATTTTTTTTCAAATATAAGCCATATCTAGCATATAATATATTAAACACCAATTGGAGTACCTTTGGTTACAAATAAGTGGTACTACATTTCTACCCATCCAACATAATAAATTACTAATACTTATTTGGATCACTTCAAGTTAGATTTATGCCTCCAAAGTCATATGGAATCTAGGTTGGGTGCCCATCATATAAGAAGCTTGGCATGCAAGCAGTTCCCAATAAGTTGAAGGGAAAAAATTGTTCCAAGCTTCATTTAATTTAAGAATCATAAACCCTAGGGTGGTAACAAGAGGGTGTAGGCTTCAAAACAAGGGAGGGCCAATAGGAACAAGGTTAACACAATGTAAAATACAAAAGGTTTATGACATCAACAATGGAAGGTTTACTTTTTGGATTAACTAAGGCATGCTTCCTTGAGGATCAAATTGAGATACCTAATAGAACCAAAATAAATGATACACCACTAATTCTAAAAATTTGAAATACTTGCCAACTTTGGTGTTTGGAGATATAATGGAAATGGATTACATAATTGTTGAAAGCTTGGAAACAATGGCTAATTGTTAACCAACTTGCATGCAATGCAAAAACAACACTAGAAGTTAGAACAACCACTATGCCCTATGTTAATGGGTTTTTTTTTATTCCCATCAAAGTTTTTGACCTTTTATTTACCTAGTAACATGTTCTGAAAATAGTAACAACTATATACAAAATGAAAAACTAAAAGTCCTATGCACCACAAATTGCATGAAAAATTCAAAAAAACAAAACCAAAAAAATAGAATGTTTTAGTCCTTTATTTCAAAATGAAAAGAAAAAAAAAACATAATATCTCCAAAAATTTCTTTCCTCCAAGTTTATCCTCCAAGTTATATCAAATAATTCAAACTTAAATAAATTAAATAAATCATTTATGTCATAACCTTAACCTTGGGTTTGCGACCAAAGCAAGGGCGTGCAAAGGTGTGGGCCAAGAATGAAGTTTGGGAGTCACATTTCATGCTCACGGGAATGCATGAGAGTGTGAGGGAATGAACCCACACATTCCCAAGTGGGCTCCCACTTTGGGAGTTAAAGTCCCAATGGACTTTTGAATTTTCAGAAGGCAATTGCAGGGGTCAAAACTCATTGGATAAAAAAAATTCCTTATACCATTGAAAAGCTCTTGCAACCTAGATGTTCAAAATGGGCTCGCATGACCCATTTGGGTACTTGAAACATAATTTATGGTCAAAAGAAGGGCCGGTAATCAAAGTGTCAATTTGACTCCCGATCCCTAAAAGTTAGGAATCTCCTTGATTTACTTGCATTCAGATGGTGTGCCACATATCGTTGGAAAGCTCTTGACTAGGGAACAACTTTGCTTTAGACCTCGTCTCAATCATAGGTTTTTACAAAAAATTATGGGCCTCCAAAGTCGCGAGAGTCCCAATTTCAGGAATTTCGAGACTCCTAACTTGGGAGTCCCGGGACAAAATGACATTTGGGTGCAGGCCCCGTGGCCAAGCACAAAAAATACTATAAAGGGGAAGTTGGTGGTTTCCCCCAAGTCCGAGCCATGGTGAATTTTGTGAGTTCGTGTTTGCCCGTGGCTCGTCCGTGCACCAAAAGTGCTCCAATTATGCACTAACCAACTTGTTATTTCATTTATGCAGATCCATGTGAATAAGTGACCCGCTTGTCATTCGTCCTATTCCCCATCCTAGAGCTCCAACATGCCCTTCTACCCTCGAAATGTTCCGAGCTAGGGAGTGTATCCTAATTCCTCATCTTTCTATTGTTTTCACCTTTGGACTTTCAATTGACCATCAAGGGTGTGTCAATTTAAATAGTCACTAGCTAGTATTGACATTAATAGTTCAAAATTTCAAAAATAACAACATGTTTCAAAACTATTTATTCTGTAGATTATTAATTCTACTACCTACTCTATCAACCACCTATTTTGTCAACTACTAATTCAACATGTATCACCGTTTAAACTACTATCAATTACATAATCATCAAAGACTAATCAAAGAACTATAGTTAACGTGTGTTAATAATGGGTGCCTATTATGACCCATTTATTGTCTACAATGTAAATTTTACATAATTTTCACACATTCAAGGCATGAGTTAAATTGTTGTGGCAATGGGTTACAACCATTGAATACATATTACTGTACTAATATTATAATGATCAATCTACCTTATGCAAGTTGCCACACTATGTCATTGCAACAATGCCCATGGCCCATGAATTCAATGTGTAATAATATTATTATTTATGATCTACCCAATGCGAGTTGTCATGCTACATTGCTACAACAACACCCATGGTCCATGAACTTAGTGTGTATTAGTATTGCATGATTGATCTACCCAACATAGGTGTTGCATTACATTGTTGCAACAATGTTCATAGCCCATGAATTTTGGAAAATAAACTAAGTTTTAGGCTCTATTATCTAGTAATGATTCATGAAAATGTTGTTCAATGATGCATGCATCATGCATATGCACAAGTGATAGTGCACATTACAATGTACTTCAACTTTTAAAAATTAAACACAATTGACAAGTAGGTAGATAACTTGTTGGGCCATGGTAGATGGGAGGTAGGAAGTAGAAGGTAGGAGGTATATGTTATACGTAGGTAGGTATCATACAATTATTTAGTAGATAGGAAGGTCGGTAACATAGAAAATTATATTAAGTAAATAGGGGAGGTACATGAACTTAGGTTGGTTGTAAGATATGGTCAATGCTAATCAATTAGGTAGGTATGTTCTAGGACATGGTAGTTGGGTGGGTAGGTAGGCAAGTAGGCAAGTAGGCAAATAGTACATTTAAGTGGGTGAGTGGGTAAGTATGTAGTTAATATGTAAGTAGGTAAATAGGTAGGTAGGTGGGTAGGTAGTATGTAAATAGGTAGGTGAGTGGATGGGTAGGTAGGTAATATATAAGTAGGTGGGTTGGTGGATAAGTAGGTAGGTAGTCCACTTAGGTAGGTGGGTAGGTAAGTAGGTAGCACATCTAAGTAGGTAGGTGGGTAGGTGGGTGGGTTGGTAGGTAAATAGGTTGTAAAATTATAGGTGGGAGGTTTGGGGGGACACTTAGTGTAAAATTTAAAACCTACATGTGTCAAATGACCATTTTTAAAAGGGGTATTATATTATTGTCCAACTTATTTTTTATCACATTATTATTATCTAATTATCTAATATATACATATTAAAACCATCCTATATTATTTATAATCCATTATTTGAGATTATTACATATCTTATATTATAATTAAATTAATTATTTAAATAAAAGGTACCCTATTTTCAACTAATTAATTTTTACCCAATAACCAATATATTGTACCATATATTTTTACTCACGTCTACTTTTTTTTTTTATTAGTGTCCCTTTTAGGTGGGAGGTAAATATGTAATAAACATTTAAGATGTCCCATTTGACTACATAACATTGGTCATTTTGACTATTGATGTCAATTTCTTATGTTTAGTTTGACTGAATGTTTCATTTGACTAAAACCCATTCGACATTTTGACTAAGGTTGTTCAACTTGACTAGATGTATTGGTTAAATAAATCACTATAGTCAAGTTGGTTGGTCAAAAAATACATGCTTTGAACCTTTAGTCAAATTGGACATGTCCACTTGTCAAAGAGGACTAGTTAGTCAACTTGGAGCATTTGGAAAACCTAGAATTTTAGTAGTGAATGTTAAGTAACAAAACTTTTGGTAATTGAAATTATAACAATAAATACTTCCAATCATAGCTCAAAGAAAGTAAAATAAGAATGTTATATTGATATACACCTATTATAGTTGATAAAAAATGTATTTCACATGTCCAACATCAATAAAAAATTTAGATGCTTCCAGTGACGAAGAAGAAACAAGTAATTTCAAGTACAAACAAAGGTCATCAACTGAAAGAACAAAAAAAAAATGTAGGGAATCAATACCTCCAAGTGAAACAAATGGCAAATAATCAATCATAATTGTTAATTACCATCATAGGTGCTAACCATGTTGTGTCATAGCAACAAAAGGAAGGTGAGGATTTGTCAATGCAGGAACATTTGAGGAAGAATGAACCACGTAATTGATGATAATTGGATAGTTGTTCAAATTAATAAAACCATGACCAAACACAATATTAACATTAACAACTCCCAATGGTAGATGATCATGAATGGATTCCAAATAGTGCATTTACTTTAGAACCTTGTTTTTAAACAACTCATTGTACAAATTGTCATTAAACATATCAACATGAGATTTCTTGGAAGGTTTTTGAGGAACATGAACAATGACCTTTCCAATAGTAGAAATAAGTGCAATACCAAAATTAGCAACATCATTTGCAAGAGCCACAATATCAAAAACCCAAGCGCCTACTACAAGAAACTTAAATTCCAAAAAAATCATCAACAAAAATCTCTTACAAAAAAAGGACATCACAAAAAGACATTATAAAAAAACCAAAATAAATTGAAAACCGAAATGTATAAAAATTATAAAAAATATTTTTAAAAATCTTGCATTTGATTTTTCAAACAAAACTTTCTCATTGTTCAAAGTTTCATTGTAACAAAATAACTGACCCGCCTTCAATTCCCCACTAATAATGTGTTATAAAGTTTGGCCTTGTAAGTGTTTGTTAATTTAATTGGATCTATAAAATCAAAAAACTAGAAGGAAAAAAAAAATAGAAACATGGACAAACCGCAAAAAGCTAGAACCATAAATTAAATGGTCATAGAAGCATAACAACAGAATACATAGTTGTGTTTTGCAAATCATCATGTTGTCAATTGGATCGTATTTATAATAAACATGAAATATAAATTATATAAAAAAGAATCTTAAAATGCTACATAAACAAAGAAAAAATAATTAATGAATAGAAAGTAGGGAACAAAAACAATTATAGAATACAAAAAAAAGGAAAGAAAATTTTACTTTCTATAAGAAATAAGATTTCTGTGGCCAATTACTTCCATGTTGTATTTGTGGGGAACAAATGCTTCTTCCATGGAAGTAATTTTGACACCTCTCCCATTTTTGTTAAACATCATATTGTTTTTCAAATGAGGAAAGGTTGATGTTAATTTATCAATAATGAGATGTAATTGGTTTTGACGCACTGGTGTAGTGGTAAACCATGCATCATCACAATACTTCCATTTTGACTTAGAGAGGAGGAACATGGGGTGTGAACTTGACTAATCAACGGGTTTTGACATTTCCTAAAAAGTGTCGATGACATTAGAAATGGGGTTGTTAATTAGAGGGTGATGCTTATTAGTAAAACACTATGTGATGTATATTTTCCAATTCTTGGAGACCCCTTGACAAAATTTGAAGACTAAATCAGTAAATAGCTGCACAACATTAAACTTTTCAAAATCAACATTACATAATTCTTAACAACCACATGTATGAAAAAACTTCACATACAAAAATATCCAAAACACAAATTAAGCCCTATAGGTGTAATTAGCTGATATATATTTTGTTATAGCATCTTTTTCTTTTCATCAATAGTCATAACATCTGATTTTTTGATGACTTTACTAAAATTAACATTAGAAGCATGCAAAGTTGTTTTCTCACTAGCCATTTTCATGTGATGAAAGCAAACATCAATAAAAATGTTGAATGGGACTAAGGGAGATTACCAGATTTGATGACATGCTCTTCCTCTTTTTATTTGATCAACCTTTTAATGGCTTTGATCAAAACTTGAATGTTGCACATAGAATGAAAAATAATAAAAAAATCAATTAGCTACCTTAATAAGAACCTAGTGGAATATTTACAAGCTATCAAACAACTAAAATAAAAACCTTAAAATTCACTACAAATAAAATCTAGAAAAAAATTAAAATGAAAAAAATCAAGATTACATACCTTGTTGGAAGGTACAAATTGTTGTCCTTCTTTGCAACTTGAAGAATGAACGTGGCTAGCATATCAAACAAAACCATGACATATTGTTCACCTTCTAAAGGTCTTCATTTTAAAACTTTGAAACTCATGCCATTCATCAAAGGCATTTCTGGTCCACATTTTAGAATGTTTGTTTGTTCACCTACTACCTTTGTTTACATTCTGAAGTTCTTTTTCATTGATATTCAATAATTGGGATTTCAGTAAAACATCACTAATAGAATCAATATAAACAACATCATTAAAATCATCAACATTCTTGCCAACAACAATAGATCTAAAATGTGACGAAATAAGGACAAATTTGGGATGCAACGTAGGAAGAATAGATTCAAAATGTGGCAAAGGAGGAATTTCTTCAAGTTCTAAAAGGATAGGGTTAAAATGACCAAAAGCATCAAAGTCCTTGACATTTAATACAATGGAAAGGACATAAAAACTTACAAATAAAATGAAATTAGGTTAAACACAAGGATTAACACCACTAGGTGATCCCATACGTTCAACACCATCCAATGATTTTGCAAAGAATTCAAAAACATTGTTAGCCCACATATCATCATCATTAAAAACAAAATGAAGATTAGAAGGAGTTATAAAAGTTGATGCAAAAGATAGCAAATCTAAAAAACTACAAGAAGCTTGAAGCTTGAAGATTAACTAACTAGTTATTAGTTATTGTTAGATTAGATAATCTTGGCAAAAAATCCATGGAAACATCAATGGAGTACTTTGGAACATTAACACGATGCTTTTTCTAAGTTGCTTCATCAACATAATACATGGTGAAAAAAGAAATCAAAATGGAATGAATAGGAGAAAAACATAATGAGAAGGAGAAGAAAAAATTAAATAACTTCAATGCAAAAACATAATGGATAATGCAACAATGTTTGGAGATGCACCAACAATAGCACAAAACAAGCTACAAAAAAGAAAACATCAATAAAATACAAAATACAAAAATTGGAAATTGCAAAAACTTGGAAACCATTGCAAAAAAAACATAGAAACAAAAAAAATCCAAAACAAGAAAAAAAAAAGAAAAAAAGAAAGACAATTGCTACTATAGAAACAAATGAGTAAGAAAGGATGAAAGGTAAAGAAAGAAGAATAACTTCCTTGAAAAAGAACAAGTGTAGTGATCTAGACAAAGTTGAAGAAATCAACCAATCTATAATCAACAAAAAACACAAATCAAAAGCTAGAACCTACAAGCAAAGAATGAGTTCCTCTTTCGAAGCTTTGGAGAGCAATGATGGAAAATAGGAAAGAAATGTGCAAGAAAACAATGACGTCGTAAGGAAAGAAAAAGCTCCTCTCAAGAAGCTTTAGAGTTCGATGATGGAAAGCAAAGAAGAGACATGCAAGAAAATAGAGAAGCCGTAAGGAAACAAGGAGCTTTTCTCTAGAAGCTTTGGAAAACAATGATACGAAGTAGGATAAAAACTCTAGAGGCCAATGAAGCAAAATAGGAACAAACAAGCAACAAAATAATGTAGCAACAAGCAAAGATAATGAAATTTACTTAGAGCTTTTAACAATGATGAAACTGCAAATATGACAACAATGAAGTTGCAAAGATGAGCGCGATGAAAGCCACATGCAACAAGGAGGCGCAAACATGAAAGCAATGAGACAAAGATGCAACAAGGAGTTGCAAATAAGAAAGTGATGTCATAGAAAAAACTTGCAAAGTAGAAAGCAATTGTACAAAAAAAATTGTTAAAGAAACCTTAAAAGAAAAGAAAGTAAAAATTGAAAAAAAATCTTTCAATGACTTTACACATGGTTAAGATTTCGTTTAGAAAACCTTCTAGGAAGTTCGACATAACCTTCAACCTAACAACCTTGGAGTAGTGCGTTACCTCCCTGAAGGTCCTATAAATGAAACCGTACCATATACCAACAACCCAAGGCAATTAAGTTAATATTTGTTGAAATTAGTCATTTGCAATAATTGGAAAAAATCAAGGCACTTTCAATGATAGATTTGTTGGAATTTTTGACAAATATTTGCTTGCTATGTCAAAAATTTGAAAACAAAATTAGAGAATTTTTTCAAAGGGAAATGTTGAACTTTTGAATTGTAATCTCCTCTATTTTGAGATGTCACATATAAACAAAAGAAGGCTTCTCTTAATTAGTCATTGGATATGACTTATGCAAGCCAAGAACTTGTGCATTCAATTTTGATAAGTGTTAATTTTACGGTTCTATGACATGTCATACCTTTGCATTCTCAAATCTATACCTAGTGACTAGTTGAACAAGTCTTTTCTTAATTAATCACTAAACATCACTTATGGCTGTGTTTATGTCATTTATGACCTTTATAGTCATTGCAAAAATATGAATTTTTAATTAAAAAAACTCCAGATTATTAGATATTATTACACTTATTGTCGATTGTAAATGACCCAAATTTTTTTATTAAGCACCTTGCTACCGAACCAGGCTAGGTGCTACCACATGGACCAATGGTTTCAATTAGACTGATATTTGGAGGAATGTTCACCAGGTGACGTTATTGTTAAGTATGAATTCAAATTTTTGAGAACTTCATCAAATTTCCTGCTTCAAAGTGTTACTGGTTTGAACTTTGAACTTGTCAGGCCGTTACCATCTTGCAACTTGCAGTTGCAGGAGAGGCCTCTTCTAGGCTTGGTGTTCTTCCAGGTTCTTCATCCATCTCTTTGCACAACTTGCTTCATGCTACCATACTGGTGACAGGTTTAGGTTTTAGGTTACTTGATTTCTCCTCTTAGGGCTCCCCACTGTGTGTATTGTGCTTTCCAGTGTCGTCTTTTGTTTGGACTTCAATCCTCTCTTTTTATTTCTTGTCTTGTTCCCTTGCCGGTTGTTTTTCCTTTATTTATTTATTTGGTAGAGCCATTTTATGGTATGATTAGGTGTTTGAACTTTGAACCTGCCACAAAAGCCAGACATATTTCCAGATCCAATAAAATTAACTGGATTTGCACTAGGAAAGAAAATCCAAAATCTTTCTCAAAATTTTACCGAAAAGTGACAAAATTTGTGGAAGAAAATCACTAGTTCAGAGAAACTGCTCATGGCAGATTCACACTGGGCAAGCACACAACCCAACTGTAGGCTCCCAAGGGCTGGGAGCTTAAAATGCAATGTCACTAAATGCTGACATCCATGCTCCTACAGCGGCAGGCTGTTACATACATAGCAGTGATGAATTTGTGCCAGTGCCCAACAACTCACACACAGAGTCACTTAAACTGATGCACATTTGTAGGCAGTGCTCAGAGACATGGCACTGGAGAACAGTGTTGAATAATAAAAATGATGACCACCCCCAACTGGCGAAAGGCAGAAACTTGAGAAACTTTAAGCCTTGGTGCCCTGCTCTTTTCTGACATTATGGAATCTGGACTTCAAACACCAGCAGAAAATATTTAGTGTGTTTGGAGGGCACATAATCAAGTGCAATTTTTCCTCTGCAAAAGGGGTAGTAGGTGTGTCATTTTTTGAAATGCCACAATGCCCCACCTCTTTTTCTTTTTTCCCTAGCAGGTATCACAGGAAACAAATGAAAAAAATAATCTTCTGCCAGTGCATTATGCTGGGTTATGACCTCAGAGTAGGGGTTACCAAATCATGATCAGAAGCTCAAGCAGTACACAACATACCTGACCGCTGACGCCTCAAGCAATTCAACATCAACTTATTTGGATTCTGATCTCATAACTATGTACTATATGACCTTGTGACATTCCCACAGATCCTCCAAAACTCATGTTGGTAATTTATTTGAAATGTGATCTTGGCCTCCAAAGGTACCAACTCTTTTTGGTGAGTTATGGTGGAACATGATCAATGCAGGACCAGAGAAAGACTGACCTTGAAGAGCAGCCTTCAGGAATTATTATCAGTCCAGGATTTGGTACACTAGTAGGCTGCTTCAGATTATTCCTCAAGTGTCAATCCCCATGTCAAAAATGAGGGTTCTCTGCAAACACACATTGATCACCAACCACCATGATGTATATTACATCTATACCTGTGAAGACTACATGGGTACTAGATAGAATTCCCATGGACTACAGATTTGCAGCTAGACCATATTACTGTTTTTAATACTAGACTCTAGTGTAATATGCATCCTGTTGCCTTCTGGTATTGGCATCAGAAGGAAGTCCAGAGGAAGCTTGCCATTTCGAATCTCTGTACTTGGATAATTCAACAACCCAATCTTCAGTAACAGTGACTAACTCAATCTTCAAGTCATGGGCAAATTTGATGAAATTCCAAGGAAGTGTTTAGGATGAGGAAATGTAATGTTTGCACCTTTCAGTATGGACCCATTGTATTCTTCTTGTTGCTGTGAACTCATTCAGAGGTTGTAGTCATAGTTCCTTGAAGATGTGAACTGTAAACTCTGCAACAAAAAACTGGAGGTGCTCTCTCTCTCTCTCTCTCTCTCTCGATATGCAAGCATAATCAATTGTGGTTAGCTATGGACAGGAATATGATGAAATAGTGTTTCTTCTCCACATACCATCCATCCTGCACGGTGGACTGATGATGGGTGTCATGGTTCACTCTCACATCTTGAACTGGGAACCGATTTGCTGAAGTGCTAGCTGTTGTTCCTCTACGCTGCTCTTTTTTCTATTGAATTCATCTTGCATTTGAATTGTCTAACCATCTTACACAGTTCCATCAATTCTCCTGATTTTAGCTTGACCTATTGTATAGGGAAGAGCCATTACACAATGAGCCACTTGTTAGCAGACTCCAAACCTGCTACTAGTGTCATAAAGGGTACAATGAGTCCCTTGTTAGTTGACCTCCACACCTGCTACGTAGTTCACACAGACAAAAAGAGACAGTGCACTGTTTTTGCTACAGTGATGAAGAGGGTGACAGTCACATTTCCTGTGGTTAAGTTGCCATTACACAATGAGCCACTTGTTAGCAGACTCCAAACCTGCTACTAGTGTCATAAAGGGTACAATGAGTCCCTTGTTAGTTGACCTCCACACCTGCTACGTAGTTCACACAGACAAAAAGAGACAGTGCACTGTTTTTGCTACAGTGATGAAGAGGGTGACAGTCACATTTCCTGTGGTTAAGTTGATGTACAATTTCTTGAGGATAGCAGCTCAGAGTTGCGAAATTTAAACACACTTCTTTGAACCATGAATGATCTTCGTTCATCAGCTTGAAGAGAAGAGAGGTGGAAACTTTCAAGCTTCTTCGGACACAAGAAGACAAAGTAGCTTTTGTTTGCCTATGTGATACATACTGTTGGCATCAATCTGTGAATCAGTAGTTTCTGGGTTTAGGGTTCCTGTCATATCAACCAATTGAGTGGGTGGGTGCAATCATTGTGTTGACCTCATTTTCTTGCCTTGCAACGAGCACAAGTTCAGCTACTGTACAACATCTTGCTCCCAAATTCCTGTTGATCACAGGACAAATCCTCAAGCATTGGAGGACAGCTAGCTGTGTTGTGATCCAAAAGCAAATATTTCAAGCATCCTTGCTAGATCTGATACTACCTATATTCAAACTATTTTCAAGCTACAATAAGCCGAGCTTGATTTGACCTACCTCCTGATGGATGATTGCCTCAAAGAATCCTCAAATGTCCACCACTCCCAATACAAGAGTTGCTGTTGTCTCCAGAAAATCCTCCTCACTTTTACTACATATGTGCAAAACATACAATGACGTCATCTTGATCTTCAATCAGATTGGATTGAGAAAACTTGAAGAAGCAACAATACCCAACATGGCATTTGTGTTGATCTTGAGAAGCTGCTTGAGAATCTGGTCTCACTCGCAGAATCTGTTTCATGAAAGGAAGTAGAACCCATCCGCAGAATCTATTTGGAGAATCTAGTCCCACTTTTAGCAGAATCTGTTATGTAAACCACACTTGATTCGTAAATAGAATGGATTAGGAAAATGTCAAAAACCCTTTGAAACCCTAACCCTGAACAGCAGAGAAGAATCATCATCGGAAAGCGTAAAGCTTCAAGTTGAAGATGGGTGGCATCGGAAGCGCTCGACGCTGCTACTTTCCGAAGCAGTTGTTGATGACCAGTAAAGATGCGGAGAAATGGAAGATAGTGAATTGCTCATCGTGAAGAGAAGAGGCTGCTTCCTCATGTTTTTTGTCACACTAGTGTGCAGAGTTGTGAAGACACGCAGCAGCAGCTGGCTGGCAGTGTGGTAAGAAATTTAGTAGGGGCCAAAATGGCATCAGATGCATGGAAGGCGCATGCTGCTTTACTTCTGGTGCAACTCAACTACGGTGGATATCATGTAATTGCAAAACTGGCATTGAGTGGAGGAATCAACCAGTTGGTGTTTTGTGTGCTGCGTGATGTTGTGGCTTTGGCCATCCTTGGGCCACTTGCATATGTGAAGGATAAGTGAGGCATTGATTCTTCTTCTTCTCCCTTTTTTTTCCATGCAATGCACACATCACATATTTCCTTTCTCTGGATGGTTTCAGAGACACCTGCTTGCACTTCTAGGGTTTCTTTGCTTTGCATAGGAGAGTGAAGAATGGATGCAGACTGCAGAGACTAAATTTTCAGCACCTTTGCTCTAATAATGTGTACATATATGTATGTGAGCATGTATGTATCTGATGTGTCTCTTTGTGGCATGTGGAATTGCAGGGAAACTCGCCCCATTTTTTCAGGCTACTTCTTGTTCTCATTTTTCTTTCTCGGCTTGACAGGGTATGTCTCGTTATGTTCAATTGCACACAGCAGCTCTAACCCATATATTGTAGCTGACTTCTTCTGTATCGACTTTCTGAATACTTGTTTGGATAATGGCATGGGAAATAAAAATTTAGAAACCCTGGCTGGGAAATCAGTGCTTCTTTGTTTTTATCCTGGAGATGGGCTTGAGCATGGTGGCCTCGTACCTTAATATGGTAGACTGTGAATGCATGTGATGTGTTCATTAGAACAGATGAAGTTGATCATGAAGATGCTGGGAATTTGGTATGCTACAGGATTTTTGGCAACCAGCTCCTCTTTACTCTGGGTCTCAATTTTACATCTCCAGCTTATGCAGCAGCATTGCAGCCTGCCATCCCTGTCTTCACATTCCTCTTGGCGCTAACAGTTGGGTTAGTTCCTTTCTCTCAGATAGAGCCACTGTCCATATGCAGATGAAGGGTTTGTTGCTTTTGAGTATCAGCCATGATTTGTAGCCTGCCTGCTTGGGGAAGTGTACCTAAGAGTTCCCCAAGTTAATCCAATGTTTCTGATGTGTGATTTCTTTGTGAAAGGAGAATAGACAAGTAACCGTAGTGAAAATTGTGTGTGGACTTGCTTGGTTTGACAGCACAGAGACTGTAAATTGGCAGAGGATAGATGGCAAAGCAAAAGTTGGGGGGGTATTAGTTTGTGTTGCAGGTGCAGTGGTTATGGCTCTGTACAAGGGACCGGTCCTTCTTGGGGATGGCTTCTCTGACCTCAATCTGCAAGGAATGGCTATGGCAGGCAAACCTGCACCAGAGCCAGTCAGTTGGCTGGCCACCTTGCTCATTGATGCAGGTGTGGACATGTGGCACATTGGTGTAGTCTGCCTCATTGGCAATTGCTTCTGTCTGGCAACCTACATTGTTTACCAGGTACCTGACCTGAAAAACCCCTTCATATTTGTCTCACATGCTTTCAGAAGATAGGCACATGCTTCAGATCTTGGAAGTGGGACGAGGCATTCCCAACCTGTCACATACACATAATGATGTTGTCTGCAAGTACATTGTAATGATCATGTCTGTGCCCATACATTGTAGGCGCCCTTGCTATCCAACTATCCTGCACTCTCAATGACAGCATACTCCTATCTCTTCGGGGCAGGCTTAATGTCACTGACTGGTTGCTTTTTTGCCAACGGCCCATCTGATTGGACACTGACACGCACCGAAATTGCCTGTGTCCTTTTTTCTGTAAGATCATCTCTTCTGCAGAGCTTCCCATATTGTCAGTTCTTGGTTCTTGCATGCCAGAATCAACTGATGATGTATTGCACCCACTCACATGCTGCAAGCACCTTACCTCCAGAATATTGTTCACTATTGCCACCTTCCCTTTGTATTCACTAACTGTGCTGTATTGGGATGATCCACATGCAGGGGATTGTGGCATCAGCGCTCAACTATTGGCTGTTGACCTGGTCAAACAAGATGTTGGGACCTTCTTTAGTTGCACTGTACATGCCTCTCCAGCCACTCGCCTCATCGATCCTTTCACGCATATTTCTAAAGAGTTCACTTTATTTGGGAAGGTGAGTTTCAGTTCTGTTTTAACATCTGTAAGTAGGATTATTATTCACACAAAAGACCCAAAATCAGCTGTATTTAGAAAATTGAAGTACCAGCTGACTGCAGCTCAATCTTTTCTGTGAGCCATGTGTTTACGGAGGCTGCAGTGATATGTGAACCATAGACATGGGACATATATGAGACAATATTCGGGCTACTTGACAACATTGAGCTTGTCCTTGTGGATGCAGTGGCATTGGTGGAGGGTTGATCATATTGGGCCTATACTTGGTAACATGGGGCCAACGCAAGGGTGCGCGCATTGCATTGACATCACAGCGGTGGATGCCAAACACCCCTCATTACATGAAGGGAGAGTCATCACTGAAGGTTAATGACCCTCCACTTAAGGTGCTTTATCACAGAGGACCCTCAAATCTTTCAAGCCCTCCCTTACCTGTTTCACAAACTTGGCAACCACTTTATGATTAGGACAAGTGATTTGAATTCCAACACAAACTCAGGGTATGAAGTCTCGTGCTCTTCTGTTAATGGGAATCCTTTCATGAGGACAAGCTACCTCAGCCCCTGTTCAAAGGTATTGGTACTGATCATTGTGAGACATCAAAGGTGCTTGTTATTCTTACCAAAGGCTGTTGCACAAAGTTGCCTGCGATACATGTGCAGGTGCTGGTCTGCAAGACACTTGTTTGTTGGTTGAATTAATAAGTTCATTGTGTAGCAAGTGTCGTAGCAGTTACATAAAAAAGAGCCCATTTGAAATGTGTGCAGATCTTTTAACATGGTAGAATAAGTTCCTCTGTTAGTCCCTAATTTCTATTTTTTTAGCTTTTTTAGAGGCTCAAGTTGAAGGCTAAGCTAACTAACACATTGAGACAGGAAGTACTTAATCTTGGTACCCAACAAAGCTATGCAGGTGGCATGCCATCATTGGATTAGGATGATGCACATCTTGCTCTAGCCATCCAAGCTTGACAAGAGAGAGGTATTGGCCATGCCGTTGTACTTGATTGAACAGATGGGAATTCAATTGACAGATGTAGAATGTAATTTGTCAAAGCAGAAAAAATTCAGTTCCTCACTGCATCTAAGAAGAGGGTATCAGGGGATTTTGGGCAACAATCGATGAATGTTGTTGTAGGATACACATAGCGTTCAATTGAATGCCTGTCAGTTTGGCTGATTGCTTTGTATATGTGCAAGAACAAGAGTTACCAACTTTCTATCAAAGGAAAAATTTCAAATGCCGCCAGTTCATTTGTCAAACAAGGCCTCCAACAGATACCCAATACCAAGGTATACACTGTATGGTACACTTCCCTGCTGTTGAGGAATTCCTTTAACTATTTTTGGAGCGAAAATCTGGTCATTGAAGGCTGATAATAAAGATTTCCAAAAAAGAAGGAAATGTAGTAGCAATGCAAGCAATTTGGGTATAATGCAAAATGAAACTTAAAATATTCTTTAGAAAAGTGCAGTGACCTTGAACATTGTGTGAATCTATTCTAATAGCAGGTGAACTGAAATCATACAAAGTCAAGGTGAAACTAATTTTACCACCAACAATGAGGGTTTAAAACTAAAGACCAAATTTTGAGGAATCATTTTCATAAATCAAAACTGTTCAGTATTTGACGCCCAATTTTAATAAAGAATCCTCCTTTTGCAAATAACAATGTTGAGGTTTAGACTGGTTGAGGGTGATAAAAGAGTTCCCTACTAGTATAATGAACAAAAGGTTTTTTTTCACTTGAATTGTGTGAGGTTTGCATGTGAATGGTGGAAGGTCTTTCTTATTGACAAATGCATCTTTCATGTGGGAGAGGTGCTTTCAAATACGAAAGGAAAAAAAAAAACGCTTACATTCTTTGAAAGGTTATAACATTTATAAACATGGTTGTGACAAAGGGATTTTGCATATATGTGAGCTTTAAAGGCTTGGGTTGAGAATATAACATTTTCTTGTGTGATTTTGCATATATGTTATAACATTTTCTTGTTTGTTCTTGGATTGCAACTTTGAAGTTTGCATTGCAAATGTGTGGGACAATTTGAAATAGATACTCAGGATTAAGGTTCAAATCCTAGGTACGAAATCTCAATTAGTTTCATCTTTTTATCTGTTTTTTAGCTACAATGTGAGTCAATGTTTTGTTTGAGGGGAAGAATTTTTGCATTTTTTACCTGAAAAATAGGATTTCAACACATGCAAACTTGGTTTTTTGTGAAAAAAATGGGTCCTAATTCATCAGATTAAATCTTTTGAAAAATAAAAAACATTGCCAGGTTTTTTACAACTACTTCCAGAATTTAGCCAAAATGGAAAAATATTCTTAAAGATTTCTCTAATTTCATATATGTTCTATATCCAAATCTGGCTAAATCATCCTTTGGATGATTACTAGTTTGGCTATTTACTCAATCATAGCAATTTTAGCAATCGAGATATTAAGAGTAGTAATAAATGAATGCTGAAATAAGTATTGCATTTAGTATATACATCTCCTCCCATTTGTTTTGACCAATTTTTTACTTTCCACTTTCAAAGTTTCATGTCAAAAAATAAATTAAGAGATGAAAATAAGAAACTATCTAACTAAACACATTAACTAATTAAACTAATTTCATTTATCACTTGGGAATCAAGGTTCTCTCTTTCTAAGATAAACAAGTCGGCTCATGGAGACTCATGGAGTTATTGCTATACATGTTATGGCAAAGTTCAAGTTCAAACCAGAAATAGTTGAAATAAGGAATTTATATATCAATTTAGTTGTAAACAAACAATTAGTTGCACATAATTGCAAAATGATTAGTTGCAAAAGATAATTTTTAAAATGATTGTAAAATTGAAAATTAATTTTTTAAAAAAATGTGACATAATATTATTAGCTTGAAGCGAATGAACAAATAATATTTAATAAATATAAATGAATGGGGTTGATTATTTTTTTAAAAAAATTTCAAGTATTTAAGGGGTTATGAATGAAATCTTAAGTTGATTCTTCCTTTCCATATTTAAATGTTGTAATTTATCATAAGCCTTGTAATAAGACTTTGTGTGTAAGGAACTTACAATGTGATAAACTTATGTATTGTTGTGATTATAAAAACATATAAAAAAAGAATGTTGTATGAGTTTGATGAATGATCCCTATAAGGTGAAATATTTAGGCACATCCGATAACCTTGTTATTGGGTGTAGCCCACACAAAGATCAAGCTTTAAGCACATGTTTAATGATTAATTAATTTTGAAGATTTCATTTATATATATATATATATGTGTGTGTGTGTGTGTGTGTGTATTTTTATTTTTTTCACACAATTTATTTTTTGAATTAAACAAATTAACTTTTCTAAAAATAATATAATTTTTGTTGACGTTGTGAAGATATTACAATGATCTACCTTTGGGGTAGAATGGATTTTTTAAAAGTTTAAATCCTCATAGGTCTGGACCAATGTTGTGTGGCTATCCATGGAGGTGGGGCTACAAGTATGGTCTAGATATGTAACTAAAGTGACTAGAATAGATATAAATTCCATATCAAAACCAAAAATGTGATTATATATATATATAACATGAC
>Ga0209611_10001855_pt1 | contig 36692 bp, 38 predicted proteins | sample S1TSphgellanicum_3_FD_187693 | JGI IMG/M metagenome (GOLD analysis project Ga0209611, IMG submission 187693) | Host-associated microbial communities from peat moss isolated from Minnesota, USA - S1T2_Fc - Sphagnum magellanicum MG (SPAdes) (version 2) | ecosystem: Host-associated > Plants > Peat...
TTCTGTTGTTGAAATATGAGTTGCCACCCTCATCAAACAACCAGTTGGCTCCTTGAAAGGAAATCAAGAGAGATATGATCCCTTGAGGTCCCTAGAATTAAGATAATAAAGTTTGGTGTCTATAAGGATATAGATGTAGAAATAATATTCGTAATAACCTTCTTTCTGTCTCAGGAAGATTTCAACAATTCCTATTGAATTTGTACACCCAACATCAAGGATTTCCACTCATGAAAAACATCTCCCTTTTCTTTTTGGTGACACCTGCTCACTTTGAGCTTACTCTAACTATTGACACATGTGTCACCATATGTAGAATGATAGACATGCATATTGAAATTTATGTTAAGTGTGGTTGCATTGTTCGCAATTGTAATTCTATTTCAATGTCTTCTGCTTCCTTGTTATATACAATATAAGATGGTCAATTTTGGTGGGCAAATGCCCAAATCAATTAATTTTAGGCTAGAAAGCCATTTGAACATTTAAATTAGATTTGTTTTTGAAGTTCAACACATGAGATTTTCAAATATTTTTACTTTAATTTTCTATACATGTTTTTCTATTTTTTTCATAATTACAGCCCTTCTATGATGTGTCTTGAGTAGAGGGTTTTTGTTTTTGTTTTTTTTTTGGGATGAATTTTCGCACTACGGTGCCAAAAACAAGTGCTTGTAAAAGGCCCTAAAGGAAATAGGTTTCAGGGTTTTGAAAAAATCGCCTAAAATTGATGGCTATGAGTGGCCAACTTGCCATCCAATAGATCAATGGTTAGTACCTTGTGCCACTTGCATCAAACTGCCTCCACTGTAGGATGCCATATCGCAACAGCTAATCACACTTAATCACATCTGCACTAAATTACAGGTCAGCTGCATGGCTGCCAAGAATGAAAATTTTAATTTGCAAATCGCCAACAACAAACACACATCTTTTTGTGTCTTACATGCATTAGTAGGGTGAAATTAATTGAGGGGGTGAATTAATGTAGTACTTCCACAATGCAATAAGCAACAATGTGAACTCAAGAGCTTCAAACATGAGTTGCATTGTGAAGTTCCATTTGAATCTTTTTCAAGTTTGAAGGGACATCCATATTCGTGTATGTTTCAAATTTGTGGTTTGATCACAATTCAAATATGTTACACAATTCTGGTTTAATCTAAATAGATCATTTTCAATGTATCATAATGTGTAGGATTTTATCAAGATCGGATCGACTTGTGAAACATATGGAAAGTTTGAAGGCATTGCAATAGGAAAGTTGGAAGGGGTTACAACAAAGCTTTGATGGTAAACAACCAAAAATTTGTAACTTGTAGGTACTATAGAATTTGTCTTAGATCTTGGTTCATTTGTAAACAAACATTTTGTTGGGGGGGGGGGGGGGGGGGTTTCTTGATTACTTAAGAATTGGACTAAAGATTCATGCATCGCACACTACACAATGGACTATTTGAATCAAGATTATCTATGAGGTACAAAAGTTCAAGCCTACAAGTTCTCAAGTTTTTTCATTTGGAGTTTATAAATCAATTGTGCATGTTTTCTTAGCTTTGCATCTATGAAGCAGCTATCAGTGTTTGATTGCAAGTTTATCTTCTTTCTTGTGTGTACTTGTTTGTTGTTTGTCTACATCTTGTGCCTTTCAGTATCTTGTGCCCTTTCAGTTACATAAGTTAGCTATGGCACCTTCAAAACCCCCATTAGGTTTCAAATTTTCGTTTTTTTTTCTATAGCCCCCTCCCCATTGCCTACTATCAATTTGAACCTTGTCGATGTTGAGACATTCAGCACATCACCCAATAGTGATCCTTTAGAAACTTTGTCGAAGGGGAAACACAAGGCTTCTAACATTGTTGTCTTTCAAGTTGATTATATAGGCCTTGTAGAACAAGGTGAATGCAACGAGCCAAAAAAGAAAAAATGAAAGTTAGAGTGGGAAATGAATCACGTGTTTCATGTGCATTAGGTTGTAAAGTTTTGTTGGTCAAAACCCATATGTGGGATGGATGAAAAAATGAACATGGTTAGGTGTAAAGTTTGTTTTGTTATTGAAGGGAGGGAGAAGCTCTTAATGCTTAAATTGGATTATTTGGTGAATCATTGTAGAATGAAAAGATGCATAGTCACAAAGCTTGGAGTTGCTATCGAGTAGTGGTATGTATGTAAAATTAGCGCACATGTGAGAAATGAACATATGTTTTCCTCCATAAGGTGTGACATAGTGCTTGTTCAACTCTAGACTGGGGGCAAAATGGAGAAGAAATAGAATTACCTCCAGTTCATTGCAATCTAACATCTGTTACAATAGGGACGATCCATGACAAATTTCAAAGGTATGAAATCATTTTTCGAGTTCCTCAAAGTCGAAAACTACCTTCACAAACATTGTTATGATATGACTGACTAGAGCATGGCAGAAGCTATGCACAATGTTGTTTTGAATGCTATCAAGGTTGCCCTGCAAAAGTTGAATTTCATTTTTGTGAGTTGTGACGAGGTTACAATTCTTGACAATCAAAGATGGTCATATGTGCACTTTTATGTAATTGACAAATGGAAACGAATTCCCATTTTGTTCAAATCTACAAAGGGTTGTAGATAGAACAACTGCTAACAATCTCACATCGCTCATTATTCGGAATAATGGACTATGGAGGATTGAGTGAAATTGACATTGCCAGCAAACTAATCTACTTTAAAACAAATGAAGTTACCATTTTTCATGATGTGAAAAGCGGGGTGACAATCTAGTTAATGCAAAAATACGCTCCATTTGTGAGTGGTGTCCATTGTATGGCATACCGCACCAATCTTGTTGTTTAGACGTTAAGCAATTTAAGTTTGGTTTCAAAGATTGAGTTTCTATTAATGTCCATGTACAACTATTTTTGCCATAGCCTTAATCACCATCTTGAAACTATGAAGCTTGCTTAAACTATTGTAATTGAAAGGTAAAAAAAATTTGAAAAACATCAAGATACATTGGATTTCCATGCTTTCACCTTCCAAGTGTGTTTTGAACAAGTATAAGCCACTAATTGTTAAGATGGCTAAAGACAGTTCAACCATCAACATTACCAAACCAAACTATGAACTACTTTGTGATGTGGAGACATTTTTGGGGCTTACATATGTGTTGCCCTTATTGGAGGCCATGCAATGTTTGACCAAATTTGCCTAAGGTCGTTAGATATTTATTTGTGACTTCATCTCTATTGTGAAGTTTTGTGAAGCAAACCTTCACAATATATATTACAATCTTGAGAATAGGTTTTCGTTTCCACACTTCTTTTTTTCCTTGATCTTGTCTTGCACAATTTTGATTCCTAATGTTTGACCTAGTGGACAGAACTTGTACCTTGCATTGATTATGTTGCTTCTTTTTTGGAAGCAAAATGTATATGCTTCATGTGATTGATGCAAAAATTGGGATGAAAAATATGATTGATAATGAGGCCTAGGCTTGATTTATAAAAGCTATGAAGCAATAATGTTCTAAAGTTGCTGCAAGCTTGATTATTGAATTGGAAAAGTGCATTCTTGTTTAGGAATTGTTCAATGCAACTGGGTAATATTTTGGATATGGGTGTGATGGCAATATCTAACTCACCATAACCACTAGCTAATTTACTCATAGAATGTGCAATAAAAAAAAACCGTCTTGACATGAATTGGCCAACTATTACACATAGGCTACTATGGACGTCCATGTTTTTGTCACACATGTGAATTCACATGATTCATCAACCACCACCACTACACATCATTTGCTCAAAAATAAAAATCCATTATCACTTTCACATTAAGTTCACAACCAATTACAAAGAGCCATCCACTCACATTCCACTCTTCTCCTAGTTCAAATCTTGCTTCCCACTCTTCTCCATCCAATCATCAATTTCCTTTCTACTTGTTTTTTGCCACCTACTAGAACAACCCTTCATAATCACTACCCACCAAAATTAGATTACCTTACTAACCAAATTCAAAAATCTTGCCTAAAGGGTTTTTTAAAACCTTCCAAAGCTATGTGCCAATTTAGAAAGAAAAAATTTATGCAATTAGATCCTCCATAAATATTATCAACAACCATTTGATCTTGACCCTACGCCACCATGCAAATAAAGAAACATGAACAATGCTCCAACAAGTGCGTATGTTTATTAGGCTTATGGTGCACACAATCAAATGATGAATCTTTTTTGTCATCATAGGTATGTTTAAGCCCTTGCAAATTTATTGGGTCATGCCTTTCATGACTTAACATTTGCTTGGGTCCATAAGCATATCAACTAGATCTTGCAAATTGCCTTCCAACAATAAGAAGTTGATGCCAATGTTGCTATTAAAACTTGACCCCAATAACAATGAAACCATGCAAACCACCCAACTAGTGCCATAAAGTTCCCATCACACCTTGCATTTTAATGCACAATGTTGGGCTATATAGAAGGCATTATCAATGTAAACAATCATGCAAAAACTTTGTCACCATTCTTGCATGGGAAGTTTGTCTTCATTGTCACCATGGCTTTGCAAGAACTTGAGGTTGAAAGAGTGAAAAAGGGGAATAACTTTGTGGTAAATGACAAGAAACAACTTTGTAGGTATGTGTTTCACATGTTGTAAGATCCAATTGCAAGGAATGGGCAAAAGAATCATTCATTTTGGGGGTAGATTATTCACCAAGTTACAACACAAATTGGTCTACTAGTTGTGTAAAGTGCCCAACTAAAAGCTTGGAGATGAAGTGGGGTTCAACAAACACCGCAGTCTTACAATTTTGTGGGAATTCTCATGTTGTTCTTGCTTTGAATGAAAGTGGCAGTTCTAGTGAGGATTTTTTCAAAAAAATTTAAAATTGCATGAGTCCAAACACATGAAGAAAACATCTTTTGTGTTCATTCATTGTTGGTTACTCTTCATAAATATACCATGCGATGGGTAGAAACCAAAGAAGAAAGCAAAAACTTCACACCCATGAAGAGGCAATTGCCTTCACCTACAATAGATGTAAAGAATGCGAACAAATTTGTTTTAAAAAAATGAAAAATAGTTGTTGTAAAGGGTGTAAATGAAAATGGGGATCTAAGCTTGAAGTGTTTGTAAGATTCTTGTGTGGTAAAGGAAGATCACAATTGGGCCAAGAAGATGAAGGAGTGTGGAATTAAAATGCAAGCAAAATTGATTGCTGACATTGTAATCATGACCTTGAATTAGGCTTAAATCTTAAAATAGAAAAATGTTTTGACATTTTGTATGATTTGCAATGATCAGGTGTTGAATGAAAAAGCTTTTGAATATTTGATGTTTTAGCACCAAGATGAAACAATGAAGTTAAAACAACAAATTCAGCCTTTTCCCTCCTACCCACAAAGCCAACTTCCCTATGTGTAATTTAAACTCCCTTGATTTCAACAATGTCAATTGCAACCCTTAAAAGCTCCATTCTAATTCCTTTGATTCAATCTCTAATAGTTACAAAGTTATTTCCTTCAATTTTGCCCATTGTAATTTTTCGTGCAAATTTTTTTGAAGACATTGCAAGCTTGTGAAATTTTGTTCATGTGTGATCTTGAGATTTTTTCCTTGTGAATTGCTTTTGAATTTCTGGGAATAAATGCTCTTGAAATGTTGTGCTTCATGTGTGCTCTTGAACTTTTTCTCATGGTTGTAGAAATTTTGTTCATGTGTGCTCTTGAAATTTTTGTCTTTGAAATTTCACTCTTGAATTCTTGGGTGATGCATGCTTGGATTTTTTTCAAATACTTTGTGCACACCAATTTGAGCTCTACACCACTATGCATTACTAGTAACAATCAACTTCTTTTTTTTTCTTCTGTTTTCATATGGTTTTCAATAATTCATCATTATTTATGTGAATGTCAAATTTAATTTAAATCAAATATACATTTCATCGACATGAAAAAACACATGTTAATTTGTTTTTTCATATTCATGTTGGTGGAGAGGGAAAAATAGTGAGGTAGTTATAAAATGGAGGTAGTCATTAAGAAAGATTGGAGGGTTATTAAAAAAGAAATGAAATAGTTATTTTTGAAATTAGTCTTTGGAATGGTCTGCAGATGAACATACAAAGAATTCCAAAAAATCCCCCATATACCAGTTCTGATTATTCGTCATTAAAATTTCATGTTAAAGTATCACAAGTGGCAATGTGCATTTGGAAGGATGTAAAGGTTAATGGTGATGGTGGGTTCAAAAGGCACGACAAAATTTCAAGTTCCACGGCAATAATGTTTATTGGCCTCCATTGCCTTATGGTTGTTGGTGAATGTTTTTCTCAAATGACTTTCTATGTGCAAAGGGCCATTAAAAAGTTTGGAAAACTTAGTGTTATAAAAGCTATTTGCAAGGTATGCTCTAGCACCTTGACACTAAAAATAGCTTACACCTTATGAATATATATAGATGATTTAAAAAATTCTTCATAAGTTAAAACTAACCTTGAAGACTAAGTACTTTGAATTGAACTCTTAAATAGATAGGTAAGGTGAAGCAAATGATTTGATATATTTCTCCTAATATTTCAAAGATCTCCTTCATTGTTATCCATATCATTTTCTTTTGCTTATTTGCAATTTTGATTTAATTGAATTTTCTGTCTTTTGTTAATGAAAAAAAATTGTAATGTAAAAAATAAATGAAGCAAGTAAATTTAAAGAGAAAATATGTTCAAATATATTATTTATATTTCCCCTTCAATCTTATTTTCTTTATTTATTTTGTACGTAACAATTTTTTTTCCCTAACATAAAACTAAAAATGCAATTAAACATAGTGGCATCGTTTAATATCAGTTAGTTATAGTGAAAACACTTGGTTATCAACTAGGTTGTCAATAAGGCTATTTCATGTTCTTCCATGTTTAGTAATTAATCATTTATTAATACTAGTTCACTTATGAACTTACTAATTGAACCTACTAGTAACTAATGCCTAAAATCTTTAATATGTATGTGTTTATTTTTCTAATATTGCGGATTAATGCCTATTATCTTATATCTTGGTTTTCAATATAAACATAATCTTATCATAGATCTAATTAAATAATTATTTCTCCCCAGCAACCAATATATGGGGCATTATAAATTTGCTTCACATAGTTTGTAAATTCAAAGAAAAATGTCTCCCTATATAGAACTCAAGTTTGGCACTTCTGTTAGCCACGAATGAAATCAATTCAATGAAACAACTATATAGTAGAGGTTCGAAAATGCACATGTATATTTTTATCAAATTTTAATTGGCCATGCTAATGAAAAAATGTAGAGATGAAAATACACCTTGGCCAGACATGTGTAATCCCTAGCCATTGTGGCGTATAGTTCAATAATTCATGGTCATTTCACAAAACGAGAGTCCTTTTGAACTTGGACTTAGCAAATACTTAGCACTTCTGGTTGATAATGCCACAATGTAAAAATAAAAATAAAAATATCTAAACCTTGGAATTTAGAAGGGCAATACACTAGGTAGTTCTCAAGGCAAGTATTTGATAACCCACCTTTGCACAAAGCATAAAAGGTGGTGAACATCAATGTTATGTGGTTATTTGAATTTTCATAGAACTGTCAATTCTTATTTTTTAAATATTTCAGAATCAAAGAATTATTGGTTTTTGGTTCTTTGAAAATAATCAAAATAAGGAACGATTGGGACCTTGGTTATTTTTAAAACCTTAAAAATTAATGACTTGCGGTTTTCATGAAAGGACACATAAAGAACTAGCAATTTTATGGCCAGTTATTCCATTCCTTCAAAAAAAATTGAGAACTATGGTTATCAATCCTAATTGCCAGGGTCTAGTCCTGTTTCTGATAATCCCCCAAATTTGGTTAGCACCCAAATAAAAATTAACAATTTAATTGATAATGGGAGTTAATATTTTGAGTACAATATTGATAGCAGGTGGGTCTAAAAAATTGGATTTCTTTTTGTTAATGATAACCTATGTACGTGGTGCAAAAAACAAAAAATAACAAGCCTGGCTGGTGATGTAAAAATAATAATAACCGACCAACACATTTTCGCAATAGTTATCTCTTAGGCTTTCCCTTGCCCCAGAATGTTGTTTTTTTTTTTTTTTCTTGGGGTCAATTTTTTGATGTAGGCAAAGAGGTGATGATCCACAGGAAGATTTGTTCAGATTTGGCTACAAGCAAAATAGGAAAGCAAAAAACTTTAAAACATCCTTCTATATTTCTGGCTTAAATACTTGAACCACATATAGAAATCCGGAGATATTTCTTAAATTTTGGTCTAATTTTGGCTATTGAAAATCTGAAAAAGCACTTGATTTCAGCACTTTTAATTTTTTTATATAGCTATTAGGCTATAGATAGCCAGCCCAAAACTTTTTTAAAATTTTATTAAAAAAAGAAAAGAAACCAAGGCTGTGAATCCTGAACTACCTACCCAATGAACCGAACTGGGAACTCACTCAATCAGTCTCCACCAAGTCCAGTTGCAGAGCAGCAATGGTACTTTCCTACTTTCATCTGTGTACGCCAGAAAAAAGAAAAAAAACAAACCATACAAATCCTAACTAATCGGTCATATGAGTACAATAACAACTACATGATCTCCTGCTGTCCATCGTCGTGCATGCACAGCTTGAATGGGTCAATTTGCGCACTCCTTTCAAGGATCCCTTGTAAGAATTACGCAACCAGCAGCAGCTGGTGAGAGAGAGAAGAGATCAGCACCGATCATGACTGCCCTGCCGCCTTCCATCAATGTTCTCTCTCGCCCACCGCTCAAGATTGATCGCACCGCCGTCCTTTCTCTATATATCCCCTGCCCCCCAAACCTCCTGGCTTGCAGCAGCAGTAGCAGCCCATCTAACAGTTTCGGGCCAAGATGATCTCTTTGGCCAACTTGTTTCGTTCTGGTTTGGAGTTTCTCCCGTGATTTTTATCTACTGTCTTGTTCAGTTGTGTGCAGAGCACTTTGTCTGCTTTCTTCAAGTCTCTTCTGTTTCGTTTTGTATTTTTTGGATCCTGTCACATATCTATCGACTGCATTTGGATCTGAATTTCGTGGGCTTGATTGCAAGAGATCAAAGGTGCAGCAGCTTGTTGTTCCTCTCTAATTTCCCAGAGACTTGAGTGCCTGAATCTTCTGTTTCTGATAGCTGATAGTGTGTTTTGCGAGCATCATTGTCAGCTCAATTGCCGAGATTGTTTTCTTGAAATCTAATTAAAGCCGACGTTGTTGGAACTCAATCTCTTCAGATTCAACGTCGAGCAGAATTGCAGCTACTGAGTGAACTTGCTAGGTTCACAATTAAATTCTCCATCTTTTCAGTGACACTTGGTTAGGGGAGTTCGCGATCCAGGTGCAGATCATAAGGTTTCGAGACCTACAAGAAGCGATCTTCAGGACTAAGTTCAGGATCGATGGAGAACACTGAGGTATGTATGCTTATGCGCGCTTGATGTCTTGTCGATTCAGCTGGGGACGTGAGAATTCTTGCTGAAAGTTCCCGATTGTTTTGAATTTGACAGGCAGATTCAGATGTTATAGGAGGCGTTTGCAGATTCTGAGCGCCATGGGAAGTTTGTATTTGAGGATACATTGCAAAATGAATGCTAGATACAGTAGATTTTCCTAGTTATGCCAGGATCAATTCTGGATGTCTTCTTCTTCTTCTTCTTCTTCTTAGAACTTATTCTCTTTCCTCTTGTGCGCAGATTTTCCAGTATGGACTGGCTGGGCCCACATGGATGATGCCTGCACCACCTGGAACTATGTGGAGGCTGGTTCCCATAGAGATGCCCAAGCCTGAGAAAAAGGAGGAGAAGAAGCCTGAAGAGGAAAAGAAGCCTGAAGAGAAGAAACCTGAGGCGGAAACGAAGCCTGAAGAGAAGAAGCCCGAGGAGGAAAAGAAGCCTGAGGAGAAGAAGCCTGAGGAAAAGAAGGAAGAAAAGGAGGCTGAAAAAAAGGAGGAGAAGAAAGAGGAAAAGACAGAGCCTGAAAAGAAAGAAGAAAAGAAAGAGGAGAAGACAGAGCCCAAACAAGAGGCTCCAAAGCCCGAGGAAAAGAAGCCTGAAGAGCCACCGGTCAGTCCACACCCTTCCCATACTCTTCTCTTCATTTTCACCTTGTTTGTGATCATAAATCTTTTGGAGGTGTAAAGACCTAGCTAGATTTTTGGAGGAGCGCCTACCTGAAATAAGAGCCTGCCATTGGCTGCTGCCTTGGGAGGCAGGCCCTTATTTCAGGAATGCCTTGCTCCTTGCGCATTACCCTACACTAAATGGAAATCGTAAAGCGCGCATTTGGTTCTTCTCACCGCATGACCATGGTCTTTACGCCTGTTAAAGCACTTGGGCGAGGCGTATTACCATGTTGGGGCCATGCTCAGCTCCACCTTGTATGAGCCCTTATTTCCAGTAAAACCCTCGCCCTAGGGCTTTACCTACTACCACTTCCTATTCATGTTTGTTCCACAATTCTATGGTCTTTCATGGTGTGTCAGTTTGACCTGTGTTGGTTGTGTGCCATTTGTGGATTGCAGAAAGTTGTGCTGAAGGTTAATAAGATGTGTTGCATGAAATGTGTTGAGATGGTCACTGAAGTTATCAGTGAAGCTGAAGGTGAGTGTGGATGTCAATCATTTTTTTTCTCTATAAAATAGCTCCACCAATATTTTGCTGCAACTCTTGTGTTGGGGATTGCTTGCTGAATTGTCTTTAAATGTAGAGGAACAATCATAGTTCAACTTGGTGGTTCTTGTGTACAGGTGTGATGGATATCCAAGCAGACCTTAAGGCCCTAAAAGTGACTGTGTTGGGGAAGACTGATCCGCTCCGAGTGTTGAAGAAGGCAAGGAAATTTGACAGGAGAGCAGACATTGTGATTGACCCTCCTGCTCCTCCTCCTCCTGCTCCTGTTGTCGAACCACCAAAAACTGAGGCAAAAGCTGAGGAAAAACCCGAGGAGAAGAAACCCGAGGAGAAAAAGCCAGAGGAGAAATCTGAAGCAAAAACTGAGGAGAAGCCCAAGGAGGAGAAAGCGGAGGAGAAACCCAAGGAGGAGAAAGCTGAGGAGAAACCCAAGGAGGAGAAAGCTGAGGAGAAACCCAAGGAGGAGAAAGCGGAGGAGAAACCCAAGGAGGAGAAAGCTGAGGAGAAACCGAAGGAGAAAACTGAGGAGAAACCCAAGGAGAAAGCTGAGGAGAAACCCAAGGAGGAGAAAGCGGAGGAGAAACCCAAGGAGGAGAAAGCTGAGGAGAAACCGAAGGAGAAAACTGAGGAGAAACCCAAGGACAAAGTTGAAGAGAAACCCAAGGAGAAAGCTGAGGAGAAACCCAAGGAGAAAGCTGAGACCAAAGCTGAGATCAAAGCTGAGAAAAAACCTGCGGAACCCACTCCTACATATCAGTACTACTATGAGAAGCCAGTGGAGTATTGGGGCCCTTCTCACTATTCACCCAGCTACTACACTCCATACAAGCCTAGTCAATCCTACCCTCCACATCACTACCCCCAATACTATGAGAATGATTTCCCAAGCTTCTACACAAACCCAAATTACCTCAAACACATCAAACACACCTATTACTGAGATATGGAGGAGACACAGTACCTTTGTACAGAATACAAACTTAGGGCTTGCTACTAATTAGGGTTTCCTACAAATGACAATAATCATGTTCTAATTATGTGTGTCAGACAATTTTGCACCACAGTGATATGGACCTCTAAAAAAAAGGTTGATTCAATTGAGAAATTTTCTCATTGAACGACACATTTAGTTGTATCATATTAAGTAAGGCATGGGTGGGGTCTATATGCCCTGTGGCAGACCTCCTGATCCTTTGAACCTTCTTTTAGTGAGAGGTTCAATAGATACTTGCAGTTAATGTTGAAACTTTCCCTTTTCATTTCTTTGCAATTTTGTTGCTGTTTTCGTGTAACGGAAATGTTGAGGCCAAAAAACAAGAGTTTTTATCCTAACTTTGAGGATTCTTCAACCTTTCGTTGTAGATTAACTTGAAGTTGGTTACATATATTGGTATATACCTATATTTCATTCTCTCACTCTCTCTCTCTCTCTCTCCCTTGATTTGTGAACGCGTAGAACCCTTCTGGCATTGAGTTTTGCTAGATGTGCAAACTAGGTCTGTGACCTAAAGTTTTGTGTTCTACTTGTTTAGAAATCCAGGACAGAGAAGAAAAGGACATTCAAGATATAGTTAGGTTTAGTGTCTCCCCCAAGATTTGGAAATTTTGAAAAGATAGCAATCAAATAAAGCTCTTTAACATGAGGAAAGCAAACATCTATCTACTAAGGAAGGTTGGTTTGTTTGTTTTGTTTGTCCTGGTGAGATCTCCCAATCCACAACACCCCTTGTTGTGATCTTGTAACCAGTGCATTGCCCTTGACAAATACATGAATATGGTTTCGTAACATTTGTGCCTATGGTGCAAGAGTTATTGAATATTGAACAATTTTTTCAAAGAACTTACTATAATGAAGTATATGTTCTTTATTTACACCAATAGTAAATTTGTTGACAAGCAAAATTGTATAGCTCAATGTTGCCACATATTAGGAATACTACAAAGCAATAATATGCAAATCACATTTCATAACCAAAAGGCATAGTAATTTGGTGCAATTCGTGTGACAATATGTTGTTCATCATCCCAAGTTTCTCCATCTACTTTTCATTTCTTTTTATTTGCACCATTGTTGTGAGCAAATTTTCATGCAAAATTCTAATTCAATAGAATTTGATTCACAAATTTTTTCTCATATATAACTTTCAACAATCTATTGAATGAATTGTACATGTTCATCACACTTACTATGGGGTAGTTATTTCCGTTAACCTTACACAACATTAAAAAGAAACATGATGTTAAATTTGCAAAATCCTTGAATAACAAGTCTTTGATCTTCATGGAAAAATCAATGTTCATGAACTTTCTCTCAAGATTGAATTTATTGATGGCCCATTTCTCATGTTTTTCATTTGGACACTTAAGGTTGTTCACAATCTTATTATAGTTGTCCTCATTAATTGATAGAAAATTAACTCTAAGAACAAGAATTTTTTGTTAATTTAGTATGAGGTTGAATGGTTTAATTAAGAAACAGATCTTGGACCATACCAAATTCTAAAGGCATATTGATAGAATTTTGAATAGTATTTGCATTAATATTGATCACATCCTCTCAATCATTGCTTACTTCATAATGCAATTCATCTTTAAACATTATTGTTGTATCAACATTGACCTTAGTAATAGATGAATCTCAAATGCAAAGATGAATCTTATAACGATGTTTTGGAGGACAAATCAAAACGTTAATGCCAACTAAAAAGATAGGAAAATATGTAAACAAGCAACAAGATGTAACCATTTCAAAACTAGAAAATGCTTTAAAAACAACAAAAACAACTAGGTATATGGAGAAGAATCTCTAATAAAAATTTGAAAGCAAGATGTGACAATAAAAAAAAATGGAAAAAACCTAAACAAAACCAACAAAAAAAACAACTAAGTATGGCAAAGAACCACTAATAAAAACTCAAAAATCAACAATGGCACAAAATAGAAATGTACGACAAAAATGAAAGCAAGTAGATAAGCATGAAATCAAAAAATGCAATGTACTACGTAAAAATTTATTGACAATTAATTTGGTTGACTTCCTATGGGAAGTTGTCTTGATCCTCACGACAACCAAATTAGCCAAGTAACCAACTCAAAGCGACCGATTACCAAAAATAGCCAAGGTGCCTCAATTACCTAGTCCATAACCTCAAGAGGCATAATACATCAAAATGGTTTTAAATGAAAAAAGATAAAGAAAGTTGCATATATCTATGACTAAAAGAAAAGGAAATGTGTTTTATGAATTAAGAACCCACCTAATGGTGAGGGAGAAAACATTATCAGAGACTTTTGATTATTGTCATGAATAAACATAGATATTGACAAATCCATTTTGATAGTTTTATAACAATTCAATTGAAAATGAATGTGAAGACATGGTCTTCCTGAAAAGCAAGCAAAGAGCCCTATTAAGAAACCTAAAACATGGCAACCTCAATATTCTTGAATTATGGACAACCATCATTCCTCATACTTTTATTCAATATGGATAACACATGATGTGATAGTTCATGTCACTCTATATTTGGGCTTGTAGAAATCATTTATCCAATGCATATGAGAAGTACAAATGTGAAGGATCAAGATCATTTTAAAGTTTACACATGAGCTTTGCATTGTAATAACTTGTTAAATTATTCCAATTTAAACAAGCCCAAAAAGATCTATTCCTCAAATGACCTAATCTAAATTATACATTTTGTTTGGAAAGATGATATGTTGGCAAGCTAATCACAAATTTTAAAAAATTACATTTTGAGACAATAGTTGAAATTCCATCTTTTTATAACATAATGTTAAGCCTGGGCACATGGAATGAGTGGCATATTAAGAATGTGCTTGAGGTCTTTGCATATGGTAGAACCCTTCCCACCAAGAACTAATTCCATTGAGTTATGAAAATGAGTCGTGTATTGTGGGTGAAAGCACAATGAACTTAACAATAAGATATAAATCAGATAACCAATTTATCTTAAGCATTTTTCTTAATGTAAACATATTATAGAATTTCACTAAGATTTTTAAAATAAGAGTTTTTTTTTAACAAAAAAACTTGTCAACATTAGATTTTTAATTCATCATGCCTTATGTCATTTTTATGACATCTCCAATTGAGTTTGCCTATTAAATTTGAACTTGTAAATATACACAAAAAGTATCCCGAAAATAATGTCATTTCAAGAGTTCAACATTAGTTTTGATAATGAAAAAGCATCGCATTGAAATGAAAAAATAAATTAAAACATTCAAAACAATAATAATGAAGGTGTCAAACCAATTTTTTTTCAATTCACAAATATTATAAATTGTGTGAACATTTGAAATATAAAACAAGAGACATACAACTATTTCATTTCTTTTGAATTCACACTAAGAAAAGTGGCAATCAGTTTATGTTCCTTGAACAATTTGAATTTTTGTGATTATGGCAATGCCTTCACACATTATATGATGTCTCAATTACACATAAGGTTTTCAAGGATGCATCTCACTTTGAATTTTTGTGATTATGGCAATGCCTTCACACATTATATGATGTCTCAATTACACATAAGGTTTTCAAGGATGCATCTCACATAGGTTTGGGCCAACGTTTTTTCTCGTGCAAAATTTTGTCAACATGAGAATAATATAAAGGGAGTATTTTGAAAATTTTCCCAAATTTTGAATTTTTTTGAAAAGTCTTCATCACATTTGCACTTTGATTAGCAATTTTTTTACCTAGTTAATTACCAATTTAAACAAGCTTTGAAAAGATGTCTCCATATAATGTCAAATCCTTCTTGGGATCCTAGCAAATGACACAACATCAAAAATTTGAAAAACAATCAATCCTTTGGGCTTACATAATCTTAAGGGAATTATGGAAATATTTTCCATTTGGTAAATGTCTCATGGTTGTTAGTATTTTCACAAATATTGTATTGTTCTCCATTTAATTACCTTTCAATACCTAATTGTGTAAGGCATTTATAACAAGTGAAAAAAAAAAACCTTGTTAAATGACTATAAAAATGACAAATCTAAAGTGTCATTATAAAACTTGGGCTCCCATCATTGCACACTATTAATGTCGATCAATTTTTTTTCGTTTTCTTACATTCCAGGTGATTTCCAAAAGTTCATCATTATTTATGTCAATATCAATTTTAATTTGAATTAATATGAATTCCATGGACATAAAAAGGTAGGTTATAATTTGCCTTTTCATACCCATGTTGCTGGGCAAAGAAAAAGGAAAGAGATATTTACGAGCATAGGAGGTAGTTAGGCTTGGAAATGAGGCAATTGTTCAATAATTGTTTTTGAAATCATCTAGGGATAACCATACAAAGAATTATGCAAAATCAATTGTTCAAAGACAACCATATGAAAAAATTATGCAAATTTTCCCATATACTAGTTCCTTAAAAAAAAATTATCCCTAGAATATAATTAACCACATTATAAATGTGACCTGAATAACTATTGTAATAACATTAAACAAATATTCACTTAAGTTAACTTGTCATAAGACCTTTAATTCATTTACACTTTAAGAACACGAAACCTTGGTTTAGGAAAACAATTGACAGCCACAAATTTTTATTTCCTAAACTTCTAGTATTCTCTTCTAATTTGGGTTCAAATTGGAATCACTGGTAAGCAAAATGGACTCATTAAATGTTGTGTCCTAGCTTACTTTGGTAAATAGACCTTTCCCACAGTTCTTTGCCCATGGCTTTTCTTCATCTCCCTTTCTATCATAAATTGGATTGTTCCTCTTATAGCCCAAATTTGAAGGCAAGGTTGAAAGACAAGTTTAGATTTTGATATACTATCACCCACAATAGGATCCTTGAGAAAATAACTGTATTTGGCAAAATTACTCAACTTGTTGGGCAAAATGGACTGGGTAACTAGCAGGAGCATGCAGTTCCCATGAATTGTGAAGGGGCATGAGACTAACCACAAACTATTCACAGTAACCAGCACACTCAAGCCAGTTAGCAAACAGAACCGAGGGACCTCAAGCGCTGAGCTTACAGATTGTGGGAGAGAGAGAGAGAAGGGGTTTGGATATGAAGTTCACCTAACCAGTGAGAAGGAACGTGCAAAAAGTATTAGGGAGGTACAAAAAATGACACAAGGCAACAAGATATGTAATATAACTGGGAAACTCTTATCCAATGGCATTGCTACCATACAAGCCAAACAGTCCTGACAATCGGTAATAGACTTTCATCTAGGCCCAGAGGATTTCACGTGGTATGTGGATCAGCCCACCGCCCACCAAATACGTAGAAACCCGAATTGGATGACAAATCCCATCGACCCCAAGCCCCACTCCTCAGTCCCAGGTCCAAGAGGAGGTTATTAAATTAGAGAATTTGCTATTTAGGCAGATGGTGTGAGAGCCATGATGGCAAAAGAAAGGGCGGTGGGGGGTTTAGAGATGGAGAAGCAGGGCCACGATGAAACTAATGAATGCCAAAGTCGTGCATGTGTACTAGCTCGCTGCACCATTTACGTACGCCTTATAGAAGATGAAGGCATCCTCGGAAATGGTGCTCAAATTTGACCCATTCAACTTCTTTCACTCTTATCTTGTTGCGTTTGAAAAGCTAGTTCTATTCTTGTCTAATTTAGCTGCTAACTTTCTCTGGCCCGGGTGAATCAGCACCTATGCTGGTCCATGTTTTCTCTTTTCAATTTTGTGATGTTGCTTATTGGCAATCGACCATAAGTATATTTAGCCAAGTTTGGCGATATCCAAAATATGAAACCAGGAAATTTTAAGTACTCTTTTATATTGAAGGCAACTGTGGAAAATTTCAGGGATTTTTTTGAAAGTATATTCTTTTTTTTCAAAATATCTTTTGCAAATTCGCCACAAAAAATTAAATCACTGACACTGGTATCTTTCACCTTCTTGAGTGAGGCCTCAAAATGGTCATATAAAACCCAAGAAATTCTGGATTTGGACTCAAAGACCCTGATTTAGTCTATTCATGGGATAATCAATTGTAACATTTAGAAACAATTTAATGAATTTGGGGGGTTTTTACCACTATTCGGTGGTTCTCACTTTTTCTTGAGAACCATTGGTTCTTGTGATTAACTTAGTTTTAAAGAATCTGATAGGTGCTTTGTTTGAATTTTTAAAAACTTTTTCAGAGAACCCGGCAAGGTTTTAGGAAATTGAAAAACAAACCCCCTGACTTGTTCTCACAATTTTTTTAACCAACAGTTTTCAAAGGCAATTCCCACAACTTGGTTATATATATATATATATATATAAAAGATATTTTTCTTGAATATTTAAGTAATTGAAATTATTAACCAAAACAGATGAAAAGTGAAAAAATTAATTATTTTCCAAACTTTCAGGTGTCCACAATATCGTCCCTTTCTCAAACTCACCTTGTGACGATTATGCCATGCTGCTACCCCTAACTCTAATCTCATTTGTTTTAATTCTCTAACCTAAACCCTAGCTTAATAAGCTTTAACAACCACCTTATACCCTAGATTCTAACATAGACCCCTATTACTGAAAATCAGAATCGAGTATATCCTAATACCAGAAAATATTTTTTTTATTTATTTAAATATTTAGATATTCTTGTAAGACCAATTCTCAATTCATAAGAATCAGAAGGTTGATTTTAACTCAGGGTATCATCACATGTTAGCCCCCTATGACTGAGAATCCGAACCAAGAGTATCCTAAATACCAGGGAAAAAAAACGTTTTTATATTTTTAATATTTAGATATTCTTGTGTAAGACCAATTCTCAGCCCAGTGAGAATCAGCAGGCCGATTTTCACTCAGGGTATCATCATTTGTGATACCCATCAATTTTAGGGGTGAGAATTGACCTGAAAACCTAACCAAATCTCACCTCATTTTTTGAACCACACAACACTGGTTTTTTCCACGGTACCAGTGTAGGTGCTGGTTCACCATGGCTGGAAATAAGTTCGTTGTTGACGGAATTAATTAATTAAATTAATTAAATTTAATAAAATTAATCTTATTGATAATTTGCCCATGCCTACAGCAACTTGTTATGGGCCAAGAGGGTTGTGTTAGGTTGGTTTTCTCTTGTCGGAGAACCTAATAGGGGGTTGTGTAGGTAGGCCAGGCAAAATGAAGGAGAAATCCTGAACTGAACTCAGTAGATTTTTAACCCGGTGTATAATGACAAGGGTTATAGCATTATTGTACCGATATACACCTAAGGTGTTGTATAGGCTTTTGTGTATGCGTGCAGAAAAAATGTTATGGCCAATGAAATTGCTGGACATGGTGGTTTGAAATTTTTTTCTTAGTTATCTTGAGTGAATTAACTGTTAAATGTGTTAATATGGCTTGGTAGGTTTGTGAGAACTTGAGAGCACCAATGGAAATGGTAGAAAAGGATCACTATTTTCAATGTTCAACAGAATGGGTGGGGGAGGCGGGGGAGGTGGGGAGTTATGTGTTGGCCTGAAGATTTTTTTTCCAAGCCAATGGGATCACCACCAATGAGATCACTGGATTTGGTGGTCTGAATTCGTTTTCCTAGTTATCTAGAGTGAAATAACATTTCAATTTGTGAACTTTGTTTAAGCTTGAGATTATCATCTATAACCTTACTTTTTGAAAAGGGGATCTCTTGGGATGTGGTTCCAATGCTTTTGTGAAGGGCCACTAGTCAGAGGCCGTTAAACATCCCTTACAAACTTTGCAGGTGTCAGTGCAGCACCTTGTGTAGCATCCATCCCCCATAGTTCTGCCCTCCATGTTTTGCCACTAAGTGTTCTGCCTAGCATAACACAAAAAAATGTTTGTACCGCTGATCCTCGCAAGATTTAAACCCACTGCCTCCCTTCAGATTGGCCAAATAACCACGAATGGTCTAGATCCATGCCTTGAGATAAGGCAGCATCCTAATTTCTTTGACCTAAATACTGTGCTAACATCATTGATGATAGAACCATGTGGATGCCACAAAGGGTGTCACAATGACAGCCCCAAAGTTCATAAGATTGTGTTTAATTTCATGCCCCCGCTAGCATATGCAAATAGTGGAGTTAAACAGAGTCTTGAATATACATTATATGTGTATGAGTTGAAAAGAAACAAGACTGAAGGGGTTTGTCTCGCCATTGACCCCATGTTTTTCCTTAGGCAAATTTTCCATATGTTGTTCTCACAGTTCTCATTATCCCTCCCCCCACCAATCATATCTTCTTCCAAGTAACATCACTGAGTATCTCAAATTCCTTGCCCATACTCTAACTTAAATATTGGGGACCTATGCACAAGTTGGATTGCAATTGACGTCTACAGTATGCAAAGTTTAGATGGTTTTTTCGTGACGCACCCCATCACCAAAGAAAAATGTGAATGTGCTTTGTATCTGATTAATACCAATCACAATATGGGCTGATAGGTTTTGATACAGGCAATATTTATCCCTCCACTTTTGAAGTGCATCATCAACATTTGTGCTACAGTGCTTGGATATTGCCAACAAAGATACAGTTGAATGTGGGTCTAATCAGGCTTGGATGAACGAAATAAGAGTGCAACATTAAACTAAACAATCCTACAGTAATGCAAAGAAGGATACTTAGGTCAACTTTAGTCAAGGGTCCAAGGTCCAGGAACCAATGAATTCAAGCAATCTTATTGGTCGAAAGCTTTAAATTGGTCCCAAGGGTTTTAGATGAGGGTCCAAGACCAAAAAGTGACAAATTGAGGCTAAACCTACCTGGCACCTGTTTTGGAGGGAAAATCAATTGGTTCAGACCAAAAAACAGTGCTAAAATGAGAGCTCCCCATTTAAAGAACCAAGAATCAAGCCAGGGACCAAGGTATAGTCCAACTCAAGGATTCAATTTGCTTCATATCAGTCCAAATTGGTTCTTAGGAAATTGGACCCTGTATCCTCGTCTAAAGTGGGCATTAACATTGTTTCTTGAGATGTTGCATAAATAATGAACAAGTACCCTTGAATGCAATGTCAACGACCAAAACCCATTTTATGGGTGGTGAAAGACCGTGTTGATTAATCTACATGATGACAGAGCTAACTGAATGTAGGTTACTACCTTACCCTAAGGTCAGTTTCATCATTAAATAATCCTCAAAATAGTGAAATGAAATTTTGTGAAAATATCAAGTTGACATGCTGAAAATGATCATAATTATCATAGGTTACACTCTGAATAATTTCACTCCTCATATCACAATATTATGTAGTAAATGATGGAAAAATATATAATTTCAAAAAAAATTAATGAATTCTTTCTTTTTTAAAACACAATTATTCGTTTTGTCAATGTGGAAACTGACCCTAGGCTACGGTGTCATTATGAAAACTAATTTTCTAGCAATGAAATCAACTTGATTAGGCCACATAACATCATAGGCCTAGCAAAGCTCAATAATTTAAAAACAAACAGTATAACTATAGACATGAAGTTACGATGAAAGGTGTAGCAAAGCATGGCCACAGTGAACCAGCACCCACAAGTGCACCATCCACTGGATGCCTGTTATTACTCAGTTGTGGATGAACCTCAACTGAGTTAATACTTTGGTTTCACCTTGGTTACCAATTCTGTAAGAACTAGGTCTCATATGTAACTGAGGTAACCACCATGGTTAGCTAGGGAACTGGAACCCAACAGAAAACTATTTCCTGACCACTTACCATCCATCCTTCATGGTGCACTGGTGGGTACTGGTTCACTGTGGCCACAAAACATGGCTTTACTGAGCATAAAGACGTGCACCGATTCTCAGTTTTATTCATCTCATGATACCCAGCAGGTATTTGCTGGGTATCACAGGATATAAACAAAAGTAACCCTTCCAAAAACAAAATGCTTGCATAAGCACACATTATGCTTTTCGAAATGCCCACCCTTCTTAGCACAGGAAAAATTTCGCCCTGGAACATGCCCTCCAACAACACTACTATGAAATTCGACACATATCTTTTACAAGGTCTTTACACTACTCACACGTAATTGATGTTTGTAGAGAATTTACTCTCACCTGGTATTTGGCAGGGTCCCATTTCCAAGTTTATTTATTTGACCCAGAGGCAGATCATAGGCTGTGATGACTCATCAGATATTGTAATGCTCATACCCCCCACCGAACAACTCTTTTAGTCTTTGTTTACATTTCAGCTCTGTATTCCATGAAACACTTCGAGAATCTTCATCTTGTTAAAAAGTGTCACTCCAGGAGAAATCACCCATTAGACTTTCAGGAGGACGGTTTTATTTTATCCAGAATACGCCAAGTGGCCAAGTGACTTGGCTGGTAATAAAAAAAAATCTATATAGATGTTTCCAGAACTGGGTCCAGAACAACCAACCGCACCGTTGTTTTAGGTGGGTGACCGCCGCCTCTCCCCCCCCCCAAAAGGTTTGAAACTCTTGTGGATCTCATGAATTTCAAGATACTTGTGGTGGTTCATATTATCTGATACACATGTGGTAGTACGGCTTCTGGAATTTATTTACATCCACGCATCTTGCATGAGTTCTCATGTTTGTTGAAGAGTCCTGGTTGGATGGATTGAAATGAAATGAGCCATTCATTATGCACACAAATCAAACGAAGCCTTTTTTTCCTATTTTTTTTTGCTCGATGCTGAATTTGAGTTGTGCTTGAAATTGCATCAGGCCATTTTTTTATTTATTTTCAAGTATCAGTGTTAGTTCAACTTCTTTTTTCCTTTTTTTTTCAATTCCAAAGGGCAGGCATTTGGGGGACACATTCGAAGTTTCTTTTCGGACTTCCAAAAGGGCCTTGAGTGTTTGTTGAGACTCCTGGTTGGATGGATTGAAAGGGGCACGCAAAATTCATTTTGCACACAAATCGAGCAAAAATAATAATTTCGGGGCTTGTTGCTGAGTATGAGTTGCGTTTGAAACTTCATCAAGGACCCTTTTTTTTTAGCAAAAACAGTGCTCGATTTCTTCTTCTTTTTTCAGCAATTCCAAAGGCCATTTGGAAGACACGTTTGAAGTGCTTTTTTGGACTTCCAAAGGGCCCTTGAATCGTGCACCTGAACGGGAGTTCCGGATTGTTTTTATTTCGATGGGAGTTTCGTCTTCACTCCTGGTGTTGTTTGTGCCTAGCATTCTGTTTGTAAGCTGCTTTCTCCACAAAAAAAAGGATTAGGTGGTTGCAGGGGGTCACATTTGATCATCATTTTGCCTGGTTGCTTTTGGACTGCTTGCTGTGGTGTTGCAGAGGAGCTCTCCAATCCCTTGAGTGGAAATCGAGGTCTGTAATTTGCTCTTTTTTTGTTTACACGAGTGTCCATTTGGACTGTGTGTGCTTTTTTTAAGCTTTGTATTTGAGGGCAGTCGAGAAACTTGTCTCTTTACAAGCTTTTTCTTCTGGTTTCTGGCAGAAGTAGAGCTGAAGAAAACCACAAGAGCTAGGAAAAACAAGAGGGTGTTGCAAGCTTTGTCAACTCAAATTTCCTTCAATTTGAGGATAGTTGTCACTAATCTCTTGAGCTAGCAAAATTGTTGCTGCAGTTTGTTTTGTCCAATTTGTTTGTGCCGTTCCGCAGTTTTCCTTGCCCCTCCTGTAGTACTTTTTTCCTTCCACGAGGGAGTCTTGGGTCAGCGGAGTTCGCGTTGGGTGATTGCGTTTTGAGATCTCTTCGAAGGAGAAATTCGTGGGGATCCCTCTTACCAGTCAAAGAGCAATGGACAACACCGAGGTATGCGTGCTTTAGCAAGTGACAATTGACGATCTGTGTTGGTGGTATTGTCTTCTGGAAGCTTAAGAAAGCTTGCCGAGTTTGTTAGAGAGCTTCACTGTTGTTGAAGTCGAGTGCTCGGAGGGCAGAAGCAGCTGAGGATTATTGTGGTAAAGTTTTTTGTCTAGGCAATGTTTTCAAGCATTGTGAACATTCTCAGACATTAGTTATTATTCTATGTGCAGTTGTTCGGGTATGGACTGGGCGGCCCGACATGGATGATGCCGCCGCCACCGCCGCCACCTGGAACTAGGTGGGCAATCGTTCCCGTAGAGATCCCCAAGTCTGAGAAGAAGGAAGAGAAGAAGGAGGAGAAGAAAGAGGAGAAGAAGGAGGAAAAAAAGGAGGAAAAAAAGGAGGAGAAGAAAGAGGAGAAGAAAGAGGAGAGTCCCAAGGAAGAGAAAAAGGAAGCCAAGAAGGAGACCAAAAAGGAGGAAAAGAAGCCTGAGGAGCCACCGGTCTGGACCAACTTCCCTTATTATTCCCCATGTCTTAATCTTGTGATGAGAGCTTTTGGGTTCAAGTCTGGAATTCTATACTTTGGAGATTGGATTCAATTAGTCTGGAGTTTGATGTATGTCTTATGTTGTGGGTTGTAGAAAGTTTTGCTCAAGGTGAAGATGTGTTGCTGGAAGTGTGTTGAGATGGTCACTGAATACATCACTGAAGCTGCTGGTGAGTGTACTAATCCCCTCCCCCCCCTACCCCCAGCATTTTGTCTACAGCTCAATTGATTATGCTTTGCTGGTAAGGTGCAACTCCTGTCTAAGAGCAGCTCCACCCATGCTCAGTATGTGACCCTGCATCAGTATTTCTCACATCCAAGATTAGTTGTATTTTCCCAACCTCACCCATAAAACTGAAACTGGAACTGCAAAAGTTGGGAGACTACTAATAGCAATGCACCTGGACCAGTGAAACAATCTAGTCAATCAACAGCAGGTGTTCAGCTTTGCTGTAGCTTTTGCCAGCCTCAACATCCTGTGCAAAAATGCTGGGCCCAAAACCAGTTTGCTGAGCCAAACCAGCATGTTTTAACTTTTCTTCATCCGAAGTTTGCTGTACAGTGCACTGGTGAAGTTGCTCTTAGGTAATATCAATCACTCAGTTCCCTGTTTGTGATAATTCTGCGGGGATCTGGGTGAAACTGGTTCTTGTGTGTTTCCAGGTGTTGTGGATGTCCAAGCAGACCTGCAGACCCAAAGAGTGACAGTGTTGGGGAAGACTGATCCCCAGAAGGTATTGAAGAAGGCAAGAAAATTTGACAAGAAGGCTGAGATAGTTACAGAACCACCAAAAACTGAGGCAAAAGCTGAGAAAGCTGAGGAGAAAGCTGACAAGAAAGCTGAGGAGAAACCCAGAGAGGAGAAGAAACCTGAGGAGAAAAAACCCGAGGAGAAAAAACCTGAGGAGAAAAAACCCGAGGAGAAAACTGAGAAGAAATCCGAGGAGAAACCGAAGGACAAAGGTGAGACCAAACAGGAGACCAAGAAAGTTGAAGATCTTGCAAGTGACCCGTCATACAGGTTCTACATTCCAGAAAAGCCAATGGAGTATTGGGGTCCTCCCAACTACTACCCTCCTTACAGTACTCCTAATTACATGGCCACCCAGTCCTACCCTCCCTATTATTACTACCCCCAATACCCTGAAACAGATTACTCAGCTTTCTACAACAATCCAAATTACCTCAAACACATCCCGACTACTTACTACTGAGCTCAAGATTGTGACTTGTAGATATGAAATTATTGCCTTTAGGAGGGAGGGTTCTGTTACTACCTTTTTTACAGTACTTAGTTTGTGTTCCACAGTGTTTGAAAGAGTTTTGCACTACGGTTGTACACATGTATGGGTCTAAGGAAAAAAGAGAAAAAAACAATCTGATGAGGAATTCTCATTTGAGGAACAAATTTGTTAAATCTATGATAGCAGCAAGTTACCCTATGAAGATGCTTATGGTGTGTGCTGTATGTTGAGGATGCATTGAAAATCCCATTGGGAAACCTTCGTGATGAGTAAATTTGGTGCTGAACTTGGTTGGCTCTTCCTCAATTTGTTTTCTGGTGTAGCTGAAGTTTTGAGCCTTGATGGGGAGAATTTCTAATCTTCATTTCATGGATGTTACAACCTCACAATGCGAGTATGATGTTGGAGATTGATTTCAACTTGATATCTCAGATATCATATTTGTTCATGGGCTTCATGTTGCCATGCACTATTACTGACAGTCAACTCTTTTTTTTTTCTGTTTTGATGTTCTCATATGATTTTCAATAGTTCATCATTATTTATTTCAATGTCAAATTTAATTTGAATTAATATAAATATCATATATGGACATGAAAAGGCACATGTTAATTTGTCTTTTCATATTCATGTTCATGAGTAAGGAAAAGAAATGAGATAATTATTAAGAAAGTGAGCTAGTTAAGCTAGAAAATGAGATTGTTGTCTTTGAAATTGTTCAGGGACACCATATGAAGGATTGTGCACAATTGTCCAAAGACAACCATATGCAAGATTATGCAAAATCTCCAATTCCTTGAAAATTCTCATCATGGCAATTAATTTCTGATCTCCTATTTGCCACTATTAACCCTAAATGGCTAGTCAGCCATTCCAGCCAATATGACTTGGTACTCCAGGATTATGTTCTGGCGAATTATGTATAAGGAATCTGCCACCTATGTGGCTGAAAATGTGAAGGTTGGTAGGTAAGTAGGCCACTTAATATCCATAATATTGCAAGGTAGGGATGCCAATGAACCAAGTTTTAGCCAAATATGGATTTTTTTGAACTAGCAAGTCTTTGAGTCTGGTACACCAGCCAAGTTCAAATTTATTGTGGGTCATTGGTTGCTCTATTCACACATGGTCTTGCTTCAATTTGCTCTATGCATGCCTCCTACAGGTCCACAATTAATGGGTTATCTCTGGTGGGAAAGCTAAAGCTCCAGATATTTATTGCTTCTTCTTTCCCCTAGCTGGAGGTTGAACTAGTTTGAATACCCAATACTGTCATTGGATGCAAGATGCTCTCCAGCTTTGCCTTTGGCTGCATAGAGATTTGATTCTGGCACCTTCCTTTGTTGGTCATTTTGTGGGCAGATTGTCAAGAAGAAGTGTTTTCCACAATCAGTCATATCCCAAACAGAGGAAACTACAATCCAATAAAATTGAAAATTGAAATTAGAGAAAAACAATGTTTGCCTCATCTTTATGAATATTTTGAGACCAACTAGAAATAGTGGGGTGAGTTGCCATTGGTTCCCACCCAAGATATTGACTTGAGATATGGAGTTGCCTTTTCCATTTTCCCTTTTCCCAAGTTCACCACATGACCAATTTTTTATGGAATGTTATTTTTAAATTTTGTTTCATTTTTCCGGGAATTACAGATTAAAGGGATGAGTTCCTTGGGAAACCACTCAAGCTTGAAGTAAGGAGCTTTTGGATCCTTCTTCCCCTTCAAAGGGACATGCCAACTTTAACTTCTAGCAACCTGAACTTGAAAATGTTGTCTGCTTGGTTGGGCAAGTTAAAACCCAAAGACTGGAGCTCTGTAAAACTCAAAAGACTAATTGATCGTGTTGAGCATTGATTTCAACTTGGTTGATACATATGGCAAATTGTGTGTATTATGCACTTTCTCTTCTCCACTTCCCCTGGATTGAGTAAGAAGAATTACACAGCAACCAGTGTTAAGCACTTATGTGGAAACAATAGCGAAACAAAAATCAAGAGTTACCTAAGTTAGTTAGGCTAAACAAAATTTTGATATAGCAATGAAGCTAGTCACATGTAGGTTTAGTTAAAGTTTATAGAGGTTTGGGTTTATTATCTCTTTTATTTTCAAGTTTTATTGGATAATGTGAATGTATTTTACAATCAACTAACATCAAATGACAACAAAATATAGGTAAACTTGCCAAAATAGATATTTTTCTAACTACTTTACAACTTGATATAGCTAATGGTTGTTAGCTATTTAGCAATTTGCACAATTATTACTAGGGTCTTTTTTTCAATTTTTGATATCAAAAATTCAGCAAATCTCCGCAAAAAAAATTTAAAATAAGTCAGATTAACTTTTTACAAAATCCGTTTTTTTAGTCCAAAAAAAGAAAAAATTTGTCAAAACAAAATATTGCTCATGACCCATTTAATTTATGAATTAATGAAATTGTTTCTTATGGTAACTTCAATTTTTAAATCAATTATATGGATAGAGTATTGATACCACGTTATGCCATTTTCCAAGTTAAAACACCTTGCAAATGAGTGCCATTAGATACAATTGACCTTTCTTTTGATATTTTTATTTTGAATTATGATTTTTGTTATTGGACTTTGGTTGTTGAACTTAGCTATTAGTTATTGAAAATTAGAATATAGAACTTACAAACTTTCAAAATCCTTTTCACTTCTTTCTTGTGTGAGTGACATACTTCTTTCATTGTGAAAAGGTCATAACACTCAATGACAACATGTTACTCTTGAAAAGAAAGATTATATAGGGGAAATGAGAGGCTAGAATTTGCAAAGAATGGATTGTGTTATGCATTTCGAAAGGTCCACTAATACATATTCATATGGACTTTCTCAAATGGAGGTAGTGACATTAATCTAACTAGGTTCATTTATGGTTGGGATTCCAAAAAAAAACAAGACAAGTGAAGATTTGTTTTGAACTAATTTTTACAAATAACATGTACACATGACAAATTTAAGTGAGAACATTTGAATAGTCTAAATTAAGATAATTCACATGGTTATGATGATGTTTTTTCACATGGAGACATCATTATGCAAAGTAAAATTTTGGTTCAAACCCAAAAATGCAAAAAAAATCAATTAAACTTCCATGGACAAAATTTGAATTTTTTTTGGCATGATTATTTCTTGCATGGTGAAAGCACACTAAGGTGGACCAAAGATGATAGTTAAAAGTCCATACGAAAGTTCATATCCAATGTATTTTGAGGCCAATGAAATTGGGCTTCAAATTTAAACATTTAAATAATGTTGAAATTGATTTTTTTCCATGTCCAAGTTCATATCACCTTAATTTAAATTTTTCAACACATCTCCTAAATATTTGGTCTCTAAAAAATCCATTTAGATATCAAAATAGACTTTACAAGATTGGATGATTATAAATTTTTTATTTTAAATTTTTAAAATATAATATATTTTCTTATTTGATTTTTTCATCTGTAGTGTTATTATACTTCAATGTGTGGTGGTCCAAAATTACAAGCATGTTCTTCAAGTCCACTAAAAGCAAAAAGTTCATAACCATAATTATTTATATTGTGACTCTAAATGTATTCTACATTAACGAAGTCTAGCTTGAATTAAATATGTTTTTTTGTGTATATTTTTTAACATTATGAGGATTAGAATATAAGTTTCAATTTCTAGTATCATTTTTTTATATTTCTAAAATGCATGTGAGTTATATACAAAAAGACTTGAATAACCAAAAAAATTATGAATGTGTCTTCCATAAATTGTGTTTTTAGGTTGTACACGTGTGACCCACACTTTGAGTTGCAAATTCTAAACCTAATGAATACATTTTGTTACCTTGTTCATTATAATCTCATGGCTGGATTATATGTAATAACTAATCAACCAAATGGCCACAAAAAATAATCATTTTCCCTACAACCCTAAAAAATGAATTTTGTTACCTTCAAAATGTTCATATCTACTTATATAATATCTTTGGGTGATCGTCTTTTCCATCCATCCGTCTCATCATCTGTCATCATCCGTCCCCTCATCCGTCCCAATGACGGCCATCGCTTAACACTGTTGCTACATCTGCGGCCACAAGATTGGAGGAGGGCAATCTCCTCAGACCCCGAAGGATGAGCTTATTACAGCCTTGGTGACAGGAGATTATTGCACAGGTAGAGTGATGAGCTTCTGCGGTGGAACTGGAAGTATTGATGCTTCTAAAATTTCCAAGATGGTAGGCGAGGAAAAGAGGGATGGCAAAGGTGGCGATGCTCTAATCGGTTGGTTTGTCAGCCGTAAAGAGACCCCTCTACGACCTCCAATGTAAAAAGTAGCTGTCACTCCCTTTCTTCGAATGTTGTTGTCACCCACTCTTGCTTCATCCCTATGTCTGTTTCTTCTTTTCTCAGAATCTTTCTCCAAATGCAATAACGCATACACTTGAATACCGAGCGTTTCAATACCGCCTTAAAGCAGCAGCATCAGGAAGAGGAGGAGGTTGTTGGTTTAAGCCTCGGACAGTTCACATGGTGAATATTGGTCTTGCATTTCGTGGCTCTTATGATTCTTTTGCACCAATTGCACCTTTCCCATGGTTCTCAAGGCCTTTGGAAATGAAAGATTTCATACTGGAAAATATTTTTTTCCTTAGATTTAGTAGTGAGGAGGGGAAGGAGGATTTCAGAAGAAGAAATTATTAGAGCAAAGATGACATCACTGTGGATGTTGTAATAATCAACGACAATAATAGACACGATGAGGAAAAAATCCTGATGGCCACTGACGAGAAGTGGAGCAAGCTCTCTTGGACATGTACTCCCAAAGCTTTTCTATTTACAGACTGTAGAACTTGATCAAGTTAGGTGGCAAGGGTGGTCAAGTGCTGGAGCTTGAAGATTTATACATGAACATGCTGAAAAAGCTTGAAAGCTTAGCAAAGAAAATGTTTGAGAGTTCTGATGTGTTTTTTAAGAAGGTGGGTTTATTTCCTCCTCTGAAAATTGTGGCTTAGTTTGTTGTGCTTTCTTTTTCCATCTTTTGAGTTTGAATATTTGCGACGTCAAAGCTAAAGGTGGCTTTTGCATTTCCTACCAGTTGTTCAGCAACATCTCCCATCCTTCTTCTTCTGCTGGTGCACCAAGGTCAGATCGTGCGACCGCCTTGCAAGCTAATGAAGAAGCGAACCACGGCCACTACCCGCCACTGTCTAATGTCTATGCTCGCATACTGCATCGATCCAGCTAGCACCACGCTGCTAAAAACGCCTTGGCCAACGAACTTTGCAATGGGATTCTGTTGTTGGTGAGAAGGGTTGAGTATAAAGAAATTTAAATATGATAACAAATTGATTTGGCAAATGAAAATTGAGAACCAAAAAATCAACAAACGTGGACACATTTGGGTTTCTAAATTATATTATGGCATTATATTACTTTGGAGTGCAAAGGAATTCACAAAAAAAATTAAATTAAATTAAATTAAATTAAATTGACAAGCAATAGTAAAAACATGGATTTTATCTTTTTTTCATTTTTATGGTTTTGAAATTTTGGTGAAATTTTCCAAAATATTTTTTTTTCGAATCCAATAGTGCGAGGATTCATCCAAAAAATAATATTAATTGAAAATAAATGTGCACTACCTTAATATCAATGAAATACCATAAAATCATTCTTGTTTGAAATTAAATCTTGGAAATATAATGTAAAGGTTAGTGGCACATATAACAAATCATGTAACATACCATTTGAAACAAGATAATTAAAACGATATACAAATACGACTCATGAATATTTAGGGGTATAACATCATTACAAAATAAATTCATAAAAACAATATCAAACGGATATCCAACATTCTAATTCTTGGATTGGATAGCTCAAGAATTGAAAAAGATTGAATGGGAAGGAATTTAAACATGTATATCAATATTTAAACATCAAAATGAATTTAATAAAACTTTGAATGGAGTAGTTTGTTGAACAAAAAAATGTTCATTTCATAATATGGCTACATTTGATATTTTTGGGTGGAGACTCTTAAATGACATCCATTTTAATTGTATGCACACATTAATCTTGATGAAATACATCCATCAACTAGCAAGGAATCAAATTCAAAACTATAAATTGCATATAACATACAATGTTACAATCAATACAATGTTGTTAATGGTAGTCATTAACTCACATGATGGCATTGAAATAATATTTCAATTTTTATTGTACAATATGACATGTACATGGGTCTTATGAATGGGGAGAGGGAAATAACAACTCTAGAGATTTTGAAATTAAACATGTGCCATGAGGCTGAAGATGGCAATCTTCAAAGTAAACAACACCATGTTCAACCACCAAATCACAAATCAATTGGCAAGGATGATAATTATCATACGGTGAGGAAGGAATTGTCCACAATTCAAACTACCAAATGTAGAATTTTTTTAAGAGTATAAATAAATGACTAATATTAATTAGCTAACCACAATAGTTGGCCCACATTGTGGCATTGAAACAATATCTCATTGAATGTTATCCAATTATTAATGTTTATGGGGTTTGTGGGTGGGGTAACAAAACAATGAGTTCTCCATTTTAGGCCATCTTTAAAAGCTCACAAAAATGGCCAATTTTTTGCCCATTTTGTACTAACTAATTTTTCACCATGTTTATGAACTCACATTTAATTGGCTTTTTTTTACCATCTTTATATGCTTTAGGAAATGGCCTTGATTTCTTTTCCCACTTCACCAACCTAGCCTCCATCTCACCATCTCTAGAAGCTCGTAAAAATGACCATTTTTTCTATTTCTAATAAATTAGATGGAATCAACCAATTTGTTTATTTGCATTCCAGGTCATGTATGTTCCTTTTCATCTTTGTGAGTTCAAAGAGAGGGCAAAAAAGTCATCTTTATGAGTTCACAAAGATGACAAAAACAATTTGATCTATGTGAGCTCACAAAAAAACAATTTTCTTTTGCTTTCAAAGTCCATACACAATAAGAGGAACCAAGGATACCAAGGTAAAAGTCATTTCCAAGGATTACATTTGACACATGGCATTCATGTATCACTACCCTAAACCTTAAACCCATTCATTATCTAAATTTTTCATTTTTCATATTTAATTTACAATTATGTGTTAAATATAAATATTTTTTATTATACATTGATCTTATATCATGCATCCATGTTTTTTGCCACACAAAAATGAATATTTTATTTGTTGAAAACATATTCAAAATTCATAAATTTCAAGGCCAAATACATGTTTGAGCCAAAAGTGCCAAAATGTGTTACAAACATGAATTTCAAGAATTTCAACTCATGTTGCTCTTTTAATCATCAATATTAAGATTTTCTCCAATTTTGAAAAGGGATGGTACACATTTGATACAAATAAAGATGTCTTGAGAAAATTTGTTCATAAGAAGATCAAAAGTATTTCAAACATGCAAAAGGACTCTTGAAACATCATCAACAATTTGTATCAATTTTTTATCATCCAAACTTTACAAATAATGAAGCTTATTAACACAAAAAAAATTGACATTCCAAATCATTATGTTGCACTTATGATTTCTCAAAGATTCAAAATCAAAATTTTAAGCATTGTCCACACACCCCTTGTGGCTCCTTTTATTGTGTTTGCACCCAATTTTTAGATTGACTTTTTATTGACATACATAACTCAAATTTTGACGTCACCATCAATATGCAAACTAACAAGATGGCAAAAATAAAACACCATCTATGCAAGATGCAAGTATGTCTTGCCATCTTTGCCAAGTTTAACAAAAAATGTTGCCAATTTTTTTCATAAAATCATAACCTTTTTGTATTTTGGCATTCTTTCTAGCCAACTTTGTGAGCTCACATAGATGGCAAAAAATTGTCCATTTCTACAAGCTAGCAAATATGGCTCTATTTTCTTCTTTTTTAATTTTGCTTTTTTCTTGGGTCATAACCTAACTTCCTTCTCACCATCCTTGTGAAGCTTTGTGAAGATGGCATTTGTTGTTCTCTTTGTCAAACTTGGTGAAGATGGTTTTTTTTCCCAAAAACAAAACAATTTACCAAAAAACATTTTTGGGGCTCAATCATTCGTCTCACCAATCTCAACCATCATAACATAGTTATTGATCCCCACCAATTTGCCATTTTTGGGTTTGTGACTTTACAAATATGGCAACATAATTATTTTGTATAACATTTCCACTTGCAAAGATATCTTGAACTTTTTAAATTACAAATGTTTTTGTTTACCAAGATATTTCTTCTTTTATTTCTCCATCATGTTACCTTTAGTTAAATTCTTTTTCAGCTAAGTTTTGTTTTGAACTATTGCTGGTTTTTTATTCAACTCGATTTTTCTTTGAACTTTCATTAAGGTAACTAGGATGGTTTTAATACATTTAATCGCTTAGGGCAATCCAGATCCAAGGGGAAGGTTCTTTTGTTTCTAGTGTCCAAACAGATGTTGAACCCCTCCTTTTGGCGCATCTTAAGCATTAAAAATTATCAAAAATGGATTAAAAATGAGAAAGTTATGGCCTGCCAAAGTAGTTGGGTCAAGAATTCAAAACAAAAAACCACAGCTAGTTCTTGACCACCCAAAAACTTCCTTTTATGTTGCTTTGTTATTATTATAGTTCAAAGATTATTTATAAAACTTAAAGTGACGCTCTTATAACATTTTAAATCATTCAAAATGAAAAAAATAAAATGAGAAAGTTATGAGCATTGAAAGTAGGAGGGGTCTAAATAAAAGAAAAAAGAAAAAAATGTTTTGTAAGTATGAAAGTTTTTTTCTTCAACTCTCATTGGTTTTTGTTCTTTGCTAGTTCCAAATAAACATTTGGACAATGAAAGCTAAACTTATGAACCTTTTCAACCATCAATGCAAGTAAAGTTTTGATTATGTTTGTTTTAGTGAGCCATTTTCAACTAAGATTCAACTATATAATTTTCCCCATATTTTGATTACGTTCGACTAGATTTCAATTAGGTTTCAACTATGTTTGTCAACTATGTATAAGGTAAGCCCATGATGTGCCATTTCTATTCGTTATTTAATTCTGATTTTTCCAAATTTCAAAGTGTTTTTTTCTTTGTCCAACTTCTTTATTTTTTAGTACTAAATGATGATGTTTTTATTGATTTTTAATGTATGCAACTAATGCACAATCTTTTTCTTGATGCATTATAACTTAGATTCCTATTAAGTTTTTTCATTTTTAACAACTTTTATTTTCTTTAATTCAAAAATGCAAGGTGCAGCTATGAACAAGTCAAAAGACCTAGTCCAACAAGGCAACAATCCAATTAAACATGTCAACAATGAGTTCACACCATTAAGGCATAAACATAAAACAACCACCTTATAGGAGAATCATTTCATTATTCCAATAAATGTTTGATTAATAACATTAACATCTTTAGGATGTAGATGGGACCAATTCCTACATGGGAACAATATTTCTTTGCATAATTTTCAGATCATAATAGGTTTTGAATTCTTAGTTGATAATCTATAAGTACATTATGTTTTTATTATGGTTTGATTTTCTTTAGTTAATTTTCATTAGGTGCATTATCCTCATAGTTTAACTTTAGTAGTCCAACAATTGTGACTATAATTTGTGTAGACTTGTAGTCTCAACTACATTTCAACTAATTTACATAAATTTTGATTTATTTTCAACAAAATTTCAACTTTTTTTCAACTTACTTTCAACTACCTTGTAGTTGATTTCTTTACTTTGGTTCAACTTCAGATATGTTGGATGACCTACAAACAACAAAATGTCATGTGCCATGCAAGTGTGCAACATAAATGTTCACATGGCACAATATCATATATGACATTTTCAATAAATCAATATTTCAAGATTTTGAAACCATAAACATGGCACATGTCAAATAATTTAATTTGATGGTGGACCGCAAATGCCCATGTGACACATGTCAATGTTCCACTAGTTATAATATAATTGAATAATGATCAAAATTTTAAAATTCCATGCCCTTCCCCAATGACATGACATTTGCCAACGCTACATTGGTTATAATATAGTTGAAAGATTGTCATAGTTCCACACCCCCAAATGACATGACATGTAGTGGATGAAGTTCATCTATTGACTTGCTAGCATGGAGTTAATTATGTCCAATCAGCACTTTATACTTGAAATGTTGTGTCGATTAAAATGTATCTTGTTTTCAACTAAAATGTTGTCACCTCAACATTAACTCACAAATTGACACTGTACATTGTTTTCAACAATGTTGTAAGGTTGATTCAACATTGTCGACTATTTTGGAAATTAGTTAACAACATCATTTTTGAGTTGTTAAAAACATTTTGTAGTTGAAAGTGACATTTTCAACTATGAATGGGGGTTTTTTCCTAGTGTCAAGAATTTCCCTTGTGTTAATTTTTATTTAGTTTTGCATTGTTCAAATTATCCTATTGAAAGACAATTGATCCTCCTCCATTTGAGTAGTCAAGCTTGAGAACTGCTAGAGCAAAAAACATAACAATTACGATGAAAACATCATTTTTTTTTAATGTGAGATTTATGTGAAGAAAAAAATGATGCAAATGAAAAAGAAGTATAGGGAGAAGAGGAAGAAGAAGGAGAATAAGCATGGGGAAGAAAAATCACAGCAAGCTTATTTCGACGTCAAGAAAAGCTTGACAAGCTTCAATCTTGCCACAAGGTTGCAAAGAAGTATATGAAGAAGAAGAAGAAGAAGAAGAGGAAAAAGAAAGAACCTTTCAAACTTTTCTTGATGCTGAGGGAAGCCCAGTTAGTTTTTTACTTGCAACCAGACTCAAAAGAGGAATGATAGAGGAAGAGCAAGAGGAAGAGGAAAAAGAAGACAAAAGTAAATAATAAGAAGAAAAGAATTATGGAGTAGAATCAACTTGCAGAAAAAATCCCACCAAGGTACTTTCGATGTTGAGAATACCTTGGCAAGATTTTTTTTGCAACCTTAAAAATCAAAAAAGAAGGAAATGATAAAGAAGAAAAGGAAATAGAAACTAATGAAGAAGAAGAGGAATAAATGATAGAGAAAGGAGGAAGAAGAACCCGATGAGTTTTTATGGCGCCGAAAGAAGCCCGACAGGCTTTGATGTTGCAACATTGCAAACATGAAGAGAAAGAGGAAGAAGAAGAAGAAGAAGAAGAAGAAAAGACAAAAGAAGACGGAAAAAAAGATTTCGGGAAAAGATGGGCTGCTAAGCTTTTCTCGGCATTAAGAGAAGCTTGGATTTTTTTTTCCCTAACACCACACCTAGAAGAGACGATGAAAAGTAATAGAAGAAAATTCCCGTTAAGCAACTCTCAACATAGAGGAAAGTTTGACATGTGTTTTCTTGCAAAAAAAAAACCTAGTGTAGATGAGGTAAAGGAAGAAGAAGAAGAGGAAGAGGAAGAGGAAAAATAAAAATAAAAAGAAGTGGACCTCAATAAGAATAAAAATTGAAGGAGTCTGCCAAGCTTCTC
>Ga0209611_10001857_pt1 | contig 36685 bp, 42 predicted proteins | sample S1TSphgellanicum_3_FD_187693 | JGI IMG/M metagenome (GOLD analysis project Ga0209611, IMG submission 187693) | Host-associated microbial communities from peat moss isolated from Minnesota, USA - S1T2_Fc - Sphagnum magellanicum MG (SPAdes) (version 2) | ecosystem: Host-associated > Plants > Peat...
AATTCTACTATATTAATTAGGTGACATTCTTGGTCGACCTCTTGATATAAAACTTCACCTTGAATAGCCATTTTCTTGTTGTCATCAACAATTGATGTGGCAATATTTAATTCTTTTTTTTTTTTTGCTTTTAAGTTATAACAAGGAATTCATGTATGATTCCAAGGTTATAGTCTATTGCATGCCTATCCAAATTTTTTTTTACAAGAATAAAATTGGCATTTTCTCCTTTTGAGGGCACTAAATCAATCTTCACCTACTCTCCAACCAAAAATACATGATGCGCATAGCAACAACAATGAATGTAATGAATATATAACATTTTGTCACCCTCAAACTGCCAAATCACAAACTCAATTGTAATTGATCTTCACGTGTAAAACAAAATTACCAAGCTAATGAAACAATTACATGATTTTGTTTTTTCATTAACATAAGAGAGTGATGTTTCAATTACATTAGTTTTCTCATGTACTTTTTGAGTTGCCCCCTTTTGATCCTCCATATTAAATTGTAGCCCAATGAAATCCTCCTCCATTTCTATAAAAGTTTGTTTTGGAACAATTGTTCTGTGTTCAAAACCTTTGTTGAATTCTAAAATTTTCTCCATTTTGACCCACATCATTGAGTTGATGGTTAAAGTTTAATATGGTATTGGAAGCTTGCAACAAGGTTTATAAAATAAACTATTTTCATTTTTTAAAAATTGTGTTTTAAAAATCTAGAATTATGAGCCTCCAAAATTGTGGACAATAAAATTGTAAGGAGTTTGGAATAAGGACCTTAAAGATTTTGGGAGAATGCCATTGGGATGTATTCCCCAAGGTGATTTCTAAAGCATATTATAGGTACAAGTAGTGCCTCTTGAAAGAATTTGCACTATGGTGAATTTATGACCAATTTTGCATTGATCACCCATTTTGTTTATTATGACATTTAACTAACCGTGAAGTGTTTTGCATCATCTTAATCATCTTGAAGCTTTCACACCTTAGTTTCAATCCTTAAAAGTTATGGAAATATTTACAAACTTTGAGTTTGCAAAATTGGTTATTGTAATATTGGGATTTATCAACAATACCACTTGACAATCCTAGGGTGCATGTCATTCATGGTTTCTAGAAAATTGTCCTTTTTATTACATTTTGTTAATATGCATTTTTTAAATTGATTTTTTCCCCCTTGTCATAACAATTTTTTTTTTAATGTAACCTCAAACCTACTTGTTACTAGGTGAATGGCAGAGATTTAATTAATAAGATAATATTTTACAAATTTCTTAATTTTGATTTTCAAATTACTTTTGGAAGGAAAGGATTTAGTCATAATTTTGATTTTGATTGTGATAAAGATTGGGATGATTTTTTTTTACACACACAAACACATTTAGAGAGTTGCTAGAAAAGATAATAGAGACGCAATATGTAGTTTTAGAGTTATATTGGGTTGTGAACAATAGATTTTCCTAATTTTTGATTTTTGATTTCTATACTTGTATACTACTAATGTTTGATATGTTTAATTTTGAGTAAAGAAAAAAATAGAATATTGATGAAGAAATAGTGAGTACAATCTAAATTCATTATGTTTTGTAATTATAATAATTAAAGTCTGATCACAAATTCTAATCATAAAAAATAACTCAAAAATTGGGAAATAATGGAATAGTAATAGTAATGAGAAGAATGTGTGGATATAGTATGCAAATTAACATGAATGGTTTTAAACAACAAAATGTATGTAATTTAAGTGTTATTGTGGGAACAATTTATATTATTTGCAAATAAGCAAAGAGCAAACTTGAGTAAAATTTGTGCCTACCATTTGGTGACCATCTGAAGGAAAAAGAAAATTTGAAAAAAAACACACAAAAAATATTATGAGTGGTTTGGTTTTATTTGAAAGTGTTTTTTTTTGTAGATGTTGAAATTCGGAAGAAGAAATAATGTTCTTGAAGATTTTGATCTCTATGTTTTTTGGAAGTAGAAGATGAAGGTTTAAGTGGTGAAGGTTATAAAGATTAAAGTCGGAAGCATATAAGAAGTCAAAGGAAATTGAAGATTGACATAACAATATGAATCAAATGGTAAATTGATGTCTACATAGATAAATGGATCAAAAAGTTAACTAAGCGGCAAAACATGAATTCAAATCCTAAAGAAAATTAGATTGTGGAATAAGAGTTGTATGAAATAACAAACATGGGTAGAATTTTGGAACCAAGAAATTTGCAAACAAAAGAATGACTCACATGACATTGAATGTTTTCAATCAAAATTGGAGCAAAAAAATAAAATTATATTAGGGGTCCACAAAGACGCCCTTGTTACAAAAGGGAATAAATGAGTCAAAGGGACAAATTGTTGCTAGTGGACTTTGAAATTTGAGTTCAAATCTATGAATAGTTGAAGGAGTGACTATAATAGGCTTACAAACTTACCATTTGTGTACTAATTAACATCATGAGAGTATCATGAGCCAGTAGAAAATTGGGACATAGAAGACAACTACAATCCTAACATTCCATAATGGGTGGATGTGAGTTACCCAAGAATATCTATGTACAATACATCACAAACTTAGCACCTTGCAACTTATAAATAAAAATCGTGCAAAATTTGTTCATTCATAATTTGTATGTTTCACACATTAATATCATGTATTGAAAACACATTTGACACATGAATTTATAGGAAAATGAAAAATTCATGTGACATTCATTCATTCAGAGGTTCATATTTCATCCGTCAACACATTTATCTGTGTGTCAAATGTGTTTCCAATGCATGATATTTGTGTGTAAAATGTACAAACTTATGAAAAAATAAACTTTGCACAATTTTCATTGTTAATTCGTCGCATGCTAAATTTGTGATGAAATGCATAGGTGAATGTTCTAGAAGAATCATTATCGTTTCAATTAGACCATAGAAATAAAGGATACGAAAGAGATAAAAGGAATCCAAAACATAAAAGTTACAATTTTACGGATTCAATTAGGTTGGCACAAAAAAATTCCAAAATTTGCGCTTTATGTAAAGTTAAAGGACATGGGATCACAAGAATGTACATAGATTGAAAGTGAAGTGAAGGATAGATTTATTAGACATGTGGGGCAACATGTGTTGGATAGAAACTATGTAGAACAACCACAACATAAAGAGCTAATTCAAAACACTATAGAAGAAAGGATGCAATAAATTATTTTGGGTGAAGGAAAATTTGTACAAAATAGACCAATGATATGTAATTCTCCCAATGTGAGTAGAATATAACCATTTTTTGTAAGACTAAATTTTATGCCATAGATAGTACAAACAAATGTTGTGCAGATTAGAACTAGGTTATTTAAAGAGTTAACACCATTACCAAGAATGCCTAAAAATGGTGAATGGGATACCTTAGATGCTAATCATTGCTTTAGAAAGACAACATATAAATCTATGATGCCAAAAATAATTACAGTAGCTTGTAAGTTTAGATCAAAGTCTGAACCATTGAAAAGAAGGAAACATTTTGAGAACAGTCAAGGTACATACCAAGTATCAATGAATATTCAATTTGGAAGAAGTGCAAACCAAACTCATAGAGGTCCAAAGAGGGTAACAACATTGATTTCAAGACCTCAAATGGTCTACATAACACCAATTATGTGGGATGGCCACCACCAATTCCAATGAACTTTGAAGGACAAAAAACTAGATCGATGGAAAATCTTGGAGTAGATATTTCAGTAGCAAGACCATATTGATTAGCTCTAAAGTATCCATACTACAAAAAAAGATGTAGATGTAGATGCTCATGTGAAGGTATTCAATGTAGATGTGAGAACAAATGGAGAAAAATCTAAGGAGTACATCATCACTACATTCAATTATACACTAAAAAAGACGACATCAAATTGGTGTCATAAATACATGTTAGAATTCATGACTATCATTTTTTTGAGTTGATTCAAACATTTTATAAACATCATTGAAAGACTTAGAATGACAAATACATCTACATGGAACTCAATAATATCAAACAAGGAGAGATTGGGTGGGTAGAGGTGTACATACAAAAGTTGGCTCATGGATTACAAACCCCAACAACGTATAAAATTTTCACCATTATGTTTCGGGCATGATTATAATCCTATCTAACTATTGTAATTATAGGAATGAAGTGAACTACATTACAACACAAGGAGGCAACTCATTTGTGTGAAGAAAGAATGACATCTATAGAAGCCAAAAGTGCATTATTAGTATCGTAGATCAATAAAACAACAATAACACCGAAACCACTAACAGAATCATGAAAGACTAGCAAGCATTGTACAATTTGTGGTAGAGAAAATCACAATGAAGATGTGTGTAGAATGAAAAAGAAAGAGGAATCAACTATAGCAACAACAGAAGCTACCACTTATAATCAAATATTCAAAAGATTGCATCATATGCATGTCATACATGTGACATGAATAGACATAATATGACAAACTATCCAAAATTTACATAGATGCAAAAGATGTTCCAAGTCAATAATGCATCAACCTTAGATGGAAAATTGGTAGTTGATGTAAAACATTGATGTAAAACAATCACTACATAAGTGAATATAGTGGATGTAAATGTTGCTACCAGAAGTAGGATCATTAGAGAGCAAGTGTTCAAGGAATGAGGACCAAGGAAGAAAAAAAACTACTACATATTGGGAAAAAGAAGAGAAGCTAAAGAAAACAATGGTGGACACCATGTAACAAATCCAGAAGGTGCAAACTATGAGTGAAGGCTCTTTTACATCAATGCATAGATGGAACACAATATGGCTTAGTATGTCGGACACTACACCTCCTTTAGAAATTCCCAAGCCTACAGAATCAGTAGTTTCACAAAATAAGTTTATATTGGTAGAATAAATATTTTAGGATATTAGTAGACATATGTTGGAAACTAATGATACTTTGAACTTAAGGTAGTTATTGAAGATTGTGCTTGAATTGAAAAAATATCTATGGCAAGAGATGAAACTAGATAAACCACAAAACGTAGCAAAAACAATCACATAACAAACAATACCATCCATAGTACCAAAAGTAATAATAACAGATGTAGTTATTGATAACCGTATGGTGGTTATTTAGGTGTAGATTGGGAAAAATATTATAGAAGATGTTTTGTTAGATGGTGGATTTGGAACTAACATCATTATAAAAAATTAAAATTGAGGTTGGGGTTGCCAAAACCTAAACCTGCACCATATAATTTGAGGATGGCAAATCAAACCACCAAAAAACTAATGGGATTTATTCCTAATCTAAAAATATATGTTCACAACATATTCTATGTTATTGTCATGCATGCCAATGCCATGAAGTTCATTCATATGGATGTTCATCCATGAGTTGTAATAAACTTGTTTTTAATTCTTAGTTTAATTTCAGTTCACTCTAAGTTAACTTTAAGTTAAATTTAGTTCACTATTAATTAAGTTTAATTCATTTTTAGTTCAATTTTAACTAATTCTTAATTCACTTTTAGTTCATTTTAAGGTAATTCTTAGTTCATTTTCAATTCACTTCCAATTAACTTTTAGTTCACTTTTAGTTAATTCTTTATTAACTTTTAGTTCACTTTTAGTTGAGTCTTAATTCACACATGGGTGCACATGAACATACATGGGTGAAAATGGGCCACATGTAGGTTGGAAGTTTTTCAAGAAACTTTTTTGAACTAGATGCCCAATAGATATAAACAAAGGTAGAATTCCCCATTATCTTCAATCTATTCAACACCAATTTTTGGTATGATGTTTTTTTTATCATATCTTTATTTTTTTCTTGTTTCATTTTTCTAATAAAATCCTAATAGATTCTTAGCTTGCACATGTTGTATTTTTGTTTTTTTTTTTCTTGTTTTGCAATTTGGGTTTAGAATTAAGCTTACTTTTGTTTTCATTTTGGTTTAGAAAATCTTGTAGACTTGGTTGTTTTTGTGCATGTGATAGTTACTATGTTTATTGTCCTACAAAATAGTGTCCACTAGTTATTCCACTTTACTAGGGAGACCATGGTTGAATGATGTCATAGTAACACATAATTGGGGAAACGACATAGTGACCAAAACAATAGTGGTGACTAAACATATGGGAACAAAGGTGAAAATACCAAAAGTGTTATGCTACAACTACCATAATGGTATCACTGATGAGGAAGCGGATATCATATTTGTTATAGAGCTAAAATTATTTTCTATATGCACTATTAGTCTACCAAATACATTTTGGTTTATAAGAACCTCAAAGTCCAACCACAAAAATATTAAAGCCAAGAATGGTAGTACAAAATTGAGTAGTACATAATTTGTTTTAGGAGATGGGAAGATTGTAAATATATATGAGCAAGTTGTTACTTTAAAAAAAAGGTTTATCCATAAACATACTTCAAACAAAAGCCATGGAATGTTCATATAGATGGAATTTTAGCAAAAGTCAAGGTTCAAGAGTTGTAGATAGTTAGATGGACATTAATAGAGGAGCAACAATTAACAAAACTCAATATGGGGATTGAGGAAGAACCATAGATGGTGAAGGTGAATTTTTAATTACACCCAAAAAAGGTATTAAAGTTGAAGGAATTTTTTCCAAAATACAAGGATGTCTTTGCATGGACATACAAAGATCTAAAGGGCATCCCACTAAAGTTGGTTCAACATAGAATTGAATTGGATACAACCATACCACCAACACATCATGCCAAGTATAGGTTAAATCCAAATTACATTACAATAGTGAAGGCAAACATTGATAAACTATTAGTAACAAGTTTCATACATGTGGAGGAGGTTGCATGGTTGTCACTAATTATGGTAGTGCTAAAGAAAAATGAGAAGGTCAAAATTATATGTGTGGATTTCAAAAAGCTAAGTTCAACAACAAAGAAGGATCCTTTCTCATTACCATTCACAAATAAAGTACTAAACACAATGGTGCAAGATGTGAGGCTTGTTCATTTTTGGATGGATATTATGGGTACCATAAAATATCCATAACTCCAAAAGACAAATAAAACACGTTTGTCATAGATTGGGGAGCGTTTATTTGGAGGGTGATGCCTTTTTGGAGTGAAAAATGAACCTCCAACATTTTAGAGAGTTATCACAAAAATATTCAAAAAAAATTTGTACAGTTTCATGAAGATATTCCTAGATGGTTTCATAGACATAATATCATGACATGGAAACTCGTTTGCAAAATCTCATATTATGCTTTCAAAAATGCAAGGAGTATAGAAATAATTTAAACCCCAAAAAATGTGTTTTCATAGTATTTTCTCGAATGATTCTTGGATATATTATTTCAAAAGAAGGTAAGCTACCTGATCCAAAGAAAATACAGGTAATAGTGAACATGGTTGTATCACATAATTCATTACAAATTCAAGTATTCAACGGAATGACACAATTTTATAGATGTTTTATTAAGAACTTTGCAACGATTATGGTACCAATTACTAAGTTCACATAGAAAACAAAAGGTTTTTATGTGGATAGAGGAGTGTCAGAAAGCTTGGGTGCTCATAAAACATGAATACATTGCAACACTAATTTTAATACCAATGAATTAGGAAATGGAGTTCCATGTTCACATTGATGCATCATTGTGGGTTATAGGATCCTTATTGGCATAAAACATCACAAGGAATAGTGATCAACTAGTAGTGTATGATTCCAAACATCTTAATAGTTCAAAATATAACCATAACACCACAGAAAAGGAAGCCTTAGTTATGGTCTTTGCACTGCATAAATTTAAGCATTATCTGTTGGAAAATAAATTGTGTTTTATGTGGATCATATGGTTTTCATATACTTGGTAAACAAACCACAAGTCTCAAGGAGAATAGATAGGCGGTCAGTATTGTTTTTGGAATATGACTTCACAATAATTTGCAATACAGGCAAGACTCATGTAGTTGCAAATATGCCTCTCCCGAAGTTACAAGGTAGTTGAACATGGTTTCTTTCTTGTGCACTCATGGCCCGATAATCTTGATTTTGTCCAATGCCCACCATGAAGTTGAATATATTTTTGAAGTTGCTTGAAATTGTACTCCATTTATCCTTGCATGTGGGGCCATTCTTCACATGCTTTGTACAACCAACCTTCATGATTATTGTTGAAATCTTCCTCCACTTTGTGACTAATGTTTGAAATTTGTGCCAATCATCTACTTCTGCCATTATTTCTTCATGTTTTGCTTTCTTGGCTTGCATGAAAGCTAGGATTTCTGCATACTCCCAATTCACTTGCTGAGGTTTCCTAGCCTACACCTCCATCATGGAATCAAAGTTCTGGTTCATAACATGTTTCTTTGCTTTTTGCTTCTATTTATGTGGTTCAATTGGTAGATCTTCAGTGGGCTGTAATTGTGGGTGAACTGCCAAAAAACAATTCTAAGAACTTATATGAATCAATGTTTGTATGAATCAATTTGTGTTTTTTATGTATGTTTAGGATGGACTTGGATTCAATAGTGCTAATCCTAACATTTTGACTTGCTTGTTTTGTTTGTTGATGTGTAGGACAAACTTGGGTTCAAGAATTCTGGCATTACACTTTCTTTGATTGTTTGGTCATTTGCAGAAATAAAAGAATAAACAAGAAATGTACATCCTCACATTGAATTTATTTAGTTTGTTTATTTGCAAACTATAATAATGAACAAGAAATGCATCAATGAGACCTCGTATGTTTGTTTTTAGAATTAAAATTTTAAAAAATGCATTAATTGACCTTCCTTGTTTGTTTGTGTGTAGGATTGAAGGATTCAAGAGAGCATACTTTCTTTTGAACACTCCATTTCCTCATCATTCCCATAATTCATATCTTCCATGGTCTGCAACAAGCAAGGGAGATGGCACTTTCGAACTTTGAACATGTTGTAGCAATGAAAGAAGCTTTACAGTGAGCGAAGGAGATGGCAGAGAGCAAGTGACGGGTGAAGATGGCAAAGGTGAAATGGGTGAGGCGAGAGATAGCGCTGGCCACGCCATTGTTGTGGACGTTTTGATGGGAACATATAAGCAACAAGATAACTAAATTATTTCTTTGGGAATTTTGAGGGTGTTACTTAACACTGAGTTAAATCACCACTTTTTGGGGTGCTACCTAACATTGCCATTTTTTTTGAAATCTAGGATTTTAAAATTCTTTATCACTAACCTACCACTAGCCTACCACCAGCCTACCACCAAGATATCACCACATGCCACCTAGGATGCCACGTAGATTTTGGAGTTAGCTACCACTTCTGGTGTGATTTAGTAAAAAAAATGAGAATTTTTAACATTGACTTAAGTGGGGTTTACCACCAAGTGTGATGCCAGCATAAGGTAAGTCACCAACTAGTCCTTAGAGTGACAAGATTTGTAAACTGTCCATCTTCATTTAAAATGGTATGTCCAAAGTAGATATGGATGACCATTTTTTTTCATTTTTGTAATTCGATTTTTCCAATCTCAACATTGTGGCACACTTAATAGTGTTTAGATATGATTTTTTAGTACTTACAACCTGACAAATATGTTGCCTGGTCCCCATAAGGCCTACCTAGCAACTTCTCTAATTTGCAAACTTTGTTTAGCACACCCCTTGTGACTATTTCCAATTTTTGTCTTGATGGAATATTCCTCATTCACATCCTCTTTCATTGATGATTCTTTGTTATAATATATCGGACACATCTATTTGTTTCTTAGGATGATCTTATTTATTTTCTTCTTTACTTATCTCTTTAGAGGACGTTGGGTCCAAACATGTTGTTGCCATTGCCCTAACATTATTCTTAGGGAGTTGCATACTTATTGATTAATCTTTACACTATGGTTTGCTCGACCAACATCCTTTCCTTTTCAATGCATTAGCTCACAACAACATTAGCATCCTGCATTTGCAACAATAGTTAAAGTGGCTTGTGAACTCCTGCCCCCAAGGGATCACATGCATTTTCCCTCTATGGTATAACTATTGGGAAGCAATCTGAGCACTTTCAAGACTTTATTTCGAAATGTATTTATACCATCATTCCATGTCTAACACTATTTCAATCTGATCTCTAATGTCCATTGATTGAATTAGGGTTTAAGGTTTAGGGTTTCATGCTCAATTCATCCTTTCAGTGTCCCATCTATCATCAACCTTTTCCACCACCCTTCAAATCTAACATCAGTGGCCAAATTAAGATTTCTCTGCGTATCATGTGTTCTCAGCCAATCAATTTATGGAGAATGCATCTACTACAGTTTGCTTATGATAATGATCGTATGAGGACACATGATGTTACTTGTCCTACTTTTGCGTCCATCATGAAAGAAGTCAGTTTTCACATGGTATGAAAACAATCGCCTGTTTCTCACATTCAAGACATCTTCACAATGTTCAAATTAAGGACACAGTTCCATCAAAATCATTCCAAAAAACTCCTGATCAACAATTTGGATTCAGATCATGTCAAAGAAGGTCAGAAAACATGACCTTTCTCAACATTTCATTTTCCAGATGTTGCATGACATCATCCATTTCCACAAACTCCACTTTCAAAATCCAGCCCAATAGAAAGCCGGATGATACTGAGCTTTGCCAAGATCATGCGACTGAACTACAAATGCACAGGCACATCCTTTCACAGCATTCATTTATCATCCAACAGGTTAAACCATGGTTACTTTACTATTTCTCTGTGGTCTGTCTCCCACCACAAGTAGAATAATAATGACAGCTAAAGATGAAGGTGCCACATCCTAGCAGTGGAAAAGCATTAATTTCACTACATTAACACTATGCATGCACCACCTCCCCCTCTGCAACTACTCTGCCAAGTTCCTGACTGGACATAACAACTGTGCTCAACCCTAACTGCCTTCAATGATGATCCATAAAGGGCTCAGAGAAAGCCAAAGAAGAATGGTGAGAAGACAGTCTTTACCAAGCATGGAGAGAGTATCAGTGAGTGGAGGACATGGGCAAGCAGGTGCTGTGATTATAGACAAATTCTATGAATGGACAAAGATGACAGCCCCCTTGTGCATCCAACTTGTTCAGTCCGCATGTGTAGATGATGTGTTGTCAGTTTCCATAGGTTCAGGTGTAGGTACTTCTCCAGCAGTCCCTGTGTGTCCAGTTGGTACATCTTTAGCTTCACCAGGACTTGTCTCTGCAGTTGAGGTTGGCTTTGGGGGAGGTGGCCTTGCCTTGGTCATAATTGGTTTGGAAAACCTGGCCAAGTAATAGCAATTACACCTCAATCACCTTTGTCTCTAGAATTTCATCGACAGGAAAATGATCATGTATTGCCAGCATAAACCTCAGCTATCATACATATCATACATACCCAAAACTAAAATAAAATGTGTAACACAAACACTCAATCACTTATCTCACACCATCCAGTCTTTGTCTTCTATTCCCTACTAGAAGATTGAAAATAATTACATACAGGACCAGACACAAGTCAAAGCCAAATCACAGACCACCTGCTCCTACTGCTATCCCCTTGTATGGATGGACTCTACAAAAGATGCATACCTGTCAAGAAACTCGGTTTTCTTCTTGATGTCAGAAGAGAGGAGGATAGGATTGGCAGATTTTGGAAGAATATTTTGCTGTAGCTGTTTATCTTTGAACCACTCCTCTGCTTTGTTGCACTCAATGACTACCTGGCACAATCAGAACAATGAAACGATGCCATCTTAGACCCTAGTCCAGTGACAAAGCATTTTCTCTGACTTGGACATGCATACAGAGATGGCATTCAGCACCTTTTCCTTGTCAGCAGCATTGATGTGGTCATACTTAGCATCCTTGGATTGAGCAGCTTCACGGAAACTATTGATGCAGTAATTCAGCTCCAGAATGGCAGGTCCTCGCAACTCTTCTTCCTTCTGCCTCTGTTCCAATGGATCACCAAGCTGCACAGAGACACCCACAACCACACATAATGTTTGGAACTGCCCACAGAAGCAATGACAAATGTTCAAGCTTTTTTCATTTGAATCAGAGGGCCAAAGAGAGCCAGGATCATCTACACTCTGCAAAACAAGTACACTATCTATTGACCAGATGTTGTACCTTTTTCAGTTCTCCAAGCTTTGCCACATAAACACTTTTGGTCTCATCTTCCCCATCCTCATACAGCCAGTCCTCTGTTTGTTGCAGTTTTGCAGATAACTCCTCTCTTTCATGCTCCGTGACATATTCTTGCAGCTTGTCATAGAGCTGGCATCACACACAATGAGAAATCACATGGAGCATTGATGCCTTGCTAAGATATCAATATTAATCAACTGACAATAGAGAAACATGACTCCATAGGCATTAGGCAGATCAAATACTTGCAGATAGCAGTCCTTACTCAAGTCCATGAGTGTGCATCTCCACACATTCCAGATAGCAACCAAATGGACAAGTCAAAACTTGACAGTCATAACAAGAGGGAAAATTAACTTCTACCAACCTGGAAGCAAACTAGCCTGCAAATGTTAAAATCCTTGAAAAGTATCAAAAAGAGAATAGAACCTTGTTCCGCATGTCATACACATAAGCTTCAACTGCATTCTTCTTCTCCTTGGTCTCTTCCATCACCCGATCTTGAAGTGCCATCTCATACTCTTTCTCTACAGCCTTTTGCAACTCTGCATGTGGCAGCCCACCAGCCACTACCTCATTGACAGGCACATCTGTCCTCTTTGTTTTCTTCTTCTTCACAACTTCCACCTGCAATTCAACAGTCAAGTCTTAGTCTGCACAGACTCACTACCATGATTTTCTCTTTCATAGGATGTTTCTTTCACAGACCTATACTGCCTTTGAACTCCCTCAGCACACCTGACAGAATACACAAAAATAAAGCATCAAAGAAACAATTCGGATGTCAACTTTAATGAAAGTAGGTCTGATTGTCTACATTCATTCAAGAGCCTAAATTCAGTGCTGGAACCAACAAACAACCAACATCATGTATTGGATTCAAATAATAAGTTCATAATCCAACCAAATAATTACCCTCTTGTGCTATGATCCATCCAATGAAGCATTCTTCTCCAAAAATGCTTTCACTGAGCTCAAACTCCATGAAAACCCATATTATTGACATTCCATAATTAACACACTTATGGTTGAAGAGAGAGAAAAAAAGAAGAGAATGATCTACCTTTGATGAATCCAATCCTGGCTTCTCCTCAGCTGAGGGCAAATCATTTTCAGTACCTGGGCCATTAGCCTCCACATCATCCATCTTAACATCTTTCCCTTCTCCATCCTGGTGAACTTCACTAGTAGGCACTTCCTTTGACTCTTTTGTCACAGATTTTGTAACGGGCACTTCCACTTCTTCCTCCTCAATGACCTGCAACAAAATGAGGTGACTGTTAGAAGACACTCAAGTCCAAACATATGTCACAGCTTTTCCAAGCATCAAGAAAACCCACTTACAGTTGCTGACTCAACGGATACAATTCCATGAAGATTGAGGCGGATCTTGACTTTAAGCTTTGCCTTCTCTCCTTTCGAAGGGGTGAAGGGACCAATCTGTAAACATTGCAAAACAGTCAGTGACAGGTATATACAAAAATTACACTAGAAATTCATATCTGATCCCTGCACTTTTAAAAGACAATGACCTACTAGGATCTCCCATCATCCATCTATCTAAATATACTGAATGCAGAATATACAATACAGAACTCATATTGCAATGCATCAGTCCAATCTGCAAATTAAAACCCCAGTGCATCTTCTTACTTTGTAAGATCAGATAGTACAACTGAGACCTCAACAAGAGCCCAAAACACTGGCAATGACAGCATACTATGCTAGGATACATGCTAAGTTCCATAGAAGATAAACAGAGGATGAATTCAAAATATTGAAAGCCCACCAAATGGCATCCATGGTGAAAGAACTGGTGTAAATGCAATTAAGTCAAGTAAAAGACAGGGCAATTCCATTTCTACATGCATTCCAGAAAAGAATCCATACAGTGAAAGTGCTGATCTTTGGTGTTGTGAGAGGGGGCAATTCACTGGTGTCCACATACAACACATCGATAGAGAATGTCCCTGATCTGTAAAATGTCAGCATTTTGGTGCTTGGAATAGGGTTGCCCTTCACAAATACAATGCTGTTTGGAGAGGCTTCTTCACCACCATCAGATTCAGGTGCAGGTCCCTTCCATGATAGAGCAATTGGGAATGGAAAGGAGTCTTGCACCTGGTGCAACCCCCATACAAACAAACAAACAACAGAATTGCAGGAGAAACAACCATGAAAATTAGGGCCATATAACATTCATCCACATTCACAACCCAATGCTCAACATCTAAACGAAGCACCTAACAGGTGAGAATAGAGGGAGAGTGAACAGCAAGCAAAATTACCTCGAAGTCACGAACTCTGAAGGTTGGACTGAGCATGGCACACTGGAGTGCACACCCACGGGCAATGCATTCACTGGCATTGAGTGTCCGGCTCGGCTCCTTCCCAAAAACTGAAGAAAGGATTTTGAGAATTGCAGGAATTCGAGAGCCAGATCCGACGACCTCAACAGCACTAATCTTATCCAAGCTCAGTTTTGATTCAGCCAATGCCTTCTCACAAGGTCCCTTCACACGCTCCAATATGGGTGCCGCTAGAGCCTCAAATTGATCCCGTTTTATGAAACCCCTGACATCCTTCTCATCCATCAAACACTCAATATTGAGTGGCGCCTCAGGATTGGCACTGAGGACTTTCTTCACCTTTTCACAGGCAGCTCGAAGCCTGATGCTTGCCCGAGCATTGGTGATGACGTTAATCTTGTACTCCTCCTTGAACTTATCTGCGAAATAATTAAACAACACCTCATCGAAGTCACGGCCACCACAGCATCGATCAAACGAGTGTCCCAGGATCTTAAGTTGTCCTTTCTTGAAAGCAGCGACACATACTTGCATGCTTGCATGTCCAATATCGACGAAGACGACATTGATCGGGTCTGTATCTGATAGATCTGTCTTGTATATTCCATAAGCCAGAGCGGTGGCCGTGGTCTCGTGCATGAGGCGAAGCGGCCGCAGCCCGGCAATGGAAGCGGCATCAATATACGCCCGTCGCTGGAGCTCAGTAAAATACACAGGGATCCCAATTACACAGTCGACCACAGAAGTTCCCAGATTCTTTTCTGCAATGGTCTTCAGATTCGACAAAATCATTCCTAGGATCTGTGTCGGGGTGAAGGCTTTACTCTCCCCCATGTACTGAACATGGATCAGCGGACCACCATCGGCTCCCTCTGTCACTGCGAATGGAAACAGCAGTAGATCACGCTGCACCTCAGGATCCTGAAACTTACGCCCGATGAGCCGCTTCACCTGCGATACCGTGTTCTTAGGGTTCATAGTAGCGGTAGCAGCCCCAGCAATGCCAAGAAACCGCTGCTTCTCCCCGAATGACACCATCGCCGGCGTCTCCCGCTTCGATTCATCGTTAAGCACCACATCTATGCCGCGCTGTCTCGCGACTCCCACTATACAGTTCTCATTACCCACGTCCAACCCTACCACACTCATTTTGTACGACGATATAGTCTTTCACTTGCTTGCTGGCTGGCCGGCTTACTCGCCACTTTCTTCCTTTCTCTCTCTACTACTAACCCTTCTCTTCCACTCTCGCAACCCTTCTTTCACAACAACAAAAACAACAGCCGCCGCCGCCGCCACCAACGACAACGACAACAAAAGTAGCGTTAAACTACGACCAAATGCTGCAGCTCTTGGTTTAAAAACTTCTTTCGCACACACTACTACTACCCTTCTTCCCCTTCTACCGTCCTCTCGCGCGCGATCTGGTATCTTCTTCTTCCTCCTCTTCTTCTTCCTGCGCTTTTCTTTTGGCTACTTTAGCGCACGCGACAACGGCCCAAAGAATACCTATTGGCCTTTTGGTTGGGAGCCCACAGATGGACATGACCAGAAATACAAGGACATGGACATGACCTATATGGGCTCATGAAGCTTCTGGATGCAGTTATATTATGTGGAACAGCTCCTGAGAAGTTGGATGGAGAAAGAAAGAGGGCATGTGGAATGGATGATGCAAGAAGCTTCTGGATTCGGCATGTATGTGTGCATGTGTGTATGTATCTACACACACACCCCGCCCTTCCCCCACCCCTCCCCCTTCCCACACATGCCTGGGATGGGGTAATAGAAATATACCATGGCTACAAGGCACTTACATGGGGCCGCGGAAGAACGTTCTGGACTCGTCCAGAAGGGAAAGGAAGGGCGGGTGGCGGGGCCAGGTATTGTAGTAATCAGTCAGTTCCGGAACCCTAGAATAGAAAAGTTACTAGTAGGGTGTATTTCCGGAACCCTAGAATAGGAAACCCGGGGTGTATGTCTGGAACCTTAAGGAGAAAAGGGTACACCAAATGGGCGGCATCATGCGGTGTTGCCTTTGGCTGCCATGATCGATGAAGATGCCATCATCATGATCGTCGGTCATGATGATGCCATCATTGGCGTCAGTCAGGATGGATGAACAGCGCCGATGGACCACCGTCACTGCCACCGGTCTTCTTCGTCGTTACGACAGTTTCTCCATAACGGTAAATATAAATGTAAGTATTGTCACTGCATGGGTCTTGGTAATTTGCACTCTCGTTCACTCCATGTCTTATGCAAAGCTTGCTGTTGGAGATCGTATTTAATCTCCTAACCCTCTATTGATATTTCCTCTGAAGGTCCAGCCAGCTTTTATTTATTTATTTACTTTTTAAAAATTTAAAGATTCTTTTTAAAACTTTAAATTATTCCAATTCTAAGTATGTCATAAGTAATTATTTCAACATTTCTTAGTAAATTAAACTAATTACTCTGGTGGTGCAAAAATTTGCATAATTCCGACTTGCAAAAGACCAAAGCTTTTTGTCTTGTTGCTGACATTGTTCCACCACTTTAGCTTTCGTGCAAACTTTGTATACAATAGAAGTATAGCTTTAATCCTTCATTTTTCAAGCTAGCAAAATCACCATTGTAGCATCCTGGAGCAAAGAGCTTCCAAGGCCCCATGTGACCCAATGCCCACCAATACCCTAGCCCTAGGGCCCTGAATTTTACATCAAAAAAACCATTAGACCCAAAAGCCCTAGGCTTCCTCACCCACTCACATATTCTTCACAAAAGTCCTATTTATGGTAATCCTCACAAATTGACTGCAAAGTATTCTTTCATATAAGGTGACATTATTCTTCAGAAAGCCCTATGGCAGTAATTTAAAAGTGCACAGAGATCAGAACAAGCACATTCATACTATACCTCTCTAAAGTTCAAATGAGTTAAGTTTCTAATTTGCAAGCTGAACTACAATATGTGAACTCCACACATGTTGATGCATGCAGACCACCTGACACTTTGCAGAGACCTTTGATCTCAGGTGTGTACTGTCATTTAAGGGTGCAACATATTAGGGACCCCAGTGAAAGAGTAAAAAGCTTCACTCAGAGAGGCCATCTCTCCTAGAGTCAATTCATTCTGGAAAAGAACTTACAAATGTCGCACTTAATGACCTCCAGATTTGTTTCCCTTCGTCCTCACCACATTCCATATTCTCCAACATACCAGGAAACCAGTTCACTCTTTTTGCACATTTGCAAGAATGGATATGTCATGTGGACCAATTAATTGAAGCACTTCACAGAAGTCCTGTCTTAACTTTCAGATATAAGGCTATCATTACCTTAAACCTCCACAGAAAGCAGACATAGGTAACTTTGAAAGGTACAGAGTACAGACTACACAAGCTGTTGCCTACTCACCAGCATCTGGATCCAAATGACAGCAAAAAGTCTCAACAAATCTCAAGATACTCACGTAAAGCATTGTTCCGACTTGGCTGTCGGAGTTTTCGCATAGCCTTTGCCTCAATCTGTCGTATCCGCTCCCGTGTCACCCTAAATATATGACCTATTTCTTCCAATGTTTTTGTTCGCCCATCATCCAAACCATATCGTAGTCTCAAAACATCCCTCTCTCGTGGATTCAAGGTGTGCAACACAGCTGCAAGGTCTTGTTTCAGCAGTTGCTTTGAAATAGCATCTTCAGCAGACTCAATGCCCCTATCTGGAACCAGGTCCTGCACAAGAATTGCACAACATCACCATCACAACCGATGGAAAGATGAACAAACTGCACATGTTGACAAAAACCCCACACAAAAAGGCACCTCGTCAACTACATCCATTACTTAACTGACACTGCACAGTACAGATAAGAACATTTGTACATGCAGGCTGAATGCCAGACAACAACTATAACCAATCCAAGAGGTTCCTGAGATTCCCACCCCAACAGTTGAATCTTTCTCTTTCCCTATTGGCCGCTCCATTGAAGTTGGAGCCCTAGCTGATTTTACAACAGTTTTGAGCTTGTCAACAGTCATCCCGACAAGTTCTGCAACTTCTTCATCATGTGGCTGTCGGCCATGTTCCTGTGCCAGCATCTTCTTTGCTTTGTTGATACGCGATATCACCTCATACAAGTGAATCTGGCAACCTAACAGCAACTGACATCACATCAGAACCTAAAGTACATGTATCATGGTGAGCATCCAGTAAAAATTTACTGTAGAACTTTGTTGATTGATATTTATTTCACACCTATCAGTCTGCTCAAAATCTGGACCATCATCTTTCCACAGAAATGCTAAGAAAGCACCCAAAATTAACAGTCACTTGGGACAAGGGGCGCACCGGTAGACGAATAGTCCTTGATTGGTCTGCAATTGCACGAGTAACAGCTTGTCGAATCCACCAGTGTGCATACGTACTAAACTTGAAGCCTTTATTGGGATCAAACTTCTCTGCACCACGAATCAAACCCATACTTCCTTCCTGATACAAACAAATCACGAAGTAAAATGAGTGAATGCAGATACATAACCCACAAGTACACTGCTAGTATCATCTTGCAACTTCTGCGCAGATCCAGGTAACATATGCACCAATGACAGATGTGACAAAGATTTTATCTCTCTGCAATTTGAGATCTGACAATATGTCAGCAAACATAGGAAAAAGAGGGTTGCGCCCCATAAAATACAGAAAAAGATAAACAGTTTTGAACAATAGCAAGAGTGACATGACATCAACACATAAGCTGATATGATAGTGACAAGCTACCACAACATCCCTACTAACTTCATCTGCTCCAGTCAGTGGGTGAAGGTCAATATCATACATTAATCAACGTACTGAGTTGCTGTTACAAGACCAGCAGGGATGGGAAGACTACGCATTGAAACTTAAAACTCAACAGACATGAAAGAGAATGAGGTGACCATTGAAACCAAGAGAAAGGGGAAAACAAACTGGAGAAACCAAAAACCACCAAACAAGGAAAGAGGAAGCAAGGAGAGAAAAAAGAAGAGATTAAGAGCATCATTTTTTCAGTACAAAGTGGGCCTTGAAAAACTTCCCACTAGTGATCAAGAACCCCTTGGAATGATGATTCCAAAGGCAGAACTGCCAAGCAGGGATCTTTCTTGTCAAGCAGATCTCTGGCACATTTGAATTCAAATAATTCAGGGCTTGAAGGAATGACAAGGTCAGCTGACCAGAGTAGAAAAAAATAGAATTTTGGAAATTGGAACAAGCACAATCCATAGTTTTTTGGAACAAGCTCCAGTCCTCACTGAACATGGGCAGGCCATCACATAAACATCTGTATATTGAGTTTACATTGCATTCCAAAAGTACAGGAAAACCTCACCAATGACATTATTTGGTACTCAAAAAATTCAAAAATGAGTCTGAACTCAAAGACTGATAGTAGGGAGATTTTTCCCCCTGCTTGACAGATAGCAAAAGAAATCACAAGATGCAAGACAGCATCTGAACAAAAGACATCAGAGGTCTGCCAAAAAAAATAATGGTTAGGGCTTCCTGACTCCTGCTTACTGGACCTAGCACATCACTTACAACCACTTGGCCACATTACATTCACTACAGCTGTAGCAAAATAAAATAGCCTTCAAAAACCACCCTATAGACTTCAAAAACTCTAAAGAAGGGTATGATAGTGGTTTGCAAAAATAATAGTGGTCTCAGGGAGCCCCTCTCCAACCTAAATCTAGAGTCTAGACCTTGAAACAAACCACAAATGATTACCCACAGAGGATCATCTGCTAAAGCTGTGCATAAAGGCAACCACATGGTATCAAAAGGACAGAAAATAGCCAATGCTTGCAATCCATGTTCCAAATCCAGTAGTCCTGTGTGCGGTCTGCTCTCATGATGCTAGATTGGGCCTATGTTCCTATTGTCAACTTTCAAGCCCCTTTTGTCTTTTACTGTTCCAGTCATTGTGAATATCCTGCCAGATATTAAGACAAAGATTGACACCTAGATTGCATTTGAGAGGGAGGAATGAAGAGTCTCATGACTATCCAGAAATTTTCATACTCATGATTGAAGCTATAGCCACAACTAGATGATAAACTTTTCATTCAAGTCAAAGAAAAACTCCAGATATGAAGGAAAGGGAAGAAGAAATACACAGAAGGGAAAACTAGTTCAAAATAAACAATAAAACTATCAGAGTATATGGACAGACCATGAATAGCAGACAGTCTCTAGCTTTTTCAGTGACTATCAACAGTAACATATGTGAGTGAATTTTGCAAACAAAACTGACCCACTGACTTCATCAGTTCCCTACAGTGGCTATAGGCCATCGTAACCACTAGCTTGCCTTCCAAGTTTCTGTCACAAGTCTGGAAGCAATGGAAATACACAAAAAAGTGTAGAATGCAATGTTCTTGGCAACTAAACAGATCACCCCCTCTGTCATGGACATATCTATGAGATTGCAAAGAAAACTCCACAACAACATTGCAAAGGCAATTGTTGTGTCAGTTCCAGCAAAATCAAACTAGCAAAACAAGAATAAGAACAGTCATAACCTTATGAGTGTCAGTCACAAAGTGTCAGACCATCACCTTCATGATGAACAGCAGTGACAAATTGCCATGACTAGCCACTGACTTCATCAGTTCCTTTTAGTTGCTTTTGCAATGTATACATTTCATGAAACAATTGTACAAGGATCCAGTTTACTAGCACAAGACATGTTGCATGTTACCACATCATGAACATTGCACGTGCATTAAAAAGTGATACCTGTATAAGATCTTGGAGTGTCATGCCTCGCCCCTGATAGTTCTTGGCAATAGAGACAACCAATCGCAAATTGGAATTCACCATCTTGTCCTTACAAAAACGGCCATTCCTGATGCGTGTCTCAAACGGGTTTTGTTCCATACCAGCTGCACAAGCCCATTCCACCATTGTTGGCTCATGGCCTATCTCCTCCTTCAAACTGCTCCTCACTTTCTCCAGCTTTAGTAGATCCTGAGCATTTGGAATCACCAAAACACTGTACTCAGTGCTAGTCATCACAAGCTGCAACCCTCAAATTAAACTGATGCTGGGCTCTGCAGGAGCAAAATGGTGCCATTTTATCTAAATGCAAAGCTCCAGAGAACTCAAGTTGAAAGAACATTCCAGGATGAAGGAAAACCAAACAACTAGTGCCTAATTCCTCTTGCTACAAAATGCACAGATAACTCTCCCACAACAGGTTGAACCCAGGGATTATCCTCAGTGGGAGAGCATCAGAAGTGAAAAAAATGCTGCAGATGCCAATTACCTGAATCCCCCTGGAAAGCTCAACTTCCTCAGCAGCTGTCAGCAACTTAGTCCTTCCTATATCCCGCAAATAAGAGCAGATGGGATCTGACAACTCCTGAGCTCCTTGGATCTTCTTAGGCCTAAAATGGGCAGAGTTGGATGCAATGATAGCTGCAACCTTTTCAGCCTTCTCCAAAGCCCTTTCCCTCTTTTGCAATCTATGAACCCGTCGACTTGATCTTACCATTACATCCTCTCTTCCTTTCAAATCCCCTGAGTCATGAGTCTCGTCCTCAAACTGAAAGTCTGTCAGGGATCCTGCCAACCCAAATTTGTTAAAATGCAGGTCAGCTGCCAACATATCCCAGCAGGATCTGGAAATAATAGTGGAACTCTTGACTTTCAGTACACGAGGATTTTGGGCACCCATCCTTTTTTGGTAGTTCTTGAGACAACAGGATCAGGATAAAAATCTGAAAGCACTGAAAAAAACTCCTAATCTAAATGTCTGGTTACAATCAAGGCTATAATCTTTCTTCTGAAATGCTATGTATTCACAATCCCAGAAATGGAATTTACCATTCCAAAAACTCTTGATTTCCAAAGTCTGAGGGTTGACATAGTATAATGCCCTAGGGATTGAGGATGTGAATGCAGGTTTGCTGTACTAGCTCACACACCTGTTTGCAATCCCACAGCTAATGCTTCAGTTGCTTTGTTGGCCACTGCTGTAGAGCCATCCGACATTGTTCCTAGTTGTGAATTCCGGTAATTATTCTGTGTCTGAGAAACATCAGGTTCCATATCTAGTTCTACCATCTGAAATCGCTCCATTTCACTCAACCTTGCTCGCTCAAGTCTCAATAGGTCCATTTCTGATGGAAACTCCTGAGAATCAAATGTTACAGATCGTGCTTGAGCATATGCAGCAGCATCACTGGCAGCCATGGCGGCTGCTTTTGCTAGGGTCATGGCTTCTTCAGCAGCTGCAGCAGCCGCTGCCTCATTACTCACCAACCAATTCTCAGTAACAACAACAGCATCAACCTTCAGTGCCCCCACCTTTGAACTCCCCTTTGGAGCCTTCTTTAATGGAGGAATCAACAAGGGAAGGCCATTGAGCATTCTCCGCTTGGGAAGTAAGAAATTCAAACTGCACAGTGAGACGAAACCACTGGCTTAGATAAATATATTCCCCGCCTACCTGATGACCAGACGCTGCAGTAATGAAACCAGGCAATGCAAACAGAGTCGGCCGTAGCCTAGCGTTCGTGACAGTAAAATGCACGGTGCTGGTCTTGGACAAAACGACTGAAAACGACACTTACTTACCTAGAAGAAGTCCGACGAGTTGTCTGTCTTACAGACGCAAGAGCACATGCGACTACCATCGCTCCAATAGTCGAACTGCTGGCGCCATCGCCTGCTCGGAGCACAACGGCCCTCTTTCCGGTCGCCCCTCGACCTGCATTCGACCGAGATGCCCCGACCACCCCGAGTTGGTCCCCGCTTCATGCAAAGGCCAAATCAACTTACAACAAAAGTTTCCTACACCGTCCATTCCCCCCTGCCTCGACCAAAGATTGCCACACATGCTGAAGACACAAGCACAACAGATACACAAGGAAGGGGGGGGGGACCTCGTAACTTGCACCAAAAACGACAAGAGAAGCTTTGCACAGTCCTAAACTGTCTAATTCATCGTGCGCTTCACACCAAAACAAACAAAGCGTCTCCTAAACCCCGAGACATACCCAGATGTCCTCAACAAGAAGCGATCTTCCAGTTTATCGGAATTTTAAAAATTAAATAAAACACCTGCACGAGCGAGCGAGCGAGCGAGCGAAAGTATATGTCAGACACAAACGAAAAAAAGCTCACCGTTCGAGTCCAGGCACAATACCGCAGACGAATAATGCACTGCAGGGGATCTGGCGTCTTCCAGCAGAGAGCACGGTGTCAGCGCCGCTACTGCTGCCGCCGTCGCCGCCATGGCTGCTGCTGAAGTTCACACGCCCCCCTATGTACCTCCCGCATCAACGCTTCTTCCCTCCAGCTTCTTTTCCTAAAGCAAAAGCCACAGAAAGAACAACCCTAGGCTTTTTTCCCTGCAAAACAAACGCACGCCTCCACAGCTTGCGAGCGAACACCATGCGATGTCCTCTCACACCGTAAGACCAACGGGATGGGGTGGACACGATAAGGTAGCAATATAAAGCGCAGGCTGGGCGGGCAGGCGAGCCTCGCTCGCTGGGAGGGAGGAGAAGGAGGCGGCCAGGGGACGGCGTGGAGCTCCGCGGACTCTTGGTACAATCCTATCCCCTATCCTCTACGGCCCTGAACCCATGTGTTCTTGGATGAGAAACTTTATTGGGCTGGATTCCAACTGACTTATTTTTTACATCCATCTCAATTACTTACCGGTACACCTAATATATCCGAATCCGAATAGGGTGTACCTAGCCTGGTTTGGCAGCAAGGTGCCTAGGGTCCTAATTATTTTATTTTATATTGTCATTTATGTTCAGCACTATATTTATTTATTTATTTATTTATTACAATTCGACATTATACTAAAAATAACGAAGTTACCTAGGTAGTGTGCTTGAGAGTTTCTTTCAGATTTTTGGCATGAGTAGTAGGTAAGTAACTTTCAGAATTTTTGGCAATTCCAAAAAGTAATTAATTAGTGCCTAACCAAGCTTAAGTATTTAGGGTACTCGTTTCCAACCTGCTCTTTTCTTTTCAGTTTTTCTCTCTTTTGTTTGGGGGTGTTAGGGCCCACAACATTTTTTTTCTTCATCCCAATTTTATTTTTTCAAAGAACAAAATTGGGAATTTTCTTTTAGTGGAAATTTGACTAATTTTTTGGAAGAATCGGCCAAATTTTCAATATTGCCAAAATGAAGAAATTTTCAAAAACAAAACAAACCTAGGTAGCTAGCAACTTAGGCCTGATAGTGTTTTTTATTTTCTCCAACCTAAAGATCATCTTTTGTCTTTCTCACCAATTCCCCCATTAGAGTGTAACACAATGTTTAATTTGCCCACTTTCATCTTTCCCAATTAACTCTATATTTATTGATTTTTTAAAACTTTCCCATAGCCTATACTGTCCAATAGACATTTAAAGAGCTAATAAAAAAGCCCTTTAAAATATAATAAATGCAATCTTAACTTTCAAGGAGAAAGTTAGCATCCAAAGAAACTAACTACTAAACAAATGGATAAGTGATAAAAGTGCTTTACATCATATTTCAAATCTTCATTCCTTCCATTCCATTGATTCTTCATCTATCCAACATACCAAATGTTTCCCCTTGTGTATTTTAATGAATTTGTGTAAATGAAATGAAGTTGATCAGAGTATTTTATTTTATTTTATTTTTGGAAATAAATGGGAAAATCCATTGCAAAGAGGAAAAAACCAAACAAAATTATATTTAAAAGGAACCTTCTTGTTGAAAATTCTCTCAATTCTATATATCCAAATACACCACACCATAGACCCCCCTTTAGTAGGGACCAAATAGGGATGAATGCTTTACAAGCTCTATGGAGCTTTTTGTTGAACAAACATTAGTAGGTGTTAAACTTTTTTTTATGTTTTTGAATTCATCATTTATCATATTTGAAAGGAACTATGAGAGGAAATCATTCTCCATTTAACTTTGACAATTTTTTTAATTAAAAAAGATCTTGTAATATGTTACCATTCAATTTGCAACTACTTGTGATTACATATAATTATTTATCATTTGCAACTTTGTTTTATCATTTTTACAACTAGTCCTAGTTTTTTCATTTTTACAATTATTTTTGTAATTATGGTGCAATTATTAAATTACAGGTCCTTCCATATTGATTAGCTTCTTGATTTTTTTGATCCAAAAGTAGGTTTATATGGTCATTTAGTTGAAAATTAGTTGTAATTTGATTATTTATTATGGTGTGTTTATACATTTAATGTACACTAGGGTTTTGTGACTACATTAAAAATATTTTTTATTCAAGGTATATTAAACATTTATTTAACTTATTTAACATATTTAAATGCATTTAAACTATATTAAGCACATTTGACTTGTATACATGGTATGTTAAGATATTAAATTTATATTCAAAATATATTAAACATATATTTGACCATATTATAAGCATATTGGATAGAAAAAAAAATCATTTTGATTTTGTATGGTCTGTTTAAAAATATACCATCTTTGTTAAGGTGTGGCTAAATTATGGTAACAAAGTCATATTAATATGATATAATTTTGGTATTAAACAAGCAATATTATTGATAAATTATTATTTTCAAATAATTCATTAATTAGTATAAAGTGTGAACTAAATATTTAATCATTTAATTATATTTTAACTAGTATCAACTAATTAAGTAATCATTATTATTTATTAGTTACTTCAAAACTTTTTATTGATTCATTGGATATTAAATCATAAATTGATACAATAATTAATCATTATTCATTAATTATTCATATTAATTATTTAATTTCTATCAACAAGTCAATAAGTTTATAAATAAATAAGTTTTAAACATTTATCAATCAATGGTTTTTCAACAATTTATTAAATATATTATTTATTTAGCTATTATGAAATAACTAATTATTCAGATAATAATATCTGATTATTCGTTATTTAATTAATTCTAAAATATATGGTTAGTTTCTAAATATCTAAATAATCTGATTTAGGTAGTTAATCAAAAGTTATGGTCAATAACTAATGACTACTAATTAGTAAGGATTTGGTCTAAAGACATTTGTACCCATAAATTATAAACAATAGGACTTTATCTAAACTAGGTCTTGGTTTTTTGTGTGTTTGCATTTCAATGTCTTACATGTTGTTCCAACAAAATATTATTTTATAAACATATAAGTCTGATTTTATGCTTGAAAGAGGTAAGCAATCTTTGTCATATAAGCTTCATGCCATATGTTGATGCTTGAATGATGACAGTTAATTGTTTGGTATCATGTGTGAACTTTTTTACACCCAATTTATTGGATTCATTACAATTTTTTTACAAGGTCTAAACTCCTATGATCTAGATGATGTAAAATTTTGCATTGTTAGTTTTGTTAAGGGAACAATATAATCAGAGTTTGAAATCAAGTTGGAAATTTATAGTACGTGTTGGAATTGTGGTAAGATTTGATCCAATCGATTTATGTGAATTCAGGAGTAGATGATATTACATGGACACAATCATATTGCAAAACTATCATGTACGGTTTTATGAGAGAACACGACTCTTTGCCCATCAAAGCAAAGGGCAAAGCCCCTTTTTTTTTTGTAGCCTAAGTCTTGCTCTACTCTCTAGTAATTACCATGTAACTGTGTTTCCTATAAAACTTATTGTGAGGGCACAACGTGGTCTGGAAGCCTCTATAAGCAAAAAAAATAAGATTAATAAGTAAGATTTGATAGGAAAGATGTTAGGGACTACTAACCTTCCACCAAGGAACATTGCCTTTGTGGTATCCTCATTTTTTTACTACTTAAAGCAATTTTTTTCCATTGAACTATTTAGACTTATTTAGGAGGGGCTTCTTATAAGAATTGATGGACTTTAAAAATCTTTGGGACCTTGATGGATGCATGTACTAATATGTTTGAAAGGTGAAAGTCCAAGTTTTGACAAGCTATTGCATGGCTATGAACTTTACATTCCTTGGATCGATTATCTTTAATTGTTGTTTGATCCATAAGTTCAAACTTAGTCGAAATATCTATGTTTCACCTAATTGAAATTACAATTTACATTGTGAGTCAATATTGACTTTTGAACAGTCTTGTTGAATGTAGGACATCAACAAAGGATTTTTCATATTGGATCTTTCTAATAAGGTGGAAAGGATGTTAAATTGGAGAAGGGCATTGGATAAGGAGGGTGATCTCAATCGAAAGTTGGATGAAACCACAATTTCAATTACCCAATTGTAATCATGTATGAACATGTTGATTACCATTCGTGCACAAAGGCCATATGGCATAAAACTTGGAGTCGTTATGTTTGTGGATGGCAACTTGGTTTCATTAGAATCAATGCACAATAACGAAGTGCAGCAAGGTCAACATCCACTAATCAAAGTGCTAAAGGACAATGTTGGGAATGATGGATATAAAGTGGTGAAGGAGGCAATTTTTACATTAACAACATTAATAACACACATGAATGCTATTTGGTGAACATGTGAACATGAACATGAGCAAGAAAGAATATTCTATAATATATTTTTAACACATCAATAGAAATTATATTAAAGATTTGTCCACTTGGTAAGAATGTTATTTAACAAGGTCCATTGTGGCAAAATATTCCTTGGAAAAATCTAGCGTGGCAAAATATTATCTGACACAATCCATTTGTCATAATATACCTTGATAAGAAATAGTATTATTTGACATAGTTGGATCATACTTAAAACTCCACTTGAAAATAATGGAAACAATTGTTTCATCAAGTAATTTTTATTTTGTGCATGGAGTGAATTGGGAAACAAAGAACTGCCAAAATTGATAGATATGGAACATTTGTAAAATCAATTTCAAATCCAACAATAACAAGGTTCAAAAAGTGACATTTCAATGTAATGACAGTTTAATCACCTTTAAACTATAACACAATTAAAACTATTTAGAGTAATGTCAGACGATGATTCGTGCCAACATAAACAACGAGTTATTCAATATCAAATATAAAAGAAATTTTATTTACTAAACACAATAAACTATTTTGAATAGATATGGGAATAAAATCATGTTGGTAACACAAACTTAAATCGAAGACAATTACTTAGAGTTCAAAAATTGCAACGAATGTTTTGGTGAAATGCTCACAAATAGTATCAAAATACATACACAATGTAGCTACCTACTTATCATGATTGATATCAAATTCATAAAGGAATGATGAATAATTTTTGTAAATTTGTTTTGTTGTTCATGCCTGCTTTGGAAACATTGTTGAACAAGAAATTAGAAAAACAATTTTGTATGGATACTTAAACAAGGAAATTATAACATTGCAGAGGCTTCCAAAAAGTTGTGGGATGAAAAATCATGATACCAAGGCCACGAACTATGTCATGCAGTTAAGCGAGAAAAAAAATATTTCTAAAAAAAGTTCAAATGAAACTGGTTTAAAAAAGTTATTTACTCCTCTACAGACCCCGGAAAGAACTCATTCCTTATGTAGTCAATTCAATGCATTGCAAGATTTGACAAAACAATTTGATGACAATTTCAATTTACATATCGCGAAAAAGAACATGAAAAGAAAACAAATTGAACACAATAAGAAAAGATTGTTATAAAAGGATGTCTAAATTATTGTTATAAATAACAACAACAAAGAGGAAAATGATGACTTAAAGCCATTCATCATAACAGACCTTAACATCCAAGAGATCGAAGCCAGAGGGACGATGGTTTAACACTATTTATGGATAATGATATAGATTTAATTAACTATTTTAGTGTGCACCATCCATTTGTTTATGACTTCATGTTTGTTTTTGATAACCTAAATCCATTTAGCTTGCAAAACAAGTGAATGAAATCAACGCTTCCATTTTTCAAAGTAAATATTTCAAACTCCTTTACTATAATATTTATCATGCCACGCCCAATGTAAAAATAGATGCATTACAATTGAAAAATAACATAAAGTGAGTTGTTTTTGAAATCTAGATTTTTAAATTAATTAAAAATATAAAATTCATAATCTCAAAATAGATAATACTAGGACAACAAAGTTCATAACAATAATTTGAGTATAAATATACGAATTTGAAATCCTTAATTTTGTTTTCCATTCACAAATAGGTTTTATATCTTCAACTTTGTTATGGTTTTTTAAATCAATGATAATTAAATTAATTAAAAATGTGCAGTAAGATTAAAACGTGAAGATTCTCAACCCATTATGAAATAAGCATGACATATTCAAAAAATTACATAGCTAGAGTTTTTATATGCATCATATATAATGCTCTGGTATGTCTAAATTTTTTATGTATGGAAGCATATAGTATTTAAGTATTGGCATGAAATGGATGAATCATTTTATTATACTTTTAATATAAAAGATTGGATGAGTGTTGTTAGGAATGGATGTAATCTTCGGATTACTTAATGTAACCAACAATCACTTCGGTTTGGATTAGCTTGGGTTAAACAGAAATATAAAGACCTTGCATTAGTTTACTTTTGATATGACACGTAGGGTCTAATCTAAAACTAAACTTCAATACATGTGGGGATCTTGGTTCTTTAATTTTAAGGTGGGAGCTATCTAATGCATTAGTTTAATTCAGAGATAATTGAACATGTTATTGATTTTGGAAATCATTAATAGCATGTTGATGAGTCCAATTTTGAAAAATAAGTTAGGTTGCACACAAAATGGCCTGTTTGTATTCTCTATTCTTGGAATAACACCTCACATTCATTTTGGTATAAAAGAAAGATGAGAAAAATATTAATATAATAAAAAGGAACATAGATGGAATGTTCAACAATGCTGTCCTCCCAACCATAAAATGACTAGAAACTCAATATAATCCCACCATCAACCTCCGAGTTTAGTGAAACAAATTACTTCAAGACTCATTTTGATGTTTCATCTTCAATGAAATCCATAATTGCTATGTTGTATCTATGGTGAGGTGATTACGATGGTGGAGATGGAATATTAAACAAATATTTGGCAATGACCTCTACATATCTTTGAAGAGACAAATTCAAATGGAGGGCTTGCAAAGAAATCCTTTCAAGTGAAAAGGGGAATAAACTTCGTCCTCGGAGGTGACCATGCTCTGCAAGAAGCGACAAGATATTATTTCAATGGATTTGAACTCAAACAAATTTTGAATAGAGCTATGAAGGGTAAACTTATTCACAATTATGATCGACTCAAGACTTTTTTTGAATAAGGGCATCTAGGTCATTGTTGTTGTCTTCCACAACATTAGTTTGTATTAGGCTATCCTCTAAAAGTGGCTCCAGAAGCTCTTCATAAACATCATGGTCGGGCTCAATCATAAGAACATGCCTTTAAACAATTTCCTAGATGACACAACAAGGGATTTTGAAAAAGAGTTATGTAAGAACAAATGGGAAAATATGGAATAAGAAATATAACAAAAGAGTATGTAAACCTATGGAAGCATTGATGGCTACAACAAGGTTTTTTTATGAGGTCAAATTGGAAAGAACAAAAACAAAATGTAAAGAGGTGGATTTCATGTTTAACCCTAAAAGGTAAGCCAATTTTGGATAAGGTCATATTGTCAATAGTAGTTGAGTTGAAAATATGATCCTCCTCCTCCATGCAAGACCCAAGGTTCTTCGAGTTGCAAGAGTTTGTGGAAAACTCAAAAATACCATTCGTGGGAACGATCAAAGTCACCTTGCTCAATAGAATCTATGCTTGAACATAAATGCAAAATGTGAAAAAAGAACATTTGCAACATAATATGTGGGGCTGAAGAAAGAAGGCTACTTTTTTCTCCTTGAATTCAAGATTCGTGCACTTCAAAGAGTTGACAACAAAAAAATTTGATTGTATTTTGAACTCATATGTCTCCAAATAAGACTTGATCTCTCTAACATTCGGAAGTCATCATCATGAAACAACAAAATAGATCCATGGCTCGTGAAAAATTTATTTACAAATCCAAAAATGGACACGACATAGTTATACATTTTTGCATTCCAGTTCAGTGTTACGCCAAAGCCGTCAAATACATGTGGGACAAACAAGTCTCCTAGCATTTCTCCAACGACCAAATCAGCTTACGCCTTCAAGGATTCCTACCATGATTTGCACAATCAATTCTAAGTCCAAAGAAAACATAAAACCCACTAAACAAATGGCTAGAATCAATTACCTCCTCCTAGAACCTATGAATCTTTGCATAGCCTAAAGGCCATGTTTTGGTTGTCACTTTCCCTCAACAAGAGATGGCTAAGAGAGGTGAAAAACCTTGCTATCTAATCTAGGCCTCTTGGTGGTGGCCAAGAGCAAAAGGTTGGGAGGGACATGAGAAAATACTCGCTCCTCATCAACCTTTAGATTATTCTACAAAATATTTTCCTTTCTATGCAACAATAAAAGGTTTGGCCCCATGAATCTTCACACTTACAAGAGGATCACCAAAGGACACCTCTTAAGTTTAGCGACTAGGTGACTCTTGAATGGGGCCCTCTCTTAAAGTACACACTTCCAAATGCAATGATTGTTGCTCAAAAACTATGGGTCTGTGCCTTCGATCAAAGGATCCTTTAACTAATCTCTTTTTCTTCCTCATATTCTCAGTTTCCTCATTATTGTTTGCTTCATTAGACATTAGCTTGTCCATGAATCTTGGATCGAACATCTTTCTAAGTGTTCTCTCAGAAACTAGAATTGAGTCAGGTGGGCAATCAAGGTACCATCCACAATGTTGAAGATGAAAGGATGGCCAATCCTTAAGGAGATTTTTTTTGTACATTGAGCTATCTGACTTTGGGTGACTCCATATGTGGAAAAGATGAAGGATTTCCTCAATGGCTCTTGTTAGAAGAAGGACATGAAAGAAGTACCTAGCATTCAACAACAAACTATTAGGATAATCAAATGCATTCACGTGAATTTGTGCAAAAGAAATTCATATAATTGATATTGAAATCCTTGAACATGTGCATCATCAATAATAAGAAAAAATAGGAGCCATATGCAAGGGATCCCCCAAAAATCATGCCAACGAAGACCTTTAAAATTTGATGGCCATGGATCAAGCTTGAACATGGCCATGGATTGGCATCGATCAAGACCATGGATTAGCACCACGAAGTTTGGACCGATCCAAGGTCCGTAAGTGCCTTGAGTCATGGCCTCTAAATGGGTTGGTATTGATTGTGGTAGAGGATTGGTACTGATTGAGGTTGTTGATTGGCAATAACCAAAGCCTCGGGTTGAAGACAACTGACACCATTGGTTAGCAATGACCAAGGAGGTTAGTCAACAATGACTAAGGCCATGGGTTAGCACTGACCCGAACCAAGGGTTGCCAACTGAAACCATGGGTTGACATCGACTTGGGCCATGGGTAGGCACTGACCAAGGCCATGGATTGGCATCAATTGAGGGCTTGGATCGGTACCAATTAACTAAATCAATAGACAACGACCGAGCCACTTCATATAACTTCTAGGTTTGGGATTGGCATGGGAAAAAGGCAAGGTTTGATACGAACCCAAGCCTTGGTTTGGCCCTAGACAAATAAAATGATCGATAATCTTAAGGCCCTAGTGCGAAGGTCTTTAACTCTTTGCACCTTATTTAATTTTTTTGGTGAAGGTCCTTCTCCAAGGATCCTTTCAACATGATCTACAAACAAAGACCATGACTTAAATTGTGTCTAATCTTAAAATGTTAAGGACCCATATACTTGTGTATTGAGGGCCCCGACAAAATGTCAAACACTTTCAAAAATATATATATACATTATGTAGGAAAGGAGTATATGGAGAATTCAAACTTGTAAAGCACTCATTTCATTGCCTCCTTAGCCCCAATTTGGAGATCCCATGTCTTCCCTTTCATGATGCCTCCTTTCATTTTGAACTCTCTGTAAAAAGCAATTTCCCAAAGCTTACGTTTCCATTTTTCAGTGTAAGCAACAAGGGAAATCACCTTCATAGTTGGATCAATGGAAACATGAAGGTTGTTAGCAGAAGAATTAAATAATTTTTGTGCTTCCACCTCAAGCTACATGAAAAGAATAGAAATTAAATCAAGGTTTGGTTTTCATTCCTAGTTGTATACTTAATACAATGCAAATAGAACACAAAACACAACATCAAAAACTTCCAAGGTTCTTGTCACATGAAATACACAAACTTGTGTATTGAAGAAAAGAGAACCAAACCATCAACACCAAGGTATTTAACTAAAAGACCAAACCACAAATAACCAAACTAATATAAGTAAAGAAAGTAGTTCAACCTTGTGAAAGTAACCTAGTTACTTTCCTATTACAATAACTAATGAAACCTAACTAGTTGAGCATGAATTCTCAATAGGCGATTGTTGGTTTTGTCCCCAAAGTGTTGGAAAAATAATAAAATAAAATAAAATATTTATTTGTTATGGAGCTGATGATGTGATTAGTATGCAATAGATCGTAAATACAAAGGTACTATTGTGAGGTTCATACCAATCATGATACATTCTTATCAAACCTCAATCATAAATAATGGGCAGCATGTTCGGCTCACTTATGGGTATGATATTCATCATCCCCATGGGTTGTTGGATGAATGCTATGACAAACCTACTTAATCCAATCAACTCAAAATCTTGTTTAAAGCTCACATTATCAACTGAAATCATAAGGATCAAAACATTGAGTAAACAAACTTGTGATCAAAGGCACACACTCTATTTACCCACCATAGCCCATCCTCATGTCCATGATATCGCAAATGGTAATTTAGTTATCCCTAATGCTCCTTATAGATACAACTTTTGTACAACATGTTCCCAATGTTGTGTGTTAACATAATCATCTTCAATTGCATGTGTTCCATAGATGCCAATTTCAAAATTAGTTATGTCAAATATTATCAATACATGGTACGCCGCATGCACATAGTTAGTTCACATTTTATTGTCATGCATTAGCTTTAAATGATGTCAACTAGCATCCTCAAGACAAATCAACCTCCAGCCCATTGGCATTAAAAGCAATCCAACTCTCCCCTACAAAGAGGTCAATGTGGATCCTTCATGTTGATTATTCAATTTTGACACTTTGCATAATATGCACAATGTTTTTGCCAGGAAGACACTCCATTCCAAAATCAGCATTCATTGTTATGAACAACCACTTGTATCAATCTTGTTTTGGATATTTTAACACCATCAACAAGAGACAAACTATAAGTTGCACTTTGATAAATAGGAAGACAACACCATCAATCTTGCATAATTTAAGAATATTCAAGATATCAACAATCTTGAAAACGCATCCCTATCTTTCTTTTGCAACACCTACTCTAGATATGTATTCACCGCGTACTTAATCACATTTGCTAATGTAATTGGGAAAATAGGTAATTAGATCTTATCAGCTGTGAAAATGCTGTCACAATAAAGCTTTTGCAAGGCTCATAAAAAAATGAGTTGATGGTGGTTCATTTTTCCAGTCCTTGTTTTCCCAAATAGCAAGATAGTGCATGCAAAGACTAGTTCATCCTTTTGTCCCAATGTTTCTTGCTCTTCAACAATAGCATTAGCATCATCAAAGTTGAAAGTTCCTATATATTTGGTTTTCTGACCTACCTCTCCTTACCTATAATGCCAACCCTAGTCAATATAATATTGAAATAATAACATTTTAAGGTGATTGGTTCCCATTTAGACACTATGAAAAATTATGTCCATCAAAACCACATTACCCTACAACTAAAACTCAAAAAAAAACTCATATACAACTATTGTGCTCTTAATTATTACAACTAGTGTGCAACTATCCCCTTAGAAATTTGGTGTATTAATAAATAAATTGCCATGTCATAAAATCATTTAATTGTATTATAGTTGTAAGTGAGTTGAAAATGGGTCTTCTATACGGTAATTTATACACATCATACATACATATGTAGTCAACCGTGTTTGACTTTTTCAAAAGTTGCATCATAATTTCATGTGACAACTATTTTAGAATTGTTATAAATGTGCCACTAAAGCAACAACTATGTTACAACTAAGTATAATGTACATACATGTGATCATGCCACATGTTTACATTTGTAACTAATTTTCGATTATATAATTAGTATAACCATTAGTGTGCCACTACTAAAGTACTACTATTAAACTATGTTATGACTATAATACGACTATTTATAACTTAATAAAGATACATATTCATTAGTTATTTATATATTCGTCATATGTATTTCATTTAAAATGATTTAAAATGTTATGGAAGCACTACCTCAAGCTTTAGAAATAATCTTTGAAATGTAAAGGAAAAGAAGTAATGAAAACATAACAATAATCACTACTAGAAATCTTGTCATTTGCAACCAGTCACTATGCAATTGGCATGCAATTAGTTGTCGTTTGTAAACTATATTGGTCATGTTTGCAACTACAAATTTGGTATTGTATAATTTTTGGGACATACGGTTGTGTGTGCAACTAAATGTGTACAACATGGACACGTGTCATAAAAATAATGGCCTAAACTTATACATACTTAAATACTATACTTAATATATCTATATAGGCTATATATAATAGTATTATGTTCCTCTAGTACTAAGGTTAACCCCATGTTAACTTAGGCTAGCCTAAACTAACCTAGGTTAAATAAATAAAAAATTTAAACTAACCATGGCTAAATTTATTAGATTAAACCGATTATGGCTAAATTAAATTAGTTTAAATTAACTATGGCTCTATTAAATTACGCCAAACTAATTATAGCTAAATCAAGTTGGCTAAATTAAATTAAACTATATTAATTATGGCTAAATTAAATTATGTTAAATTAAACTAGGCTAAAATAAATATGGCTAAATAAAGTTAGGCCAAAATAATTATGGCTAAATTAAGTTAGGTAATAATAATTATGGCTAAAATAAATTAGACTATATTTATTGTGGCTAAACTAAATTAAGCTAAATTAAATTAGGATAAAATAAATATGGTTAAATTAAATTATGCTAAAATATTTATGTTTAAACTAAATTAGGTTTAAATTGACAATGGTTAAATTAAGTTAGGTTAAACTAATTATTGTTAAACTAAATTATGTTAAATTAAATTAGGTTAAACTAATTATTGTTAAACTAAATTATGTTAAATTAAATTAAACTAAACCATGGTTTAAATATGTTTGATTTTATTTTATTTTGGAATATTTTTTCAGAAAATGTACATTTGATTAAACA
>Ga0209611_10001859_pt1 | contig 36649 bp, 29 predicted proteins | sample S1TSphgellanicum_3_FD_187693 | JGI IMG/M metagenome (GOLD analysis project Ga0209611, IMG submission 187693) | Host-associated microbial communities from peat moss isolated from Minnesota, USA - S1T2_Fc - Sphagnum magellanicum MG (SPAdes) (version 2) | ecosystem: Host-associated > Plants > Peat...
TTTTTTGCAAATATCATTTAAGGTTTAAAGTTCATGTGTCTTTGTGTCCATTGTTTTTTTTGTCTTGTTTATGCTTTTGCAAAGTATGTATTTTTTTAGATCTAATGTTTGTTTCTAGTTTTGGGTTTGGGTTTTAATTAAGGGTTTATGTTTAGCTTTAAGGTTTATGTTTAGTATTTCAATTTTTCTTATTTTTCTAATTGATTTGTGTTTTTGCATGAGATATTTTTTTGTGTTTGTTGACTCGATTTTTTTGCAACATTCAATCCTTGATACGTGATATTGGGAAATTTATTAGACAAAGGCAAGGGCAGTGCATTATGGAATCAAGTAAAGCACTTAGTTCCTTTTAATATATTCACAAATGCAAGGTACCACCACATGAAAGTTGTTAAAAACAAAACAACTTTTCGAGCCTCAACAAATGGTCTTGGCAAATCAATCAAGTTTGGCTATTTTTAAATGTGAATTTTTTTTATAAGGGGGTGTTTTAAACTCCACAATGTTGATTTTGATGAATTCGGTTTGGTTTCATTGCCCACTAATGTTATTATAAAGTTTTGTCAAAGTGTTTCCAAAAACTAGAAAATTAACATCACATGTTGTTCTGTTGATTGATTTTGCCTTGATGTTGACTATCCAATTATTGATGTTATTAAAACTTTCAAAGAACTTGATTGACATCATCCTATTACATGGCCTACTAATAAACCTATACCACATTTGTTATTTTTGTAGTTTAAATCAAAATGGGGGTTTTTAAATGAAGTTTGGTTATTATTGTCCCTATTAATTAGAATCAATTGTGGTTTATTGTGGACAAATTCATTTGTGATTTTCTAAATTTGAGAGATGATGTCGCAACCCCACTTTGGGGCTAAGTGTGAGAAGGCAACTCACACTCCCAAAAATGGGAAAATGGAATCCTCCGGGACTCCCGAAAACTCAGAAGACGATTTGAGGGGCCAAATCTCCTCGCCTTGGCACGTTCCTTATATCAATGGAAAGCTCTTGAAGCTTAGATGTCCAAAATGGGCTCGCATTGCCCATTTGGACATCTGCAGCCCAAGTTATGGGCAAAAGAAGGGTCGGGAGTCAAACTGCCAGTTTGACTCCCGACCACTAAAAGTCAGGAATCGACCTCTTTCCGACGTCTCCTTGAGGAGTGCGACATGGCGTTGGAAAGCTCTCCACGAGAGCTACAACTTTGGTTCAGAGCTCGTCCCGATCCGAGTTCAGGGCGAGGAGCTATGACCATCCAAAGTCCTGGGACTCCAACCCGGGACTCCAACCCGGGATAGTTTCGGGACTTCAACTTGGGAGTCCCGGGAAAAAGAGCCATTTGAATGTAGCCTCGGCGGAGAGCTGCAGAGCATACTATATGGGGGAAGGTGGTGGCTTCCCCCGAGTCCAGGCCGTGGTGAGTCTTGTGTGTAAAAGTGCTTGTGGCTTGTCCAACACCCAAGGGTGTTCCCGAATGCGAACTAACCCTCTTATGGTTGGTTTTGGATGCAAATTCGTGCTTGATCTTCTAATCCATCTTCCTAGTCTAATCCCGGGACTTCTAGCACGCCCCTCTACCCCTCTTTAGTGCTGGAAGTTGAGAGCGCCCTTCAAGTCCCAACTTTCCGCAACTACACATAGTTGGACCCTCAAGTGGGTTCAACCCGAGACTTGGGAATGCGTCAGATAAAGTACTATGCAATAAGATTGGCCAAGGTGTTAGAATCACCATGATGGAGGACTTGGCACTTGTGCCATGAGAATACATGATGGAACTAATTGGTCATTGGGATCCTATTTCATATCGAAAGTAAGTTTTTAATTTTTTTTTCTTGTTTTGTTTTGTTTTGCTTTTGCTTTTAGTTTTTCTATTTGTGTTTGTGAATTTTTATTTTATTTTATTTTATTTTTCATTTTCCTTTCATGTTTCTGTTGTTTGTTTTATGTGTAAGTATAACTAGATAAGATAAGCATCTTTGAGATCGGGCAATGCAACAGATTATTAGCAACGAATTAAGATATGGTAGATTGTTGCATGATGAATAAGCATTTCATGAAGAAATGGCTATCTATGAAAAGACCATGGTAAGTAATTGCGTTCTTATTTTTAAGGTCATGTTTTTCATTAACAAGTTTTTGTAATTCATGTTCTTGAAAATTGCATGCATAAATCAATATCACCTATAACATGTTCAAATTCTATTACATATACCTTCCAAGTTTATGCGAAAGCTCAAGAAAAAGCACATATGGTTCTTTTTTCAAAATCATTTATTTTAAGGTTTCAACTTTGATAATGTTTGTCATAATGGGCTTTAAAAGATACTATAATGTTTTGTCTTTCATTTTATTTATTTATTTTTGAATACAAGATGTCATTTTGAAAAAGACATAGTTATTGATGGAGCTAGTGATCTTGCCTTTGTTATTATTTCTACTATTGTGACAATTGGTGTTCATCCTACGAATGACGTTATGTTGAGTTCTAGAATTGCAAGTGGTCTTTTTTCTATCAATGTTTCTACAACTTCTACTTCTACGGACCAATTAGAAAAAACCATGAACAATATCTCATTTACTATTGCTTCTACAAATCAAAAGAATGCCTTTATACAACTACCAAATACAAGTGGACCCATAATTGATCTTGAAGACACATTCTGGAACATGTTTGAAAATGAGTTGCCCAAGTATAAAGATAGGTTAGATGCCATCTTTTTTCTGGCCACCGCTTCATAGTGTCAACATTAACATGACATATGGCCATGTCTTCAATAACCTTCAGAATTGTCCTATAAACATCATGTATGTTGTTGATCCAAAATCAATTTTTGCCTTAGCATTACTAGGCATAGTTGATAGTTTTTGATTTTTTAGCTTTCCAACTTCATCATCATTTTGTAGGCTTTCCAAGATCTTCAATTTTTTTTATTGTTATTGCAAGTGGATGGACAATAGTCTAACTTATTTTATTGAGACAAATTGTTGTCTCAACAAAAATTTGCTTGTTGTAACACGTGTGCATAATAAAGATGTAAAAGGAAGAATGTGGAAATGATGACAATGTGAGGGAGGATCTAGATTTCATGAGGATGCCAATTTGAGATTAGGTATGTATTTGAGTTGAAATTGAGTATGTTTCTATAGGTCCATTTTTTATTTAATTTTTTGAATTGTTTAATTTCGTTGTGTTGAGTTCTTGAGTTCTATTATGTTTTGTTGATTTCTAGAGTTCTTGAGTTCTTATGTGTTTTGATCTATTTTGTTGTTTTGAGTTCTTAAGTTATTGAACTTTGCTAACTTTTGGAGTTCTTGAATACTTTATATTGTGTCTTAATGTGTTTTGTTATGTTGAGTTCTTGAATTGTTGAACTCTATTGATTTATGGAGTTCAATTCTACTAAGTTATGGGTTCTTAAGTTTTTTTATGTTATGTTGAGTTTTGGTATGTTGATTCTGGAGTTCTTGAGTTTTGTTGTGTTGTGATTAATGATGTCGTGCATTTGTTTTTTTTGTTGTTGGTTTCAAAGGATGAATGACTTTCGACACAAGTTTTCTTGGGGTTCATTTGTGCATTGTTTTTTTTGTTGGGGTTTTGGAATTGGGATGAGTGAAATATAGATACATGAACACTAAAAATGTCAATCCGCACTTTTGCCTAAAAATCTACTTTGTGTATGTGTATCCAAAAAATGATCTCTTTAGTTTCTACTATATTTGTAAAATTTACCAGTTTTGAAAAATAAATTTGAATTTTTGAATTTTTTTTCATGCATCTAATAACATTTGTTTCAACTCCATTTTTGAGAAAAATCATTTCTAGATTTTATAATTTTTGAATTAAAAAAAGTAATTTTTGTGAATTATATGGATTTTTTAGCATATGTTTCATTCCATTGAAAACAAAAAAAAGAGAAAAGAAAAAGAAAAAGATGAATAAAATAAAACAAATATATATATGAAAAGGGGAGGAACTTCCACTGGGTGGACGTTACTTTGACAGCATGGAGAATAATTTCCATGTGTCAAAAGCTTATTTGCTAGGCTGTTTTCGATTTTGGATTTCATAGGGCAAATGAAAAACCGAAAAATACAAGCAAAAAAATTTGCGATGTTTTACTTATAGGAGAAGGGTTTATTAAAAAAACCCTTATCCTATGTAAAATGCCACCATTACAATGACACCTAAGAAGGATAATGCTGTAATGACAAGGATAGTGCTGCAATGACAAGGATAGTGAGGAGAGACAAGCTAGTGGGTAATTTCCACTTAGTGGAAGTTACTCTAATAGGTTGGAGAATACCTTCCAAATTATGTAAATTATTGTTCTTGCGATATCATTGTGATGTCAACAAACAAGATTCCCTTAGCCCAATGAGGGACCAAAATATACAAAAGAAAAATTGCAATGATGTTTTATGTTTTAGGAAGTTATAAATGGGTGATGAAATAAATTAATGTTTGGTGGAATTTTATTTTTTTTAATGCCCATTGAAACTTCAAATTTCAAATTAATTTTAAAGAATTGACTTGGTTTTTTTTTAATTTTTTCAATTTATGATATTCTGATAGGGCATTAAACAAATTGAAAATTTTAAAAGATGGTTCTCAATGTACCAAATATTCGACAATTTAATATCAATTAGATATTCAAAGTAATTCTCACATCCCAAACATAAAGGCCAATAATTTTATTAAGGACAAATGGTCATAAAAGGGGATGAAATAGACACTACATCAAAATGTGTCCTAGTTCACTTTGCGTTTCACTAAAATTTGAATGAATTTGGACATTTTTACCATGGTGAAACTGGTCAACCCAATAATGAATTGAGATTGTTGTTACGGACAATGAATTAGTTCACTAATACCTAGTGAAACAAGATTACTTTCAATTGAAATACAAATTTACCAAATCATTCACTTGTTAGTTAATTAATTAGGTAGCATGGAAATCAATAAAATTTAAATTATTTTATATATGATTTATTGATAATTTCATGATTTTTTTAACCTATGATTTATTGACACACGTCACTACCTAAGTTCAGTTAAAAGCCTAATTTAGGTTCATAGGCAACGTAATCAACCTAGGCACCTTCTCTAAAGAACTAAATAGGAAAATAGTCGATCAACTAATCATTGTTGATCACGCACACACCATTTGTGAAATTTGATCCTTTGATTTTTAAAATGGAAGCAAACACCCCTACCATCAAGCCACCCCACTTGTTGTGATAATATGTTACATTGTATTTTATTTATCAAATACTTCATTTTAAACGTTACAAAACATAAACTTTGAAAATTCATATCTTATTGAGATTTTGTTCAAATGGAATTATTTGAATTTACATTTTTTTCAATAATGTACATAATTACATTTATTTACTTTTGAAAGTGTAAAATCATTTGAAAAAAATAAAATTCGAATATCATTATTCAATAACATTTCAATGACCATTTTTTAAAAAAAAATGTTTAATAAATGGATAAGATTTTTGTGAATATAATAATACTACGTATGATAGGCTATCACTTTTTTTTACTATTTTTGGTTATTTTAATTTATTTCACCTTAGGTTATTTTCGACTATTATAAATTATTTTTGGCTATTGTAAATTATTTCATTTTAAGCTACTTGCAGCTATTATAAGTTACTTTTGGTTATTTTAAATTATTTCATTTTAGGTTATTTTTTACTATGTGAAAATACCGTTAGTTATTTTTGGTTATTTAAACTTATTTCACCTTATGTTATTATTAGCAATTCTAGGTTATTGTAGGTTATTTCACCTTAAATTACTTTTGTCTATTATAAATTATTTCGCCCTAAATTATTTTTGACAATTTTAAACAAATTTAATATATGGCTATTGGTGGTTATCTATTGGTGGCTATTGGTTGTTCTTTTATTAGGGTTATTGGTGGCTATTTTATTGGTGTCTACTAGTGGCTATTTTATTAATGGCTATTGGTGGCTACTAATGGCTATTCTATTAATGGCTATTGGTGGCTACTAATGGTTATTCTATTAATGGCTATTGGTGGCTATTTTATTAGTGGCCACTAGTGGCTATTCTATTAATGGCTATTAATGGTTATTTTATTGGTGGCCACTAGTGGCTATTCTATTAATGGCTATTAATGGTTATTTTATTGGTGGCCACTAGTGGCTATTTTATTAATGGCTATTGGTGGCTATTTTATTGGTGGCCATTAGTGGTTATTTTATTAATGGCTATTGGTGACTATTTTATTGGTGGCCACTAGTGGCTATTTTATTAATGGCTATTGGTGGTTATTTTATTGTTGGCCATTAGTGGCTATTCTATTAATGGCTATTGGTGGTTATTCTATTGGTGACCATTGGTGGTTAAATTACCATAAGTTATTGGTGGTTATTTTATTGGTGGCTATTGGTGGCTATTCTATTGTACACCATTGGTGGTTACTTTATTAGTGACTATTGGTGGTTATTTTATTGGTGGTTATTGATGCCTATCCTATTAGTGGATATAGATGTATATCCTATTGGTGGTTATTGATGGATATCCTATTGGTGGCTATTAATGGCTATTGGTGGCTATTAGTGGTTATTTTATTAATGGTTATTGGTGGCTATTAGTGGTTATTTTATTAATGGTTATTGGTGGTTATTCTACATTATATTATGACTATTGGTGGCCATTGTATTATAAATTATTGTTGGTTATTCTATGTTATATTACAACTATTGGTGACTATTTTATTAGAATTTATTGTTGGATATTCTAGGTTATATTATCATAGGCTATTGGTAGTTATTCTAGTTTAGGTTATTTTAAATTATTTTTCATAGGTTATTATTGGTTATTCTAGGCTATTTTACCTTAGGTCATTATATTATATTTTAGATTATTTTAATTTATTATATTTAGGATTAAATAATTTATAATAACATAAAGTATAATGACCTTAAATAACCTAAATTATAATTTGAAATAACATATATTAATTAAAAATAAAATAACCTAAGGTATAACCTAAAGTTAGTTGAATAATTTAATTTAAAATAATTTAAAAGCTTATAATAATTAACTAAGATACCTTAAGGTAGAATAATGTATATTAGTTTAAGGTATAATAATTTATAATAACTTATAATAATGTAGGGTATAAGTTAGAATGATTAAAGTAACCTAAAATAATATGAAATATATCATAACATACAATATATAATGTATTGAAAATAACATAACAATAAACCTATTTACTACAGTAATTATAATAGTGAATTATGTCAACTAGTAATGAAATACAATGTTTACATAATGATATTATAATGAAATAACTTTAATTAGGGTGAAATCATTAAAATGCAATGAACTTATTTCACTTTTAAAGTCCCATAGTGATTTAAACTAGTGGACAGCACCCCACATTTGTAATAGTGTATTTAATCATTTAATATCAGTAAACAATGTAATTTCCTTTGACAATTACATTATTTGGTTGTTGAATGACCTTATTTTGAGTATAATTTATGAACAATTCTTTTAATATTGGTTTGATGGAAGTTGAAATTCACAATTTTGGAAAAAATTATTTGTGACAAATTTTTGGATCACCATAATGTTCTTTCACCTTATTTTAAGTTATTATAGGTTATTCTACATTTGGTTATTCTTAGTTATGTTACTTTAAACTATTTTAATCGCTTCTACCTTAAGCTATTATAGATTATTTTACCTTAAACTATTATAGGTTATTATACCTTTGGTTATTTTTTGTTATTTAACCTACATTGTTTTTTGCTATTATTGGTTATTTATCTTAAGTTAATTAAAATCTACCTACCTTAAGCTATTTTTAGTTATTTTACCTTATATTATTTTAAATTATTTTAGGCTATTTTATCCAAAATTATCTTAGGATGTTCTACCCTAGGCTGCTTTTGGCTATTCTACCCTTAGGCTAGGCTATTATCGACTATTCTTGGATATTGTACCTTATAATATCTTAAGGTATACTTAAAGGTTGTTGAGATTAGCCAAAATATCTAAGGGTGTACCTTAGGGTTGTTGATACTACTTTTAAGGGTTACCCAAGCCTAAGTTACCCAAGTTAACACAACATGCTACATGCATTAACTAACTATATTTGATTATCACGATTCATCATTTTTGTATGGGAAGAGGAGAATCTTTGCCATATGTAGCTTGGGCATTATGAATTTATTATCAAATTGTATTGGAAGGAGCATTTTTAAAAATGTTCTTGTAATGTATTTTTAATCTTGAATGTCAATGCGTATAATTTCAAATCCATGTTTATTGTTTGATCAATGGTGATGGAATGCGCTTCTACACTATGTATCACCATTTGTCCAAAATATGTGATGTGTGTACAAAATTTGTTAAACATGATGGTGAAGAATGGTGTCTTGACATCATAATACTTGGGAAAGTTAATAAAGAATGTAATTTTGATTTTACTTTAGTTTGCAAGATAGTACCATCACCAAACCCTTTTATTGTTACAAAATTCCAAAACCTATTCTAAATTAATAATTTTAGTCACAAAGTAATATTTTGTTAATTGCATGGTAGTTTAGATTCTTGATCATAAATGGTTGCAAGTTAGTATCATGAATGTTTTTAGAACCTAACTTGCATGTGGATGACAATGTTAGAAAAACTTGCACATGCTTTGGTTTGAATCATAGCTTTTGAAAGGTGCGACCCAAGTTTTTGAAAGAAGTTGGAATGCAACTTTTGTTCCAAACATTCCACACAATGTGCACGTTTCAAATCATATATGGTTTTCTTGAGTTTATTAACCAATTTATTCTATTAGCAATTTTGTATCCAATTGGCTATTTCATGTAAATGTTTTTAGCAAGTTCTTCTGTGACCGAACAGCAGGTCACCGCACAATGGAGCTATATTGTTTCTGATCCTGATTTTTTTAAACCATCATTGGTTTGGCTGCGCATTACTCTCATTTATTGCAGAAATGCATGGCGGCTGCTTCTGAAGGACTAAGGAGGATCATCACGCGTAAGGAAGACGGCACACAATTATGGTTTGAGGAGGCGCTGCAATTATGATTTGAGGCGGTGGAGAGCACATGGCGGCGGAGGAGCTAGCAACTCAGAGGCTAGGAGAAGAGTTGTGGAGTAGCAGATGGTGGTAGTGCGAAGGGAGAGCTGCAGAGGAGGTAGTAAGGTTTTGGAGAGACCATGTTGTTGGAGAGAAGGAAGGCAGATTGTGCTAGATGATCACAGAGATGTGTAGATTGAGGGGTAGATCGGTTGGTTTGGAAGAGATTGGACTAGTTACAGACTTTTTCCGTTGCGCTAGTAGCCAGCCAAGTACTTGCAATTGGCATCAGGAAGCATAGTTTGAGGGAGTAACGGAGTGAGACTAGAAACCAGAAATAGATTGAAGTTGTTGTGCACGAGCTGTTAGGATTTGTGAGGAATGCTGAGAGGATGTACCTCAACTGTCTGAGCATTTTGACGTTTTTGTACATATTCGTACCTTCAATGTTTGCAGTACATGAACTTCGGGTCAAGAAGAGTGTTGTCAAAGTCTTGCTGTTGCATTCTGTTGAGGAAACAAGTCTGTGATCTTGTTGAACATGTGTATGCCAAGAGTCACTGGTTGAAAGGCTCTAGTCCTGTGAGCTGTCCGATTGGTGGTAGATCGGCAAAGATCAAGGCAATTCGAGTCTGTACATGTTGTGAATAAAATTAAAGTTCTAAGTTCCATGATCAGGGCGGTGAATGTCTCAAGAATGCAAATTGTGTATATTTGAAGATCTAGGTGTGCATACAGATTGAGTCTTGAACAGAGTCTGAGAGAGAAAGAAGATTAGGGGCCGCAATCTAGTTTCGAGACCTCAGAATTTGAACTCTGTGAAGATCTGTGTTTTGCCAAGGTGTTCGATTAGAGTGTGCACCCTCCTTTTTGGTATCAAAGTTGGTTCAGTAGTTTTGGTAGAACTTGTAGAGGACTAGGTAGAATGTATCATGTCTTCATTTGGTGCAAATGAGGTAGTAAAAGAACAATTAACGCAAGACGTTCATGAACAACGAATCATTAATAGGTTTGATTATTGCACTATTCGGGGTAGACCACAGAAAGGAACTGTGATCCTGCGCTTCTTGGGTTTTGGGGTGATAACACTTGTAGGTGTAGATCCAGAGGAAGCTCGAATCGGAGACGTAGCAGTAGAGATAGCTCATAGTGGCTTTCATACGCGCGTTGAGGTTTGGTTGAAGGTGAGAAATGGAATAGAGGGATGGATGTCAGTCTCACAGTTACAGACGCAGTACTACTACGCCTCATATCTTGCGTAGAGTAACTCCCATATTCGCCGAGAGGCAGCGTAGTGTGCCGAGGTTGGGAGACATCTGGATTCCCAAGTCTCCTGTATCACCTAACCATTTTCCCCAATTCTACATTCCTGGGGTAGAATATCTGTTCCAGACCGGAGATCGTGTTATCAAAGTGGAACATGCTGGATCAAGGTCCCGCCTCATAAGCTGGAAAGTGTGGTGCGATCTAGAAGCAAAGTGGCAATTCCAATAGGAATCCACAGATGAGCAATGTTTTTCTACTTTTCCATCCAATTTTGAACCTTTGAGACCAGTGGCTGAGGGAGCTCAATCTGAGTTTGATGTGTAGCTCGGATGACACCCGTTTTTTTCAAAAGTCAGAACTAAGCTGCAAAGACTGAGAAGCTTGTTGATTCTGTTAACACCTGCTTGCTGTTGAAGGACCACGTGATTATAGGCGGTGTTACAATTTTTGTTTATTGATTATCGCGTGTTTGCAAAATGACTAGTCCCCAGGGAATGGATGAGCTGTTCTGGGGACGAAACCATGAAGACGTTAACGATTGGGCAGACAAGCTCACCATGGCCGCTAAAGTGCGCGATCTGAATGCAAACAAACTCTTCAAGATTGTGAAGCTGAACCTGCAGGGTAGAGCCAAAGAGTGGTTCAAGAGACTACAGCCGGCATTGGCCGATTGGCCGGAATTGAGGATGCTGATAGTGCAGAAGTACGGGAATGTGGACGCTGATGACATCCGAATGAGGTTCGATGCCATCAAGCAGGAACCCAAGGAGAGGGTTCAAAAATATTTTGAGCGGCTAGATAAACTGTTCCAGAAGGGACGAATACCAGATGCCGAACAAAGGAGGTAGTTTTTGGATAGGTTGAAGCCTGAGATTCGGAAACTATGTGTAGTTAGGACGTTCGCTGACATTGAAGAGCTGGTGGGTGTTGCCACAGAGCTCAAGAGGGTACTGGGTGAGCTCGGCGAGACTCCATATGAACCTCTGAAGGAGGAACAGGAGGAAGGAGTTGCAGAGACAATGATGGAGAAGCAGGTTAATGCTTTGAATAACACACTCATTAATTTCTTGAAGGGGAATGTGCCGAGACCTGTCACAACATCCTCTTCCAGTATGTCTGCAAGATGCCAGATCTGTAAGGGAAGAGATCACATAGCCACAGCATGTCCAAGGCTTAATGAACCCCGGCCAAAATGTGCCAAATGTGGGATGCCTCATAGGACAGAGAATTGTGGGGTGAAATGCTCCTTCTGTGCAGGGTTAGGACATTCGGAGGACAGATGCTGGAAGAAACCGAAGGATGGGAAGGTGCATCCTGGATCAGCAAACTTTCTGGAAGTGCTGTTGAATGATGAGGAAGCAACCTTGCATCAGCTCAACAAGCTGTGTGGGAGCATGAACCTATTTTCTTACACTCGGGTACCAAGAAGAAGGATGCTTGTCGAAATGGCACCAACAGGCACTATGCCACCGCCTGAGGCTGTAATGGAAGGCGTAGGAGTTAATCGGGAAGAATCTATCAGATCGAAGATTCTGTCCCATTTCATTAAAGGAAAAATCTCACTAACACCAATGGAGACGGTAATGATGATACCGGGGGAATTAGAGCACCTTGAGAGTCTCGTAAAGGTAGCGAGAAAGAAGAAGGATGCAGAAGCTGTGAGTAATCATATATCGATGGTCTCAGCAACTCCAACGCTCGGGCGATTATGCATCAACAAAACGCACATAAGCAAGACACTCCACCTGTCGGTGGAAGTAAATAATTATTTGATTGAGGGACTTGTAGATACTGGAGCATCCATGTCTGTCATGGTAGTTGCAGTAGTTCGAGAATTGGGTCTGATGCATTTAGTTTCTGGATCCAAAACTTACAAGACGGCATCAGGAGCCGTTACACAGGCTCTCAGTCGGATTGATGAAGTACTGATCAAAGTCAAAGGTGTACAATGCACCATGACTTTCATGGTGGTAGATACGGATAGTTACGATGTCCTGCTTGGGCTTGATCTTCTGATCAAAATTGGGGTGATCGTTGACGTGGAGCAAGGGTTGATCCAAGTGAGGCGCAGTCCAGGGTCCGATGTGGAAGTACTACCACTGACCATGGTGAACATATTGCAGAAGTTGAACTCGGAAACTATGATCCCAAATGATGATGATGCTCTAAAGCATGCACCTGGGAATTGGGATGCAGTGGTCAGACAGTCATCCTTGTATAAGTACGGCGCCAATGAGTGAACGGATACTCGGGAGTCGGATTCCGACTCTGACACGAATGAGAAATGTAACGAGGAGATTCAATTGGTGGGCCTAGTTGATGGCGGATCCGAGTTCGGAAACACCGAACTTGAGGAGTTGGTGTTGTTAGAGGGACCACAGCAAATTCTACAGCTAACACTGCAGGAGTAGGCTGATGATCTCATGAAAGAGGAAATCACAGATGCTGACGACTATGCCGATTAGATTCGATGGGTTGCTGATGCAGAACAGGGAAAACAGGCCCTCTCAGGAGCAACGAATGGTACAGAAATGTCTGTGCTACTCCAAGTCCAGCATATGGACATCACTGACTCTCACAACAGCCTCAAAGAGCGATTGGATGACAATCGTAAGGCGGATTCGAGGTGGGGCGAGATTTGCCAGAAGATGCGAGTTGACTAGGATCTGAATCAGGAGAAGGGACAGCAACTCTGGGGAGTCTTAGAACGATATCATGATGTGTTTGCTTGGAACAAAGGGGAGCTAGGCTGTTGCACTATTGGAGAACACTCGATTGACACTCAAGGGTTTCCTCCTTGCAAGGTAGCTCTAGGGCGATTGTCATATTGGGAGGAGGCGGAGGTGAAAAGGCAGATTAATGTGTTGGTGGAGTTGGGCAAGATGAAGCCGAGTGACTCTGCGTACACCTGTCGTGTGACTTTGCCAGTGAAAAAGGACGGGAGTAGGCGATTTCGTGGAGACTACCAGCCACTCAATTTGCAAACCCGGCGAGATTCATTCCCCATGCCCTTTGTTGATGACGTAATTTCTCAGCTGGGAAGATCAGCCTGGTTCACTGCACTCGATTTACAATCGGGTTTCTGGCAGATTAGGATGGCTCCAGAAGACATGAGGAAGACGGCGCTGATTACCAAAAGTGGGTTGTATGATTGGACAATCATGTCGTTCGGCCTCAAGAACGCAACAAGTACATTCACACGGACTATGTCTGAGGTCTTCAAAGATTTGGGAGACAAATTTCTAAAGGTGTTTATGGATGATCTCAATATCCATAGTGAGCGTTGGGAGGACCATCTCCAACACTTGGAAGCGGTGCTCTCCAAATTCAGGGAAGTAAATTTGAAATTGAACCCAAGTAAATGCTACTTTGTTGTTGAGAGTATTGTGTTCCTGGGACATGTAGTCAACAAAAAGGGTACTAAGCCCGATCTTGGTAAAATAGATGCAGTGCTACGTTTTCCATAACCAAAGGCTACTACCAATGTCAAATCCTTCCTGGGATTGACAGGGTACTACCGAAAGTACATCAGAGGATATTCGAGGATGGCCAGTCCTTTGTTTGAACTAACAAAGAAGGACGTGGCGTTTGTATGGAATCAGAACTGTCAGAGGGCGTTTGACAATCTGAAGAGAGCACTTGTGGAAGCCCCGATCCTAGTAAGACCAGACTTTGAAGAGCCATTCTGTCTTGATGTTGATTGGTCAACAAAAGGCGTTGGCGTTGTTTTATCACAAAAGGAGGGTAGATTCGAGAAGGTAGTGGCCTACGTCAGCAAGGCTTTGACTGTGGTGCAAGGAAATTTCACCCCATGGAAGGGGAATGCTATGCATTGATATGGGGAATCTTGCACTTCAAACAGTATTTGCACCGAACGCATTTTACTCTGAAAACGGACCACAAGCCGCTTGAGTGGCTGGCGATAGTATTAGACGCGCATGTCAAGAGGGGCAAATGGATTGATATGCTGCAGGACTTTAGCTTCAAGATAGTGCACCGGCCAGGTATGAGACATGCGAATGCTGATGCCTTGAGCCAAAATCCGGTGGGACAGGCTGCGGATGATGATGACTTCCGCCAAGAAATCCAGGATGATCCGAACATATAGAATGGACCAGCCAAAACAACTGAAAGGGTGTTTGCTGTCCAATATGGTTAGGATTCGGATTGGTTCGGACTCAAGAGGCAGTTACGGGGATTCACCGAGCATCACAGATGCTGTTTTGGAATCAATCATTGGCGTTATTCGGATCCTCACCAATTGTTTATGCTTGACTTTGTGACTGTAACGAACGCGGATGAGGAGGCTGCCCCAAATGTAGAAGTTGTGGGAGCAGCAGAGGATGAAGATCTGGAAGCCGCTGATGGCAGGCAAACTCTGCAGAAGGGCCAGCTCAAGTACTATGGTAAATGACAGCAGCTAGAATTAGTTTTGGTTGCTCAAGAATTATCAGAGCTTGGTGATTGTGAGGTTGATCCAACAGGATCGGAAAAAGAGGAAAACCGTGAAGTGGAAATGAAAGGCACTGACATTTGGAGAGATGCAACCTATCTGGCGCTACTGAAAGAAGGAATGCTACCAGACACAATTGACCTTGAGGAGGGCAAGAGGGCTAAAAAGCGAGCAAACAACTACTACTGGAAGGAGCAGAGGCTCTACTTCAAGGGACTGTATGTGCCCAAGCCTGAGGAAAGAATACCACTAGTGGTGCAGATGCATGAGGATTTGGGGCACTCTGGAGAACAAAGGATGTTGGCTGAAATTTGTCGAAGGTATTTCTGGCACAGTCGAACTGAGGATGTCAAGTCGGTAGTCAGAAGGTGCCAGCAATGTCAGCTGGTAGGAAGCGAGGGCAGTATTTGCTCTGGGGATGAGTAGCTCAAGAGCATTCCCATCTGTGACTTATTCCATAAGGTTGCACTGGACACTGCGGGACCACTGCCTGAAACTAAGTCAGGAAACAAGTACATCTTAGTGGCCATCAACCATTATTCCAAGTGGTGTGAAGCAAAGGCAGTTGCTGATCATGGTGCCAAGACTGCAGTTAGGTTCCTGGAAGATGACATTATCTGCAGGTATGGAGTCCCCAAGTTTATACTTATTGACAATGGTGGAGAATGGGCTGCAGAGTTCGAGTTGATGTGCAAGGACTACGGAATTCAACATCAGCGCACTGCACCTTAGTGGCCTCAATGCAATGGGATGGTGGAGCGCATGATCAAGACCATCAAGCATGGCATCACAGTCCTTACTGCAACGCCAAGGAATGTGGATTGTTGGGATGAACAACTGGCTAAGATTCTGTTTGGGTACCGATGTGGGATCCAGGCTAGCACAAAATTCTCACCTTTCATGATACTCACTGGTCGCACATCGTGCCTTAGGGTAGACAATTATCTACACGCTCTGACCACTATAACTGATGATAGTGTTGATGTGGAAGTTGTTGCAGCACAATTCTTACAGAAGATGGAGCTTATTACAAGCATCCATGAAGACGTCTTGCTCAATGTGGAGCAAGCACAAAAGAAACAAAGGAAGACCTACGCTGCCAGGAAAGGTAAGCATTTGTTTAAGGGTCTGATTGCAAGGGAGACGATGGTAAAGATGAAGAAGCCAGGGAAGAAGTGAGCATTGGCTACAAGCTAGGAAGGTCCATACCTGTTCATTGGACATGCTGATGGAAAAGGTAACTTTGACTTTGAGGAGGGCTATCGAATATGTACCATCCAGGACGTTGATGGCAACCAGTGGGAGAGGTCTCGAAGGGACCTTCAGATCTACCACATTCAACCAGATTGAATGAAGCTGAGGGACTCAGCTTTTTAAGAAAGGGAGGGGTTACATATGTGACCGAACAGCGGGTCACCACACAATGGAGCTATACTGTTTCTGATCCTGATTTTTTTTAACCATCACTGGTTTGGCTGCGCATTACTCTCATTTACTGTAAAAATGCATGGCGGCTACTTCTGAAGGACTAAGGAGGATCATCGCGCGTAAGGAAGACGGCACACAATTATGGTTTGAGGAGGCGCTGCAATTATGATTTGAGGCGGTGGAGAGCACATGGCGGCGGAGGAACTAGCAACTTAGAGGCTAGGAGAAGAGTTATGGAGTAGTAGATGGTGGTAGTGCGAAGGGAGAGCTGCAGAGGAGGTAGTAAGGTTTTGGAGAGACCATGTTGTTGGAGAGAAGGAAGGCAGATTGTGCTAGACGATCACAGAGATGTGTAGATTGAGGGGTAGATCGGTTGGTTTGGAAGAGATTGGACTGGTTACAAACTTTTTCCGTTACGCCAGTAGCTAGCCAAGTACTTGCAATTGGCATCAGGAAGCATAGTTTGAGGGAGTAACGGAGTGAGACTAGAAACCAGAGATAGATTGAAGTTGTTGTGCATGAGCTGCTAGGATTTGTGAGGAATGCTGGGAGGATGTACCTCAGCTGTCTGAGCATTTTGACGTTTTTGTACATATTCGTACCTTCAATGTTTGCAGTACCTGAACTTTGGGTCAAGAAGAGTGTTGTCAGAGTCTTGCTGTTGCATTCTGTTGAGGAAACAGGTCTATGATCTTGTTGAACACGTGTATGCCAAGAGTCACTGGTTGAAAGGTTCTAGTCCTGTGAGCTGTCCGATTGGTGGCAGATCAGTAGAGATCATGACAATCCGAGTCTGTACATGCTGTGAATAAAATTAAAGTTCTGAGTTCCATGATCAGGGTGGTGAATGTCTCAAGAATGCAAACTGCGTATATTTGAAGATCTAGGTGTGCATACAGATTGAGTCTTGAACAGAGTCTGAGAGAGAAAGAAGATCGGGGGCCGCGATCCAGTTTCGGGACCTCAGAATTTGAACTCTGTGAGGATCTATGTTTTGCCAGGGTGTTCGATTAGAGTGTGCACCCTCCTTTTTGGTTACACTTCATCTATGAAATCACCTTTCACATCAATTTGATGGATTTTTTAATTGTAGATGGCTTCAAGAGTAAAAATAGCTATGATAGAAGCAAACTTAACAATTGGAGTGTATGTTTCATAAAAATCAACACCTTTGGTTTGTGCAAAAACCCTTGCTACCAATTATGTTTTGTATTTATCCATGCTACCATTTTCCTTTCACTTGATTATGAAAACCCGTTTGCTTCCTATAGCCTTGTTTAGGCTTTTGGAAGTTTTATCCATAATTTTTCAACAATAGAAACCTTCCAATTGGCAAACATGTCAAATTAGTGACCCATTTGCAACTATTAGAAAATTTCTTGATTTTTTGACATGAAAATAATGTTTTAAAACATATTTTGTGTAGAGTTGTGAACTAGTTGTTCAAGATATGTTGTCACAAGGTAGTGTGGTCTTTTTGGACATTTCTCATTGTGCGTTGTGTGTTTAATGTTTCCATATGTGTTTTCACATATAAATATGTATTTGTGGTTTTGGTTGAAATTTCTTGTGTGTTTTTTCTATTAAAAGAAAGTTGTAACAAGAATATAAATAGGTAATTATTGCCCACGTAGGTTTGGTCTACTCTTTGTTTTTTATAGGTAGAATTAATAACAATGCCTTTTGTAGAGTTGTAACAATAACTAGGGAGGTAATTACCATCCCCACCCCCCCCAACCCCCCCAATAGGCTTGATTTTATTTATTTTTAAATCTTTTATTGTTTTGTGGGTTTAAATAATATCAAATTAAAGGGTTTCTAATTTTCTTTTCCATTGAGTTTTCTTATTCAAAAAGTGCCATTTGAAACTTAGTATGTAATCGTCACGTCCCCTAATATGCAATATTAATAATAACAAAACAAAAACTCTTGAGCATGAAAGAGAAAAAATTCTATATATATATATACATATATATAAATAATTGAAAGCCAAGGTTGATATGAAGTACATAGAACTTTTATGAAGTTCTTGAATTTGAAGCAATATCCAAAAAAATATGTTTAACAATGGATGATAAATAATTGGGGGGGGGGGATTGAGTAGGTCCTAACAAAATGGTAGTGTTAAATAGAAAAATGTTGTGTTATAAGGCATGGTTAAAGTTTTCTTTCATTAGCATCTATTGTCATAGTTGCACATGATATATTATGGTGACAATAGGCCAATGGGAAGCAATTGATATTTTGTGATGTGTTAAATATTAAATAAACAAAGGCTTTTCAATGGATTCATGCAATTGTTTTGAAACTCTATCACTAACTAATGTTGGGAACATTGGGAACATTTCTAATGAAAATTAACAAATCTTGAACTATTTGTAAAGAACATTGAGAATTTTTCCTCCCATTTAAAAAAAAATAACGTTTTTTTTTTACGTTACATAGGTTGACTCATAGTTTTTACAACTTTGCATTTGGTTCAATGTTTCATTGGTAAAGATGCGGGGTGTGTCTTTGCTCAAATAAACCAAAAGTGTTCACTTGATGCGTGTTTTTATAAGACATGGATAGTTTAATGAAGATGACATGGGAGAATATAATTGGTCATTTGAAATATATATATTTCAAATCATGATTAACGAGTTGAAATAAATGACCCAAAATGATGTTGCATTATACTATTTTGTAAAGCATAATTTTAAAAAAATTCTCTTAAACACTTCATTTCATTTTCAAATCATTTCAAGACCTTTTTGGAGTCCTATAAACAACAAAAAACATTCATTACAATATATTACGAATGTTTTTGGGTACCCCATACTAATTAGATTCATTTCAAAGAAATTTAAATGTTCTCAAATACATTAGGAATATTTTTCAGAAGTTGATCCAAAAATTAAAATCAAAGAATCTTTGATTCTAGGATTTTTGAAAATTTTCAAAGAGGGTTCATGAAAAACTAGTTGTTTTGGGTTCATTGACCCAATTCAAATTGATATTTTTGGAACCCCTCTTAAGGGTTAAAATTGGTTATATGATCTTTGAGAAATGTCGGTCTAGGGTCATAATCAACTTTGACTTTTTTGGAACTAATGGTCAAGGCTATACATATTAAACCCCCACCCTTACCTACCAATTCTAGGTTCCAAAACACTAGCATTAATCACATTAATTACTCATCATTGTCAAAGTTATTTAAAAACTAATGAAAACTAACTAAATCAAAAACCTACATGAGGTGTAGTGCAAAGCCTTTATCTTGAACTTCAAATAACACATTTCAATAATGTTTCAATATAGAAACCATTGTTAATGTTGTCACTTCCTTTCAATGTCACACAACATTAACCCTCAATGATTTTGGACACAATTTTTTCACCTCCCAAAAGTACATTGCCATCACATTTTCCACCCCCCATTAGGAATGTTCAAAAAATCAACTTGTTTTCAACTAAACCCTAATAGGAGTTCAAGAAACAAATAGAATTGTGTCTTCAACTAAACCCTAATATGAGCCTAATAATCAAAGATAGCTTACATGGTCAATGATCCTTTCAAAGCTTTCATCCTTGGTAGTTCCTAGACTGCCCAATGCTTTCAAGTTTTTCTTTTCTAGTGGATAAGTATGATATACAATGTATGTAACAACAAGGGGGTTTGTTCATATTTTTTTGATAATCACCCAACATTGGTAGAAATTAGTGTTAGGCAATTCTCAAGTATTTTTAGGACCCATCAAGTTTGGGTTTCAAAAAATCTTATGGGACCCACCCCACCAGTCACCTAGGTTCTTTAATTTATTTTTAATTTATTTTTCAAAAGATTCAAATAAGGTTTTGAAATTTGAGAAAAACATTTTCACTTGTATTTCAAAGTGTCAGGTTTCACACATTTCAAACCCGTTGGTATTGAAAGGCGGTTTTCACAAATGAACATTCAAAAAGGGTGAAACTAAAAAAAAAAAAAAGTAAATTTTGTGGTAAATCAAATTTCATATAGGGTAGGTGGGCCTATTCTCGTGACAAATAGTCCTAGAGAAGAAAAAAAGAACAAAGTCAATGTATGTTCAATTTTGGTAAATAGAAAGAAAAATTATAATCCGGGCTCAAGTGATGGAATAATTTTTGAATATGTTTTTTATTTTTGGGAAATTTTTTGAGTTTTATTATAGAGGGGCATGTGATGTGGCTAGGCTTACTAGTTTCCCCTATAAAGAAAACCTATAATCATTGCATATGGAATCTAATGTTCAATATTCATTTTCTTATTATTAAATTACTTTTATTACATCTTCACCCTCCATTTACTAATTACTAAACTATGTTTTACTATATTTCCAACATCATGAAATATATAGCTACTTGCTAAAATAATATTCACAAATGACTGAGTATTGCTAGTCGTCAAAAATTGAAACACACTCCTCATGTTCTATATCCAATAATGTTTTTAGTTGTATTCATCATGGTCCACATGTGTGCATATTCTCAAGAGGTAATGTGCTAGTATACTAATTTTATGTTGCGTGTATTGTACAACGGTGAATTTACTCCCAGATAGAAAGGATAAGGGATGAAAAGAGGCCTATATTTTCCTTTTTCTTGAGCACCTCCATTACTACTACATGTATTTTTCACTATTCTTTACTCATACAACTATTACAATTACTTTCAAACCTTGTGTATTAAATGATGAGTTTCAACATTTTGTATTGAGATTTAATAAAGCTTCCTTAAATTGATAGTTGAATGTAATGAAGTAAAGTATTGGGAAAACATTAAAACCGTGATCTTACTATTTAATACCCCAATAAGGTATTAAATTTTTTCTTAAAAAGGATTTGAAATGACTTATTTCATTCTAGTGAAAATTAGTGAACATGTTTCAAATAAGGTATGACCTTGGGTAACACCTTGAGGTATTCAACTTGAAACCCAAAAACCTTGCATCGTTTTTAATCATTTTTTCATACCCACCCAACACTGGTAAAAACATGTACACCTAAAAAAAATTCATTTGGTTTTTAATCTTTCCTAACTATAGGTTAAGTTTGTGTCAATTTGGAGACATGTAATGTTTTATTTAGGTTTAAACAAACATACACATTGGAAGCATGCACTTATGTAACCTAATGTAAAAAGGTTTGAAGTTTTATTAAGAGAAACATGTTTTTATTTTGAAATAGAACAATGGGTATTGAGGTGTGATGTGTCAAAGTTTTAATTTTTGTCTTGAGTTATGAGATCCAAAATCATTCCATTGCTCAAGAAATCTCTCACACATTTTATCTCTAACCCATTTTGGTCTTCATTCCATTACAACCTTGGTTCCTAAAAGGATTTCTCATTCCAAATTTTGCTTAAAGACTAGGAGTTGGGGGCCAAAAAATCTTGGGGCCAATAATAAGAATTAAAGCATTTCTTGGCTCGTTGTATGGCCTTGAATTATTAATAAAATATTATTTGTTTGGGGCTAATGAGTTCATGTGTAAAGTCATTAAGGCCAAAATAGGGATCAACGCTTCAACCTCTCATACGATTTCATTCAATCTTTCTTTCTTGGTATCATTCTTTTTTCTCTCATCTTTGTGTCCTTTCTTAAACTAAACCTTAAAAATCAATATCATTCCTCTTCTCATTTTTGCTTCCTTTCTCAAACTAAACCCTAAAAGTTAAACCACCATGGATGAACATAAACACAAAATTCTTGTAAATTTTGTGTTTTTCATGGCGATATATCCCAAGTAGAAAAAATAGAAATTGCTTCCACCATTCACAAACAATCACAAAAGCTTAATAAGAGGAGGAAAAAATGAAAAGAAATGAAATAAAGAAAAGGTAGAAGATATAGGTTTTTCTTTAAAGTGTACTTTGATACTACAATGTAAATTTCAACAATATTTTATTGCAAAAACATTGGCCCCAAGGGTTGCAAATTTACCTTCCCAAGGTTTTTTGCCTTGAGGCCAAGTTAGGGCTATAAAAGCGGTAGATTAAAAATTTTGTTTTCTTTTTTAGACTCAACTCTTAGTGTAAAGCCCTTCAAAGGGCTAATTTCAGTGATTGCACCAATAGGAATGCTTGATTTGAATTCAACCTTGGCCTTGATTCCTAGTGTAAAATGGGCCTAAGATGAATTTCCTTGGCGTTCCCTCATCTATCTATGAAAGAAGGTAGTTTGTTGGCTTTACCCATAAGGAAAAAACTACACATTTGTGCATGATTTCAACATGGGGATAAAATTTTGGCTCATTCAGTGGCCAATGTGGAAATGACAAGTGTTCACAAAATGAAAATTTTCACATGGATGTAATTTTCCATGTTTGGGTAGATGTAACCTTAAGTACATTAGGTTTTCAGGTAGTTGAACGTTGTAGGTTTTGATAACCATTGCAAAAGCTGAAAGGATTATCTTCTTCAACCAAACTTGTCTTAGCATGAAAGAAGACTAGGGTTATCGCAAGGAGTTTCAACCCTACGTGGAACGAAAAGGTGCAATTGTCGTTTTCCAAGTCTTTTTCCCCTCCCTCCCCCACATGAACATGCTTGGATGTCACACTGCATGTACCTAGTAGTCAAAGCTCATGGCTACCTTGTAGATGCTTGTCCTTTGGAATTTCATTAGGTGAATGTTAGGTCTTACCTGTGGGTTTTCTGTTTACTCTGTGGTAGTAGTTGAGCATTGTGGGTTTGTTTTAGCTATGGGTAACATAGGATAGCTTTTGTTTTTTCTTGGGGAATAACTAGTGAAGCTTGTGAATGGACAAAACTTAAGTTTTTTCTTACAACTCCAACTTCGCACAAGAAGGTGAAGGGGGTGTGTGTGTGTATGGGGGTGGTGGTGGTGCATGTGGTGGTTTTGTTGTAGTTTGAATTTCACTTTACATATCAAATTATGCTTGGAGAATTGGAGATCAATGTGTTTAATGAGCGTAACAGTGGCACTCGCAGACAAAATAGTTTCCTGGGAAGAGTGGTTATACCTATGAAAATTGTGCATAACAAACTTACTAATATTGTGAGATGATATATGTTCCTGAAACATGGGATATTTTGAAAGATCAAAGGAGACCTTGGGTAATCCTTTATTTATCATCTTTCCTATGAATCACTTCCTATTGTTGTTGTTGGCAACCACGATCTTTGACCCTAATTTTCATTTATCTATTTTCATCTTTAAACTTCATACCTGTCTAATTTTGGTGTTAATCTACTTTGAATTTGAATAGATGGTTTGTTCATAGGCTCGATGATGAGCCCTTTACTCCTAAGTTTCAGATGCAACTCATGTGGTTAGTCTTTCCAAGTATGTATTGGAGTTGGTCATAAATTCATCATTGATGATAGTAGGTGTCAACTTTTGCTAAGGATCATTTTGAAGTGGAGATGCTTTTTTAGCAAGTGAGTTGTTATGCTTGAACAAAGCTTTGATGTAGAGGTTGATTAGATTTGATGTAGAGGTTGATTAGATTTGATGGGATTGAGGCAGTTGGTGAGGCCAAGATTCTAAAGAAAACACATATATCATGCCATGTTTTCAGTGCCACTACCTTTTTGATGCTTGGTTCCAAATTTATTGAAAGAAGAATTGGAAACCCTCCAGCATTTCCATTCCTTGTTGACATGTTCTGTACACCAATGTGAAAACGACAATTGTGGCGTCCACACGACTATCAATTTGCATATAAATTACCATTGCACCTAGTAGAGGCATATGGGAGAGCCCTTTCACAAGAGACCTAAGATTGTGTTTCTAATTATCATGGTTGAAAGTTGATGTTGGGATGGCAAACCAATGTTGTATCCTAAATATGGTCTTTTGAATTTTGGAAAACTATTGAAAATTTGTGAGAGTATCATATAGCAAGGACTTAAATCATAATGGATACAAAACCCACATTGTTCATTAGATAATGAATGTTTTCCTTAGAAAAAGGTCTTTAGACCTTCTTAGATGATTACCTTAATTCAATTCTAAGCCATTATTAACCTTTGCTGATGATTACATTGTTGTTTTGGAATATTTCTTCCCCCATGTTGTTGATTGGTTAATCTCATCAATGTTTGCCCAATTGTGCAGATGAAAAGGGTTCAAGGACTAATGGAAGCAATGGATAGATTAAAAACAGCACTTGTGCAGCCATCGCCAAAAGAGAATCAAGTGGTAATGATCACTTAGTGGGAAACTTTTGATGGTGGTATGGGTTGCCTTACAATTCCTCTTCCCTCCTTTGCCTCTGTGAATGCAAATTGGGAAACTTTTGAATGAAAGCAATACCATTATTTTAAAGCTAGTGGTGTGCATGTATTCTTTTATTGTAGGAAGTTGAGTAATATCACTACCATATATAATTTTCACAAATGCCTTGGGTGTCTGGAATGGTATAAAATTATAGTAGTAGAATTAGTAGTCTTTGTAAACTTAAAGTCCCTCATCTTGTGATGTTGGTTATTGTTTAGAGGCTAGTAGAGCTATGTGTATCCTTCTGTCCCTTTCTTTCCCTCTCAATTTTTACCCGGTTGCCCAACTTTTAGGTACTTAGCTGTGTGTATAGATTGAAGATCTATTGTGGTTTTGAATAATAGCCCACACCACCTCCTATGATGAAGCCATTGGCAAAGGAAATTACTAAACTTGATGTGCCACGTCAAGTTGTTCAACAAATGTCAAAGCCCCCCAAAAGAACTAAAATGATGTTTGATAAACATCCAATCCCAATGATGACCAACTCGTTAATTGTTCATGAAATTGATTTCACAATCAAGGAAACAAATCTTGATATAGGGAAGGTTGTTGATTATAACCATCTCTATGATCTCTTGGAGCATATGACCTATCTATTTATCTGTGTGGTGAAAACACATGGTCTTGTAGCAAAAGATGCAAATGGAACTAGTGATCTTATAAGTTTTTTTTTTTCATCATGCCTTTGTTCATCATCTTCCTTGTTGTTCATTGGTGCCATTATTGTATGCATATGGCATTAACCTACCACAAGTTGGCTTTACAATTCCATAGCTTTTTATTATGTCAGTATGTTTAGCTAGATACATCTGATTATGCATTGTTGAATCCATATATATGCTTTGTGATATTTGGTAGCCTTGTTGCCCTCTCACATCTTTCCTTAGCAATGCAACTAGCCATAAATGACGAATTTCCAACCAGACATTTTCTCATACAAGCGCTTGAGATTTGACTTGTTATTGATGGAGCTTATGATACGAGTATTTATTGCAATGATGACCTACATTTGGGTGTGGTGTGAATTGGGGTTAGCATACAACAGTTTGCAAGGATACAAGTGGGGCATGTGAAAGCAAAGTCTAAGATTGTCCCACACAACTTTAACCTAAAGTGGAATTAGGTTTTGTGGTTGGAAAGGACAAAGTTCAAGGTAGAACCTTTGAATTGACAATTTGGGATGTGATACATGCCTTTCCTTCTCCTACCTCCTTTTGACAATTCTCCCACATGATCTAAAGTTTGAAACCTTTAGTAGTGCCAATTAATAGTTCAATTACAAACACTGAAAAAAGGGGCACAAAAACATATCCTTTTATGAATTTTCTCTCCAAAGGAAAACTCAATGTAAACATCAGAGGAAACTATGGGAATCCAAGGATGAGAAGCTTTGAGTCCATGACTTGTTTGATGAACTTACCACACAAGATGAAATTTTCTTTGTAAAGGTGGGGTTTGCATTAAAGCTCTTTTGTTACTGATGTAAGATGTAATTTAAAATTCCAAATATTTCATATAGAGATTTTAGTTTTTAATTTTCAGTATTTAGACATTTTAGTTTTTAATATTTAAACATTTCAACTTTCTATTTTCAGTATTCAAATATTTGAATTTTTAGTATTCAAACATTTTAATTTTCAAAATTTCAAATTCCTTCCAAACATTTCACAAAGAGATTTTAAATTTCAGTTTTCAACTTTTAGTATTCACACATCCAAATTCAAACTTTTCAATTTTCAGCTTTAAGTATGCACACATCTCAATTCAGACATTTTAGTTCTTAAAATTTCAGATTCCAAACATTCCACGTACAAATTTCAAATTTCATTTTTCAACTTTTAGTATTCACACATTAGAATTCAAACATTTTACTTTTCAAAATTTTAGAATTCAAACATTTTAGTTTTCAAAATTTTAGATTTCAAACATTCCATATATTGTAGTACCTTGGCAAGTTTGGTGCATGCCTCCCAAACAATTAATTAATTTTGAAGATTCAATTTCGGAAAATAAAATACTCCTAAAGATTTTTTATTTTCCTTCCTTAGGAGTTGGTCTTTGGAATAAAATATTGATCATGGTCATATAACATTGGGTAGAGCCATTACACGATGAGCTGCTTATTTGTTTTGTTTAGTTCGTATTGATGAGATCCACCAAACTGGGATGCTTCAAATTGCATTCTTGGTCTCTTTGGAAAGCTCTCAAGGAGTAGGTGTGCATCGACTTGGTTTCATGGCATTTGGACTTGTGGTGTAGAAGTTCTTGAATATCGAATTATTTCTTCACTAAAAAAAATTTAAATTGTAGCTGAAAATTCCAGAAGAATTGGAATGTGCCTTTGGTGTTGTTGGAGAAATCTTGATGAGCAGGATTCAATGGAATTTACGTGATAAGATTTGGATTCAGAGTGTGGGAGATATTGATTTATAACTGATTTCTGCCACTGAAAATTCAAATAAATTCCAAAAAGCCATGTTTTGGAAGGGAAAATCAGTTGAGGACGTGGTAACACTTGGGCCAACAGCCCAGGCCACACTAGTATGTAATATATATAATTTAAAATAAATAATTAATTATTTAAAAATTATTTAAAAAAACCCGGATTCCAAACAGACATGTGAGAAAAGGGAGATATGGCTGCCATGTTGGGCACAATGTTGAGTGGGGATGAAGGTTGTGAAGTTGTACAAAACTTGAGCCTTATCTTATGTCCCATTCATTGTTTTACACACTAACATCATCACATAGCTCATTGCCAACTTTGACAGAATGATGATCCAGGAGTAGTACTGTAGTACCTTGGCCACTTCCACACTAATTATAATATTTTCAGAAATGTTCAAGTTTTCAAAATAAATAAATAAACAATAGAAATCTGATGCAATAATTTTAATCCTAAGACTTAAAACCTCTCATTTTTCATTTTGCTACAATTCTCTAATTTCAGCTCCACTTTCAGCTCTTGTGTAAGCTCAAATTTTGACTAGCACGAATTGGAGGCGAAGAGCATGGGTACGTAAATTCTTTTTTGAAGGGATAAGGTTTTTTGCTTGCAAAAAAAAACCTATCTTGACATCATACTAGGTGGTTGGTATTGGGTTAGATGGTATTAGGTCAAGTATTTCAAAACCAACATTTATGCATAATAACAATTGGGTTATTAGTGGAAAAAAATAACCCAAGTAAATTTGCTAACTGAGGGTATTGCTTAAAAAGAAAACTGATAATAGGCAAGTCACAATTATTTTCAAAATCTGATTATTTAATCATACCCTATGTGGGACAGAAATAATTTTTTTCACAAAGAAAGACCCCCTCAATCATGGAAAAAAAAAAGAAAAAAAAAAGGAAGAAACGGCCAACACGTGGTCATAATAGGTTAAATAATGGACCATGCATTGGTGGGTGCTGGGTCTTGCAATTGAACATATACCGGGATTGGGTGGTGAATCACCACCCACCCACCTTCATACGAGTCCATCAAAACCTGCCGAATTTTTCTATTGCTTTAAAAACTACAAAAATGGGGGTCTTCTTAAGACTAATGGTGCATTCACACTTGATGTTAAGTCAGTGTGAAATGAAAATCTAGTTGGAATCCTAGGTGGCACCCAGTGTTAAATGGGCAATAGCTTAATTTTAAGTGAATAATGTTTGCTTAATATAAAATCTTCATGATAAGTAAGTCAAGTCCTAAATGACTAGCATAATAGTGTTATTATGGGACTTGAAACTTGAGTACCAAACACCAAGTGTGAAAGCACTTTAAATCAGCATTTTTGCATTCCGGCATCTAAATCCAACATTTTTCCAAGCTAAACAAGCAACTCATTGCATAATGGCTTGACCCTTTAAAATTAGACGACATCCATATGGATGATAAATAATCAACATACTGAATTGAAAACACATGGTGGTTAGCACAGGGAAGCCCAGTTGTGCTGGAAATGTTTTTATAATGGACTTCACATGACCCTAGAAGCCCCACTAAAGGTGCATTCACCCTTGGTGTTAGGGACTCTAGTGTTGAGGCCCTTATCACCATACTAGTCATTTAAGACTTAAACTTATTTATCATGAATATTTTATATTAAATTAACATTCACTTAACATTAAGGTATCACCCATTTAACATTGGGTGCCACCTAGGATGCCACCTAGATTCTCATTTAACATTGATTTAAACATCAAGTGTGTGAATGTATCATAAGAAGCCTAACTCAACAAGGTTAGGGTACCAGAGTGAGTGGGTGCTGGTTTTACCCTAACAGTGTGACAAAAACCTTATCTGGTGGGTTGGCCAGAGTGAACCAGAACCCACCAGCCTATCATGAGTCAGTTCAAGTGGATGAATGTCAACTGAATTGATATCTGATTACATCTTGTTAACCCGTTGTTCAAAGAAGTACATCCTGTATATATAGGTAGATAGGTAGGAAAATAGGTGACTACTAGGTAGGTAGGTAGATGATTTCTACACAGATAAGGCCTGTGTTTACTAACTAACCGGGTCTTTTGTAGGTAGATAGTGAAAAAAGGCAACAGAGGTAACCACCATGGTTAGCTAAGAAACTGAACCCAAGAGAGTAATGTCATCTAATCACTTACCATCCATCCAGTTCTTTGCCCCTCTAACTGAATGGCTTTCCCAGTTTAGACAGAAATTTTCTACATGTTGGCAGGTTCAGCAAGTTTAGGGAGGGAGAAATACTAAGTTTTTTAAAAACTTTTTTGTTTTATGAGAGGGTAAATATTAAAACTCAAATTTATCATATTAGGGTTCAATTTTTTCTACAAAATACTCAATTTTAGGGTTTAGCTTGTTTTTTGGGTTTTAGCATGTTGAGCTCTATGATGTTTTGGGCTTTTAAACATTTTTGTCTCTGTTGTTTTGTGAATGTAGAGCTTGCAACATGTTTTAATTATTCATATGTGAATTTCATGGTTGGTGGTTTCAATGAATTCAATGACAATTGACATTGTGTTATTGGTATTTTTCTTTTTTGATCATGTTGAGGTTTTGAGAAATAATTGTCATAAGAGGTGGAGATTGGTTAAATTGAAAAATTTATTCTTGGAGTTTGAGGTACCATTCATCTTTCATGTAATGTCTATTTTTAAAAATAAATAAATACAATAAAAATACATACCTAACATGTACATGCACAAAGATTGTAAATTTTTTTAAATAAAAAAATTGATCAAGAACCCTAACCCTAATACATATTTTTATATTAAATATACATATTTTACATCATACAAAGATTAAAAATCAAAGAAAAAAATAACTTTAATCTTACATACATACCAATGTAAGAAAAGTTGTTCAAATCCAAGTGTTGGAAAACAAAAATGAGTTTCTACCTTCTAAAAGTTTTGATTATTATCCTACACAGCTACAATGGCTATCAACCACAGCCACAAGGCTCCACATCCACACCCATGGGCTTTAACAAAGTGTCATGTGTGTTAGTTTAGTTGTTTAAATAGGTCCTAATTAATTAGGGATAAATTGGGTTAATTAAGTTAATTAGTTAATCTTGAACTAATTCATGTGTGAATGAGGTTTGAGTTATTTGTCATGGGATATAATCCCATCTTGTGTGACCTCAAATCATTTTTGATGATTTGAGATTCTAAAGCATAATTTTTATTTTGTAGTTATTTTTGTTATGCAAGTGTTTTGGGTTTTTATGGTTTGGGCTTGGATTTTTGCATTATTGCAATTGAATCAATCTTTTGAATCACGAAAAATAGGTTTAGTTCAATATTGTTAGAGCTAGATTTATTTTATTTATTTTGCATTGGGTTTATGTTTAGTGTGTGTGTTATGCACAAGAGTTGTTTAGTAGCAAATGTTGGGTAGTTGTGTGTTGTTTTGTGTTATTATAGGTTGTTTATGTCGGAGCTTTGCTCAAGGTGCAAACACCGTTTGTGGATCTTGGTTTCTATAAAAGCTTGCATGTCAATTTTGATGTTTTGTATTTTTTTTTCATCATGTAAAACTCCTTTGGGAGTTCAACCCAAATAAGGCCAAGTCCTTGGAGTTTGGAGGTGTTCAAAAAGCACAAGAAGAAGGCCCTTGGTTTGATCACAACGTGTCCTTTGATGTTTTTCATTTTTATTTTCTTCTTTCCCTTCTCTCTCCCTTCCTTTCTCTCTCTCTTGGTACCTTGCAAATACAGTAACAGCCGTGGCAGCTAGAGCCACCACGACACCATTGCCAAGAGCTGGAGCTTTAGGTTGCCTGATTGTCGGCACCCATTCACCAAGGGGGGGCTGCTAGCGCCCTCCCAAGTCGTCGTCATTGTCACCTTGGTTGTCGTTGCCGTTTGACGGAGCAAGAGTGGTGAAGGAACAGCAAGGAGAGGAGCTCCCCGTTGTTGGTGTTTTTTGTTTGGGTGGCAATGACTGCAGTAGAGAAGGAGGAGGAAGGAGAAGAGAAAAAAAAAGGTTTAGGAAAAGAAGAGAAGAAGAAGGAAAGGAAGAAAAAGAGAAAAAAAGAGAAAAAAACAAGAGGGAGTTAAAATGCGCGTCAAGGGTGGGAGGAGCTTGGAACTCCATTGCCATCGCTGTGGGCTTTGGAGCACTTTTATGAGCCTCCTAGATTCGGGCCCTTTGGGAGGTTCGAAAGAGTTTTGGGATAAGGGGGCCCCGTGCAGTCTAATCCACACTTTTCTTGGACCTACTTTTTTTTTTTTTTTTTTTTTTTTTTTTTTCATTTTTTTGAACCTGTAGGTTTGAAAAATTTGGAGGTTTGGGAGTTTCGTGAATAGGTTCGGCAGGTGGTCAGGTTCGGCACCAATCCAAACCTGCCACATCATTATTTTGATTTTTTGTTTTCATTCATGTGGAAGACTTTTCATCCATCTAGTCAATGAACATTGGTTGGTGAATGGACGGGTAGGCTGGTTGCTAAACAACATATTGGTGATCGTGCACCGAACATTTTGAACCCTATAATCAGACTGATTTTGGACAATTTGACCCTTGAGACTAGACATCAAATTTTCAATTTTCATTTTCACTATGGATTTCTTCGGAAATTCATATCTTCCACATATGGCATTGGATTGGAATGATTTGTACGTCACTGGATTTCTCTTATGAAAATCTACAAGCTTGCAAGTGTGTAAACATTTTGGAGACTACAAGTTTTGGAGGTCTAGAGGCTATTATTCCTATTTCGTGAATTAATTTCCATTAATTTTGGGGAAATTTGTATCATTTGCATTTGAAGGCAGAATCAAGAGCTTTTTGTGGTAGTTAATTCTTGGTGAGGAGCAATTTGAGTGGGAGTTTTTAGCTCATTTGGAAACATGCACTTTTGGAGCTCATTCTAAGGTGCAAGGCGGTGTGTGGCCAACTTTTTTGTACCAAACATTTGGCGGTTCAACATTGTGCGAATGAATCATATTTTCTACACCTTATAGATGGTGGAGTGTTACACCATCAACAAATGAAAAAGATTAGAATTCTTGTCGTGATTTTTGTGTAGGAATCACAAAAGTGGAGATTTGTGTTGCATGAGTTGTCCATTTCAACTTGTGTTTATTGGGTTCCACCTATTGCCTATTAGCATGTTGGTTGGGTTGTCATATGCTTTTAGGGGGTAAGGGGATTACCAAGGTGTGTGTCATTTGGTTACAACCTGAAGGTTAGCACATGTTCTAAGGTTGACCTCTTGGTAGTTTGTGCTTACTATTCAATGCGAAACTTCAACTGAATGGCTATGTGCTTTCCCACACATGCCATTATTGTAGTAGTGAGCTTGGGGGTTGTGATTTGTGTGGTTTATGGTTAGGCATGGGACAATGCTATCACCCAATCTTGATCACTGAATAGGTCCTACTTGACTCCTAGAGTTTTAAACATGTTGAATAGGCTTTAGTTAGGGTTTAAGTTCTATTGGGAGCACGAGAAGAAATTTGAAAATCAATGACTGAATTTGTGATTCATTTGTGGTTGTAATGGACACATGCGATTAAAAATATCTTAGTTGCCTTGGACAAGTGCCATAAGACAGTTAGTCACAAAAGACATGACAGGGCCATTAAGTTGAAAGTGTAGTCGCAAACTTTACAACTAGGCCAAAAAATTTCATCCATTGCCATGGATGATCCTTAATATGATGTGGAACCCCAATTTGTGATTGAATTTGCAACTACATATGGGATAATCACATGTTACCAAATGTTCCATTGATGGGTGGTTAGGATTTAACCAAGTGGTAATTTAAATAGCCAATGGCCATAAAACATGTGGCAATTTTTTGTTTGTTCAAAAAAGATATATCATAATTACAATAATTAAATATTATAATTATAGTAATTAATTTTTATAATTAATTAATTATTATCTATCCTAGGCTAAACTATAATAGGCAACCTATTCTAGGCTAGGGTAGAGTAGAATAGGATACCTAACATGGGTTAAGTAGGTAGGTAGGATCCTATTTATTTTGTTGGGGACAAGCTTTTTGATTGGCTCATCCCAATGCCACATACAACTAGGTTTATAATGCATTACATGACTTTAATCCATTCCTTCACCTATTTATATACTTTAGAAGTTTGAAGTTGTAAACAAAGGATATGGGAGAATTTTAATGAAAGGGAAACATTAGAACACTACAACACTATCATGACATCCTTTGTCCCATACAAAGACATTATCATATATCCACACAATAAAATACCTACTACTTAACTTAATATTTACTACATATTACCTAGGCTACATACCTACTATCTATTACCTAACCTACATTTAATAAATCAATTACTGAACCTATTTAACTTACTACTATTATTATTATAAAATCATATATCCACATAATAAAATATTTACAATTTAACTTACCTACTATTTACTACTACCTATCTTATTTATCATATACTACCTAAGCTACATATTTACTATCTACTACCTAGCTTACATAATAAACTATTTATTTAGTCTATATTTAATAAATTATTAACATAGCTAATTAATCAATCAATTAATTAAAAAACACTATGACATATCCACAAAATAAAATACCTCTTGCTTAACTTATAACCTACCTACATACCTACTACCTATTAGTACTTATCCTACCTAATAAATTAATTAACTAGCTTACATTTAATAAATTAATTTTTTTAACATAGTTAATTAATTAATCCATTAATACAAAAACATTATAACATATCCACAAAATAAAATACCTTTTGCTTAGCTTACCTACCTACCTACAACCTACTAGTACCTATCCTATTTATTACATACTACTTAGGTTACATACCTACTATCTACTATTTAGCCAACTCAATAAATTAATTACCTACCCTACATTTAATAAATTAATTTTTAACATAACTAATTATTTTATCAATTAATAAAAAAAATTATGACATATCCACAAAATAAAACATTTCTTGCTTAGCTTACCTACCTATTACCTACTAGTACCTATCCTACTTATTACATATTACCTAGCTTAACTAATTAATTGATTAAATACCTAACCTAATTAATTAATTAATTAATAGGAAAACATGATCACATATTCACACAATAAACTAATTAACCTACCTACTACCTATCCTACTTACTACTTACTACCTAATTTACCAATTAATTAATGACCTAGCCTAGTTACTAACTACCTACCTAGCTCACCTAGCCTAACTACGTCTAACCTTCATAGCCTAGCCTATTAACTACACCTAATAAATTAGTCTATTATTACCTATAGATAATTTAGGCCAATTAACTAAGTATGCAAGCTAGGCTAGGTTACTAATGTACATAAGCCTATTTAGTTTAACATAACCTATTAAGCTTACTTAGCATAATTTACCAACTAGGTTATAATAGCCATTTCTAGCAAACTATTAACTATTAGATATTATATGATGGAAGGCCCATGGATAATTACAAAAAAGACCCATGGATGGGTACATTGAAAGAATGATAGTTCAATTGAAATAGCAAAGTTTGCCATGTGTGGTCTATGTTTCTTTGTTCATGTGATAAAATATATTATTACAATTGCAAAAACTTTCATTGTAGTCATAAAAACAACTATGTTATCATCCATTGATGAATGCAATCAAAATTGGATGACATTGTTCATCTACATTTTCAATGAAAATTATATTAATCGTATGTCGTAGTTGGATCTACAACTAAAATTTGGTTCAACCTTTCCTGTAGTTGCATATGCAACTACAACAAGTTGTAATACATGGACATGTAGGACTAACACACTGCTAGTCATAAAATCAATTGGACATAATAATCACATAGTAATTGCAAAAATATGGTCAAAATGGACAACATTTTTTTTAGTGGAGGTACAGCTGTGGATATATCTAGATTTGATCACCAGGATGTCCCATTGTTTATTGTTATGGTGAGACTAGGTTAATGATTAGTAGACCATCTTGTTTGTGTTCACAATGTGCCCTAATTTGTTAGCCTTATGAAAAAAAATTGTGGGTGCAAGTGCTTTAACCATACATGTGCAACATCCTTAAGTTCATGTTATGAGGTTTATGTTTTGGGTGTTTGGTTAAGCCACAACATGTTCAACATCCTTGTAGATTTAGTTTGAACCATCATATGTGTATCATCCTTTTGTGATTGGGATTTTAATGGGGATACCCAAGTTAGGGTTTAAGGTTCATCATGGAGGTGACACAAGATTCAAAGGATAGGGACAATGTTATTAATGGTTTCACCAGGCGAGGGGTGCGAATCAAACCACCCACACCACCTTCATCATCATATGGGGGAGATTCTTTAAATTTTGAAACAAAATTTTCTCCAAGGTTTGTCACCCCATTACTTTTATGGGACATGGAGGAGATGTATGGAACCACCAAAGGGCCTTGGTGGTATTCGAAGGGCGATTGGCACCATTGAACTAGATGATTTCATCTAAGAGTTTGACATGCAACAAATGCGTAATCCCCAACTATTCATGCCCTTCATGGCATGGAAAGGTTTGTTTCAACATTTTGAAGGGCCGCCTATGGATGATTATCATGAGTTCAAGCATGCCCATGAAATTCAAATTGTGGAGTGGTTGCTATATTGGTCTCCCAATTATGTTTCTATCACTAAGGGCATTTGTGGCCCCAAGTGGTGCAACAACAATTCTTGACATTAGTTTGGTAAATGGAAGTGAAAATGCTAGTGGTAATGGAGCCATTGGAAGTGGTGGAACCATTAGAAGTGGTGGAATTACCGGGGGTGGTGGTGTAGGGGCATTCGCTAGTACATAGGGTCCATTGCTTGTATTTAACATAGTTGTGAATTTTTTCAATGAATTGCAACAGAATTACCAATGGGTTAGGATTGAAAAGTTACGGAGTTTGTAGCATTTCCAACATAAGCCCCATGATAACTTATGAAAAGTCTATGCATGGATGTGTAGGTTGATCATGGTGACACAAGGTGTCATAGAAGCCCAAGTAATCCAATTTTGGTATGGGATCTTGGACGAGCTTAGGTGTCGAATGCAGGATGCCATTTTTTTATAACCTGCCCAACCCATGTTGGCCAGTGTGTTTCAGTTGTCGAAAAGGATTGAGATGAACATGGTGGAGGAATGGGTGGTCACCCTAGTGTTTAACAAGGAAAACCCAAAGAATTTTCCAACACCATTAGGTCAACAATCATAAATTTAACCCACCAAGGCTGTACCACCCAAGGCCAAAGGAACCAAACCAAATTCAAGTGGTGGTTCCACATCTTATTCAATGAAACAAGGTGGAAAAGACAAATGTTGGTGTGCTGGGTTTCACAAGAAAAAAAATTGTCCCAATCCACCATAGGCCACAACTTCCAACCCTAATTCTAGCCAGCCATGTTCCCATTGTCATGCATATGGGCATGATGTCGACATTTGCTTCACACTTCACCCATAATTACAACAAAGTTAATTACATAACACTGATGTCATTAATGGCTAAGTTTTGGGAAGGGCCAAAAGGGGAAAGGTGTGACCAATAAAAAGGTGGCCACCAAACCAGCTCAAGGCCAACCCAACACCATTGAAGCTAGGTTTGCATGGTTGGAGGCCCTAGTCACAAGCATGGTGACCCATGTGAAATCTACTACATTTGGGCCAAGGAAGGCCAAGGATCGGGAATATGGCTAATCATATGGGTTAGATG
>Ga0209611_10001861_pt1 | contig 36623 bp, 34 predicted proteins | sample S1TSphgellanicum_3_FD_187693 | JGI IMG/M metagenome (GOLD analysis project Ga0209611, IMG submission 187693) | Host-associated microbial communities from peat moss isolated from Minnesota, USA - S1T2_Fc - Sphagnum magellanicum MG (SPAdes) (version 2) | ecosystem: Host-associated > Plants > Peat...
ACCCATCTAGGTCAGCCTATGTACCTACCTATTTAAGTACCTACTTATATGAGTAGGTATTTAGCCTAGGAAGGTAGAACCTACCTATTTACTACTTTACCTAGGTAGGTAGGTAGGTAGGTAGGTAGGTAAGGATTGTAGGCACCTATTTATGTACCTACCTAGGTACCTACCAACCTAATATTAATATTTTATTAAATTATTTTTAATGCCATGTGGCATATTTACATTTTGCCACGTGCCATAATATAAGATCATCCAAGTCTTTGAATTGAACGTCTTAAATTATTTCAAAATAATAATAATAATAATATTAATAATCATATATTAAAACACGTGGCAGCACATGATTTGCCTTGAATTGTGACCAAAATAGTCGCATATTTAGTCGCATGTGACAATACGTATACAATGGAGTCAAAGGATGAAATGTATTTGTTGACTTTATACTCTTTGTCATTTGCGACTAGTTTTCACATGCGACTTGTTTTAGGCGACTAAAAGGATTTTAGTTGCAAAATGTCTCTTGCGACTAAAATTTAGTCACAAAGAGCAGTCGAAAATACATGTTTTTCTTCTAGTGTATGTGTGTGATAGGTAATGAAATTCATAATGGTGGACAATTTGTTATGCTAGGCTATTGTTTATATTTCAACTTCGACATGAGATGATTCTATTGCTTAACACCAAATTTTTTTTTATTATTGGTATATAAGGTTCAACATTACAATATGTTTGTGTCTTGAATGTTTCAATGAAAACATATAATTTATACATACAATGTCAAAAGGGTATGGAGAATGACGGAATGGTTATTGAAAACAAAATGAAATAAATAAATGCCAAGAAAAGAAGAAAAACACACGTATAAGTTCACAGTGCCACAAGTATGGACCCATTTGTATGTGCATAAAAACTTATGCAAGGAATCTATATATATGTGTAATTGATCATGATTAGTTTTTTGTTCATGTGCATGGTCCACTTTGTGGTTTTGAGAAGGGGTAGTTAAAGTTCAAAATGCATTGTTCATTAACAAAATTTAATGATCATTCCTTTGGCTTGTACTTGGTTTTGTAGGAAGGAAATGAAGATTTGCAATTGGTTATAATTCTTGCAAATCCTTTCATAATTATTCTATTAGTTACTCATGGTGGGGTCCTTAGATTATGGAATATTTTTGCACGTTTTGTAATTTTAGGTTTTGAATAATGTAATTTGAATTTTTGAAGTCCACTTTCTTGTGATAGTTGGCCACAAAATAATGAATTTTGAAATACAATTTTTTTATTAAAGACGACAATTCATACATTGACAAAAAATGAATAGAATACAATAATGCATTGATGTGATGCATCTAATCAAATATACTAGTTGTCATTTGTGCATGTTACGTGAAAATCAAAAACCTTTGAAATCAATTAAAGGTTTTGTTTTTCACCACAATTTTCTTATGTTTGATAGTCATGGTTTTACTTTTTCATTGAATGGGTATATCAAACTATCTGCAATTTTTGATGTTGATTTCCTTTTATGGCTTTTGGGGGGTTTGGACAAGATGTGGGAATAAAATAATTGATTTCTAGTGGTTTTCATCCACCTTGTTATGGCCATAGTAAATGCACTTTTGGGTGGTGCAAACCAAAGGATTGGTAGGTGCAATAATTTGTGTGTCAACCTTTTATGATGCTCACAACAATGATGAGGTCAAATTTGATGGTCCTAATTCATCTACCAACATTTAGAACATCAGAAAAAATGTTGTCTTTATTTAGTTAATGTTAAGTAATTTCTTGTTTACCTTTGTGGTTGTATTTTCAACAATTAATGTGGGATCCTAAATTGCAATTTGTATTAAGCTAAACAAGGATCGAGCATTTTTGATACCCTATTTGACAATTTGTATTTTGAATTTTTTATAAGATGTAATTTGCAAACTTAGGCAAAATTGTTAACTCCTTTTTGTCGATTTTCAACATCTAGGAATTTTATTTATAACACCATTGTGTTTGACATTAATAGGTCATTCTTTCCATGACAAATGCAGATAAGCGTAGATGTATCATTTCCATATGCCATTGGGCCTATGTTTAGCTTCCTTATTAAAGTGGAAGTTGGCTTGTTTTTGCTTGCATCAATTGGCCTATGTGATCTTTTTAGTGAATTTATGCTTCTATTTGATATTTTTTTTCTATTGTTAAGTCAGTGCTATATCATTTAGTCAATTCAATCAATTGTCAATGAAATGAAAGATGATAAAAACATTAAAAATGAGCAATGTGTGCACCCAAAAGTTAACCCAGGGATGAATTATCCATTTTGTGGTTAATCTAGTAACATCCTTATTTGTAGCTAGAGATCCAACAATCAAATGGATCTTCTTTTAACTAATTTTGTTTTGTTCAATGTGATGTTTTCAGTAAATTTGTTTTCTTAGGCATTTTTGGAGTTGATGGTGTGTTTGCAATTGAGAAAGGAATCAAAAGCAACTTGTTCCCACCTAGATCCATACCATGTTGGAAGACTTAAAAGCCAATGGTTTAGTCCTAGCACAAGAACTACACTAAAGGTAATTCACCTTTGCGCCTGTGTTTGGACATTATTTTCAATAACACAAGTTGGTGAGCAAATGTCACAACTTCACAAAATGTGGGGGATTAACTTGTGGAACATATGGCACCAACAATTGATTATCCTTCCTTGGAAACTACATGGACCATTGTAACCTTTACACCTCTTAAATTGGAACAAACAAGTAGTGGGAATATGCACATGGAAGTTGTGCATATAAAAATTTATGCAATGGATAGGGTTTTGTGAGCATGCTTTAGAACAATCCACTAGAAGAATCATTGTTAATTTATGGAAGCAACATGAATGTCATCTTACAAGGTGGCCCAAAATATTGGGACCAAGGTGTTGAATTTGTTGATAGTCATGAGGTGAGAATTGATCATGGAGAGAGCATGGGTGTTGTGGTAGTCACTCATTCACAAGAAGGCATGATGCATGTACACTATAAATTACAAGATGTTGGGAAACTATGTGAGTTATGTTTCATCATGTTGCCTCAACCTAGGGATCCTATTTCTTACCGTCCATTTGTTGCATCTTGCCATCATCTCCCCCATAAACTCTTCAAACTAATTAGGTAACCTGCCCTATGACCGAACACCACGTATGACCGAACATTTTTTAAAATTAATATCTTCCTCATCTCCTCTTCATTTTGAGTGATTTAAAACGTTGTGGGAGCGCTAACTTGAGCTCTTCAATTCGTCTTCGAACAGCAGAGGCAACGGAGTAATTATAGAAGAGCGAGAAGAGAAATAAGCTTTTCCAAGTTATAAAACACGTTTTTCTTCTCTTTTCTTCTCTTCTACCCCTCTTACTTTCAACGCTCATAACTTTCTCATTTCTTGTTCAATTTAAGTGATTTAAAGTGCTATAAGAGCGCAACCTTATGATCTACAAATCATCTTTGAACCATAAAGGCAATAGAGCAACTTTCAAAGACTTTTTTTGGGTGTTCGGTAATAGTCTTCCAAGTGTGCGTGGTGGTTTTTCGTTTCCACCATTTGAACCCCTCCCCCTTTGGAGGGTCACATCTGACTCATTTCTTCATCTTTTTCAACGATTCAACTTTCTGTTGGTGCGCAAATAGTAGGGCTACAATTCCTAATTGCGCATGAAGTTCAAAGGAGCACTCTCCAGAAATTCGCAGACCTCTGAGACACGAAGTGTTCGGTGACCGTCCTGGCTACCCTAGTAGGATCATCCAACAAAGATTGTTGCAACCACCTCAGTTTCACTCCTCTGTGATGTTCCATAAACTAAATTACACTCCTAATTAACAAACTTGGTGAGTCTAGATTTGGAGATTTATTGTTCTAAAACTTGGGTTTACTTTCTCTTATGGCAAAAAGCTAGCTCTTATCCTTTTTTCCTTTTTTGAATAGATGGGTCACTACAAAATAAGTGAGCATTTGGTATTCCATACTCAAACCTTAATAATACATTCTCAGCTTAAACCCTAATAGTATATTCTCCGCTTGAACCCTAATATATTATTCTCCGCTTAAACCCTAATATTAGATTCTCCGCTTAAACCCTAATTCTTTGGACACTGAAAGGGCCTTGCGCATACGGTATGTGTCGAGCTGCTTGCTGCGTGGGGAGTTACGTGTTGCAAAAATCTGCCGAACAAGATGGAAGAAAATTTTACGTGAACTTTTTTGGGTGAAGAAGTGGCAGCAGCAGCGGCGGTCTTGGTAGTTGCAATTGAAAAAAAAGAAAAAAAAGGAAGTTATGGCTTCGGCGTCGTTGTTGTCTTACAAGAAGAATTTCAGAGCTTCGCCAGTGCTGGAGCGGTTCTACACCGGGGGAGCTTTGGTGGTGGCTGGAGATGGCACATTCGTGGCGTGTGCGTGTGTTGATGATGTGAAGATTGTGGACTTAGCGACTGGACTGACGACCAAGACTCTCAAGGGAGACTCAGAGACTGTCACTGCGATTGCCCTAAGTAGTAGCGATGGAAAATCTCTGTTTGTTGCCAGTCGGAGCTTGCAAATCAAGCACTGGGATTTGACCTCACAGTCTTGTCTACGTACTTGGAAGGTAAAAAAAGTCATACCCTACAACTCTTCTTCTTTCTGCCAGAGCAATCAATGTCTGTGTTTCTTTTACATTTTGATCTTGATGGGTTTAAGGTTCAGGGTTTAGGGTGAAGAAGCTTCTGCCATTTTTTTTTTTCTCTATTGGAGGTTTTTGTGTGGTTTCTTTTTCTCATCACACCCGGGTGGTGGTGGGGAGGTAGGCGCATGATGCGCCAGTGGCAGATATGGCACTTGATGCATCTGGGCGCTTGTTGGCAACAGCAAGTGCTGATCGCAGGGTCATGGTGTGGGATGTTGAATTAGGGTTTTGCACTCATGCATTCCGTGGTCACAAGGGCGTGGTTTCTTGTGTCCTGTTCCACCCTGACATCGAGCGTCTGCTGGTAAGTCTGCTTCTTCTTCTCCTTCTTGCAATAATACCTTTTGACACAGTGAAATTATGTGAAAAATTTGTTAAAATTATCAGGTGAATGCTTGCTGGCTTTGTACAAGCTTGTAGAGAGAGAGAGAGAGAGAGAGAGAGAGAGAGAGAGAGAGAGAGAGAGAGAGATTCTGAGGGAGGTTCTGGATAGCAGTTGTTTTCAGGTGGCGATGATGGGACTGTTCGAGTGTGGGATCTGGTGAAGAAGGTGTGCAATGCTGTCCTGGACAAGCATTTTTCTGCTGTAACCAGCATTGCTTTGTCTACTGATGGGTGGAGTCTGTTGAGTGCTGGGAGAGACAAGGTACTGTGGCTCACTATATTTTTATTAACACTTCTGGGTGGTTGCAGCAGTGCAATTTAGAATGAACTCCAGCAGTTAGTTCTCTGCAGTGTCTTTGAGTCACAACTCTTTGACTTTCTTTCCATTTTCTGCTGAATCTCTTGGTGTAAATAAGCTACATGGGGGAATCTTCACTTGAGCATCAAGTGCAGCTTGATGGTTGTTCCTCCATGCTGTTGCTAAGCTTTTTATGGGTAATGCATTCATGAGAAGTTACTTGTGTTCAGGTGGTGAATGTATGGGACTTACGAGACTATAGCCATCGAACAACTGTGCCTGTGTATGAGGCCATTGAGACTGTTTGTGTGTTGCCAGATGGCTCTGGCTTCCCAGGCAGTGCTTCTTCTGATGGCTCACTAACTGCCAATTCCATGAAACCTAAGAAGAAGAGTGGTGGTGCCTCTTTGCGCTTTCTGACTGTTGGGGAGCATGGAATTGTTCAGGTCTGGAACTCTGATGGGTGAGCATATACCACTCATCAAGGGGTGGGAAATGGGCATGATGATTTAGCTCAGTTTAGTTCAAGTCTGCCCTCAGGCTGTCTCACTGCTCTGCCAATAACCCAGCATTGTATGTCTCCTTGTTGATACTCTTGATGCAAGACTTTATTTCCTGCTGATATCATTTGTGTGGTCTTGCCCAGGGCTGTTTGCCTTTATAATCAAAGTGTATCAGATGCAACCATCAAGGCATCTGACAAGGGAGACATCAAGGGAGGTTTCACATCTGCAGTCTTGCTGTCATCACAGAGGGAGCTAATGTGTGTTACAGGTGATCAGCGCCTGTTGTTCTATGAGTCTGTTGCTCTCGAGAATGGTGAGATTGCATTGAAGTTGGTGAAGCAGTTAATTGGCAACAATGAGGAGATCATTGACCTGAAATTTGTTGGAGAGGGTGATGGGTCACTTGCTGTTGCTACCAATCTTGAGCAGGTGAATTTGAAACCCTCCTCAAATCAGTATTGTTGGTTGGATGCAAAGATGGAACTTTTCTGCATGGGTTGTTTATTTCTCTTGTTAAAGCCACAGTCATCATTTCATGGATGGGGCAGGTGCGAGTGTATGACTTAACAACATTATCATGCCAGCAAGAGATGGTGGGCCATACAGACATTGTCCTGTGTCTTGACTCCTGTGTATCTGTTACAGGCCAGCCCCTCTTGGCTTCTGCTGGCAAGGATCACACAGTGAGTTGCATACAATTCTAAAATTCTCTCCCTGCAGAGTCAACTTTTTTCTTCCCTGCAAAGTTCCTTCACAGCAGTGCAATGTTTGACCACCTTGGGAATGAATGCTAATGGTCTTGGAGCACTTTTGTATATTGATTGTTAATGGAAGTGTTAATTCAAAGGTCTTTAATGATGTACAGCCTTTGCATTTGTTCAAGCTTTCAGACAGATTTTTCAGGAGCTGACCAGTTTCTGGACCAGGGGACCAAATGGTAATTTCTCTTATTGCATGGATGTGGTGGTGCTGACAGGCAAGAATATGGAATGCATTAACTGGAGCTTGCTTAGCTCTAGCAACTGGTCATGTTGCAGCTGTAGGAGCAATAGCTTTTTCAAAGAAACGGCGGAATTTTATTGTCACTGGAAGCAGGTAAAGTTTTGTATTTGAGGACTATGTGGGCACATGATTGGGGTAAATGGGAGGTAGAAATGGATTTGGGAAGGCAAGATCTGGACTCTGAAGCCTGGATATCTGTGCATTTTAGAACGGCAGACTGGATAATTGGAAGAGATTGGTTAAGAGAGTCAACAGTTGTCATCATAGCACTGGTTCTTTATTCTTTCACTCGTGCACTTGACTTTGCACTTGGCTTTCAAAGTCTGCTGCATTCATACACTAATGTGGGTTATGTGACCATTTTTTTAACAGTGATCGTACCATTAAGCTATGGAGTCTGGAAGGGGTGTTAGGAGATGGTAGCACTGGGGATAAGCCTGCAAAACTATCATCACAGGCAGTGGTAGCTGCACATGATAAAGATATAAACTCTATTGCTGTTGCTCCAAATGACACCCTCATTTGTAGTGGATCCCAGGTAACTTTGTTGCTGTTTTTATTGCACACACTTTTCTCACTCTTAGTTAAGCACCTTCAATATAGATTTGTGGATCTTTTGATATCTTTACCTTTCTTGTAAAGATATCAAATTGGAAACACAGATGTTGATGATGATACCAGTTTTAGGTAGCCTTGCAGCCTTTTAAGAGGGCTGTACAATGTGTAACAGTTTCAGTGTTCAATGCAATCTGACAGGACCGGACAGCACGCATATGGAGACTACCAGAGTTGGTCCTTGTGCTTACATTGAAGGGGCACAAGAGAGGAGTTTGGGATGTTGAGTTTTCTCCAGTGGATCAATGTGTGTTGACCACATCTGGGGACAAAACCATCAAAATTTGGGCTCTCAGTGATGGCTCCTGCTTGAAGACATTTGAAGGTCACACTGCAAGTGTTCTGAAGTGTGCATTTCTTACTTGTGGTACACAGTTGATCTCAGCAGGTAGACTCTCCTCTCTCCTACTCTGTGAGCATACACAAGCATATACCTCTCTATGTTTGTTGATTGCAATGTCAATGTGAAGCTTTTCAGCAAGGTGAAAATGGAACTTGGCTGTGAATGTGGGTGTTTAGGAGCTGATGGATTGGTGAAGCTGTGGACTATCAAGACCAGTGAATGTGTGAACACATTTGACCACCATGACGACAAGGTCCTTCTCAAGTTTGGACTCATCTGAAGATTATGACTCTTCACAAGTGCTGTCTGATAGAGATTATGCAGTAACTTAGTTGCCTTGTTGGCCTCTCTGTACGTTCTGTTTGATAGCTGCTAGTAAATTCGCTAGCTGTGTCTTTGTAGAGGAGTCTCCAGAAAATAGGGAAATTTTTTCAACAAATGCAGTTTGGAATGCTAATGTCAGCTTCTGTTTGCAGATATGGGCATTGGCTGTGAGTCCCACCACAGAGACATTGGCAACTGGAGGTGGTGATTCTCTCATAAACTTATGGAAAGACTGCACAGTGGATGATGAGGATGAGGCAATTCGCAAAGAGGTGTTCTCGACTGGCTTAAGGAAACATTGTTCTTGCTGTCAGATTTATCTTGTTTGGTAGATCCTGTAGTCATATCTGAAATGACTGAGGTTGTGAGAGCAGGAGGAAGAGGCATTGAGAGACCAAGAATTGTCGAATGCATTGATGGACACAAATTGGGTCAAAGCAGTGAAACTTGCATTCACACTTCAGCGACCTCTCAAGCTCTTTTCTGTCTTCACTGATCTTCTCAGGTTTACTGCTCTCCCATTTCCTATGCTGTATCTTGCTTGCCCAAGTTGTCTGCTTGAATTGTGCAGGATTATTGAAGGCCAGTTCTTTCTTCTCTGAACTTGAGGGTTTTTTTAATATCAATAGTACTGGACACAGGTCTCAGCTTGGTAGACTTTGTGCTCTGGAAACTTGGGTATTGCACAAAGTAATTTATATAGTTTTAAATTGTTTTCCTGCTGCAGGACACAGGGGGGTGATGTACAATTATGTGAAATTTTGCAATCATTGGAGAAGGAGCACCGCCAGTTGTTGCTAGAATACATTCGTGACTGGAATATGAAGCCGAAGTCATGTCATATTGCTCAACGTGTGCTCTTTGATGTCCTGTCTGTGGTGCCTCCACGAGAGATTCTTGAGGTGCGGGTTATTGTCTTTTGAGTCTGGTGCTTGAAATATACCCAATTCTGATGAGAAAACAAGGACTACTCACAATGGGGGGACTAGGTCATTGTGCAGCACACAAGTTATGAAGCCAAGTTGTTGATATGCCATTTCTGCAGGTGCCAGGGGTGGAACAATTCATTGAAGGTATAATACCCTATGCAAAACGTCATTTGAGCAGAATTGACAGGCTGTCTAGGAGCACCTTCTTACTGGACTACACACTTGCTCGCATGTCTGTTCTTCTACCTGAAGAGAATCTGGCATCAAAAGATCCCAGTAGTTGGAGGTTATCTGTTGAAGACATGAAGGCCTTGCCGAATGCCAGTCGTCCCACTCCAACCAATCCCCATATCAAGCTATCTGAGGAAGGCTTGCAAAAGAAGGATGCCAATGAGAATGGGTATGGCAGTCCAACAACACCCATGAAGGACAGCAATGGTTCAGCACAGAACAAAGGGAGGCAGGCACAGATTTCCACTGCTAGTCCTGAAAAGAGCAATGGTGTCAGTCAGAAGAATGCTGATGACATGGTGAAAACAGGAGGAGAAATTGACTTAAGACTTGGGGTTGAACAAGAGGAAAGAGATGATGATCAGCCATGTGACAACCCCATTTCTACTAGGAAAAGACCAAAGAGGAAAAAAGGAATGGAAGCAAACAAGACAAGGATGCAGTCATCAAGGCTTTCAAACAAGGGAAAGAAACACCGAACAGCAAATAGTTGAGAAAGATTGATTGTGCACGCAGCCATGTAGCAGGGGATATGTTTGGAATATCCATTAATGAAAAAAAAGAGTTTGTGAGATAAGGAACCTGTGCAAAGAAAATGTCTGAGAGATAGTATGCTTTCATGTTTTCTGGGCTGTTGGTAGTAGCAGGACAAGAAAAGTATTTGATAGAGAACCCTAGTTTTATGTTCCTTGGCTTTCCTGATTTTTGGTAGTGAATGTCAGGAAAATCGTTATATTTGCACAAACAACAGAGGCCCAACTAACCCATCTTCTTTGCTATGGTGACTACTTGGAACACCTGCAGATTCCGCCACCCATTCTCATGGAAAGATTAGTGCAACCTAGTGATGACAATACCCTGATCTCTTACACATTTTTGTCATGAAGATTGACATGGGGATCCAGGAAGTGATCCCTTTGGACAATGTTTATTTTGCTCATTTTCTGTTCACAAAATATTGGTTTTGTCACTTCCCTCTTTGCTCAATCAAGCACATTGTAATCAATTAATTGAGTTACATTCTGTGCTTGCCACTTCCCTTCTTGTTGTGAGTGGTGTTTATATGACTGATAGTTTATTATGGTTGTTTTTACATGAACATTTGTCTTGCAACTCAATTCCCTTAGGATGGAAAATTTTATGCATTTAGGTTGAGAAGCTTTCACATGGGTCGTTGGAAATTTCCACCATGTTGTTTTGACCAAATTCCTGTTATCTAATTTCTATGGGTTCCCTCCTGCAGTTAAATGCACCATAGCAGAACCCACTTGTTGATAAACTGCACATCAATCAAAAGATAAAATTCAACTACACAAAGTATTGGAACTCTCATTCTCTTCTTCTATCTCTTTATTAATGGAAAAGGGGGAGTGAGAAGAGTCCAGGAAGGGGAACATTCTGTAAAATTGCGTTTCTTTCCACCTAGGAAGTTGCAACTCCCATTGTAGGATGTTCTCTTCTCTTGTATACACTGAGTCAAGATGATATCATTGTCATCATCTTGTCTTTGTATACACTATAAAACACACCAACAAGCTTGTCCTCCCAAAGCAGCCACTTTGGAGCCATGAAATTTTCAAACAGCAACAACAACAACTGAAACAAACCAAAAGAAACCTGACATTTTAATGTGAGGAGTGTGTGTGTCCTCAAATGAAAAGAAGGACATGCTCATTGTGGTATACCAAACCCCACAAAACACAAAGGGAACCTCAAGGAACCTGGTTCATGCATGAAAAAGCCCTCAAAACACAAAGAGAACCTCAAGAAAACCTGGCTCATGGATCAAAAAATGAAACGCTACAAAACACACACGCGAGAAAAACAAAGAAAACAGGCAACAAGTACAAACAGCTGCTGCATGAGCGTGCTGTGCTATTCTCCCATATTGTTTGGCACAATAGAAAGAGGGGTGTATATATAATGGAAGAGAAACGCTTCCTATCAGCTGGGTGGTGCAGTGGCCATCTGTAACCCAAGCGGGGGCAGGAAGGTGTGGTCACGGGACTGCCTGTGGGGCCACCGTGGGCGTGTCGAAGGCGCGTCCACTCCAAGCCCAGAGTCGCTAGCGGCGTCCTGTCGGAGGATTGGACGTCGCGGGAGTTGCAGAGAAAGGCAACGCGTGAGGCGGGCAACCGAGCAGCGATTACTTTCCGCTCCGGGCAGTGGAGGGATAGCGTGCCTGAACGTCTCGCTGTGAACAACTCTACTGGCTAGCTACCCATGTACCATCTTCCCTTTTGCTTACCTGCCCGTGTTTATCTTTCTCTTTCCATTTTTTCTTTTACTCCCTTGTATGTTGTACGTTGGCCATTTCAACACATGTCCGTAGAATAATTAATTGTTTTTGAAACATTCATTTCAACAAATGGATATTCTTAAATATCCATTATTTTCCTTCACAATACTTTTGGATTTGGAAGAAATAATTTTTGAAAATTGCAATATTTCTGAAAATAATATAATTAGTGTGGAATTGTCCAAGGTGCTAATGTAATGGTTCCCGTGGAAAAAAGAAAATTTTAAGGACCCTTTTAGAAACTGCTAAAACTTTTGTATTAGTGGGTCCATCAAAGTAGGACCCCTGTTTGTCCCCAACCAGTGAATTTCTTTGCTTGGTGAATTTTTTCTATTTTGTCAAATTTTATTGCTGACAAAAACGTGTTCTGTCCAGCAAAAATTCACCAATTTTGCAAAATGTTGGTCACACAACCAAAGAAAGATTGGCCAAAAATTGGTGCCCACCCTAAATCACCATTTCGTTCTTTGTCTAAAATGAATTGACCCAATTTAAATTTTCAACCAATAAGATTTACTTCATTTAATTTTCTTGGAATTGGTCAAATGTGTGAGGTTGCCCTAATGGAAAGCTTCTTCCCTACACCAGAAGTGAAACTTCATTCAGAGAAATACAATTTTAAATTGACCGCCCTTTTCATGACCCTTCTTGACTTGAGGCACTTGATACTTGTCGGATACATTACTGTTTCCACTGTAGTTAAGGTGCCATTTACTTCATGGAATATTTCCTACTGGTTATACTTTGCAACTATGTTATGCCCTTGCTTAAGATCCGACACCCATAAAGAGTGAAGGGAAAATTTCTTGGGTCCTTTCAAGGATCTCAGCAATAGTTTGTTCCAGGTGCAAACTCACTTAGTGGATCCTCTGCAGTATCTGGATCCTCTTCAGTTTCTACTTTTTGCCAAAAATTTGGTTCCCATATAGTGTTTTCAAACATCTGATATGGTCTTGATCTAGCTTTGGTGGGAAGATATTTGGCATAATCTTGTGTAAACCAAACTTTCTGTAACACATCATAGAATGCCATTAGTTTGAAATCCTTCACCCTAATGCAAATCAATCCATTCCCTCCTGAGCACTCAAATTCCTTTTGCGAGTAATCTATGGTTTCGAAAATGTCATTGAACATATTTGTGGGCATATGTGTCACAGGTATGTAATGGCCAGTTGGTGCAGGATTCGTGCTGGTTGCACAATCAATGCCAATTGCAAAAATGGATATTGTATCTGCTTTCACAGCTTTGCGAGTAACTGCATACAATGTTGGCATGGTGGTTTGTGAGCCAAATGGTTGAACCACTATTGGACTTTGTAGAAACCCATCAATTGTGTTCATCGGGCTGAAGGAAAATGCTAAAGCTGAATCATCCTCTGGTACCATAGGAACCCAAAATAGTGCAGGTGACAATTTTTCAATTGTCACAAACTTAGGTTCAAAAATCTCTTGTTTATGTACCCCAGAAGGACAATACTTTGCTCTTTTATAAGATGAGTCATAGGCATCTACACCCAACACATCAATTTTTTCTATTTTGCTTTCATCCTCCTCTCGAGGGGTAGAGCTTTGACTCCTGTTCCCACTAGAGGATTTTGATGAATTCTCTTCAATAGTCTCTTTAGTTATTTCTTCAACTAGTAAACCACCAAAACATACGGCCATCCAATTACCATTTTTGATGAGTGCAAGGCCTGTGTGACCTTGTTGGGTAGGCATAAGTCGTGCTTTGAGTGGAGTTGGCCGAATGAACCAACCTTTGGACTTGCAACTAGACTTGTACACTGCACACAAAATCTCTTCTACTTTTTTGTTTTGTAGTGTAGCAGGTATTAAGTTGTACCCCATCACAACTACAACATAGTGGTGGCATAGTTCAAACATGTTTTCCTTGTACTTGTCAACTTGTTTACCCTGGGCATTGACTGAACTATTGAATTCTTTTGTGACATGATCTGGGCGATCATGCATGTGGTTAGTTTCAAACATTAGTGCTGCCATGTTTTCAAGCCTTGCTTGGGTTCCAGGTTCATCCCCTTCACTCCCATGTATTGTGGGTTGGGGTTTCATTGGTCTATCTATATCATATAGTTGGGATTGCTTCTTCAAAAAATTTGTTATATCGGGTTTCAAACTTTGAGTGTCATTAGAGGACTCTTTTGTACCATTATGTTGCCAAATTCTACTTCCCCTAAAAGATTTACCTTTTGTGTACATTTCAGGGTTGATCCCAGGAGGATAGTATTCATTGGGATCATGTGAGAATGGCTCAAAGCCAACAGGAATTGAAGTACTTGACATCCTCTTCACATTTTTATTAAGCATCTTGCTAGATGAATTTGATGACAACATCTTTGGTTCAAACATGATGCATCCACACTTTTGAGTCAATATCTTCCCTTGCATGGGAGGGAGAAACATGTATTCTCTCGTCAAAGGATTTGTCACAAGTAATACAGATTGGCCCTCGGGATATATCTCTCTATCCCAATCATCTTCAAGGTCATGGGTCAATGGAAAAATATGTTCACCTTTGACAGGTGGCCTACGTGGTTGTCTTCCTCCATCACATACCAAGAGTCCACCATCACCTGCAATTACCTTCTTAATGTCAGTTGGCAAGTATGCCAATGAAGGCATCACATACCACTTCTTATCTTCTAAATGTTTTGAAATTTTGGCACTTTTGTATGCAATGAACCTAAATGTATCAGTCTTCATACACATGATGACTGGACAAAAGCTTTCATACAACCTCTTCTGCTCATTCTCCAAGAGTGATGGTTTCCACAGGGCCAAGCTACAATCAAGGTTGCAATAGCATAAATACAGTGGATTCCCTCGATCCAACCGTTTCCATGCCTCATCCAAGAGGTGAAGTGGAACATTGCAAAAGATTTCAGCTATTGTTGAAGGCATCAAATGATTCCATTTGAGTGGTAGATCCTCCAACATCCGATCCAAATACTCCAAGTCATCAAGCTCAGTGACTACAGATTGCAAGAAGCTTGAAGATTTGGATCTTTCACTTTCTGCTCTTTCTTTCAGCAGCAAACCCAGATCAACACTTGTATCTACCATTTCTAATTCATCTGTGAACCCCTCATCTTCATTTGAATGGTCTCCAGTCATGGTGGAATCACTTCACCTTTTGTTGTGCCAAGTTTAGCGCATCAAGGCATTATTGCTCCATACAAAGGAGTTGAGAATAGGGAAGAAGAAACACACAAAAGGGAAGAACCAGAATGCGAAGAACAATAAAACTATTATGAAGATCAACAAGTTTAATAAGATTTTGAGGACCGTAAAATGACAAGATTCCCTCAAACTTTGATGGGATCTGTTTAAAGCCTTAAAAAAAAGATTTTTTGAAACTTATGCATAAGGAGAGTAAATGGAAATCGGAGGGGCACATCTCTTGAGATGGGATGTGTCCCTACTTGGAATTGCACCTATGTTCTCATTTGCAGCATTTCTACTCATGGCTTTCAAGGGTGATTGACTATGCACACTTGACTCTTTTTCCCCATAGAAGAGACAAACTTGCAAAACCTGTTAACTGACAAAAAAGTAAGTATATCAAAGTGGAGATTTTATGAGCTATTAAAAATTGTGTTTATAATCTCCCATTCTACAGATGTCTTACATGACTGCATAGATCATACTGCTGGCCATGCTTGAGACTAAAAATTCACCTGTTAGGTCACCTTGAAAATGAACCCACCTTGAGCCCCGGACCTGTCTCTGAGGTCAAATTCCTTGATGAATCTTGGCTTGTTCCTATATACTACCCATAGTCTTTTTGAAGTATAAGGCCCTGCATTGCTGTATAGTGAGCTCACACCATTGCTGCTGCAAAGAGCCCTCTTCACTTGAGGCTCCACCAGTGGCAAATCCATTGCCATTTAGAGAAAAGGCATTGTCCAACATCCCCCCCCAATACACATAAGCTTGGCATGTACACCACCAATTTGTCCAGGACCCATACCTACAACCAATTTATGCTTTTTGCCAACAACCCCAAGATCTTCCATGATTTGAATGTTTTTTGTACCCACAACCAAGTTGCCCTTCAGTGTCATCCACCTCTTCATCTTCATCTTCAACTTCAGCATCATCCTATATGAATCCAGTAAGGTACAAGCAAATAAAGACACTGATTTAATCAGCTAGAAACATTGTCAGAGTGCTCTAAATTCTTTTTAATGCTTGGGGAGCAGACTCAGGGTAAGATAAGATACAGCAATCACGAAACTCTCTTACCTTGTATGTGGAAATATGGGTAACAAGGAGACATCTATCTCCGTGACTCACAAAACCTGTAGGTAAATTTGAATTCCACAAAACTTCTGAACATGAAGATTGAAACGTCATGTTTCTTGAGGAGAAACAGAAAAAGTATTGTGCCATATCTTCTATGTGACTCCCCTTCAGCACTTTCCAAAATAGTCTCTTCTCACCACATATTTGGTTTCTTTGGTTTCTGAAGTGTCGTAATGTCTTTCTCCTCTATCTCTCTGTAACATCACAGAAGTAATGCAACCCAAAAGATCTGTAAGTGCTACAAAGACCCATGAACAACTAATTTTGTCAAATCTAGAGGTATGAGAAGATACAATAAAACAGATAGGAAATAATGAAACCTATAAAACAAATTTCAGATAAAGGAAAATTGTGAAGGATCAATGCCAACTTCTATGAGCAAACAAGCATGACGAGGGAAGGAGTCTGAAATCTTCTTAGGATTGAATGAAGACCCTCCATGACGGAAGGGAGGCCTAAAATAGAAGAGACACCTATCTCTATCAATGTGAGAGGAAACAAAGTCTGAAATATTGGCATGTAGAGAGATTGGGTGTACATAAGTGACAGCTCAAGACTAAGATAAGCTGAAAGAGAAATTAGCTTTAGACATGAGATTAGAGAGAAATACAGAACCTCTTTCTAAACCCTAAAAACCTGAATCCCCTCTCCAGAGAGAAAGCACAAGAAGAGACATAGGAGCACAACTAAGAGGAAGGGATTGAACCTTGGGTGCCTTCAAGCCTAGCAGGTAAAGAGTTAAAAGCTGTTGCAGTAGCCATCCTGCTAGGTCCACCTTTCATATAAGGTGACAGTGAAATATCACCACCATACCTGTGGTAGATCCACCATCAACAGTGACTGATATAAAGAACTCCAAAATACCATATAACAAGTTCACATACGAGATAAGTTATAGTGCTACTTTCAGTGCCCACCAGCCTCTTGATCCATTTGTGTCATTAGAGAAGGGGGGTTAGCAACAACCATCAGATTTGGATAATAGTCAGGTCTTCTGCTGTAAACAAATTGTGTCAACTCCAATACAAACTGAAGCTGTCTCAAAATAATACCTACATCTTTTAGTTTTGAGGTCCATCTTGTGTCCCTGAAACATAAGACAAGATCACATTTGTAACAAGAGCAATTTTAAAAGTTTAACAGTCTACTATAAGATCCTAACTGGTGGTCAGTAGAGTAAATTACCTCTAGAACTCCAGTTGGTAGCTTCAGAATTGTTGGAAAGTATCATGGGTAATCGAGGATAGCAAATAGCAAAAGCTTTGATCACATGTTGGTTGGAAGTACTTGGAACTTGAATTGCTTGAAACTGTGCTTTTGCTGTGACAAAGCTCCTTGAACATTAACAAAGTACATGTTCTAACCATCACTGCCAGTTTTGGTGAGGTCAATTGCAAAATGAACTCCCGTGTTATTTTCTTTTGGTCTTTTATAAGGACAGTGTCATGAGAATACATTGCTGAGAGAGGTGAGGATATGGAACTCCCTTCCTGGAAATCCCAAGCTTTCTCCAACTCTTTTGAATGTTTTGGATATTGACCACCACATTCCAGATACTTCGACGCTGCTGTGACAAGCGCTTCAAATTGCTTTTCTAATGAAGAACTTTCCATGTCTGATAACTCATGTTCACAAACCTTCCTTAGACTGCTCGACAAATCTCCAGGACAGATTTTCAAACTTGAAATTGCTGGAAGTTCATCCAATACACAAAGCCACTGAGTGTAGATCCAAGAAGGTTTACGATCCTCCAATTCCTGAGACCAGAGCACCAACTCTGACTCTGGTACATCCCATATAGAGGGACAAGACTTGTCCATTGATGCCTCAGCCAGCAAGATCACATGAAGAGGATGAAGGTGTTGACCATATGATGGGATCCAGGCAAATATCCGTTGTGATTCAGGTGAAAGTTGAAGACAGGCAGAGAAGCAATCTGAATGACCATGCAGGCTCGAGACTAATAAGCTTGGAGAACGAAGATGAATGCCATCAGGGATGGTTTTGTCAATGTGCAGATCAAAAATAAGAAAGCAGACATCTTGGTATACTTGATAGAGCATTGGAGTGTCTTGTCTCAAACAAATGTTGGCCTGCAGAAACTTATTGTGGCTGTTAGATTTCTTTGTATCTTCAGTTTGAACTTGATCCAACACTGAAATGTTTTGCATCAAATTGCATGCTGATTCCACCATATCAATTTTTTCCAAGCGTCGTTGATCTGCAGCATTAAGTTTCTCCAGTCCAGCTTGCAGACAGTTTTCAAGCCCCTTTGCAACTGATGTCATCATTTCTGTCTTGTGCTCATCACCCGAATTTAAACCAAGTTCAAGATGAGTGACAAGACAATCTCTTGTGAAAGAAATTGGATGATAGCTGTTAAAGAAAAGCAGAAGTTGGTCATAACCCATCCTTGCTAGATCACCCACTACTGTCTGCAATCAATTCACCACACCCCATAAATACCATGCAAATGTGATGTCTTAAGCAAGATCAAACTTGTGTAAGTCCCAAAGAAGCATGTAAACTTCAATGCATTACTCTGCACACCCTTAGATACCATGCAAAATGCTTGTTGACAGAGATTTATAGCAAAAACATGTATTGCCCATAAAAGGCTAAGAATGATTGCTTTGCTATTTGGAGCCTTCCAGAGAATGTTGCTTTGTTTAAAGCTGTTTGGTGTCAATGTCATGACACGTGGTTAAATTTTGTACCTGCTGTACCCGTGTCCAAGCTTGAAGCTCAAGAAGAGAGTCTCCAGAGATAGTGATGACCTTGTGTTCCATTCCACTCAGGGAAACGATAAAAACAGCTGGCCTGCTGTAACCCTTAGCAGCAAACTGCAACTGGAATGGAGATTCTTCAAGTTTTCTTTTTTCCATAACAGAACCCTTAGCACAACATTGAATATATCCATCACAAGTGCCAAAGACAAGGTCATAAGGCAAGAAGCTTCCTTTGGGCACAAATGTTGCACATGTCACAAGATGCAAATCTAGCTCCTGAGGAACTTCAACCTGTGATATCAAAGGTGGCAAGTTGTCCAGCTGACACTCTGACGGAAGTAGAATGCTGATAAGCTCACCCTGTCTACATTCCCAAAATTCACATGAACTCAGTAGCTTACGAACCAAGAAAACTAAACCCTCAGTTGCAAATCAAATTCTAACAGCACAGCAAAATGTTGGTGATGAGATAGCATGGTACTGTACTCATAAAAACCTATAAATCACACACCAGCAACACCTGAAACAAAAAGATGAAACCCTAGATGTATCAAAATACTAGAAGTTGATGAAGTGCACTACCCTCTTACCTATAGCCAATGAACCAGAGCTCAAGACCAGTTGTAAAAAGGCAGGATATACATTAGTCTATCTGCCAATACTAGTCTCAACACTTTCAAATCTGACTATCTGCTCACTTATCTCTGGATCAACTCTAATTTTCTGAGCTCAGCATCATGTATCAAAATTGAAAGTTGGTGCAGAATGTATGACTTGATTTCAATCATGTCTATTCAAACTCTAGCATTCATATTGAAACTCAAAGTTGGTGCAAAACGCATGACTTGATTTCTTGAATGTGTGTTCACACTCTAGCATATTCATAATCTTTGAGCAGCAACAGTATGATATGTGAAACGAAAGATCTTCCGAATGGAGGCCCAGGTTCAGGTGCTTTAGGTGGACTAATATTCCAGATTAGGGTTTCAAGGTGTCCAACCCTAAACCCTAAAAGAAAAACCCAGAATATAATGGTACTGTGAAGACAACACCTTGAGACTCTGATGAGAGAAATGAGAGGATTGAGGAGAAAGGAAAGAGCTGAAAAGATAGAGAGGGCGAGAGCCCACCTCAAAACTGGTGACAGAAGAATTGAAAGCAAAAAGAAGAAACAGAAAATTCATGAAACCCCAAAATCTGACGGCTCTCGAACCTGAACGAACATAGAGAGAAAACTGGAAGTCAAAACGTTACCTGGAAACCGGTGAAGAAGAGGAGGAACAGTCCACATCTGCAATGCTAGAAGCAGAATTCGAGAAGCAAAGAACTCGGTCTCCACAGAAAAGGAATCGTTCAAAACTCCGAAAAAGTGCATATGCCTCCCATTCAAAATCCAAGGAGTAAGAAGAAGAAGGATCATCGAGGAGAAATCTCTGTTTTCCTCCTCTCTGCACTAGACTTGCCACTAAAACCTGTCTGTGATGCACAGCTACCACAGTAGGCCCGTTTGCAAGCCAGCATTCTTGTACGCTAGCCAAGGAGCCGCCGCCTACTACAACCCCAAGCTCTCCGGACAAATTCCGTGGTAAAGAAACTTCCCCCAATATGTGGAAAGAAGAAGAAGAAGAAGCAGAAGAACCGGTGTTGAGCTCCAGACGGCCGATGAGAAGACTGCTGGATGAAGCCAACACCAAGTAGGACTCGTAAAGACCCGTTTCAAAGCAAGCCACATGACCCACTGCTACCATGTGCTCCCCATCGGAGAGAGGGAGATGAATTTCATGCTCCTCCTCAAATGCTTCTAAGTCACTATTCCAGGATGCGGACTGAATTCGAACTGAAGAAAATGATGCTGAAGACTGGGTAGCTGCAATGACGGTGGAGCCACTCACGAACACTTTGCACGCTCCTGACGAGGAGGAGGAGGAGGACGACGACAACGCTTCCATGCCAGAAAACCTGCCAAGTTCAACACAACACCAACGAACGCTGAGGGTTCTGTAAAGTAAGGAGCATTGCTGGCCGGTTATTGGTCTTTAAAATAACCTCCGGGTAGGTCTTTTGGGGGGAGTTTTTGACACCCCACAGAGGTCATCAGCGTCAATATCGAACACATTTAGGTGCCAGGTAGGTTATCAAAAATCTGGGAAATAACCGGAGACTGTCCAAAGGGTAGGTTTTCAAATGACTGGTTGAGCACCTCCTGTTAACCTACTGCTTATTCACCGGTTACAGGGTTTTATTTTACTTTAAATTTAAAAAAATAAAAAATAAAATAAATTGATAATCAGTTTTTCAAGACTAATAACCTACCTGGATGATAATCAGGTCATCCAAATAGGTTATTAGATTTTGGAAATTCATTTTAACCGATCAATTTAACCAAATCATGAAAAAAAAAATCAACAATAGACTGGTAGCTGCCGCGCATCTATCCTATGAAGCAAGGTAGTTTGTTTGTTTTGTTTTATAGCGATGAGATCCACCAAACCAGGATGCTTCAGATCGAGTTCTTGGTCTCTTTGGAAAGCTCTCGAGGAGGAGGCCTGCATGGACTTGGTTTCATGGCATTTGGACTTGAATAGCAAAAGTTCTTGAATATTGAATGATTTCTTCACTGAAAATTAAATTGTAGTTGAAAATTTCGAATGAATTGGAATGTGCCTTTGGTGTTGCTGGAAAGATCTTGCTGAGCAGGATTTAATGGAATTTATTTGGTAAGATTTGGATTCAGAATGTGGGAGAAATTGATTTTAAAGCGATTTCTGCCCCTGAAAATTCAAATAAATTCCAAAAAACCAGGTTTTGGAAGGAAAAATCAGTTGAGAACGTGGTAACACTTGGGCCAATGGCACAGGCCACACTAGCTGGATTTGAATTCCCATTACAGCCCCATTCAAGGTCATTACTGGGTGTTATGAGGTCCTTAAAGGGGAGTAAAGTGTTGGGTAAAGCCCTAGGGAGGGTGCATTCTCAAAAGAAGGGGCCTATGTCCAGCCCCCGTTTTGAAAACATCCTCATCTGGTGGCCTTTAAAGAATAAGGTGAAGGTCAGCATGAACTTAAAAACCATAAGTAAACCCACCAGGCATAACAAAAGGGAGGTTGGCCTCTCTTTTGGAGGTGTAATAGAGTTATCTGTAAAGTAACCCTGTCTCGCCACTTCATTTTTCATTCGACAATGAAGATGCAACACCCATTTGCACTTGTGATGAAAATGCACACCTAAAATTGACAACCCACAAATTGATCTTGCAACATGGACCAACCATTGATCTATTCGTTCAAAATCTTTCACACAAGGCTTCAAATGCTCTAAAGCATGGAACTTTAGGCAATGGTGATGCAACATCTCAAAATCCAACATCGATGCATAGGACATCAATTTGCATTGTGTTTCAAAATTTGACATGAAGGATGTTGAGGAATCTTGCTTTTCATAATTCATCGCGTAAGATGTCAATGGATCCTACTTCTCACAGTTTGTCACACATGGCCAAGGGATGCACAAATAGTGTTGCTGTCGCAACCCTAGCTTTGGGCTCACGATCAAGGCAAAGGGGGTTGCAAGGTTATGGGCCAAGAGAGAGGAAGCCTGGGAGTCAAGGCAAAGGCATTGCAAGGGTGCGGGCCAAGAGGAAGCCAGGGAGTCACATCACATACTCCCGAGAGTGTAAGAAGTGTGAGGGAGTGTGAGGGAGTGAACACTCACACTCCCAAAGCAACTCCCACTTTGGGAGATGGAGTCCCGGTGGACTCCCAAGGGGGAAGGTGGTGGCTTCCCCCAAGTCCGGGCCATGGTGAGTCTTATGTGTCCGAGTTGCCCGTGGCTCATCCTAGCACCAAGGGTGCTCCAACTATGCATTAACCACTTTGTGTGGGTTGTGTGCAGGCCCATGTGAATGAGTGAAGCTTGTCAACTCTTCCTAGTCCCATCCCAAAGCTTCAACACGCCCCTCTACCCCTCAAAGTGTTGTGAGCTAGAGAACATGCTCCGACTCCTCCTTCTTCCGCTACTTTCTACTTGGGCTCACATTTGAATCCTTTAAGGAGTTGGGAGTGCGTCAGTTGCTAAAAGTGATGATGATCTCACCATGCAATTACACTCATAACAAAGGAAAAACGTGAAGAAAAAAGGTGCAATCATACTAACATGTACCATTAGCAATCATAACCACTTCTTAATTTTTTGAACTTTGGATTATAAATAACAATAATGATAATAAATATTTTTTCTTAAAATAAAATGTTACTGTGAATACATTGTATACATATCATAAAAATTTGAAATCAATCTAATGAATGAAAAATATGTATAAGGACTTTTAAAAATTTATAACCATTGCTTAAAAACAATTTTGACACTAAAGCACAATTTGAGCATATTTTTTAATGACATATTTTTGGATTTTTTAAATATTCACCTTAACATAATAATATTAAGAAAAATTATTATTATTATATTTTTTGAAAAATGCATTTTAAAAAATCTAAGAATATTCTTCAAAAAACAATGAAAAAATAGTGGTTTAAGGGGGCACGTGTGGCTTTTTATAACATGGTTAGACCCAAAATGGGAATTGGGATGACGATTCCTTGAATCAACAATGGAAAGTGTTGAAACAAACGGCAACATGCAAATTGTTGGTTGGAGGTGGGGTGTGCCTATCACATCACTCCACAACCACACGTATGGGATTACACAATCACAATTAAGAGAGGGAAAATAGGTGTGTTGCAAAAAGAAAAAAATTGCGCTAGTGGAATATGTGAAAAAATGTAGTCAAATGGGCATCCAATCACATTGACATAGCTACGATTGAAGGTTGTAAAGATTACCCAAGAAAAAACAACTCCTTTCAAGAATGGCATAACTAAGTGGGGGTGGTTACAATAGTTTACGAAGCAAAATCCTAACTTGTTATCATGAGTTGCTCAAGGTTTAGGGTTTCTACATTGGTTGGGCATAAATCTTTTGCATGAATCCAAGTACAATATGAAAATTTAATAGGTAAAAGATCCTAATAAAAAAGGGCCCCATTTGGACAAATGTTAAAAAAACCATCCTGTCAATCGAAACAAGTTGTTTTGGCCATGTCCTATGTGACAAAGGGGCGGTCTTTTTGACTGGTAGACTTTGGACTATTTGACTAATCATTCTAATTAGTCATTTTGACTACTAAATAGTGGACCATTTGATTAATCAAATTTCTATTTAATTTTGTTTTGGATTATTATCAAGAATATTTTTTTGTGTAAATAGGTTTAGGTAGGTAAGTAGGTAGGTAGGTTGTATATAGGTTTAGGTAGGTCATAAAAAGGCAAGTAGGTAAGTAATAACTTAACCTAACCTATCTAACTTAGTTTAGACTATCTAACCTTCCTAACTTAACCTAACATAATTTAACCTACCTACCTTAACCCTTTAAGCATGTGTGTAGGTTATGAATATTAAAAATTGAACCTCAAACTTGCATAATGATAAACCAAGTCCTTACCAATGGACTACATTATCATTGAAAATGTTCAACTTTTGTTAGGTTTTTTATTTCATATGTTTATTTCACATCACTAAACGTAATGGCTAAATGTAGGTGACAATTAATAATTAAATATACTAGCTAAACTTAATGATTAAATTTAACGGTTAAACATAATGATTAAATCTTGACTAAACATATATAGTGGTTAAACTTATTTAATAAACATAATGGCTAAACTTCGTGACTAAACTTTGGTTAAATCTAGTGGCTAAACACAATGATTAAACCTTGGCTAAACATAGTGCCTAAATTTAGACAAACTTCATAGCTAAACTTCGTGGCTAAACTTTATTTAAATCTAAAGGCTAAATCTAATGACTAAATTTAATGGTTAAATATAATGACTAAACATTGATTAAACATAATGGCTAAACCTAGTTGATAAACTTCATGGCTAAACTTTGGCTAAATTTTTATTAAACATAATGGCTAAATCTAGTGGCTAAACATAATGATTAAAACTTGGCCAAACATAATGGCTAAACTTGAGTTAAATTCAATGGGTAAATTTAATGGTTTAACATAATGGCTAAACCTAGGTTATACCTAATGGTTATACCTTGTGGCTAAATTTAGATTATACTTCGTGGCCAAATCTAATAGTTCAATTTAAACTAAACTTAATGCCAAATTTAATGGTCAAACATAGTCGTTAAACCTAATGGTTAAATTTGAGTTAAACCTAATTGTTAAAATTTGGTTAAATTTTGGATAAATCTAATGGCTACACCTAATGGTTAAACTTAGGTAGGTAAGTGGGTGGGTATCATGTAAATAATATGCATGTAAGTGGGTAGGTAAGTAAGTATCTGAGAAAGTATAAGTAGATAGGTAAATAAATAGGTAAATAGTAGGTAGGTGAATGGGTGGGTTGTTAATAGGTAAAAATCTTTAAACTAGTTAATTCCATAGGTCTAATAACTAATATTTATTAATGGTAAACTTACCGTCCTTTACTTAAGGGGTGAAAATAGTGGGATTAAATAGCCCATATTAGTGAGTGATTAGGGGGTAATCCACCCAATCCTATAAGAGATTTCTAGGAAGGGATTAGGGTAAGGGCCTTATTTTTTAAGGGTCAATGTGGACCTTGTGTGGTGTATGGAGAAAGGGGATTTAGGAGGTGTTGGGGGGATTTTTATTTTATTTGAGACTTTTGTAGAATGAGAAAAAAATGGGAAAAAATGTATATACTCGGTGTGTGATTTTAATGGAAGATGGTTGAAGGACTTGAATGTTGTATTTCTATTCTATTAGAAAGTGTGGAAGGTAGAGTAGTTGATATTGTACAAGTATAATGCTTCTTTGAGATGATATTTTTACATGTTTTCTAAGACAAAGAATAATGAGTCATACCCCTTGGTAACCTTTGGAACACTAAGTTATTAGTTGCCATAGGAGGGGAACAACTAGTCCTAAATGGTGGAAAGCAAGGAGGAAATACCAACAAAATAGTCACCTGTAGATTGAAAGGTATTATTATAAACAATAGGCACCAACTATGAAAGAAGGTAATTAACTACAGATGGTAGAAAGGAGAAGGGGGTGAAAACACACTAGGGTGGACCAAAAACAACAATTACAAACTCCACTTTGGGAAATTTTCTAATTGTTTTTTAACACAAAAAATTGCACAAAAACACCTTGAAATGATATTAAAATTAACATATTTTTCCATGTTCAAGTTAACAATGTTCTAGTTTCAACTTTTTTGAACACCTCCATTTAGTTTTGGTCATGAAAAAAAATCTTTTGAATATGGGAGGGGCTTTTAGAGCATGAGAATAGTCTAAAATCAATGTAGAATTTAGCCTAGGTAAAGTGCTTGGGATGGACACTAATGGTAGGTGGATGAAGTAATTCATAAGAGGATTAAATTCCTTGCCTTATGTATCTTGCTAGTTGTTTTTGTGATTTAGTTCATGGCAATTAGAATTTTTGTTAATGATTCATTCTCATCATGTATCATGTTTGCATCTTCATCGTTGTCTTGTTATGCAGTAGGCAACAAGTTCCACATTTGACTTTCTCGCATTATTTTTCTCATATTTTTAGATTTTTGTGCGCAACTTAGAAAGGAACACAATATGCACCTAAAATGGACAAAGTTTCATTCTTGTCTTGTTAATCATTTGTGAAAAGAACATGTGTAAATTGTGAAAAGAATGGGAGTAGTCTAAAATTATTCAAATTATATTTCATAGAATTGTGAATGAAATGTTTGCATGGCAATTTTTGGATGGTGAGCATCAAGGTGTAAATTTATGCTAATTGTGTGGAAGTTAATCACATGGGAAATGGTGAATTAATTAGAGCCATGCATTAAGTAATCACTAATATTTTTTTCAGTTACACATTATAAACATCATGTTGTGTGTGAAAGTGTTTTGATCAAGCCCACTATGGATGCAAATTCATCAATAATGGTACCTTGATTATATATGTAAACATGATTACAACTAATCAACTTTATATGTGATTTAATTAGTAAATGGGACTCTGATTATATGACCACACGATTAAGGCTAATTAGCTTTAAATGTGATTTAATCAGTGATTAAACCCATATTATATGTAAATGTGATTAAGCTAATCATTTTTATGATAAACTTAAAACCACACCATTTAAGGGTTAATTCTACACAGATTTGGGGCCAAATATAGGTGTTTAAATTAGGGCAATTTCCATTTAAGGTTTAATACCTTATAACCATGTAAGGTTTACAATTTATCTAATATGTGATACTATCAAACATATATTAAGATAATAACACATTGTGATTTTAAGATTGAAGATTACTGGGCTTGGGATTGGGTTGTAATGAGGTCAAAATGCTTAGATCGCCTAAAAAAATACTTTTAAACCATATGCCAATGTGTTTAAGAATATTATAACCTCAGGCCAAAATGTTCCAATGTTGAATATTTCAAACCTTATTCAAACTTAAATCATCTAATACAAGAATATAAGCCATGCGATAGACATTTTTTCCTTCTTGATTTATCTTCATGAATTTCATGATTTATTCAACATTGAGGTGTTCTACTCTGCTTGATGATTCAAGCACAAACACACAAATAACTTTTAGTTTAGCCAATTGAAGTAAAAATTAAGTAAAATCAAGTCTAAGGTTGAAACTTTTGCATTTAAAAGAGTAAAATTTTATTAGGCACATTAAATGTTAAACATTGCCTTTTGAGATGTTAATCAATGATGCAACATGATAAAATTGAAAAAAATATCAATAGTGGTGATCCCAACTTTTGAAGCTAGATAACTTATTAATTTTTATTTAGACCTTCCTAAAATAAAGGCGCATTTGAGGTGACATTGAATGCAACTTGAATTCGATAATGCCTTTCATTCAAGGGTTTCAATGTGCATAAAGACCATGGTGAGAAGAACTAGAAATGGGCTTTATGATTTTTGTCAAGCCCATAAAGAACATAGGTGGTTAGGTGAGCTTTACACGAATCGTAAAGTCCACACAAGAATTGGATGAATTTTTTATCTTAGAATGAGGCATCTAAATATAATTTTAAAAATCTAACCAAGTTTATTCTACAATATGTCAAGTATAGGAGAATGGTCTATTTTTAGACCCTTTCAAGATTTAAGGTGCATGTATTTTTGAGATTGTTAAGCTAAGGGTAGATATTGAAAATCTAAAAAGGGTATAAAAATAGACCCTTTCCTATGGAAAGAAATGGTGAGATTGGGACAATTCAAGTGGTGGGAGCTTCCAATTTTGTAAAATGCCAATGCAAAATTACACTTGAAAATCAATCAAAATATAAAAATAAGAAATTATGTAGGTTATTTATGTATAGGAAAAGGGTTTAGGTAGAAGGTTTTCTTTTGTGTAAAGTAACAAAGAGATTTTTTTCTAGCTTTTTTTGTTTTTTTTTTTCATTTATCTTTTCCATTATCCTAATTTCTTTCGTTGTTTTTTTTTGGTGTGTTTTTGTGCTCCTTCAGAACTTTCATCATTTCAAAATCTCTTTGCATTGCCTTTTTTTTTTTTGTGTGTTGCTTTTGCGACGTTATGTCCTCCTCTTTTTGTGTTATGAAACAACACCATCATCCTTATTGTCATTTTTTTAGTTTTTTTGGTGATTGGCATTTGTATCCATTTTGCTACATGTTCGTTTTCTTGTTGTGTTATGTGTTTTTTACTTACTGTTGTTGATGTTTTCTTTTGTTTCATATAGGTTTTTATGTTTTTGCATTTTTGTCGCATGTTTTCAGCCTTATGACTATCTTTTGTTTAGCAAAATCTACTTTTTTCTTGTGAGATTTACACAATTTTTATTAGTTGTTACAACGATCATTGTTCATCTCCTTTTTTGTTAATAGCCTAAGTGTTTTTCATTTTCTTTCGTGTTGGTAGCTTGTGACATCAACCTTCATCTTTTCCTTTGTGACATAACTATCACATCTTTTATCTCATTGATTGAGGAGAAGCCTTCTTTTTTCCCATGAATTTTGTTCTTCAAAAAAATGTTTGGCAATGTTTTCACATTGTTAGACTTTGTTTCCTTCTTCAATGAACAATTTTGGTTAGTAAAACATTTTTATTACTTCTTACTTTTTTTTCAATTATTTGTTTTTGTGATAACACTATTTGGTTGTGGTTTTTGTTTGTTTTTGGTTTTTAACAATATCAATCTATTTGCATGTGTAACATTTTCAAAATTTCTACCAGGATTGTTAAAGTTTATTGCAAATAACAATTTTCATTTTAGTCTTGGTTTTGTTTATCTATAACCCTTTGCATCAACATCAACCCCTATTATTTCTTCTAGTTTTGATGTTGTTGATGTTGATGTGATGTGGGTAGATGATGCATTTGGATTATATGTGCAATCATTTGATGGTGTTGAATCTTTTGATTTGATTATTGAAGTTGATCCTACTCTTTTTGCAAGTTTTTATGACTTGCTTATTCCATTGACTATCGATGATTTTGTATTGATGTTTATGGCAGTTCACATGTTGTTTATTCTTGAAGTTTGAAGATTTTCATTGTCAGCATGATTTTGAAATTGTTAGTAATGAAGTTGTTTACCATGATGTTATTATGTTTGGAGATGTTGACGTTCATTCCCAAAGCCATATTTTTAAAACATTGATGAAAAGGAATTAGACACCATTCGTAAAGGTGGCCGAAAACAAGTAGACATGTTAAAATGTGAGCCAAAAATGCATTTGATGAGTGGCAGGAATTTGGGGGTTTTAACACCAAGAAATCAATTGCAAATCTGGTAAAAGATGGGAAAATAGTCATGGAATTAATGGATATGTTGGCCATGTTCATTCTTCAAGTTGCAAAGAAGGACAAGATGTTGGTTCAAAAGATGTGTTAACCAACAACACTAACAAGGTTGAATATGTACTTTAATCATTTCTATATGTACAATTTTTTCATTTGTGGTTGCCAAGAGATCGAAAATGTGGATTTTGAGGAGTTTTCTATATTTAATATTGAGATTTTGTTAAAGCATCTCCAAGAATTGATGGATTAACATCATTAGATGTTTTGTTGACAAACATTAACCTACTATTGACTACACCATACTTGATGTTATTCACACTTTCAAAGAATTGGCAAAACATCATCATGTTGATGGGCTTTTAGTAAGCTAAGACCATACCCCATGTTCTTGCATCTTAAACCCAAGTGGAGACCATTTGTTGAAGTTTGGTTTACCACTACATTAGTGGGTTAGAACCAATTGCTGATTATCATAAATAAATGGACAATGGCTTTTCTTCATTTGAAAGACAAAGTTTTGTCTAACTTAACTTTCCATGTCTGTTTGTTTTTTTTTTAGTTGTCATTTTGTGAATTTTTGGGTGGTTTTTTTAATAAGTTTCATGTATGTCTACTTGTTTAGTTTTGCTAATGTTATTTTCAAGGTTTTTTGTGGCAAATATATGGTCTTGAAAGACTGGCCACTTTTATTAAAAAATTTGGTCATTTGTTTTTGAATTTACATTTTTTAAAAAAATTGTCGCCAAAATGAAAAAAATTGGTAAAAAAACAAATGTGGGTCACTTTGCTTATGTATTTATTTCTTATGTTTCATTGAGTTTTACTTTTGATTTTTTTTGAATTCTTGCCATGTTTATTTGTGCAAACCTTTAAAGAAAATTTTATAGTTTTAAAAAGATTCATTTTTCTAGACGAAAAGAAAAACTCGTTAAAGAAAATTAAAAAATAGTAAATTTTAAAAAAAAAAGGTTGATTTTTTTAAGGAAAAGACGACCTTATGAATTTTATAAGGTATTGTTGACTATTGATTGGTAATTTTACAAATTTCATAAGAACTACAAGAAATTACGTGTCAAAATTGACCAAAATAAATTTTAAAATATTTTTTTTCCAATATTTTATAAATTGGGGAGGCTTATTTAAGCACCCTTGTGATGTGATTTGGAGGTTAAATATGTTCCCACTACTACTAGCCAATTCTGCAACATTTTCATTAGTTATCTTAATAGTTCCCTTACTTTTGCCATTGAACAAGGGGTAGTCAAGGTATTGTTGATTTTGGCACCCATTGTGCTCATGAACTGGCCTTAATGGGCTCACCCGAGGGCATTTTGGAACCATCATTGGTAGTACATGGCATGTTATTTAATATTTTATGGATCGCCTTTTACACACTTGAGGACTTCCTTTGGTTCCACTATGATTGGTTCACCTCATAACATGGTTTTATGAAGGGGGGCCACACAATCCCCATTTGCATAGGTTAATGGTGATGAACCAAAATTACATAAATTCAGTAACAATAAGTTACTAAAAGTAAAATGGATATCATAGATAAATTTCTGTCTTAAAAACTTGTTATTTAATCAAAACAACATAATTTATGGGTCTTTAGGGATTAGATCATTTCAATATGAGTTCAATTGGTCATTTGTGGCATCTTCATTTGTCATATACATCCATACCCCAACATTGAACATTCTTGTCATTGATAAAAACTCATTAAAACACACCCTTTAAATACAACAACTTTGAACGTCATGAATTTTGGGAGTTCATTGATCTTGGAAACACCATGCAAGTACTTGTTTCTCCCAACATAGATGATGGTTTACACACATGAAAAATCTACAAATGGTTCTTTGCATAATTTAACTTAGGAAGTTTGACAAAGACAAATATCATGTTCCTCAATTGGACTCCCCATATTAACCCAAGCTTTGCAAGAAAAAAATATCATTTCAAAGTTCCCAACAATAAGGGTATTCTCTCCCTAGCCACAAGATCACCACTCACAATCAAATTACAAGAACACCCACATACAACACATTCAAATTGCCATTGTGACCACTCCCAAAATCCCTATAATTCATCATCATATCCCTAATCATTGATCCTTAAATTTGTTTCTAAACTTGCATTCCTCCTACTGAAGCTCATGGTGCAACGAAAATTGCATAGTCTCAACAAGGAAATAAGGTTCTTTCATAGATGGACATTGGTCCCCATTTAAAAAACATGAAATCCTAGCTAAATACCACCAACCAACTATTTGCCACCTTCAACTCACAACAAAAAATTAGAAAATACTTATCTTTGGTCCATCCATTTTTAAATTGGTAGCTTTTATTCCAATTGGAGCACCTCCTCCTTAAGGGATGTCCACCAAAAAAAGAAAAAAAAAAGTTCATATAGAAACTTACGTTTAATCTTCAATCAAGGGCTTGAGTGACCTAACACCCACTAGTGCACCATCCAAAAAATCTCATTGTGGGAGTTTTTGGATGAGATGAAACCCAACCTAACCTCAAGATAGGGTTCTAGGTTGATAGTTTTTTTTTCTCCACATATTGACCTTCAATGGTAAGTTTTTTTTCTTCCCCCACCCCCTACCTACCTACCCCCTACCTCCTACTTTTCCCTTCCTTCCTTTTTCCTCTCCCTTTTCTTGCTCATAATGTGTTTTTCTTCCTTTGAAAACTTTTCATTCTACTTTCTTTGGTTTTCATTCCTTTGTATTTATTTTTTCTTTGTATTTACTATTTTGTGTGGCTTTGTTTGAGGTCTTTGTGACCTCTTTCTTTTTCTTAGTTTTTAATTTTGTGTCTTTATTTGAGATTTTTGTGGTCTCTTTGTTCTTATTTTGGTTTTGTTTTCTTTTTCTTTCTTTTGTTTTTGTGTGCGTATGGAATTGTGTGTGTGTGAAGCTATGGAAGAGGAGGATAAGAACAAAAAAAAAAGGAAGAAAGAATCGGAGAGGAAGAGCAACATGAGGAGTAGTTGGAAAAGGTGAGTTTTTTTTATAGTCTAGCCCTTGCAAACCGACAATGGTAATGGAGGTTTGTTGCCATCGTCATGAGCTCTTGATTATAGTAAAGGTTTGTTACTTTCACCAAGATTTTTTGATTGATTTATATCTCTTATTTCCTTTTTTCTTTCAATTTTATATTTTATTTTCAGTAATTTCTTAATTTTAATTATATATATACTACCTTTTTAAACTTTTATTTCTATCTTGTTCATTTTGTGTTGGTTTTCCTAATACTGGTTTTTTCTGGATTTTCCCCTTGTTTTTTCTTTTATTTAATTATTATTTTTCTTTCTGTACTTCTTTAAAAAATTTGTTTTATGATTTTTTAAAAATTTCTAGTTTTCATTTTCTATACTTTAACAAATATATATTTCTTTCTTGTTTCTTTTTCCTTGTTATTTTAAATGGTTTTATAAAATAAATTTCTTGATGTTTTTTTTAAAAAAATTCTGGTTTTTTTTTTTTACAATTTTCTTTGTTTCTTTTTTATTTGATGTTTTCTTATTTTCATTTTTTGTTTTCTTGTTTTCTATAATTTTTTAAAACCTGATTTTATCTCTATTTTTTCCTATTGGTTTTTTTTTAGTTTCTTTTGGTTTTCTCAATATTGTTTTTTGGGTTTTTAATTTTGATTGTGTGTGTGTGGGAAAAGGTAAGCTTTTCCTTTGTGTGTTGGGTAATTATTTAAACAAGGACCCATGCCATGTGTGAGTGGGATCACTTGTGAAATGATGGATTATGAATAAAATCAACACCAATGCCCATATTGGTAAGAGTTATCTTTTTGAAGTTGCTCAGTCTAATAGGCATTCCAACATGGGGTGTGGGGTCCATCCTCCCCATATAATGACCAAATTAAAGAGGGATGAAAATCTTGCTAGTTTGATTTGAGCTAGTAAGGTTTCTTATGCAAAGGGCTTTAGAGATGTTTGGGATAGCCAAAATTAGGCAAGATCTTCATCCAAAAAGGAGCGTGAAAAAGAGATCATTTGACTTGTGAATTACCATAAATTGGAGATAATTCATGGCCGATAAGTTTCATCACATTGAATTTTCACTTCAAATTTGCATTATGCTTTAAACATGTGTTTTCCAAATTATATTTAGTGGTTTGTGTGTATGTCCACTTTAGGATTCGAAGTATTGCCAAGGAGGCATTCATAGTTGATTCGATGAAGATCATTTTGGCAAGTTGGCAATTATACACATGACAATATGTTCAATTTGCACAAAATGTAGTGGCACATTATTAGAGTGCAAATGGATTATCATTGAAGTATAATAATGAGAGTTCTAGTTAGAGTGAAGGTGAAAACAATTAGCTTGACATTCCATTTTTGGATTAATACACATTTTGTACTATGGGGTATGGCATCCATAAATTTTCCATGCCACATTTTTGTAAATTAATTTCACCTCCATGGATATAGCCCATTGACATTGGAAATGAATGTATGTAAAGATATTTACTTATGAAAAGTTTGAATTTTATTTATACAAAAACAAGGTTATTAATATCCATATATAATGTATGTGTATTTTTCATTGAACAACAAATTGATTGGATGTATTGTTAGTACAAGACAAAACATATTCCGTCAACCCTATCTTTAAACTTAATACACCCATAATAGTGTTGCATAGGCTTTGATCATTTTTTGGTTCATGCAATACCGTAACCCTTAAACTTAACCTTAATACACCATGATGGTATTGCATAACCCCAATAGGAATAAGGTAAACCAAATAAGGATATAACATCGTTAAATTAGATAAAATGAAACAATTTTAATTGGCGTATGGGCATTGCAAAACACCAAAATGATCCAAAGGATATGCATTACTTTAATGAAGGTATTGGGGTAATGTAGATGTGAATATGGTTGGATACGATATTGTCAATGTGTCCATGGGGTATTTCCATGAATGAAGTAAATGAGATTAAATAGTTACAACTATGCCTACTTGGATATTGCAAAATAATAAAATGATATAGTCCATTTGCATTACTTTGATGAGGGTAATGCATATGGGCATTAGGTTGAATATGTTATTTCCAATGTGTCCTTGGGGTATTGCATTGTTGAATTAAATGAGATGAAAGTAGTTTAATAGGATTGAATGTATTATTTTACAATAAATTTGTTGTGCTCATGCAATAGTCTAAGGAGGGTATTGAAAAAAGAAATTAGGTACAATACGACATTTTCCTTTGCCCTGGTAGTATTGCATTTCAATAAAATCATCTAGTGAGTGTGCATTACCTTTATGAGGGCAATGTGATGATTAATTAATTTATATATATTTTTTGCAATTTGTGTTAAGGGTATGGCATGAATTTGGAATCTAATAATTGTGAAAAAGTTCAATGAAGGTATTGCAAGAATAGTTACATTAGTGGATTGATGTGGAGTGAGTAAATATATCAAGTTCATTTGCAATAACTTCATACGGGATTTAATTGTTGAATTTTATAGGGCTATAGAAAAGAAATTTAATTTAGTTGCAATACCTTCAATTGGGTCATTGTAACATTGTTTTCGACAATCATAAAGTTACAAGGTCTAATAGGGAGGTAGGTAGGTGGGGGAGGGAGGAGGCCAAGGTGTTAAGCGTTATTTTAGCAACCCTTAACACCTTATCTTGGGTCACTCCCCTTACCTCCTTGGAGATTTTCAAAAGGGGGAATCACAAGTTACTTGTCAACTTCTAACTCTTCTACCTTTTGATTCCTAACTTCTTACTCTAAAGATTCTTTTCCCTTTTTTTCTTTTATCTTGGCAACAACAGAGAAAGGTATAAGCTTATGGTGTCCAATCTAGTAGTATCCCTCCCTTTTAAAATTTCTTCCTTTTTTACTGATTACCTTTATGTTCTTATTTATGGGTGCTATAGGCAATCATTTCACTCTTTCTTCTTGGCTACTTTTCCTTACCACCCTCCTTAACTTGTTGCAACCTTAAACCAAAATTATTCATTCAAAGGTCATTTCAAAAGGGTTATGGAAAGTTATTACACACCATAACATCTCACATTATTCAAGGTGAGGTTACAACATAATTTTTCCAACTTGGAGTTTTTCCATTCCCATATCTAATTTATTTTTACTTACTCCTTCAACTTTCCCACTTCATTATAATCCTACCTCCTCTATCTACTACTTTAGAGCCCTTAATATATTAACCCAAATGAAAACATCCCCCTTGATTTCTAATTCTTAGGATAGCCTTGCTTCCTGTTTATATCTTGTTTTTTTGCTTTTGCAAAAGGGCAAACCACTACTTGCTTACTCCTAGGTTCCACATCCAACAGACTCCAATTTCCTCCCCTTTTCTATTCCTAACCCCTTTACTCCAACAAGTTTAAATACTTTTTATTGACCTCCACTAGCCGCTTCCCACTCACCATGCTCATGAGGTCCTTCCCTTGTGCTGCCACAATTGCCAAGAAAAAAAAGTCAGCACTAATTCCTTGCTTTTCAACTCCTTGGAGGCGCCACTAGTGTTGCCCTACCTTAACCCTAATTGCTTAGAATTTTTTAAGAAGTCTCCTTCCCTTTGCTTGTACCTTTTTATCCAATGAGGTTAGCCTGTTTTGGACAAGAAATCTGATATTGTTTTCAAGTGACCAACCTACCTTCCCCTTTTTTTAACCAGGCCACCCCTTAAAGCTTTAGTGGGATAAGGGCATACCTCTTAACCTAATCCCTTAGACTCAAACTTAACCCTCAAAATTCCCTTATCCGTCGTAGCCTTCTTAATCAAAATCAGATTAGGCTAATTTGGGCCCGACACAAGGTGCATAGGCAAGTACTCTAAATGTAAGTAGGTAGGTGAGAATTGGTTGAGCATGGGGGGGGGGGAAGAAAAAAAAAGTTCACCAAAATAAAAAGCCAACCTGGATTGATGAAAGGGCAAAAAAAAAGGTCAACTTGAGTTCGCCACCTTGGTTACCCAAGGGACAGGGAGGGATGAAAAAGGTGCACCCATTAGTGCATCATCCATCCACATTGGTGCTAGTTCACTTTGGCCATCATCGATGACAATTAGTCAAGAGGGTGGATCTCTTAATCTCTTGTATTCCTCTATTCCTTGGG
>Ga0209611_10001863_pt1 | contig 36614 bp, 29 predicted proteins | sample S1TSphgellanicum_3_FD_187693 | JGI IMG/M metagenome (GOLD analysis project Ga0209611, IMG submission 187693) | Host-associated microbial communities from peat moss isolated from Minnesota, USA - S1T2_Fc - Sphagnum magellanicum MG (SPAdes) (version 2) | ecosystem: Host-associated > Plants > Peat...
CTCTCCCACTGACGTCCATCAGCATCTTGGATGATGCATATCCGGTAGCCTTCCTTGAAATCAAAGTTGCCTTTGCCATCAGTATGGCCTACAAACTGGTATGGACCTTCCCAGCTTGCAGTAAGCGCTCTTTTCTTCCCTGGTTTCTTCATCTTCACCATGGTCTCCCCTGCAACCAAACCTTCAAACAGATGCTTACCCTTCTTGGTGGCATAAGTGTTCCTCTGTTTCTGTTGTGCATGCTCCACGTTGAGCAGGACACTTTCATGGATACTTGCTATGAGCCTCACCTTCTGCAGGAATTGTGCTGCAGTAACTTCGACATCAGCACCATCATCAATTACATCAGTCAAAGCATTCAGGTAGTTATCAGCCCTGAGACGTGGTGAACGACTAGTCAGAATCATGAATGGAGAGAACTTTGTACTTGCTTGGATCCCGCATCTTTATCCAAACAAGATCTTGGCTAGGTGCTCGTCCCAACAATCCACATTTGCAAGATTTGTAGCAAGAACAGTGACACCATGCTTGATGGTTTTGATCATGCGTTCCGCCATCCCGTTGCACTGGGGCCATTGGGGTGCAGTGCGCTGATGTTGGATGGCATAATCCTTGCACATTACATCAAACTCTGCAGCCCATTCTCCTCCATTGTCAGTCATTACAAATTTAGGAACTCAATACCTACAGACTATGTCATCTTCCAAAAACCTGGTGGCAGTTTTAGCTCCATGATCAGCCACCGCCTTTGCTTCGCACCACTTAGAATAATGGTCGATGGCCACCAGAATGTATCTGTTGCCTGACTTAGTCTCAGGCAATGGTCCAGCAATGTCCATAGTAATTTTATGAAACAAATCACAGATGGGTATGGTCTTCAATTCCTCATTTCCAGAACGGACGTTACCCACACTCTTCACCAGCTGCCATTGCAGGCATCTTCTAACCACTGTCCGGACATCTTCGGTTCGATTGTGCCAGAAGTACCTTTGACAGATCTCAGTCAATGTTCTCTATTCTCCAAAATGCCCAAGATCTTCATGCATTTGAATCACCAGTGGAATCCTCTCCTCCGGTTTGGGCACATACAGCCCTTTAAAATAGAGCTTCTGCCCCTTCCAGCAGTAATTGTTTACCCTCTTCCTAGCCCTTTTTCCTTCCTCAAGGTCCACAGTATCAGGTAACTGACCCTCCTTTAGCGACTCCAAGCATGTGGTGTCTTGCCAGATGTCAACACTCCTTGCCTCCACACCATATATCTCGCCCTCATTTGATTCCATGAGATTCGACTCATGTTTCCCAACTTCAGACAGTTGTTGAGCTGCTAACACCAGTTCCAGCTGCTGCTGTCTATAATAGTATTGGGTCCTCCTCTCCTTGAGAGCTCGCTTACCATCGGGAGGTCTCGAATTTTGATCTCCCTTACTGTCTGCTCCTTCCACATCTTCCACAGGTGAGTTATCTTCCTCATCCTGACTTTCCTCAGTCACAACATCAAGCATGAACAGTTGGTGATTAGTTGAGTAACGCCAATGGTTGATGCCAAAGCAACACCAACAGTGCTCCATGAGCATCCTTGCATGCCTCCTGAATCCGAACCATTCCAAGTCCTGACCATATTGAACAGAGAACATACTTTATGTCGCCTCAGTTGGATCATCAAGTATGGTCCCAACATCCTAGACCTCTTCACTGAAATCATCATCATCCATGGCCTGCCCCACTGGATTTCTGCTCAGTGCATCAACGTTGCCATGCCTCATTCCTAGTCTGTGTAAAATTTTAAAGCTGAAATCTTGTAACATGTTAATCCATCTACCTCTTCTTCCATTTGCATCTGACACTGTTGCCAACCATTCAAGTGGCTTGTGGTCTGTCCTCAAGATGAAATGCGTCCTATGAAGGTACTGTTTGAAATGCATGATGCCCTAGATCAATGCATAGCACTGCATGATGCCCTAGATCAATGCATAGCACTGCATGATGCCCTAGATCAATGCATAGCACTTTCTTTCCATTGGGTGGAACTTCCTTTGCACCTCAGTCAAGCCCTTGTTGGCATACACCACAACTTTCTCAAATTTGCCCTCCCTTTGCAATAGGATGGCACCAACACCTTTCGTCGACCAATCAACATCAAGACATAATGGTTTTTTGAAGTCAGGACGTACAAGTATGGGAGCTTCCACCAGTGCTCTCTTCAAGGCATCAAACGCCCGTTGGCAGTCCTGATTCCATACAAACGGCACGTCCTTCTTCGTCAATTCAAATAAAGGACTAACCAACCTTGAATATTCTCTAATGTATTTTCGGTAGTACCTTGTTAGTCCCAAAAAGGATCTGACGTTGGTAACCGTTTTTGGTTCTGGAAAACGCAGCACTGCATCAATTTTACCAGGATCTGGTTTAGTACCCAGCTTACTGACCACATGTCCCAGGAACACAATGCTTTCAGTAGCAAAACAACATTTACTTGGGTTTAGCTTCAAGTTTACTTCCCTGAGCCTGGATAGCACAGCACCCAAGTGTCGAAGGTGATCCTCCCAATTCTCACTGTGGATGTTAAGATCATCAACAAACACCTTCAGGAACTTGTCTCCCATCTCCTTGAAAACTGACGACATTGTTCTTATGAATGTGTTGGTCGCATTCTTAAGACCGAAAGGCATGACCGTCCAGTCATAGAGCCCAGTCTTGGTGACCAGGGCTGTTTTCTTCACATCTTCAGGAGCCATGCGAATTTGCCAGAATCCTGATTACAAATCAAGTGCAGAAAACCAAGCCGATTTTCCCAGCTGGGAAATTACATCGTCAACAAGAGGCATTGGAAATGAATCCCGCCATGTCTACAAATTAAGCGGCCGATAATCCCCATAGAAATGCCTACTCCCATCCATTTTTGCTGGCAGGGTCACACGACAGGCGTACTCAGAATCACTTGGCTTCATTTTACCCAAGTCCACTAACGCGTCAATTTGTCTCTTTACCTCTTTACCTCAGCCTCCTCTTAATATGACAATCGTCCAGGTGACACTCTGCAAGGTGGATAGCCTTGCGTATCTATGGAATGCTCTCCAATAATACAACAGCCCGGCTCCCTTTTGTTCCAGGCAAATACATCTTGATAATGCTCCAAGACTTCCCACAGCTTCTAGCCCTTTGTTTGGTCAAGGTTCTGATCAACTCGTATCTTTTGGGAAATTTCTGCCCACCTTGAGTCTGCTCTACAGTTGTCAGATACTGACAGTTGTTCTTTGAACTTGTTGGGAAAGAGATCATTTTTCACCTGTTGGAGTTGCAGCAATACAAGCGCTTCTTCATGCTTCGAAGTTGCAGGGATGACTTGTTTCCCTTACTCTGCAGCAGACACCCACTAAATCCAATCAGCATAATCGTCAGAATCAATGACTTCTTCTTTCATGAACTCATCAGCCTGCTCCTGGAGTGTGAGTTGTAGAATCTCCTGCGGTCCTTCTGACTTCACCAGCTCCTCCAATTCAGTATCTCCAAACTCATTTTCACAATCAATTTGTTTCAATTGATTGGATTCTGAATAACTGCGTTCATTATCATCAGTATCCGCATCTGAGGTTGATGTGGACGATCCACCTTCCTTGGTCATGATTACACGATCCTGGTCTGATATCCAGTCAGAGTCGCCATCGTTGTGCGTTTCCGTCCAAATGGATGTGGTATCTTATATCAGAGATCCTCAATTCATTCTTTGTAACAAATTCACCATCGTCAATGGTAACACCTCCACATTAGTTCTCGGTCCCTTTCTTACTTGTATTAAACCCCACTCCACATCTACGATGGCCCCGATCTTCATCAAGAAATCCAATCCTAGTAGCACATCGTAACTGTCTATGTCTACCACCATGAAGGTCATGGTGCATTGAACACCTCCAACCTTTACGAGTACCTCATCGATCTGACCTAGAGCCTGTGTGACAATTCCTGATGTAGTCTTATAGGTCTCGGATCCAGCTATCAAATGCATCATCCTTAACTCTCTAACTACAACAATAGCCATGACAGACATGGATGCCCCTGTGTCCACAAGTCCTTTTACCACATATCTATTTATCTCCACCGGCAAATGGAGGGTCTTGCTCCTGTTGGTTTTGTTAACATAGATTCGTCGAATTGCCGGAACTGATGAAATAACAGACACCTGATCATTTACAGTTTCGGCATCCTTCTTCCTACGAGCTAGCTTCACTAGACTCTCCAGATGTTCCAACTCTCCTAGGATCATCAAAATTGTTTCCATGGGGCTAAGGGAAATCTTCCCCTTAATGAAATGTGAGAGAATCTTCGACTTGACTGTGGTCTCCCGACTCACTCTTGTGCCCTCTCCCTGAACTTCAGGAGATGGTACATTACCTGTTGGTGCCACTTCGACGAGCATTCTCCTCCATGGTACCTGAGTATATGAAAATACCTTTTCATTGCCGCACAACCTGTTAAGTTGCTGCAGCGATGCCTCCTCATCATTCAGCAAGATTTCTACGAAGTTCATTGTTCCAGAATGCGATCCTCCATCCTTGGGTTTCTTCCAGCATCGGTCCTCCAAGTGTCCTAACCCTGCACAGAAAGAACATTTGACCCCACAATTTTCTGTCCTATGAGACATTCCACATTTGGCACATTTCGGCCGTGGTTCATTAAGTCTCGGACATGTTGTGGCTATATGGTCGCCCCCTTTGCAGATCTGGCACCCGCTGGACATCGTGGAAGAGGATAATGCGACAGAATTCGGCACATTCCGCTTGAAAAAGTTAACCAGTGTGTTATTCAAAGCAGTCACCTGCTTCTCCATCAATGTTTCTTCTACTCCCTCTTCTTGCTCTTCCTTTTAAAGGCTCGAATGGAGTTTTTTCGATTTCACCCAAAACTCTCTCGAGCTCAGTGGCAGCACCCACTAGCTCCTCAATGTTAGTAAATGTCCTTACTATGCATAATTTCCGAATTTCAGGCCTCAGCCTGGCCAAAAACCTCCTTCTTTGCTCAGCATCTGGTATCCTGCCTCTCTGAAACAACTTGTCGAGACGTTTGAAATACCTCTGCACTCTCTCCTTGGGCTCCTGCTTGATGGCATCTAACTTCATCCGAATGTCATCAACATCAACATTGCCATATTTCTGCACTATCAAATTTCGCAACTCAGTCCAATCTCTTGGCGCTGGTTGCAATTTCTTGAACCATTTTTTGGCTCTTCCCCTCAGATTCAGCTTTGCGATCTTGAATAACTTATTGGCATTCAGGTTGCGCACTTTAGCTGCCATAGTGAGCCGCTCTGCCTAGTCATTTACATCTTCATGGTCTTTTCCCTAGAACAATTCGTCCATTCCTTAGGGACTAGTCATCTTGCAACCGTTCAGCTGCAATTCAAATTGTAACACTTCTCACAACACACGGGTCCTTAGACCACAATCAGGTGATAACAAAACTTGACCAGCTTCTCAGTATCTCTTGTCCATGTCTGATCTTTAAGAACAAACGTTATCCGTGCTACTCTGCAAATTCAGATTGAACTCCCTCTGCTATTGGTCTCAAAGGTGCAAAATTAGATGGAAACATGGAAAAGCTTTGCTCATTTGTGGATTCTTGTTGAAACTGCCACACTCCCTCTTGGTTTCGCCATACTCTCCAGGTTATGAAGCGAGATCTTGATCCGCTATGCTCCACCCTGAGTAGCCGATCTCCAACTTGAAACAAGTCCTCCACACTGGGAATATATAATCTGACAAAATGATTAGGCGACATAGCAAGTTTGGGAACCCAAATGTCTCCCAGTCTAGGCACACTACTCTGCCTCTCAGCGAATAAAGGTGTTACTCTACGCAAGATAGGAGGAGTGGTAGAATTGCGTCTGTAATTCTGAGGTCGATGCCCATCCCCTTGCTCCATCTATCACCTTTAACCAGACTTGAGCGCAAGTGTAAAAACCACTATGCGCTACCTCTACTGCGATATCTCCAACTCGAGCTTCAGCTGGATCTATTCCTACAATCCTCATTACTCCAAAACCTAGAAAACGTAGAATTATTGCTCCCCTCTGTGGTCCGTTCTGAACAGTAAAAAAATCGAATCTGGTGACAAGCTGTTGTTCAGAATCTCCTGAGTCACTTCTTCCACATGAACTTCCTCTCCACTAGACGACGACATGATATTTAATAATCATTCTACCTAAGCATCCACAGGTTCTACCAAGGTTACAAACACGGAACCATGTTCTGATACCAAAAAGGAAGGGTCAAACAACAACATGACCCCTCTGTCCAACTTACTCAGACAAATCAGCAAGACAGAACCTTAAAAATCATACTCATTAGCTTAAAATTTACAGAGTTCCCCGACAGCACAAACTTTCTTCACTCTAGAGTACTCATCAAACATCTATCAACCCCATTTAGCTAAATCACTGGCATAGTGAAGAGTTACAACAACTTAGTCAAGTACTCAAAACAGACATATGGATTGACATGTCTATACATTTCTGAGCTCATCTGACATCTTCAGCTCTACCCTTCCAATTTCAACGCAAAATCTCAAAAAAATCTCATCTCTAGCACGACCTCAACCTCCTGCTATACTCTGATCTCCTCTCCCTGAACAATGTTCATTAAGAATCAAAAGCAATTTCTGAACTCTAACGCTCTCCTCCCCTCTCTGACCTCTCAGTCTGTCTCCTCATGTATTCCTGAGCTCATCTAACCTCTTCTTCAAAATCAGAGCTTCCTTTGCTCCATCCTTGGCTTCCTTCACAAGCCTCCATCCTTCCTTACTTTTTCCGCCATCATTTCCTCAATAGCACATCAATGCGGCGCCATCCCCCTTCATCATTCGTGTCGCCTTCTTCCTATACTTCCCATCCCACACAGCCAGAGAGTAACACTTCCCATGCATTCCATGCACGATTAGTACTAACCACCTTCCAAAATGATAAAATCCGCCGCCTTCATCAATGAAGGTGACGGCTGGATTAACTCTAGAACCCTGATCAGTGAATCTGGCATTCACACAAAATGCACAACCATAGAATCCTTGTTCGGCCATTCCCTTTCTGGTTACAAAACCTCATCCTGCAAATGGACAAATCTTGCCTCTTATAAATTTGCCTTAAAACAATGCCCTAAAAGCTTTAATGTTTTGGAGAAAACTTGAAGAATGCAAGAATTGAACTTACCTCATTTATTTCTTCCTAATGGGGGAGGTTGAGGTTCCTCTTCCTAGTTCTTGCCATGTATTTCCTCGTCTTGTGTTGCTTCAATCCTATCCACTATAAGGAATGGGTTTTACCACTATGTCTTCCTCTTCTGACATTTGTAGACTCAAAGGAGATATCATAGCCAAATAATTCGACGTAATGTCGTTTATTTTATACTTTGATACCGATTTACCTATTGTTAAATTGAAATTACTATTACATGTCTATATGTCAAGCTTCACAATTTTGACCTTTCATCTCAACGCATATTTTAATTTTCCATTAAATTCCCCTCAAACTTGCAATAAATACAATGGGGATATGATTGTTCTTGTTTTTTTCTCTGTATTTATCATTGTAATAAAATTTTCTTTGGTAGCATCTTCTATCCATAAGCTATTATTTCATTTTTGTTCTCACTATAAATATTATTACAACTAACCTTTTTATTGGAATGCAATTGTATGATGGATCCATTTTGTAAAAGTCTCATATTTTCACATTTGGTGTCAAAAATTGAATTTAATCCTTCCTAGGTTTATGCATATGTATTGGCCACATCATTCTACATTATCCCAAGGTTTGTTGCCCCTTTCTCTTCAAATGTGTGGTGATGATTTTACATCATAAATCATTTAAAAATTGTTTGACCCATTTCATTTCTTCAAAATGTTGGTCATGATTTAAGTGTCCTACTTTAAAGTCCTTGATGTGGAGAATTATTCAGTCTCTATCAACTCATATTTTCTATTGGACTTTTTAAATAAATTTTCTTTAGATGAAGATCAATTGGAACTATATCCATATTTTTTCCCTACCCTTATTGTCCTAAATGTACCCTTCATTCTCATTTATTTTAAGAGTAATTTCAATGCACCCCTCTTGGTTTCATAAAATCGTTACAAAATAATGGATTTAAAAAGTACATCAGTTGTTAGTCCAATTCTTGGAGGTTTTCATTGCCACCGAGCACTCTTGATTTTAATTGATGGAATGGAGTGGGCTAAGTGTGTAAAAAAAATATTTTTATGAAATTCTTGGAATGTACTCATATCGATAATAATCATTTATCATTTTCAATTGTCACAAAATTCATTGAACCTAGATATTTCCACATTTGTTTTAGAAGTTTTGTTTTGACTCATTCAACTACTATACAATTACGTAACAAATTAACAAAAAATCACCAATGTATTTGGATGGTGAATTTATTTTCTTAATCAGGCTTTCAAAATGTTCCCTAGGGTAAATACCATCAAGTTTTAAGATCCCACAGGTGGAAGACATAACTTAATCAGATCTATACAAATGCGAGAATTATTTTGTAATGCATTTATTACCTTGGTTATTACGCATTGTATATCCCTATTGTTAGGGAATTAATGTGTACATGTCGAGCTCTGCCCTTGGTGTTCACATAGTGACAACACAGACTTACCATTTATATAACACAATAATTTAAAATATTCTAATTCATAGTACTCACATTAACATCTTATTGGTTCTTGAACAATGTCATGCCTTTTTCATTTAACATAATCAATTTAATGTGCATTTATGAGTTCCTTCATTCCAACCTATTCATTTAGTCTTATTTGGTGTTATTTGATAATTATTATTTTTTGATTTTTATTTTGTTGAAACTATTCACACTATAAGGGTCACTACACTGATAAACTTTATGTTGTGACAAAATATCCATATGTTTTTTGAACCCCATGATGCTATGCACTAGTAATGACTTTATATCATGTAGATGAAAAGACACATGTCAATGGATAGGGAAACAAAATGAGATAACAATAAAATGGAGGTAGTTTTTAAGAAAGGTAAGAAATAATCATTTAAAAAATTATGAAGAGAAGGAAGTAGTTATTAAGAAAGAAATGTAGTAGATAGGCTTGAAAATGAAGTAATTATTTCTATAATTATTTTTGGAATGGTCTATGGACAACCTTATGAAGGATTCCAAAAAATCCCACATATAGTAGTTCCAATTAGTCCTCGTTGGAATTTACTTTTTCACCTTCTTCCCTTTTGCTTACTTCTTCCCACGACATTCTTTGACATGTTCAGTGTTTGTGGTGGTGAACCGAATTATGGCTATGTAGTTTAAGAAACTCCATTGCCGTCTTTCTAATTTTGTACTCTTCTACTTTTCTTTTTGACAATTTGTAGTATGTGATTAGAAATGGCAACATTTTATGCCGAAGGCAAGGTCGATCTTATGATCTTAGTTGACAATTCTAGGAACACAAGAGTCGTCAAAAAATGTTTGTCGTATATGTTTGATTTTCGACGTGGTTATATTCATGTTTCCAAAGATGATGCTTATGATCACAATAATGTTGTCAAAAATTCAATATACGAGGAGTTTGTTTCAAATCCTAATGGGGTCCATTGGGATGTCAAGGTAGGGAGGTATAAAATTGTTGGCGACAACTTGATATAGTGTCCATATCGTGTATGGTTCTGGAAATGCCTCTATGAAGATGGTTGACAAGGAATGAATTTACATGTTCCATTGGATTCAATCACTTGATAAACACACAAAACAATTGATTACGCCGGAGTTACAAGAATGACACAAGGCCTTGTGTTTTGAATACAAGAACGCAACATCTTTGGAAAAAACGGAAGTTCAATATGTAACAATTCAGTCTTGGTGGTATTTTTCAAGGGCAGTATCCAAAAATGTAATTCATAAGCTCAACAATTGGTTGGGTATGTGGCACTTTCGTGTTAGACAATGGGGGGGCTTCATTACTAGAAATCTTGTCATTTGCAACCAGTCACTATGCAACTAGCATGCAACTGGTTGTCGTTTGTAACTATCTTGGTCATGTTTGCAACTACAAATTTGGTATTGTATAATTTTTGGGCCATACAGTTGTGTGTGCAACTAACATGCAACTAAATGTGTACAACATGGACACGTGTCATAAAAATAATGGCCTAAACTTATACATACTTAAATATTATACTTAATATATCTATATAGGCTATATATAATAGTATTATGTACCTCTAGTACTAAGGTTAACCCCATGTTAACTTAGGCTAGCCTAAATTAACCTAGGTTAAATAAACAAAAAAATTAAACTAACCATGGCTAAATTTATTAGATTAAACCGATTATGGCTAAATTAAATTAATTTAAATTACTATGGCTGAATCAAATTAGGCTAAATTAAATTAAACTATATTAATTATGATTAAAATAAATTATGTTAAATTAAACTAGGCTAAAATAAATATGGCTAAATAAAGTTAAACTAAACTAATTATGGCTAAATTAAGTTAGGTAATAATAGTTATGGCTAAACTAAATTATACTATATTTATTGTGGCTAAACTAAATTAAGCTAAATTAAATTAGGATAAACTAAATATGGTTAAATTAAATTATGCTAAAATATTTATGGCTAAATTAAATTAGGCTAAAATTGACAATTGTTAAATTAAGTTAGGTTAAACTAATTATTGTTAAACTAAATTATGTTAAATTAAATTAAACTAAACCATGGTTTAAATATGTTTGACTTTATTTTATTTTGGAATATTTTTTCAGAAAATGTACATTTGATTAAACAAAAAATTATTCAAAATCAATTAATATGATAATATTAAAATTTTATTATAAATAATCATAATTATTAATTAAGTGTTTATTATAATTATAGTGATAATCAATTTTATATATGTAATCAATAAGTATTATATATTAAATTTTTATTATAAATAATCATAATTATTAATTAAGTGTTTATTATAATTATAGTGATAATCAATTATATATATGTAATCAATAGGTATTACATATTTAAATTTTATTATTTATGTTAATATTAATGTAAATAGGCTACACTAATTTACCTACAAGTATACAAACGTCCTAAGTAATTATTAATTTAAACTAGATAATAATATCAAAATCATATTTTCATTAAGTAATCATAATTACTAAATATCTTATAATCACCTTTGAAGTGCAAAAGAAAAGGAGTAATGAAAAACTAACAAGAAGAAAAATAAGAAAAATAAGCTTTCCAAGTTATAAAACGTTTTGTTTTTTGTTTTTTTTCTTAGGACCCCTCCTACTTTCAAAGCTCATAACTTTCTTATTTCTTATTCATTTTAAACGATTTAAAGTGCTATAGGAGCGCCATCTGAATTCCTACAAATCACATTAGAACTCTAATAGCAAAAAAACAACATAAATTGAACTTTCTGGGTGTTTAAGCACCGGTCTTAATATAAAAAAATTTGAGTTTTTTTACCCCCTTTACTTTGGGGGGCCATAACTTTCTCATTTCTAATCTGTTTTCAACGATTTTTAGTGTGTTAGATGCGCCAAGAGGAGGGCTTCAAGTTTTGTTTGTACACCAAAAGCAACAAAGCCCTCCCCTGGTTATTATACTTTAATACATTAGTTGCATCTAATGTGCAACTAGGTTGGTCCATGAGGTTTGCAATGGAATGTTTTAACCCATATCCTTTGGCTTTCAATTCTATTTTTCTCAGTATATAACTAAGAGCAATAATTTCGTTGATATCAAATACCAAGTGCCATTGGGGATGAATGAATGAAAAAAGTTTGACCTTTATGAATTGGTCAAACTTGAAAATAAAATCAGATTATTCTAAACCTACTTATATAACCTAAACCTAGTTATTTTTCAATCTACTTACATACTTAAATAAACCTACTTACTTAATAGGGTTTAATTATTATCTACCTACCTAAGCATCACGTGTCAACATCTTATTGGCCATAAATTAAATGATTTAGATTTCATTAATTAATATTTAAATTTTTAAAAATAGGTGGGCCTTGATTGCCACGTGTCACCATATAATTGGTGTTAAAATATTGAACACATGTCAAATGGTCAATGAATGTTCCATGGTGTGCCACGTGTCATCATTCTAGTGGCAAAAATTTTAATGATTAAGATTAATACAATGAATTTTTGATTTTGTAAACACAAAAAAATTAAATAATGACACGTGTCCACAAGCTAGTTGTCTAATTTTTAAACATGTGTCATATTTTGATTAGTTGTATGTAGTTGCAAAGAAAGTTGCACATAAGGTGCAACTACATTGGATTGGTATGTATGTATGAACATGTATACTAACACCATATATACATGTTGCATACGTAATGTCGCATGCAACTGCATGTCCTATGCAACTACACAAATTTGCAGTTGCACGTGTCGCATGCAACTGAATTTTAGTTGCATGCGACAGTTGCAAAACCCAAAATTTCTAGTAGTGACACTACGTAAAAGTTATAAGAAGGTGGCTACATGATAGTTAGGGTAGGTGTACCCCATGGGTGATGGCTTAGTGGTATAGCACTTGCTAGGACATTAAAACCATATAATGTTTTAAGTTCAAACTCATTAATGTGCAAGTGAAATTTTTGTTGGTTGTGATGCCCTTTTGTTCATCCTTCATGTTGTCACATTGTTGAGCTCTTCGTAGCACCTAACTTTTAACTCCTAGCTATGTACACATCTTGACACACAAGGTTCGCATGGAACCTTCCAAACCCATTTGAACTTGACTTGCCAACTAAATCTAAATTCAATAAAATAAGACTAAGACTTAGTTGAAAATGTGAACATCCCAAAGTTCAAGGCCTTGTCACCCATGTCCCTTGTTGTGATTCATGGTTCAATTGCAAAAAGTCACTCTTGAGACAACTTCTAGTCATCTTGGGCATCTCAAAGAAAAACACCAAGTGATGTCTTGAAATAACCTTAGATTACCCTAAAAAACAATTCAAGGCAACAAATGTTAAAATAACATCAACTTGCCCCAAAAGGTTTTGCAAGGTGACTAAGACAACCTTAAATTGCCCCAAGGAACAAACCAAGTTTATCCTGAATAAAGTTAGTAACTTGTCCCAAGTTTTGATCTTGAAACCCCATGGCCCCATCTGTAAGATGAACTAAGGAATTGAACCCCAGTTTTTGCCATGGCTTAAACTTCCTACATTACCATGGTGTCCCCCACCATGATTGTCCTAGTGCAAGTTTCACCTTGTGTGAGTTGAACTTGCACAAAGGAACATGTGTTGGGTGGTTCTCTAGTTTTTTTGAAAACCACCAAATCCGAGTATTAAAAATGTTTTGAAAAACCCAACTTGGTTCTTATTTTAAAATTTATTTTCATTTTTTAAGGACCCAAGCAAGGTTTCAAAAATTTGCAAAAAATAATTTCACCCAAGTTTCAAACCATCGGTTTTCACACATCTTATACCAGTTGGTTTTCAAAGCTAGTTTTCACATACCAATTATTGTAAATTTTATTATCTCAAATTTTAATTTGTAATGTTGTAAGAAGAGGAGCAACATTAAGTAAGGAACAAGAAAAGGAAGAGCAATAACGTCAAGTAGCATCCAGCAAGCAATGAATAACAAGAAAAGCAATAGTGTCGAGCAATGTCAATGTTAAGTAAGCAAGGAGCAATAAGAATAACAATAGTGTTGAACAATGTTAACGTCAAGCAAGCAAGGAGCAACAAGAAAAGCAATAGTGTCAAATAAGCAAGGAGCAACAAGAAAAACAATAATGTCGAACAACATTGAACAAGCAAAAAATAACAACGTCAAACAAACAAGAAGCAACAATGTCGAGATAGCAAGGAACAATTAGAGGAGTGACAACATCAAACAAGCAAGGAGTAACAACATCAAGTAAGCAAAGAGCAACAAGAAAAACAACAACATTGAGCAAGGAGGAATAAGAGGAGTGACAACATTAAGAAAGGAACAGTAAGAAGAGCAACAACATCGAACAAGCAAAAAGCAATAGGAAGAATAATAATATTGAACAAATAAAGAGCGACATGAAGAATAATAACATTGAACAAAGAGCACCAAGCAAAGAATGTTGAACAAGGAACAGTAAGCAACAACTACTAACTATTAACCAAAGCAACTAATCAAACTAATTAATTTAAACAACAAACAAAAAATAAAGAAAATAGCAAAAAACTCACACATTGAAAAAAAAACTTCGAAACACTTGCTTTATATGAAGCAACAAGCAATGCCATTTACTAGTTAAAACCTGAACCTAATTAAATCCTAAACTAACTATTTGCTATTGACTAAACAATAAACATTAAACCCTACTGACTACTAATTACCTAATTAATTCTAAGACTTAAAACTTTAACCCTAAATTTTTTTTATACCATGTCAAGGTTTCAATAAAATATAAATATACAGTTGATCAAGGTTTCAAAGGCCCAATTCTCACATTACATAAAACCCTACATTGAAATTTCATAAAAGGCATTAATCAATGTGATACCCTAAGGGTTTCAAATTGAGAACCAACTTGAAACCCTTTCTGGTTTTCACATTTTTTTAATACATGCCCAACACTAGTGCCAATAGTTCATTAATAGGGTCTGCTTCCCCAATAAAAATAAAATAAAAAAAAGAAATCAAGGTAGGTATCCAAATTCCCAGTTTTAACCAATCAAGGTATTTTATGGCTTTATTCGGGTAAAAGATATGATGCACAAGGAAGTCAAAATTGTTGTTTTTTTGTAGCATAGGGTAAAAAGTTTCCCTTAGCTATAGGAGATAAAGTTTTCAAGGGCCACCCAATTCTTAAAATGTGAAAGGCCCATTATTTAGATTGGATAATTTTCAAAATCACAACTTTGTCATGGTGTTGTCTTAGTTGATCTTCTTTGTTATTACTATGTAGTCCAATCTTTCTTAACTCTTACAAGATCAAAAATTTCAGCCCATGTTAAAGCATTTGCAAAGGGTCAAACTTTGCACCCAAGATGTTCCATAGTTTAGATCAAAACAATGTAATTGTGAAATTGACCAAGTCTTTAATTAGAAGCATATTGGGAGAAAATGTCACATTCCAATTGTTTGTCTCTCAATATTTCAACCACCACTTTTCAAGCTTTCTATTTTCCAAAAAAAGTGACTATTTTTGCCTAGTTATTGTCGAACCTCTTAATTTGTTTAATGTAGTGATTAGCCCTTTACCACCTACAACATGATTTTGTTGTTTGTAATTACATGGATGTGCCATATATCTAACTACACATTGCAGCCTTGATGAAATATTTTTATATTTACATCTTTTATTCAATTCTCCGCAATGGTTTGTTAGGTTTACTAACTATTTTGTTGATCATTGCAACAATAAATCCACTTTTTCACCCACTCTAGAAACACTTTGCACCCATAAGAAGGATTTGCTCTTGGCACATCCACCATTCCCCAACAAACAAGCACACATAGACCTCAAACAAAACCTAATTGCAAGACATTCTAATTGAAACAAGAAAGTCATGTACAAAGCTTGGATCAAATGATGCATATGCATTTGAAAACAAGGATGTAACAACTTGATAGTCCATTTATTTGGGTTTCAATGCACACTTTTTGTGGGTTCATTCATGGTTATGCTTGTTAATAAAACTAAATTTGAACATTTCACGCATGATGTTTCTTTAGTCACATAGAATCATTTTATTCCTTTCATCAAATTTCATACTTTCAACTCAAACTAAAGATTCAAGCAAAACGTGCAATGTCAAAATTCAGTGTACAAACATTAAATTTATTCTAAATTTAGGGTTATTAATTTGTGTGAATATTACATTTTAAATATCAATAGTGTGAGAAGAATTAGAGCTCCCTCACATAGTACCTGCAAGTTCAATACCCTCTTTCACACATGTTTGTACAAAAATTTGATCAATTAATGTACAAATAAGCACAAAATCAATATTTATGAAAAGGAGAGGGTACACACAATCAACCATAATGTAGATGTGAGAGGAAAGTGAGAATTAAAGAAATGGAGGCAAAAGGAGAGTGAAAGGAAGAGGGAACCCAAAAGAATGAGGAAGTAGAAAAAATAACATAGATTGTCTAAAAAAGCTAATCAAATGATGCATATCACATGCCATCAGGGGGTCAATAAACAATTACATTCAAAGCCCTTGTAACGGAGAAGTATGGGTGCCTCAACATGGCCGAGATATCGAACCCCATGGATGACCTGAATCACATATCCGACACCAGTCTCATCACCCCCATTAAATCCTCTGGAAAGTCCTCCATCCCATCAAATGGCTCTAGAGTCTTATGGGTTTTGATGAGATTTTGGATGGGTTTCTGGGGCAGCTTGAGCTCACTGTTGGCATCCTTCTTTGGTTCAGCCGGCTGGATTGATCAAAAGGTTGTACAGGTAAAGGGGATAATTGGTGGAAAGCATCCCAATTTTGGTTCCCACTGGAATTTAGATGGAGCGAAATTTCATTACATTGTTCAGACCCACATGGATTGATTGTGTTATGTGAAGTTTGTGTCCTTGTGGCATTGGCTCGGTTAAGAGAAAGATTGCCATTCACGGTCTTTCAGATGAGCAACAAACTGCACATCCAGATGTAACTCCATCCACATCTGCAAGTTATGGAAAGTCATATATCCCAGTCGAAGAACCTAAGTAGTTACATAAAGCAAGTTACGCACAGGCTCAATGAAGTCTCAGACCATAGGTATGAAAATTGCGGTAAGGGTGCAGTTCGCTACCAATGTCCATGTGTGTTCACAACCACAAGAATAATCAGGTGTCGATTTGAACTACTATTAAGCATGTTGCCCTCCTTGGAGCATGTATGTTTCCAATAACAAAAAGATTCATTGTTGGACAATCACTACATGCATATTGGGGGCCCGGTGCAATGTCCCACGTTCTCCCAAAAAGAGAACAAAAAAAGAACGAACATGGTGGCCGGATCGAAGATGTCAGTAGAATCTATGTGACCTCCATTTGGATCAACCTAATGTTAATGCTCTTTTCTAAATGCAATTCTGAAATGTTCTCAACTATCTGTGATTTCAAACCTTCTTCGCTTCTCATATTGTTGTTGTTCTCGGCTGTCCACGGACGGCCGGATTCGATTTCAGCCATCTCCGAGCGACCAGATTTATTCGGGAGCAGCAGCAGGCAACCAAATTTGATCTCCGCCGACTGTTGACGACCGGATTTGATCAGGACCAAAATTGATCTCAGCCGACCGTGGACAACCAGATTCGATCATGTTCTCCTTAAGTGATTGTATTGAAGCACCAGCTGAAGAGATTGTATTGAACTGCAACATGTGATCCTACGATCAAATTTTTTGTCACTCAGATCCTTACCAGCATGCCAAGATTGTTTCTTGTATGCCATCCCCTGATTTCCTACAAGCTCTCAAAGAGTCTTGAACTTTGGAATTTTGTACTAGTACCAAAGTAAACTTGACTTAGACGAAGACTTGCCAAAAGCTGTACAGAAGGGGATTTTGAATTTGAATCCTGTCTACTTTCACATGAGGATAACCACATTGAAAAAATTTAGATCTGGCCCGCATATTATGCAGGCAAATCATACTTTCCTTTCCCTCAAGGAGCAGCTTGTTTTCCCTTGGAAACAACACAAGTTTTATCACGAATCTAGTACCTCAAGTGGTCTCAGAGGTGATCTCTGAGAATGCTAGAATCAGACGTCTTGATGTTATAATCATTTAGAAAATGTAATTCAGGTCGGAAGAGGAAACTCTGAGCCTCTGTTGACGACAAACCCATGGACATAGATTCGCTAGAGTATACTGAACATGTCCCGGACCGGGCCTGAGATGTAGGACTTGCGAACTGCCTCAGTTTCCAGTTGCAATGATTTGTGAACTTGCTGGTCAAGTCTTCCAATTTTCGGAGCCTGAAAGAACTGGGGTTCAAAATCTCAGTAGCTCCGGCACCAAGGATGCCCTGCTGAGTATGAGAGACGAGAGAGAGAGATTCTGTGTTAATTTTACATAAAGGCTGGACTCAAGCTATGTAAAGTAGACTGGAGCTGCTGAGTTTGGAAGGTACGAGGCGTCGCTTAGGATCAGCAGAGTAAGAGAACAGATTCGCATCGCTAGTAGAGATATTGCGTGAATGGGGAAGCGTCTCACTGTTTGCGTCCTCGGAATCTACTGTCATCATCACGTCATCGGAATCTACTGTCACCATCATGTCATCGGGATCTACTGTCACCATCACCTCCGAGATGCTCTGCAGCATCGGCTTCCAGCTTGACTGACTCCGCGGTCTCGTTTTGCAACGAGATCGTGCACCGGCATTCGACGTGTACGAGCTGTTGAAGAGCTTGCCGCACGACTCCAGCTGGACGTTTGACCTCACTGCAGGGATCGAGATGTAGCTACTCTTGCTTGGATTTGAGCTGTTCAGAATTTTGCATTCGACGTTCAGTGGGTTGAGTGGTCTGCGAGGGCTCGAGAAGAGCTTAATGTTCGCTTTGCTCGAAAAATTCGAGAGTCCCAGGTGAACAACAGATACGCATGGCCTGAAGAACACGAGTTGCGTCAACCGCCGTTTTGCAAGCGTCTTCTGCTCCACGGTAGGGCTAGCGATCCACATGGTGGTCGCGTTGCTGTCGAACACTCGTCGACTCGAATGCGAGGATCCGAGTGCAACAGAGTTTCGTCTCTGGCGACATACTGCGCCGGGTCGTGATGGTACTATCTCAGGAGTGCTAGTGCGCGGGTTCTCGCCTTTCGACGATTCGAAACTGATGGTTGACGTAGTTCTGCGATCTGGAATCTCAATCCGCCTTTCTGAGGATGCTGGTACTGATCGATGCGCACGGGGGATGACGCACAAGAAGTAAGTTTGGCCCGGGTCAAGCTTTGCATCGGGTTGCATCCGGTTCTTGAGTATCAAGGGGCTCGTGTTGCATACGAAGTGGTTCGAGTGTTTTTGGAGAAGCTCGAAAACAGTGCAGGACTTGGCCAATGATTCAACGTGTCCATCCGGATACACCACTCTAGGCGCCCTTGCCTGATCGGAGGCACACTGCAACGCACTGTTACCCATTGCCCCCAAACTTTCGTAAGTGGAAGACTTGATTACGACGGGTCCTGATGCGTCTTTCTGGAGTTTTGGATCCGAGATGGAAAGCAACTACCTTGATCCATACTGAAACTTGTCATGCGACAGAAACATCCAGCATGATTTACCACTTGGAATCAAACTTCCCCAGTCCACGTCTATGCGTCTTGATTCTACTCTCTCTAGCGCGTTTGCCACAGGTTTTCACATACTTCTCTAGCAACTTTGGAAAGGATAACACCTGGGGTAGCTGGTGCTCTAGAGAAGAACTACTGGTTGCTCAAGCTTCTTCCTTAGCACACGTTCACCTCCAGCTTTGAACAAACTCTGAAATCAGGAATGCAGAAGGATACGGTACCAAGGATGAACTCATGATATAATCCCCGTATAAGCGCAAACCAAGAGAAAGAATCCCTGTATAGAGATATTGCACCATCAGAAAAATGGAACGAAGGGGAGCAAACAAGGGAGGAAAGCTTGGGTAATTGCGTTGAACTGCTTAGATCTGAAGGACTACGAGAACTCCTCGACCTGCAGCTTTATATCAAATCTAGAGCTAGACGTACAATTCAACAATTAGAAATGTAGAAATTAGTATGTCTCGGGATTGAAGTCAATATAAACGATTGGCGAGATAAAGGTGAGAATAAGAACTAGACCTGCAAGAATAACTGTCTCCCAACAAGCTGGTACTATATACATCAATTCACATGAACGCCTGGTTTTTCTAGTAAAAGAAAGCAAGGATTCCTGCATGGAGATATACGTATAGTACAATAAATCATTGCTAATTTGAGAGTGGAGGAGAGCTAAGGAATTCGGAGATGGGTATGATTCCACAGGAAGTGATGAACAGGTGGCAATGGGGGGGAACAATGAGTGCGACGAGAAACACGCTCATTGTGAGAGAGAAGTCCTAATTACAATCTCCCGGCATCAAATTAGCCTCAAATTGTCAGATACTAAAGAGACAATTGCTGAGTGGACCCTTCAATTTGAATTCAATTTTGCAATCCCAGTTCTTCTTGGTAAATCTCACTGCGAGGAAAGCTCCGAACTCCTAATCTCAAACGTTTTATATCATCATAACACATGAAAAGAGAAAGCGTCTACAACATTAGGTTGTGAAACAGGGAATTTTTGAAATAGCGTTTATCGCCAGTAGTGTAGCTAGCTGCCGGATCAGGATTTCCCAAGGTTTTGCAGTGTTGCATTTGCACTAGTTGAGGGTTTCAGTTTTGTGCATTTTTTTCTCCCGTCGGTGCAATCATTGCCTTGAAGCAGTAGAATGGGGAATTGTTGAACCGCTTGTTTTGTAATTACAGGTTTGTATCTGATGATAATTGTCATGCTTTTCTCCCCTCTGTCTTCGGCTCTCGATACACCATACCATTCATGCACGTGAAGCAGCCAACAAGCATTTTTACAGAGAACATACCCTAGACGCACATATCATAATAGCGTAACAGTAATTTAGCTGCCCTTGCCGCCTTTCCTAGCTGCAGATTCAGCAGTTGGCAAGAAATTGAAATATTCTGTGCGCTCTAGAGTCTAAACTCTAAACTACCTCTCAATAGCCAACGAAATTATTTTACGTCCTAACCATACACCTAAGGCCAACGAAATTATTTTATGTCCTAACTTTGCACCTAAGGCCAACGAAATTCTTTTATGTCCTAACAATGCACCTACGGCTAATGAAATTATTATGTCGTAAGATGGCACCCCTTAGGTGCACTCTGCACCCTAATTAGCCTTAAGGCAAGGGCAGTAGGCCAAGCCATAAAAGGTGAAAAGAATGTGACCTAGTGGTTACATTCCCTGACATAAAGGTCTTTCTGTTAGGGCAGATTCTGTTCAAATAGCTTTTTTGTTCTTTCCAAAATGACCCATCCCAGCAATTCCAGTATAAGGGTACCACACAATGCGGAGCCGCAGAGTGGGGCCCAATGCTAGTAACACCCAACCCTGAGGGCCTTACCCGGTGTAAAGACCTGAAAAATAAGAACATTTTTTTTTTAGATATATAAAAACCTCCTATGGTGCCCTTCAGGCAAAATGGGAAAAAACGACAGCCCAAAGGGGGGGGCATGTTTCAAAGATGAGATGCTGGGTCTGGAGGGGATTTAGTTTTTGAAATGTGCGCCCCTTTTGAGGAGGCAATTTTTTTGTCTTAACAAGGACTCCAAAATACACTAAAACTTTTTCAGGAGGGCTTCACGTGTAATAGAAGGGTCTACCAACCTAGTTATTGGACCCTCAAAATTCTCTTACAGAGTATACACCAGCGTGGGGTCTTTTTTTGTCATTTCCCACCCCACACTGGTGTATACTATAGGTGCATTCACACTTGGTGTTACGGACTCTAGTATTAAGTTCCCAAACACCAAGCTAGTCTATTAGAACCTAAACCTATTTACCACAAACATTTTATGTTAACATTCACTTAATATTAAACAATCACCCACTTAACATTGGGTGCCACCTAAGATGCTACCTAGATTTTCACTTGACACTGGCTTAACATTAGGTGTGAATGCACCTTGTGTACCAGAATTTTACATAGTATACATAGTATGTACTAGTATAGTTAATGAAACTATGTATATAATCCATCATCACTTTTCTTTGTAGTGAAAGCCAAGCCTAAACCTTAGGAAATCCTGCTGGCACTATCATCCTCATTGTAGTCTAAGCAAAATTTGACGGGTTTTTGCTGACCCAATCAATGCATGTACGAACCCCAATCCGAACCCAAAAAGTAGGTGTAGTGAAATTAAGAGGAAAGAAATGAAGATAAAAAGTGAAAGCACAAAGCGGAAGAAATCATGGTGGAATACAAGCAAAGACATGAATGGAGAACACTGGACTTGAACTTGGAAGGCAGCAGGATGAAGACGTGCTGTAGATCAAGAGACAAAAGGCGATCAAATTATTACATAAGCAGCAAAATGCAGAACAACCTTGCATGATGGAAAAGAGAAAAGCTAAAACATATTAAAAAGTGCAGCTTTGGGAGTCTAGTCTTATTGGCTGATCCATGAAAGTGGAAGACAGAATGAAGTGAACATGTAAACCAAATGTTGGACAAAATTTGTGGGACCTTCAATTCTTGTCTACCCTACTTTCAAGCAATAAGCCGCAGTTCCATTCTGGACTCTATCAGTGGTGAACTTCTTTACACAAAATCATGTGACAACATACTCTATCAGTGGAGAACTTCTTCACACCAAATCATGTGACAACAAATTAGATCAGTGTTCATGTTTGATTGGTTTCAAGTGCAGTGTAAATAAATGGTTATGAGGGGTTTGAATCTAGAGGAGGTGGGGGCAGAAAAGGTGGCAGGAAGCTTTTTGGGAGGGATGGGATTGGGGAATTTGGTCATACTGATATACTTGCTAGTTCTTGTCAACAAGATCCCAATCATGAGGTTCTTAACATATCAACCACAAGCACCCACTCTCCACAGCACACTCATGACTGACCCCAACCTAGCCAATGTGCATATAGGTGAAATTTGTGAATTCCTTGACTTTCCACAAACAATAAAGTCCCACAACGTGGACAGATACTACCTTGTTCTCCACACTCATTTGTATTGTCTCAGAACTTAAAAGGCTTGTTCTGTTATATTGAATAGTGAAGACCCATGCCATTATGTGCAATAAGTATCCCCAACAAACCCAAGAGGGTGTGAGAGATGGCAGGTTTGCATGCATTCCATGCATGATCAACTTTTTGGGTTTATTTCAATGTAATGGTCATTTGGTGTGTGGCCCATGCAATCTGCTCGTGAATGAGTGACTCAGTCAAAGTGGATAATGTCACCAAATTTGAGGATAAGTTTAAACAGTTTTGTGCAGCTATATCTTTTACCCAGATACTTCTTTCAAATTATTATACCCTAATGAAAAGGCATATACTCAAGGGTATATAAATTTGAAAAGATATATCCTATTTGTAACCTTAGATACATGTAAAAAATACTTATACCCAAAGTTCAATATGTTTTGATATCTACGTAAAAAAATGAAGGTAAATATGAATTAAACTTTAAACTTTGTTTGTTCTATCAATTAAATGGAATGTATTACAAGTTTATTTTATTTTATTTTGTGATTAGCCAATTTGTGGCCCATCACAAGAAAAAATTCTGAAAACTACTTTGGAAGTTTTTATGTACAAAGATGTATTACCTCCCCCTTTGGTTCAAGTACATACATGACAAGGTCAGAACTTTGGGCAAATCATTATGGTATAAAATTCAAGATTGTTAACATGTGATAAAAGTGCACATGTTAGGAGTGGTAGGTGTGATAAACATGTGGAAGATCTTCCTTGTTTTGGAGGGTCATAACTTTCACATTACATGATGTAATTAAATGATGAAAACCCTGATGAAAACTTGCAATTCATGGATAAAACAAAGCACCCAACAAAGGGGGGAGAAAAAGAATGATTCAAAAGCTTACTGGAACGCTCAAAGCTGAATTACAGATTGTTTCTAGACATCACCAATCAAGTGTTGACCAAGATGTCACTGTTTCATGATACACCAAGTGTTCACTTGTAAACATGTTCATCCTAGTCAAAGATGAATCAAACACTTTGGCTATTGCATTTTCATACAGGATTTGGCCTTTGCAAAATGTGGACATTTTCTTTCATTTGTAATTAAATAAAATTCAAAATGCATACCCATTTTTTTACCCCAAAGCCTGAGGTATATAATAATTTGATAGACAATTAAATAAATCAAAATATATATACACCTTTAGCCAAGGATATATGAAAAATAATATACTTGCATACACTAATTTAAACCTGTCCCTAGAGTCCAAATGGGAAAACCATTGTTGTCCAGTTCTTACTTTCCAAGAGAACCAGCCGTCCCAGTTTCAACTGTTTTTAAATGAAAGAACCCCCAATTCAAGTTCAAGGAATTTTTTGATTTGATAGAACCTTCAAAAAATAATCAGGCTCCAAATCAGAACCTATTCTATCAACTTACACATAGTCAAAATTTTCAATTTTTGTAGCTATTAACACTGTATAACCAATAAAAAATGACCACCTATATCAACTACATGCCTAAACCCAAACAAACAAAAAAAACCTTACTTGAGACATGTTCCAAAAGAAACAACTACATTCCTCATGCCATCTGCCTGCCAACCCACCCCAAATTTATTATTCAAGAAAATTATACCCTACTACCTTCGTAGCTTCCACACTAATCATATTAATGTCAGAAATGTTGAAATTTTCAAAAAACAATTCAAATGAAAAATTATGAAGAAAAGTATTGAATCTTCAAAAACATTATTCTTTTAAATGAATTTTGTAATTAATTAATTATTCAACAAACATGTGTTCAGAACTGCCAAGGTGCTACAATGTTTGAATTGTTTTCTCAAACTGACAACATGTCTAACACTAGCCAAAAAAAAAAAATTTAATCAAACTTTAAACATAAAATTTCAGTGACAATGATTTCATTAAAGTTGGTTCAGGTGGGACGGGCTATAGTCGTAGGTTGTAAAAAAAACAATTTCAAATTGCAAATTTATTAGAAATTGATTTCAAATTGGAATTTTTTTTAAATAAACATTTTACAAATTGTAATGTTTCAAAATGTCCTTAAGGATCCTAAGATATTGAAAGAGAAACAAATCTCTTCTTCTTTTAAAATGTTTTTTGGAATATTTGTGTCTTTTTTTTTTAAATTGAATTTTTGTGTCTTTCCAATTTCATACACATGTTTACATGTAATTTCATAAAAATATAAATATGTGTTATTTCATTTGAATATGTTGAGATTATTTCAAGAGATTAACATGTTTTTTTGTCTTTGAGATTAAGCGAGTTTCCAATAAAAGCTTCTCCCTTAAATACCTAATTCAAAGATTTAATCCCCACTTGATTAGCTGATTTAATGTTTATCCACTCTAATTGCTTTCAAAATTTCAATGAATTAAAAATAGGGATGATCAATTAATCTCCCCCTAAATGATAATTGGACGATATTTTGTACAATTTGAATCCTATATATATCTGAAAATAACATTTTTTTCAAATGTAAACCTTTATTTCTTTTTTTGTCATTTCATCGTCACCAGTGGTGCGTAATAGTGTAGAGTTGTTTTGATATTAAAAAAATGAAGAGCCAAAAATTGTATAACACAAGTTTTGTAGGCAGTTCCAGATCCAGTTTTGGGTCCAGTTCCAGTCAAAATTTGATTCTTGGTTTTGGTTCTATTTTTAGTTCTGAATCCAGTTCCAATCCCAATTTTGATTTTGGACTTTTTTTTTCAAATTTTAAAACCGCATGTCCAAGTACCTAGTAACTGGCCCCAAAATCCAATCCATAATGATGTCTATAATCCTCAAAAAGTGAAACCCATAAGGCATCAACATTTTCTTTTGCAAATTTCTACAAAATGGCGTTGTGAACTACAAACAAGGAAATTTTTTGAAATAAATGGGTCAATTCACCAAATCCATCCCACCCATTGATACGTAGTTGCATTTAGTGTTCCATCTTAGATTTCCTGGCTGGAGACAGAAGAACTAGATCTTTTTATACAAACAAAAAAAAGTTCACCTTGGAATTTGGGAATAGTTGGTACTAATAAATACAGTTATTAGGGGTTGAGATTAACTAATAATTATTTTAGTACCCAAATGGATTTGCAAGTTAAATAATTTTTTTAAACTACACTTTGACACATTAAATATTACTTTTCAATATCTTCAACATACATTATAAAATTATTTATGTTTTTGACATGAATGAAAGAAATAATCACTTTCATTCATTTTGATGCACACTATTCATTTGCTACATTTCTTAGTTCTTGTTTGCATGTGTGTACAAAAATTCTTGATTCTTATGCATTGTATAACATGTTTAATTTGAAGAGGAACAAGACTTGGACTTGCTTCATATTACTAAATTCTGAAATTTTGGTATTTCATGCAATAAATTTTTTTGATAATTTAGAAAATAATTTAATTAACTAATGGCAAATCTACTAAGTTATTATGGTTTGTGAGGATAGTTATTCTCCATAGTACAATCAATGGAAATCTTAAAATCTACTGATCATAAAAAAACAAAACACCTAAAAGGGGGTAAGGGAACAAGATGGAAAGACCCAAGTCCTCACAAATGAAGAATCCTCCAAAGAAGGCATTTGCTAGGGGAATAAGAACAAACCAAGTATCAAAACCCCCTCCCCCTAATCACAAGAAGCATATTAGATGAGGAAAAGGGAAAAATATTTGAAAGAATGCCTAGCTTAGAAAAACCCTCACCTACAATAACAACACACCTCAAAATGAAGGTCACATGTGTTTAGAGTAACACCACTAACACCTTTTGCTTGTAAAATAAATGCAAAACCAAAAGAAGAAGTCTTCCAATGCCTTTTGCTCTTCACACCATGTTAGCGTGTTGATGAAAAAATTTGTTGGCCTATTAATGCAAACATTTAAAGACCTCTTTGACTAGAAAGATAAACATGTTTGTTAGGTATCAATCGTAATAAAGGCCATCCTTAGCTTAAGTCAAGATTATCATAGCAACCCCACGAAATAAAGCTACTCACAAAACCATATCTATTCTAATGAGGTCAATGATGACAATGTCAATCAACATCTAAACACCATCCATTGAAACCACAATGTCAACCTTTTGATGTGAAGACTAAAAGGCAAGTGGCGAAAGAACATGGGTTTGCTCACATAAAACATAAAATCCACCATCTTTCACAATAAACTCAAAAGCATCATACACAACATCATGGGAAGCGATCTTTTCCCCACCATGGCCACAAAAGGTGAATCCCATAAGGTCCAAAGGTTGGACACAAATGTAATGTGACAAACCAAAGGTTAAGGGATGGGGGAGGCCCAACTGAATGTGCATCGTAATGGGAACAACATCTAACAACCATGCACCTGCACTTAGCCTCACACAAGATCTAAAATGCACCTTATGTGAATCAACAAACAAATTAAAGATGGTGATAGAAAAAAATGGTCATGTAATCTTTCTGAAATATTTTCCTCAAGTAAATAAACTACTCCTCTCTCTGCCAATTATTCAAATAAAAGTACGCACATTATTGCCACTGGGGGAAAAAGCTCCCACACCAACCTCAAATGCACCTATCTAAGGATAGTAAACTTCAATTGTTTGCTTTTATCACTTCCAATACCAATGGGCACAAATCCAACAAAAACCTAGAAGCTATGATGGAGGCAATTAAAACCCAATTCCCGAAATAAGTTGTCAAAACAATGCCATGGGGAGACAAAGTTGCCGATGAACTAATGGAGTTTGAAGGCACTCAAAAAACCTAAGCCTAGAAGCTTTTTAAAAACTCCCAATAGAGCTAAATCAAAAACACCAAACTAACACCAAATGAAGGGGGCAAAAGTAACACAACAAATAGAAAGGCCTCTGAACGAAAAAGGATCTAAACATTACTTGGATATCTCGTAACTTCAAAAGCACATCAACATGGTGAACATTTTCACCCAAAGCCTTTTGCAAAAAGGATGAGGAGAAGGAACCAAAACTAAGAAGGACACTAAGATCCTTATGTCATCAACACAGTAATAAAAACCAACTAGGGGGGCAAATGCATGAGGTAAACTAGAAAAGGCTAAGCCAAACAGTTATGAAATTTAACAACCAACACCACAAAGGTCAACTCAGAAACAAAATTATCAAAACCAAGGGGAACAACACATGCAAGTGTGAGGATATGGGTGTCATCAACTAAGGAAAGGAAAAAAATGCAAGGAAAAAACATTTGAAAAACAATGCAAAACACAAAAATGAGTGAGTGCGAATAGAGGCTTGGCAAGTGAATCACCCTAACATGTGCCCACAAATGAAAGGATGACAAAAAAAATCCCCTAATGGGGAGTGATGACTCAAAAACAAAAGAAGTTAAAAGGCATAAAAGGAATGAACAAAAGGGAAAAGCAAAAATAACTAGCCTTTTAGCATTCAAAATTCTTAGAATATGGCCTTACACAAAATGGTGTTGAAGGTGTTCATCACATTCACCTAAAACACCACCCAATCAACATGGACATCTAAAGTCGTTCAAAAATCATAAACCACTACCTTGAAACCACCCCCAAGTTCCAACCACCACATTAAATTAATGTGGCAACAAGTGAAAAAATAACATGTTCCAAAATTATAAACATAAAGCCTTGCTCACTGGTCAATAAACCGCCTTGCACATTGTAATTAACCAAATATTATTTAAAAGTTTGCCAAAGTCAAAAGCCTAATACCATGAAAAATGCAAGTCACAAACTATGGGATGTGGCAACACTCACATGGAATTCAATTGATGAAGCTAAATGAAACCATTGTTGAATCCTTGAAATCAAAAGAATCTCAAAAATGCTCAAAAACCATGGTTAACAAAATGCCTATTGACAAATGAAACATGCAAAAAAAACTAGTTAAAAAATCCAAGGAAAATTTCACATGTATTTCCAATTGAAAATTATTGTAGGTATCCATTCAAAATGTACCTAGGAAATAAGTTCAACACATTATTTTATGTACTATGGATAATGGAAAGTCCTCAAGCCATATTTTGCATTGGATTATTTTGTAGATGCCAATTGGATTTACTTCTTTTTTTAATTGAAAATCGACTCGGACATATTTTGAAATATTCATGTCTACCAAAAATTGAATCCGCAAATGGCCATTTTGCCACATCTTCTTGCATCAAAATTACATGAGAAGCAATTTAGGTATATCAGAGGGTAGTCTTATAACCACTCTTGCATCCATGGCATTATAAAGTGCCACAACAAAACAAATTAATTTCATTTTTTCCTGTGATACCCAAATGTATCACAATACCCACCAGGTATCACAAATTTAGAAAAATGAAAAAAATGACATGAGGCTTTTGAAAAAACAGAATTTTTATTCTTGTAAGCATTTTGTTTTCTAAAATGCCCTATGAATTTTTTATGTTTTATAACATGGTGTGCGAATATACTAGAATTTTTTAACCATTTCTTTACCTAAGAAAAACTTCATTTTATGGTTAATTTCAAACCTATTTCCTTCATTATAACACATGGGCACTATTTAGGGTTATAAATCACAAATGGGTTTAGAATTGAAATTGACGCGCTCCCAAGTCCCTAGTTAGCCCCAAGTTGGGGCTAAATTACTCAAATTGCGGAATTGTGGGGAATTCAGGGCATGCTCCCAACTCTCAGCACTAAAAGGGGTAGAGGGGCGTGTTGAAACTCCGGGATGGGACTAGGAAAAGTGACAAGTTATTCACTTACTCGAACCTGCATCAAAACCAACCAACAAGTTGGTTAATCCACTTTCTGGAGCACCCTTCGTGCTAAGACAAGCCATGGGCAACTCTGGACTCACAAAACTCACCACGGCCCGAACTTGAGGGAAGCCACCACCTTCCCCCATATACTATGTTTTGTGCCTCTCCGCGGCACCCGCATCCGAATGGTTTTTTTGTCCTAGGACTCCCAAGGAGAAGTCCCGAAACTGTCTTGATTTGGACTTCGGGAATTTGAATGATCATAACTTTTTGCTCAAACCTCTGATTGGGATGAGATCTGAATCAAAGTTATAGCTCTCCTCAAGAGCTTTCCAATGGTGTGTCGCATTCCACCTGCACACACCGAGGTCGGGTCGATTCCCAACTTATAGTGGTCGAAAGTCAAACTATTAGTTTGACTCCCGACCCTTCTTTTTGCCATAACTTGTGCTGCAGATGTCCAAATGGCCAATGTGAGGCCATTCTCGACATCTACACTTCAATAGTTTTCCAATGATATAAGGAACACCCCAATGCAAGGTGTTTTGACCCCTGCGATTGAACTCTGAAGTTTCGGGAGTCCCGAAAGACTCCCAAGTCCCAATTGCGGGAGTGTGAATTTCATCCTCACACTTCCCTCAAAGTAGGGTTGCAATAGAAACTATGTATGTTTATTGCATAGTTATGGAAATCTATGTTTTTGTTAACATAAAAAATTTCTCACCTTTTTATTGTGTATGTATAACTAGTATGTCACACCATCCTCCTACAATGGACTTTTCATAAATTATACCGAAACCTTTCAAAACTAAAATCTCAATTCCTTTCACAATTTTATTACATACAATTTTACACTCATATAACAATTTATTTTTATCAAATGAAAATGTCTCCAAAGGTCACAAACACCCACTTAAATATTAATCAAAAAGAAACTAAACAAGAATTTTTCTAAAGTCTACACATCACATGATTCCTCATGGCTCCCTTAAAATGACAAAAAAAATTCACATAAATTATTATGTGTGAATCAATGCACACTAATGTGCTAAAAACTTTTCACATAAATTATCATGTGTGAGTCAATGCACATTAATTGAAACTATAACCAAGCCATAATTAAACTATGAAATCCAACTAACAAATAAATCACCAAACTTAACTATTAAATAATTACATAGGTAATAATCTAATTACATCAAATTACAAGCTCACAATTTCTTGAAAAATAGAAAATTGTCAAATACAATTGATGATGTGAACACTCCTCCATCCCCATCACCCCAACATAGATGTCTTGGTACAACACTCTTACCAAAAGAAACACAATGTTGTGCATATTGCATACCTTTCCCCGGAGCCCATATAGGGTAAAATCACCCATAATCGAACACATACTTATCATTGAACACTTTTCAATATTTTCTTCATTCATTTAACCAAACTGAACCATTTTTATGTCATTGGACCCACAAACTGGACGGCTACAAATGTTATTTGAACTTCAGAAGTAAATGGGTACAAATGTTATTTGTGCTTCAGAAGTAAAAGAACAAAACAGAAAACACAGGAAGAATAGTCTGCTTCAAAAAAAAAATTAAAGCTCTAGGTCTCTACTTCCAACCCGTATCTTCCTCATTTTTAATCCAGTTTGAGTGGTTGAAAATCTGATGGGTGCACCAACTAAGGCTTTACAAGATTTTGCTTTTTTGTATTCCAGTGGCAAAGATGCAACTATCAAAGATTTAAAGCTTGAAACCCTAATCTGTTTTAATTCCCCCATCACCAAACATTGAGCCCATTTCACTAAACATCTCACATCTTTCCCATCTCATTACCAAATTGAATAATTTTTCCAACATTGGAAGTGCTAAGTGGAGGGCTACAAATGTTTTTTCAGCTTCAGAAGCAAAGGACCGATGTGTGAGTATTTGACCTGTTTGAATTCTTTAGTTTTCACTGACTGGCCTATCTACCCTATTTAGTTCAAATATTTTTAAGTAATTGAAGCCATACCTAGTACTTTACAATTTATCTGACAACCAAAAGCAATCCACTAGAATCATGACTAATAAATAAGTACCCCCAGTTAATAATGGGGGTATTAGCCCAGGCCAAAAATGGTGACGAACAGTTATAGAAATAGAAAATTCATGTAGCCAATGGGAAGGCTCAGCATGCACTCAAAGTTTTGGGTGGTGGGGAAGGATTTTTTTTCATTTTTCCTTTGTTCCCAACACGTTCCCTTCAAATTCTCAATGGGTTCCCATCAGTTTCCCAATGTGTTTTCTCTTTCATGCAGCCTTTTTTTGCAATGGGCCAATGAAATAGGCTCATTGCAAAAAAAGAGTTGGTCTTGTGAGGCACCCCCAACTAATCAGTATGAAACAGAATGAGTACTCCCAGTTTATGCACCTACCATTCGCCTAGGCCAAAAATGAAGACACACAGTTTTGGAAACAAAAGTTTCATGCAGCCAATGAGAAGGCTCAGCATTCACTCTAGGGGTTCAGTTTTCTTCTTGGGGGGGAGGGGGGAGGGAGGGATTTTTTGCATTTTTCCCTGTTCCCAATGTGTTCCTATCAAGCTCCTAAAGGCTTGCTCAAGGTCTCAAGTTGTTCGCCCAAGACGTACCCAATAGCACCTCAGATTTATCAAGGTGAGCTATAGGCGAGCACATTTGTTTCTATTTTGCAATTAGGGTCCAAAGAGGGGTTTCTATTGGAGAATGCCCAAATGTTCCAAAAAAATTGCCCACTTTTCATATTGAGGAGACCAATCAATATGGCTCCTTCAAAGAAAAAGTTGTGAGCACACCCATGAACTAATTATTATCAATCACACTATGTACCTTGAGTGTAGTGACAAACTAACTAGGTCTATTGGGTAAAAACTGAATTCATCCTCAGCTCAAAATTGAATAATTCCATATTTCTTCTCATTCTAAAGGACCCATAGTGTGCATAATGCTGAGTACTTGGTAATTTGCAACAAAATGATGAATGCTATCCTCTAAAAAAGGCACCACAGGAACTCACAATAGTTCAATTGGACACAAATGAATTTGGAGGACCCAAAATAATTGGACCACTTGAGTGGCTGTGGCTTGGATAGAATTATGACAGGGGGCCATTAACTTGGTAGGCTCTCTTGGGTTTAGGCTTGGGCATCCACCAATATTAACCAATTTAGTACTTCCCAGTGAATGCTCCAGGACCAGTTTTTTTATTTCACAAAGTGGTGAAGTTTTGCTGCAAGAAACACAATTTGCACTGAAGAAGTACATTCTTCCAAGCAAAATGGTGAGAACTTGCCACCAAAAAGTCACTGTCAGGTACTTGGTGCCACCAGTTCCCTCACTTGAGAGCCAGTTCACCCATTTACCCTCATTATATATGATGGTTTGTTTGACCATACTCAAACATGTAATACTCATTCACCCAAAGAGGTTTTGAACTTGTAGAAAGAATGAGCCATACCACTTGGCTAGCACCTTAATGCTAATGGCTTGTTGATTCATTTCTCTTAATGTGCATACTGCTAAGCATGAGTTTCTTTTTTTTCATTTTCGGAAGGACAATGGCACACCTAATCTGACAAGCAATTGGCACCCCCCAGTCAAGCTCGTTGGCTGAGAACAAGTTTTCAGTTCCATTGAATGAAGTATTGTTGGGCCAATTAGATTTACACTATATGCCTCATGATACTATTCGCATGCCACATCCCATCAGTAACAGAGATATCACAGCTAGGTTTTTATTTTTAAATTTGCTATTCTGGTTCAGTTTCTTGCATGTCCAACTTGAGTTTCCATTTAGCATCCTGCCACTATAAGGACTTGGCCCTTCATTTTGTTTTTGTATTTGGCACTACTGTTTTTGCAGCAAAAAAACAATGTAGCCCATCTACATTCTTGTGCTGTGTGTTTCTGTGTTTCTGTGTTTAGCATCTGCAACAATGTAGCTTACCTCCATTCTTGTGCTGTGTGTTTCTGTGTTTACATGTTTAGCATCTGCAACATTGACCTGATCATGAAGAACAAGGAACTTTTCTCGGAGTGACACAAAACAGAACAAAGAAAATCCACTGCTTAGGATAGAAAGCACAAAGGTGGGCATGGCCTCTAGATGCACCAATAATTCATGAAAAGGTCACAGAAAGAAAGTTCTTTTAAGAAAATGGAAACAGCTTTTCCAATTTTACCGAAATATCATGTGCCTCATGTGGCCACTTTGTGTTCAAAACTTTACATCCATCCATTGACCACATTATGCTTCTATGATGGGTGTCTGGATTGCTTGCTGTGAAAAGTTCAAGTGCACTTCCCTACATTTGAAGGACAATCTTCAAGTGTGTAAAGACTAAAGACCTGAGATTTGTTTTCCTTGTTATTTCCCGTTTATTTTCACAGATAATATTTTCAGAAACATTCCATTTTGTAAGAAAAATCTTCTGTTTCAAAATCAGTCATGCTTTAAAAAAACCCGTGTTCCCAAAAGGAGAACAGGCCAGTCTTTTGGCTATTACGTGTTTCTCAGTGCATCGTAGTAACTCAGGCTACCACCCTCGTTCCCAGTACCTGGAAATGCGGAATAGCCTCAACACTAACCCTTCTCCTATACAAGAAATTTGGCAGCAAAGATCTGCAATCATGAGAAAATAATGCTTTGTTCCTACTGTACAAGTGTCTTGTCCAAAAACAATTATTCCCTATGCTGGGTTATGCAAAAGTCTACTTCTTCCCTCAAAAAATGCAGGGTTAGAAAATAAAGCAGGCCTCCTACATACTCAGATGGAATTCCAATTCAGAAACAGTTCAAAAGGTTCAGGTCTTGATCATACTACAATGACCTTATTGCCTGTATACTGAACAATGTTTAGCGTAAAAAACAATGTTTTTTAGGAAATAACCAAAACATCCGCCACAGAAGAATTGTTTTCAGAAACAATTCAATGATGCAAGACTTATCTAAAAGGGGATCACAAATTACAGAAACTCATTTTCATTTTGGTCGTTATCCAACATCCCTTCCAAATACCTGATTGCTTGGACCTCAAAAGCTCTCTACCCCATTGTACTAAGGCATGGTAGGGACCTATACCTATGGTCAACTTTGGGCACAACTTTGGGCAGGGATGACCACATCTCCACTGCATGAGTGAATTAATGTCAGTGAATTAAAGGAATGATGAAAAAAGAAACTTCACTGAATCATCCACCGGTATTTCTTTGCACATAATTCACAGCTCTCGCCACATGAGGTGAAAAAGCAGAGCAGGTTAGATTAGAACTCCAAAGTTGGTCAGCCAGTCACACAGCAAAACTGAACTTTTCAGGAAACTCAAAGAACAATTTCTCATATCACTGAGCCATTTCAATACTGGTGGGTTTGAATTCACTAACACATTTTACACATCAATAGAAGATCAATACCCTGGTTATTTGAAAGCTAGTGTAACCCTGAACACTGCACACATGCAACAATCATAATAGCCAACATATAGGATGCAGTATCTCACATTGCATTAAAGAGAAACCATGAGAACATTATGGTATAAGGTTATCCCACCAATTGTCAACAATAAAACACCTTCTCAATGGTGGAAACCTTATAATGGAGCCACATAGTACTAGTTCCATGGAACTTGGGAATAACATTGCCAAGTATACCCACAACCATAGCTCTAACCATAATCCCTGTCCTTAGGTGAATCCCTCCGCTAGGCTTGATGTTGCCACATGCAATAACCTCATCCCATTGAGCTAAGTGTTAGTGGCCCTGGTGTAAATCTGCTGGTTAGCATGAGCGGCAACCAACCTGATTGTTCCTTTTGCCATCAGCTCCTTGATGGCTCTCCGTGCCAATGAACCATTTATCTGCATGCAAAAGACAAGCAGTTAAGACAAAAAGATCACAAAGGGACATGAACTGTGGAACTGACCAAGGGAACGCAAGTCTTACCACAACTCCTACTTTAGACCTCATACAGGATTACCAGAAAAAGGAAGATAGCAAGCACATTAGAAAAGATATGATTCCTTCACCCCAACTGCTGCAAGATATGTTGAAAGGAAGCTCATCCTTACCAAACTCATCTAGCATATAGTCCTTATGCTTGACAATACATGTTTCCAGGCCCATTACATCACAATTGTAAAATGTAATTGCTTCACTACCTCATGGCAGAATTGAGGAACTCCAGCATCCTAATGGATAACCAGATCTCATATAATCAGGTGAGTTACACAACTAGATTTGTGGGATCTGGCCTTCAAATATTGCCCAGAATGACTCTAAGATGCTGCTGGAACACCTTTCAGTGAGACATAAACAAGACCTTTGTTACAGATTTCAGAAAACTGTATCCAAATTCAAAGCAGCTAGACAAGGGAGGAGGCTGCAGTTGTGACTAATGGCAAAAACATATTTGAAATGTGCACTCCCATAGTTTGAGATTAAAAGCCTACACTTGGATTGCCCAAATTTGAGCTCTTGGACAGTAAATGTAATGAAGGAACCTGTAATATCTAAGCCTATGTAATAAAGCTGTAACCTTTTGGTCAGGAGATAGCCAATTGCTTGCACCATATAGAAGAAGTGTGAAGTAATAGCATTTAAAGAAAGTGGATCAGCTATTCTTTTTAAGTCTCAGACAACAGAGCCCTTTCTCTATTCTTCAAAACAATTTCCTGGCAGCTAACCAAACAGAGTACGACACAAATACATAAGGAACACCCCATTTACCACTACTCAATGTCTTGTTAGAAAATGTACTTGTTTTCAGACACATAGTGTTTACAACTCAACACAAATTACAACACCACCTTGCATAGAAAAAGGGATCTATGCTACAAGAGAAAACATTTGATCCACAATAAGTTCATTTTATACAATGATTTCCTACTGTCCCTGATGCAGGAACATAAACAATTTGGCAGTACCAACATAATCCAATATATCAGCATCTTATGTGAGGAACTTACACGGAGGCGGTCAGACAAAACTGAAGGGGTGATCAGCTTGTACTTCGGTACTTCGACAAGGAGCTTGTCATAGGTGGCTTGATCAAAGAGCACCATATTGTTGACCTTCTCCTTTTGTTTACCTTTGCTCCATTTCT
>Ga0209611_10001864_pt1 | contig 36610 bp, 28 predicted proteins | sample S1TSphgellanicum_3_FD_187693 | JGI IMG/M metagenome (GOLD analysis project Ga0209611, IMG submission 187693) | Host-associated microbial communities from peat moss isolated from Minnesota, USA - S1T2_Fc - Sphagnum magellanicum MG (SPAdes) (version 2) | ecosystem: Host-associated > Plants > Peat...
TTAAATTCCAATTAGCCTCTTTCATCACAAAAAAATTCTGAAACTTTCAACACTGTACCTACCATATAGAAGTATTCACTCTGAGAAACATATAAGTCTTATTTGCCCATCTATGTAGGTTCCAAGAGGACAAACTCAGGCAAAAGCATACAGGACAGAGTGAGGTGCTATTGGGAAAATGGAATGGAACCCATTGTGAACATAGTGGGAACATGGTGGGGACACATTGCATACAACAATTTTTTCAAAAGACAATGTGTCTATTGTCTATTGGGTGCATGGTGCAATCCCTCAATGGCTGAGCAGAATACATATTCCCAATTGTCTTCATCACCTAATAGTAGGGGCATGAATTGTGGGGGGCATAGTAAATGAGACTTTGGAGTAAACAAGGGGTGTGTCACACTATGGCCTTGCCATTTACATTAAAAATTATCTTAAGGCAAAAGAAGAATTATGGAAATTCAAAATTTTCACCATGCAAAAATACAATCTTCAAAAAAATCCTTTAAAAGAAGCCAAAATCCTTCAAGATATTATACCTCTGTTAACTAATTTCAAGTTTCAACACAAGCCAAAATGTCATCTTTCAAAAATCATCATATAAAAATAGACCTACTACATAGGGGCCATAATCCCTTAAGCTACTATACTCTATAATGAATCTAAACACAATCTCCTTGCCTTGGTAGGCAAGGCCAACAAAGTCAAAAGAACAAGAGAACAACAACAACAAAACCCAAGCTAGCATTTCTTCAATGCAAAGCTCTTGTCATTTTGAGTAGGCTAAGTGGACCATCTTGGGAGTCTTGGGATTTTTGTGTTGCTAGCACTAGAATAGAATAGAATAGATTCTTCCAGGTATTGTTGTATGCATGGAAGGATGCTCAACAATTCAAAATCATGAATTTTCTATGGATGATAGAGAGAGAGAGAGAGAGAGAGAGAACCTACTCGTCTAGAATGGACTGAAAATCTGAGAATGCAGTTATAATAGAAGGCTGGGAGGCCCACCTTCCTTCTAATGTATCAATAGCTTGTGTGGGTGGCCTCCCTGAAGTGAAGATTACCCATTATTGGCAAGCTAGATTTAGCCACGAAATTGTTGGGACCAATGCCATTCATTACCTTATTATGATCACAGAAGGTGTGGGTAGTTGGTAGCTGACAAATAGTTGAGTGCCTTTCAGCTCTTTTGCTTGTGCAATAAAATTGATTGCATGTGGAGCCTTCTTTTCTGACCATGAATCCAACCCAACCAAACAAACATCTGCTTTTTTTCACTGGGAAAAGAAGAAAGGCACTCACATCATGTTTTTCTAACAAAAACATCAACAAACACCTACATCATGTTTTTCTCACAAAAACATCAACAAACACCTACATCATGATTTTTTCTCACACAAAAAGAGCACCCACATCTTGTTTTTCTCACAAAAATACACACACACATTTTATTTACTTGTGCCACACATGAGATTCCTCTTTGCAATTTGGAGCACTTGACCTTTTTGCACACACATGGATGTATGGATGGATGGATGAATGGCTAGAGTTAAACCCACATTCAAAATGTGGGCAAAATGGGATCTATTTATTCAATTTTTAAATGATTATTATTTTCATCTTGACTTGTGTCAACAATAGTGACCAATATTGGGGACTTCATCCACAACTAAGATGATAGCCATGGTTGTTGGGTGGTCTTTGCTTGGTTTGTCTAAGGCAATAAGGCAAGCATTTAGTTTTTATGGGAAATTCTATCCACCTAACTTATAATAATTGGGGCGAGAAGTTCAGAAGTTCATGATTGCTTACCAGTGTGGGAGGGACAAAGTTGCAATCTGATGAGGTGATTTGTGTTGCTAGAAGAAAGGATGGCAAGTGCCAAGTTCTTGTGAGCAAGATATGGTTTTGATTGATTGGAGGGGGGGATTCTTTGATACTAAGTTGAATCTCAAATTTTTGTTGAATTTGTGTCCTATAGCATTCTATCATGACACCAAATCTCTTTGTGAAACTTGTCAAGAAATGTCTTGGGAGTGAACTTGAATGTAATGTAGGGTTGAATTTGTCTTCCAAAGTCTTTTCTCTCATCACACCAAATCTTTTTGTAAATTAGAAATTCTTGACAATTGCCTAAGTAGGGTTTCCACTCCTCTTTCCTTTAGTATTGTTTTTAACAAAAAGCAATTGAATCCCTTGAATGGGAAGCACTTAAATTTTTGTTTTGGGTACCTTTTAGTACATAATTTTTTTTCCCATTGTGGGAAGCAATATGGCAAACAAGATGAAGGAAACTTAAGATGGGCTAGTCATGAAGCTACTGCATTCAATGTCAGGGTGAACCCATATTGCTTGAGGGTTTCAAAAATCTACGCTACAATGAAGATTCAAAATACTTGGGTAGCTTTCATCCCTCAAGGACATTAACCTTCGACCTATAGTGTAAAATTCAAGAAAAAGATTGATTTCAGCCATTGTTACTTTGCATGTACAAGAACTTAATAAGACTATCTCACACCAATAGTAACATATAGGTAGTCATTTTGAATAGGTGTTTCAATCAACAAAGCCCTGGTTCATGACACATTTGTGAGGTAAACTTTGCAATCTTTTTCATTTCTATATGAAATGCCGTATGTTATGTTCATTATAATGTTGACATTAATGTAATAAGTGTCATTACCATATTCAAAATCAAAGGATTGTGAACCTGTATTTTTTTCAAATTTTTTTTTGGAGTTTTGTGATCTTTGAAAATTTGACAATTCACAAAAGAAAAGAAAAATTAGTCAACTTTACACTAGAAAAAGAAGTTCCAAAAAGACCCAATTTATTGTTGAAAATACAAAAAATGTCCAAAAAAAAAAAAACAATGGTTGTGAAGTAAAACTACATGGTTCCATACATTTCTATATGAGTATACTTCGTGGTTTCATTCATTCTATATGGCTAGCATATGTGGTGTTTATCATAATTTGGCATCAATGTATTATGTTGTTCTATTATCATGGTCAAATCTAGTGCGGTAAGAAAGACATATTCTGTGGTTGGTAGTGTTGTTGTTGTCACCATTCTGCAATGGATTAGGGGAGGCGAGGGAGCTGGGGATATCCAAAAGAAAAAAGAAAAGTTTTTTTTTTTTTCCTTTTTGGCATGTTTCAAGTTGATCCAGAAGGAATATATATTTATTTATTTATTTATATAACTTTCTTCTGGAAAGACACAGTGATGGACTCCCTGATTTGATTCTTTATATGATGTATTATTATTATTATTTTCCTTCTTTTTCTTTGACAGGGAGAATAGTTGGCACTTTTTGGACTATTTGTTCAGCATTTGTTCATATGTCATTTTTTTGTTTTATTTTACTTTTAAAACTATTATTGCCTGCTGTTTGTCTCACCAAAAAAAAACACAGTTCTTCAACCTCTGTTGTTTCACTAGGGTAGAACTGCCTATCACCGATCATTACCCTATCACCGATCATTTCTTTAGATCTTCATCTGCGCTTCATTTTGAGTGATTTAAAATTTTATGGGAGCCCTACCTCAAGATCCAGAAATCATCTTTGAAGTGCAAATGAAAAGGAGTAATGAAAAAATAGTAAGAAGAAAAATAGCTTTTCAACTCACAAAACACGTTTTTTCTCCTTTTTTTTTTCTTTTTGGACCCCTCCTACTTTCAAAGCTTCTAACTTTTTCATTTTTTGTTCATTTTAAATGATTTTAAGTGCTATAGGAGCATCACCTTCAATTCTACAAATCATATTTGAACTTTAATAGCAACAGAGCAACATACAAGGAAATTTTTGGGTGATTGGGTTTAGATGTCATAATGTTTGGTGGTTTGTATTTTTGAGTTTTTGACTACCTCTATTTTGGGGGCTGTAACTTTCTCAATTCTAATTTGTTTTTGACGAGTTTTAGTGTGTCAGATGTGCCAACAGGGAGGGTTCAAGTTTTGTTTAGACACCAGAAACAGCGGAACCTCCCCTTGGATCCGGCCTGCCCTGAGCACTTAAGTGATCACTTATGTATGGATCCGAATGGAATTCACAATAATAATCCAATCCAGTACATACCTAGTAGTCCGATCACCCAATAATTTGGGTTTTTTTCCCCTCCCTTTTTTGCAAACCTTTATTTGTTTTTTTTAGCTTTGAGACAAAGAGCTCCACAATTCATTCCAATTGTTTCTCTCGTCCTCAAAGATTTTTTTTTTCCTTTTTGTTTTGATTAGATGCAAATCTGGAACATGTCACATATATAGAAAGAGTGCGTGCATTATTATGATTATGAGTACTTCCGCCTTCTTCTCACTTAGACTTGGTACAAACTTAGAAGGTCGAACCTAATATCGGTCCACCTTAGTTAGCAACCAGGATGCACATCCCGAGATGAAAGAAAGATTGAGAGTTCATTTGCTATTGTGACCAACTGACTGAATGTTGTTGTTCGATTGATTGGGATGTCTGATTGGAGCCTTCTCATGCACCCAATTTTGGCCCCTTGTTACCCGCTCTCTTGTTCTTTCCCTTGTCCTACTGGGTCTCTCTCTCCCTTCCCCCCCCCCCCCCCTCCAAGCCCCTAAATTTGGCCCCACTTCCACTTCCGTTCACTGCAGCTGGCTCTACATCTTGTAGGAGGTTGGGGGGGGAGGAGTCTGGGAAAAAAAATTAAAATGAAGGAAAAAATGAAGCAAAATTGATTCAATATTCTCGAAATATTTCAAAAGATTCTTCGTTTTCCTTTTTTTTTTAATTCTTTGAAAAACATGATTTTTGAAATTTTGAAAATTTGTAGAAAAATTCTCTTTGTTATAAAAAAAAAAGTGCCAAAGTCACTACATTTCAAGGATTTTTTTTAAATTTTAAAATCACCATATTTAGACAATATGTTCCAGCAGGTAGCTAAAAACATAGCAGGATTCTTAAATTTTTCTATTTTCCAAATTTTGGCTAATTCCTCTTCTGGATGATTGCCAATGTGGCTACATCACAAAATTGATTGAGCTGGATATAAAATATTACTACAAGCCCAACGAGAACAGGACAACATTTAGAACTCTAGACTCAAACATTCGTACTTGATGAGCAAATATCTAGTCTCAAGATTCCATACCTTGCTACTACCTTAGCAGCTTCATCACAAATTATGTTATTTTTTGAAATGTTGAAGTTTACAGGATTTTTTTTCTCAAATTAAAAGAAAATTGTGAAGGAAAATGTTGGATCTTCGGGAATATTATATTTGTCGAAATGAAAATCTCAAAATTAATTAATTATTTGACAGAAGTGTGTCAAAGTCACCAAGGCCCTACAGTATCTGGTGGGTAAAACAGACCCCACCCTCTTTGGCCCGTCCAAAGACCTACCTTAGTAACAACGCCAACCATGGTAGAGTTGGTTTCCAGACCAGCCACCCACCTAACCTCATGCTCTCATTCTGGTTCACTGAGTTACATGATGGGTCAAGGATTATTTCTATTACCACAAAAAAAATTAAATAAAAAATTTAATTTTGTTATGCATGTAGCATAAAATTTTTCTCCTTATTCAGCTGCTTTCCATGCAACAATCACCTAAAGGGTGTGTGTACATCCTGCAAATTTCTGCCAAGCATGATGATGCTACTAACTTATGTACACTGGATCTCTGGCCCATCCTTGATGATACAATACATACTTGAATAACCATGAAACATGCCATCATAGCCTATCCTTTGCCCAAAGTTGTGTTATTGTAGATTATATACATTTGCCAAAGCAAATGGCTACAAGTCTTTCCCAGTGTTTTGTGGGTAAGAATCATCAATTCCAGCTAATAATAACTGAACTGGAATTCAATCTGATTTTTAGAATGTAAACTGAAATCTGAAACTGGGTACTTAATTCTATTATACATGGAACAGGAATTCAAACTAAGGTACATGCTTTTGGGGGGCGGGGGGGGGAGGTTGACTACAGCCAGGGTTAACCATGTTCATCATTAGTTCTGATTTCGGTTGGTAAAGAACCAAACTGGAACTGGGTTTGATTTTCTGAATTGGAATTCTTTCCAGAATGTCAATTTCATTTGTACTAGTGTGACCTGTGCCATTGGCCCAAGTGTTACCGCATCTTCAACTGATTCTTCCTTCCAAAACCTGGTTTTTTGGAATTTATTTGAATTTTCAGCAGCAGAAATCGCTAAAAAATTTAATATCTCCCACATTCTCAATCCAAATCTTACCAAATAAATTCCATTAAATCCTGCTCGTTAAGATCTTTCAACAACATCAAACACACATTCCAATTCCTCCAAAATTTTCAGCTACGATTTAATTTAATTTTCAGTAAAGAAATCATTCAATATTCAAGAACTTTTGCACCACAAGTCTAAATGTCATGGAACCAAGCCCATGCACCCTTCCTCATCAAGAGCTTACCAAAGACACCAAGAACACGATCTGAAGCATCCTTGTTTGGTGGATCTCATAACTACAAAACAAACTACCTTCCTTCATAGATAGATATGGAATCAAAACTCGGACAGCAGAGTTATACGTCGACTTTTGTGATTGGGGGGGGGGTGAGAACTCCCAGTCTCGGCATAATAGGGCATCAAACATGTAACTGAGAATGAAAATTCTACAAAACGAAATACCTGGGACCCAAACTAGTTTTTCCAGCAACTTTGGTGATACACTGAGTTTCATCCTGTCTTTCCTTTTTCCTGAGCACCTCCACTGCTGCTACATTTCTTTTTTCACAGCTCCTACCTGTAAAACTACTATAATTACCTTGAACCTTGTGCATACTGAGATTTAATAAAATTTCATTACTTGCAGATATCACTGAAAGAGGGGATTAGGGGTGAAAGCAGGCCCAAAGACACGGTGAAGAGACAATGACCTTACAGATGTCTCTAATTTTATTTTTCTTTTAGAACTTGAACCTAAGCTTCTTCAATAAAAGAGTAAAGAACCACCCAACACTGGCCATATCCAGAAATCCAGTCACAGTTTTGAGAAAAGTTTCACAACGCAAGGATTCATTTACTGGCTATGAGCATGGGATGTAAGGATGCTCCTTGCCTAGATGTTCTTATTGACCTCCTAAAATATGGAGGATAATATCAATTGTTGGCTTGCACCATCAACACGAAAGTTAATGACTGCATATGTCACACATGTAGCTTTCTATTGAACAATGTTTCTTCTTCATGATTAGATATTGTCAGGTCATTTGATACCTGTAAAGAACTCTGAGAAAATTTGTAGTGTATGTGAAGGGCACCTTATATCCATGAATTTCCCTCTTAGAAATTGGGAAGGAAATTATTCTTACTTACAGGTGTAAGAACCCTCTCACTATTGAGGAGTAGACATAAGAACCCTCCCATTCATATGCCTCATGTTCTACATAGGTTCAGTTCATGATGTATTTTGCATTGTGCTTTTACCCTAGGTAAAGCCCATGGGCAAGGCACATTCTCAAAATGCGGGGCTGGACATCCTAAGCCCATTACTTTGAGAATGCCCCCACCCTAGACTTCAGAATTTTCTAACAAAGAAAAGACTCAGTCCTTGATTTTCTTAAGGGCAGTTCCAATTAGGGTTTTCCTGATTTTTCAGGAATTGGGTTACTCATAGGAGATATCTCAGATGAGTGGTACTCAAAATGGGTGCAACAAGTGGAATCAAAATGCTTCTAATTAACCTCACAAACCCCTTAGAGTGCATGAAAGGTGGAGCTCAAGGTCATAATAAAGAGCCACAGCTTGTGGAAGCTGGAAAGAAATACCAGAGTGCCTTGGCAACTTCAACACTAATTACATTATTTCCAGAAAATGTTTGAATTCTCAACCAAAAAAATCCTACAGAACAAAGTTTTGTGAAGCAAAATGAAGAATTTGTAGCATATTCCAGAATATTTTACTTTTTTAAAGATTGAATCTTCAAAATAAAATAATTGTGCAGAATTGAAATATTGAACTTGCCATGACAGTAGGTAACTACAATAATTGTCCAATAAATGTCTAATTTGGTGATGATTCAGAGTGCCTTCAGAGTTGCCCCCTCATTTTTCTCCTGGTAGCAACTGGGGAAATCTCAACAATCACAACAAGTTCTAACACTTTTCGACTGGGTCCAAAGGAAGGAAATGGGTACCTAGTTCTATTGTGTTTGTTATACTTAATGATGGTACTTGAAATTTATGCACTCCAAGAAACACATGAAATCATAAGGAAATCCACAGCTCCCATTCAATTGGGCCCCCTCAATTTTTTCAAGTGTAACTTATAATACACACACACACACACACAAAGCACTCAGAGAAATTTCCTAATGTATTCAGAGTCAGCGTTGTGAATATTTGGGAATAGTACATCCTCCAATACCTTGGTCTTACACCTTCAGACTAGAGGCACAAGGTGACTCACATTTGTAGAGCCTTGTGATTTACCAATGTTTATGCTCATCATAACGTTCACTATGTGCTTTAAGATGGGGTAAGGCTCAATAGGTTGGGAACATTCCTGAAATGCAAGGCCCAACTCGATTACCTAAATCATTATCTTAGCCGACTTCTTTTTGGGAATATCCCCAACCCTAGGGCCCTTACCCAAGGTTATAGAGCAAGCAAACTTGTTATGAACTTCTTTAATCCCTAAACATCAGGGTGGACCAATTTGGTCCACTTTTGTAGTGTATTTGTGAATTCCTTGACATTTAGGGGTAAGTTAACTTACAAACACAACAATTGGGTGTCATGTTTGTTGTTGCCTGGAGTGAACAGATAGTCCATGAGTCCTGGTGAACTGCTTACTACTTCAGCTTCCTACCACAAGAGGGACTAGCTCTCTCCCTTCTTTGGTTCTTGTGGGCAGCCCATCTTATGGCCTTTCTTTGGCCTTCCATTTTGTCTTCCGTGTGATGGTTCTGACCATTGGCTCTTATTTTTGGATTTTTTTGCTTCCTCTTACTACTTTATAGAACACATGCCATGAGTACCCAAATCAATGTATGGAAAAGAAAAAAGAAGGAAAAAAAAGCTCATCATTCATTCAATTCACTAAAAAAAAAATTCTTTTCTTTTCCTGGTTAATTTTGGAGAGTGTGTACCATGTTGTCAGAATTAGGGTTTTGCAAAGGCCAAAAAATAAAATAAAATAAAATAAAAACCTTAGAATGGGAAGGTATATAAGTATGCAACAGCACATAACTTTAACAACTGTCAGTTTCCTCTTATCATCAACAACAACAACAAACTTCCTTTGGACAAGACTCTACATGGGTTGTGACAGCATGAAGCCAGAGCATTGCACAGATCAAAGCAACTGTTGCTTCTGCATGCTGTCAGCACTCAATTTTTGTTTTAAGGAGAAGAGAAGAGAATGTCACTTTTACTTTTAATAATTTATCACAAGAAACAACCCAAAAGCTCTTGCCACAATCTCTTTCTTTCAGAACTTTTTGCAGCTGCCATCATGTTGTGGGGATAAGACTTGATCTGTGTAGCCTTCTGCACAAGAGGGTTTCTCCTTACAACTGTAACCTTTCAGTAGTTTACCAGTATTGGTCTAATATCAACCTTTGAGCATAACCAGCCTAGTCATGGTATCGAGCTGTTTCCTAAACTTTCATACTAGCCTCATGCTGGTTAAATTTGGTACTTTCTTCAACTTTCATATCAGCCTGGTCCTAGTATTGGGTACTCTTTTAAACTTAATTTTTTTCCTCTGCTTTTGATAATTATGAACAGCAAACTGTTGCTAGATAGGCAAGCGATAGAGGGTTTGACATTGAGGGTTTAAACCCTCAAGGGATGGTGGTGGCTAGAGTTTTTTTTGGGTTATTTTTTTCAACTTGAAGAATTGTTTTTAGAAAATGAAAAAAGACACAATTTTTCTTCTTGTTTTAAAGGATGTTTTTGGGTCATTTTTTGAAAGATAAATAAATAAATTGGTCACATCTAGACCTAGGCACTTCCTAGGTCATCACTTGTAGGAGCATTTTTGCAAGAAATACTAGAGCTCACCTAAGACAGTCACCATTTAATGCTGATTAATGCTGGGGATCCTTGGCAATGGACCTACTTCATGAATTTGAGGGAAAAAAAAAACCCTAGCAGTGGCAAGAAATTTATGTACTTTTTAGAACCAACCTTATTGGTCCTTGGTGCTGGGTCCAAGACTGATTTTTGGCTGGTATGAGGTACCCATAGTACAAGGGCAGTTTCATCACATGTTTGCAGAATAATTAATTAATTAAATAAATAAAATTTGAACATTCCACTCGAAAATTTAAAAAGTTCACCAAAAAACAATTCTGTAAGAAGATTTTTCTTTTTAAATTTATCAGTTCTAAAAATAATACCTACAATTTGAAGCCAAAGCAGCGAACATAGTACTATGGTAGTTACATGTATGTACCTGGTATGGAAACTGATAAAACTCATAGACTTGTTACAAAGCTGATATTGCCTCAGGTCCCTAGTCTCTACCAGGCTGGACTTGTTACAAAGCTGATATTGCCTCAGGCCATGCCCACAAGTCCCATGCTACCGATCCTGGTACCCTTTGCAGGCCCATACACCCGACCAACACTGCTAGTCACTAGTCTTCTTCTCCCGAAGTATGGGGAAAAGAAGGACTTATGGCTTATGTAAGTTGTTGGAAATGGCAGGCCATTGCTCCCCATTGCCAACAACTACAACAACAGACCAGTTTATAATTAATTGAAGAGGGGAACACTCTCATTTCGACTTGGCTCACAACAAATTATTGCTTTTTATCACAATCTCTACAACATGGTTGCATGGACCTTTTTCTTTCTTTGGGGGGGGAGGGGGGGGGGCCTTTCCTCCAATGCATAGGGAGGTATAGGCCTGTGCCCCAATCTTTGCAGCAATTTTTGTATAGTAGAATTTTCCCATGGTTTATGATTTAGAAATAACCATAGAAAAAATCTATCGGAGAAGGGGATATTTTCTATGGTTTAGGGTTTAGAAAAAAATCTATCATATAAAGGGCATATTTTCTATAGAAATAACCATAGAAAAGCATGAGAAATAGGGTTTTGTTGTGGAAGGAGAGGATTAGCTTGTTCTTCTAGGTACAACTATTTCTACTGATGCCACACTTGACAACCGTGTTTTATTTCTGAAAACACAATTGTGGTGAATTTTTGCGGAGAAAAAACATTTTACACTGAAAAAAACATGTCTGAGGAGTTGCATACTGCATACCTGGCAGAACAAAACACACAGTCAGTCGTGCATGTGTCCACACAAACCCTAGTTCAAATTAACCCATTGTATGGTGGATTCTGCCAGGTACGCAGACCCCAGGCTTGCCAGGTTGGCAAGCCTGGGGTCTGCAGATGTGTACCTGGCAGAATCTATCGCATAACACAGCCCACTCTGTTTGGGGTCAAAGGGCAAGGAATTGCATGGGAACGCAGCAGAATCTGCTGGCCCTGCAATCTGCAACAACGGGTCAATTATGCAGAATTAAAGAGTTCAATAAACCCTAGCCGGAGTCCTCTTAGAGCATCTCCAACTGTGATCGGTGTGTGATCCTGCACAGTAAAATTAGATAAAGAAAATCTAACATATGCCGGTTTGGCTCAGGAAAATGGTATTGGCTCCACATAATTGCACATGTCGCCGTGGCTTGTGAATGGCACAGCAGCAGCGCTGTGCACCTGCAGAAAAGAGTGTAATAAATATGATCGAACTGGTGCTTAGTGTCTTTGATTGGCCTGTCATAATGATTGGTCCATGTGGTTTGCTATTAGTAGTCCCCCACCTATTTGCTGTCCCAGTTTCAGTTTTATGGGTGGGGTTGCAAAAGAGTACATAACTAAACTTGGATGTGAAATATATTTTAGCAGGGTCACGCATTGAGTACAGCTGGAAATGCTCATATGTAAAGAAAAGAAAGGGGATCTAAACTCTAAACCCTAAAGTCCTGGTCAAAAAACATAAACCTTTGTAAAGCCCGTCCATTTTAGTGTTAAAAGAAGAGGTAAAGCTTTTTACATAGAGGGTAATTCTCTTGGCCAAAGGTGTTAGCGACCATAAGACTTAACTCACTTTTTACTTTTCTTTTAAGAAAATTAATATGATACATGAGGATGTACACAAACAAATTTAGGACCAAAACTATGTATGATTATTACATAATTATGAAATCTATGTTCTTGGTTGTAAAATTATTCTCTCACCTTTCTATTGGCTATGCAACTTTCACAATTCTCTTATCATGAACTAAACACAAACAACACCAAAACCATTTAAAACCAAAAGTTTTTCAAAATCAAAACTTTAATTCTCACAAACTTTGCATTTATATCACAACTTTGTACAAATGAAGGTGTTTCTGAAGGTTATAAACACCTACTTATATATTAAACAAAAGGAAACTAATTAAAAAACTTCTTAAAACTTATCCACCACATGGTTCCCTAATTAATCAAAAAGAAACAAAATCATATGGTCCCCCATGTGATTACACAATTAATCACAAGGAAACATAATCACATGGTGCACATGTGATTTCACAATTAATCATAAGGAAACAATATCACATGGTTCTCCATGTGATTCCACAATTAATCACAAAGAAACATAATCACATGGTGCACATGACTTTCACATAAGTCAATGTATCATGACTAAATTATGGAATCCTATCACTCAACTTACCTTTTTAATTACATCAAGTTATAGGGGCACCAAGTATCACAATAAAAAATTGGACAAGTAACATGGATATTTTGAAAATCGAAACACCTACCTCTTTCACTTTTCAAAATGCCCACTCCCTGCTGATAACAATCAATTAGAGCATATAATGCACCCTCCATTTACACTGCTACAAAGTAGCAAGGGTTTTTCCATTTATATATCCAAAGAAGGTTTCAGGTCAAGTGTTTTGTAGTTGTACTTTTGCGTCTATTGAATACCTACCACAGCACATGCCCATCACGCCCATCTTCTTTCTCTCCATATGCACATTGCACAACTGGTTCTGTTGTAAGCTATGAGTGATTCCAGATGTCAATCCTTTTGTCAATCCTTTTGATTGTTTTGATTTCCCTCTCATGTGTTTACATTTGCTTTGACATGTCTCATATATATATATATGGGGTTTGCTTTTTGTTCAAAGCATATAAAATGCAAAATCTGTAGTGTGAATGTAGTGTGAAGATTAGTAAACAAATTATTCACATTTATTTGGAGGCTTATTGTTTTTTCAGGTTTCCCTTCCCTTTCCTTTTCTGATATGCTTCTTGCTACTGGGGCAGGCTCTGGTACATAATTTGCTCCCTTTGTGATTCACTTTGAGTTTTGCTTTTCTTGGTTAGGAGTTGGGTTTTCTCTCTTTGTTCTTCCTTTCCCCCTTTGCTGGGTGTTTTGTTTAATGAAGTTGTAAAGGTTTCATCATTTGGAGGGTACCTTATATTGGCAAATCTACTTCCTCTTTTGTAGGAGTTATCTTATGCCTACGTATGGGCATAAGATCCCTCCCTCCACTCTTAAGGAGCAGGCAAAAGACCCTCTAGCTCCAATGCCTCACCAGTCTACAAATGTTCAGGTTTGCAACAACATTTGCCTTGTGCTTCACAAAAGGTAAAGCGTTAGGGTGCTGGACATTCCCTCCTTGTCATAGGCCCCATATTTTGGGGAATGCCCCTCCCCAATATTGACAATTTTATCCTATACAATAATCTCTCTCTTGGTCTACAGAACTTTGCTTGCTAATCAAAAAATTAAAAAATAAAAAAATCAATTGGAAGCCAAAACAGATGTTTAATCCAACTCATCCAACCCAAAGGACAGAAAATAATAAATATACATGATGATCGGGTCTCTAATGTAGAAAAAATTCAAATAAAACACCCAACAACTATTATCAAACCATACCCAAATTTAAATGCCACCAAATGGATGGGATTCCATAGTGAGATGAGTTCTAGCAGCAAAAAAGAAATGGCAATTTAAGAAAGATCAGATCTCTAATTCAGTGTGTACCCAAGAAATATAGAAGGTTGATTTAATCAACCGAAAAAAATTTAATATTTGTATTTGCATAAATCGGTGTGACAACAATTTAAAATTTGTAAATAATATTTGGTTTTTAACCAAATTTGGCTAAATCTTGTTAGCACTGATAACCATTTTATCTACATCTTCTTATGGATGATTGCCACTTAGGGTGTATAAAAAAAATTCGTACAAAAACAACTGGTAGCCTACCAGGCAGGCAATCATGCCCTCATTCTTTAGACCATTGTGGACTACAAATGACATGGCTATGGCACCTCCTGGAAGCTGTAAGAAGAAGAAGAAGAAGAAAAGAAAGCAAGCAAGCAATGAAAGAAGCTGGTGATCTTGTCTTCCAAAGAGTGTCATACATGGCCTTATCTTGCCAACTTTGCATGCACGGATGAAGTGCAGACGAAGCATGGTAATCCCAGAACCTTTCTTACTGCCCTTCATAGTACCGGGGCTGCTTCAGCAGCAAGGTGCGGAATAATAATTATTAATTTTTTTGTCATTTACTTTTGTTGATAAAAATAATAATATTTTACAAGGAGGCACAATACGAAAATAATGAAGCTAGTGTGATTGAGAGTTTCTTTAAGATTTTCGACCACGGCAGGTAGGTATTTTTCAGAAATTTTGGCAAATTCATAAATAAAATAATTAGTGCCTAACCAGGCTATATACTAGGGCACTTAGGTACACACACATTGATGAGATCTACTCATGCCACCATGTGCATCCTGCAATCCAACCCATGAGAAAGAAATTCGTAAGACAGACTCTCTAAGTACTTTCTTCTCTTCTCTGCCTTCTTTGGAAGGTAGCAGCACTCATTTCTATTTGAATGAAATCTATTGTAAAAAACAGCAAAAAGACATCTATCTATGAAGCAAGGTAGTTTGTTGGCTCTGTCCTACAGAGGCATTGTGGGAACACCTTTGAGCGGGTATAAGGGTCTGAGAATCAAAAGTTGGCTGAATGGATAAGGTTATAGATTTGCGTGTAATTTTTTCCCAAGCTAATGGATGGACATGTGTAAATTTTGGGTGCAGCCATTCAATTGATGGGTTGTTTTAAAATCTACCCATCTACTTCTTGGGTTTCTTCTCAAAATATGAATGTTGAGTAACTGATTTAACCATGTCTCTATATCATTTTATTCTTTTTGGGTTGTTACTTGCCTTTCTATATCACGAGGTTTCATATCGCTATGAAATGTAAAAAACAATTCATATGACTTTTTTTTTAAACAAAATTTGTTTGATAAACATACAAATAATTCGCTTCAATTCCTTTAAATCTTACTAAAAAATGAGATTTGAAAAGTTATGCAAGAATTGATTAAGATAAAAACATGCCAATTTTTGAATAAATATAAAATATAATATAAAATTTTCTTTTGAAATATAATTTTTAAAATTAATTTGATGTTATTTTAAACCTTCAATAAGGCTTTGATGAAGATTTAATAACAAAAAAATGATGAAATTAATTTTTAATTGATTTTGTTCTATATTGTTGTTACCTTTTATGTTATAAAAATTTATTATTGCCTTAATGTAGTAGATATGCATGTATGATTTTAAGTTTTAACAAGCATGCATGGGGCAAACACAACTAGTTTATAAAGTTGGGTGGGGGTACAATGGGGTTTATAGGTGAAAATTTAGGGAAAGCAAAGGGTTTAAAGTTTTTTGTTTTTTTTTTTTTCTTTCTCATGAAATTTGTTTTTTATTATGGGGTTTCAATAGGTATAAGGAGTGGATAATTCAATTAGATTGAAAAAATTACAAGTTGTAAGTGGAGCTTTAAGAAAAGGGGACGAGGGGTTAAAATTTTATTTTTTTTTTCAGAAGGGTTTTTTTTGGGTGAGGAGGGGGTAATTCCACCCCTTTCCAAAGGAGGTTTTTTTTAAGGGATTGGGATAGGTGAATTTTTTTGGGGATGGGGACTAACCCAAAGGGTTGTTTCTTGGGTGGCATGGGAGGGAGAGGTTTGGGTGTTTTTCAAGGAAGGAACGGGGGATTTTTTTAATTTTCCAAGGCATTATTCTTTTGGTGGTGTGGGATGGGTTCTTTTCTTTTCTTTTCTTTTCTTTTTTTATTTTGTGATATGGTGATTTAATGAAGATTATTTCTCAAGAAAATATTTTGTAAAAATTAATATCTTTTTTTGGGGAATAGAAAATTTTCAACACAAAATTTTTATTTAAAAATTTAACTAAAAGAACAAAAAACATTTAATACATTTAACCAAAAAAGGAAAAAAAACCTATTTTGACTTTTTTGTGTGTCTAATTTTTTTTATGTACATGATAAAAAAGTTGACGTTTAACAAGTAATAATAATATATTTGAGTGAAACGAAAATAATGGTTAAATAATGGGAAAAAAATTAAGTTTTATGTAATAATATCTTTCAAATCTAGGTTGAGATATTTAAAGTTCAGGTGTAAGCATGAAGTGCACAATTCAAATTCATAAGATGCCAAGGGTATTGATGTCTTGTTCATTATTACACCACAATCTAGCCACCAAACCATGGTTCATCAATATCCATGGTTAATGGTAGATATTTATCATAAAAGTTATTAAAAGTCAATAATTAAAATTTATAAAATGTCAAGGGTATTGATGTCTTGTTCATTATTAGACCATAATTTAGCCACCAAACCATGGATATGATACCTTATTGTTAAATTGAAATCGACCATAATCAAAATTACTTAAAATCGATATAAAATAGAAAAAGGTTTAAAGTTAGGTTTAAGGCTTAAGTTAGGTCTTTTGTCTCATATAATATAACATTACATGTTTGTTGTCTTTTTTTTCAACAACAAAAACAATGTGTTTAGTTTAAACTTTCACTATTTGTTAATTATTTTCTTGTTTACTTTATAAATTTGTGGTTCCGCAAGTGCATGTTTTGCCATGTGCTTTTGTAACTTTTAGTTTTGTCAAGTGTTATTTCATTTATTTGTTGTCAAATTCATTAAATGGTAAGTTCTTCTTTCTTTTTTTTTTACACCATGGTTGTTGTTCCAATGAAGGAACTTAAATTAATTGTTGTAGTGGATGATTTAGATATCAGAATTAAAGATGTTGCATTTGAAGCAAAGGTGTTTGATAGGTATGGCACCTTTGATTAAATTGCAAATAGGAACATGGAAGATCCAAGCTATGCATATTTGTATTGTGATTTGTTAGGCATTGCAATTTTGACCATAATCACTTTGAAGGTGAAATCTCCTTATATAGAAATGCATGAACAACATTTGTAGAAAGGCATGTTTGTAAAGGTGGAATTTTTTTGGCATTGAGTCAAAGTCTAAAAGAGGTTTTGAAAAAGGTGACATGCATGTTGTCATCACAATTGAGTTAAAAACCATTGCATCATCAAATCCTACATTCCACCTAAGTTACTTCCCATGGTTTTTCACATGGATTCCATTAAAAAATTTAAAAGTTCTATTGAAAGTTGGAGGTTTGCTACCATTGTTATCATTGTAATTGGTGTAAGGGGATTAATGGATAGCAAGTGAAAAACAATTGTTGATTATAGATGGAGAACATGAATTTGATCAAAACGTTCTTACTCTTGGTAACAATTTCAGAATAGAATATGAACAATTTCTTGAGGTGTCAAATGGAGACCATTATGCAATGGTTTTAATTAAGAATGCAATAATAGCAACAAAAGGAAATCGATATTTGAAGGTATAACATTACACAACTTTAACAAAGGTTGTTGATGAAGGTACTTGAGCTCACCTTCTATAATTACACAACAAATTATCAAATGTTCAATATGCATTCAAAGAAGTAAATTCTTTTCCTTTCCTTTGCATCATTTAATTTTTTTTCAAATTTACAAATAAAACATCAAACAAAACTTAATGTTCATCTCATGATCAACTAATTAGAAAAGATAATGAAAAATACAAAAATAATGTAATGAAAAACAAATTTTCAAAGTGTTTTTTTTAACATTGAAAAAAATTGGGTGTTCACTTAATTTTTTGAAATGGTCCATTAGAAGGTCCCTAGCAATTCAAGATGGAAACCACCTAGTGGCCACCACGCATCGAATCTCCAAGCAAAGAAAAACATTTTAAATCTATTTATTTATTTATTTATTTATTTTTCACTTGGAGACTTAGTGGCCAATAGGTTATTCGACGCTAAACTGCGAGGGATGATTTGGTGGCCACTAGGTCATTTTATTTTTCTCTTCGTTTGGAGACTTGATGGCCACCAAGGTGTCCCTCACAATCTAGCGTTAAACACCTTGGTGGCCACCAAGGTGTTGCTCACAATTTAGAGTCAAATGACCTGGTGGCCACCAAATCTCCATGCAAAATAAATAAATAATTCAATTTCTTTTTAATTTTTTCGCTTAGAGACCTAGTGGCCACCAAGTTGTTCAACATTGGACTGCGAGGGATGACCTAGTGGCCATCAAGTCATCATTAGCAATTGAACATCAAACAACCTAATGGCCACTAGGTCTTTAAGCAAATAAAATTTTAAAAATAGCATGGTGGCCACCTAGTCATCCTTTGCAATCTAACATCAAATGACTTGGTGGCCACTAGTCTCCAAGTGAGAAAAAAATGACCAAATGGTGACCAAGTCGTGCTCGCAATCTAGTGTCAAACAACCTCGTGGCCACCAAATTGTCCTTCGCAATCTAACATCGAATGACTTGCTAGCCACAAGGTCTCCAAGTGAAAAAAAAATGACCAAATGGTGACCATGTCGTCCTTCAAATTCCAACGTGGAACGACATAGTGGCCACTAGGTCTCCAAACAAATAAATAAATAAATATTAAAACCAATTAGGTGGGCGCCAAATGGTCTCTCACAATTTAAGTTCAAACACTGTTTTTTTTCCCTACCTAGGTAGTAAGGAGATCTGGGTGTCCAACCCAATTATCCTCTTCCTAAGGAAATTCTTCTATTTTAAAAAAGGAGATTTGAATTTAATGTTAAAAAAAAACAAAAGTAACCATTTGATTCTTTCCTCCTTGAAGAGGGAAAACCGAGCGAATACATAATTTTCTCCACTAAAATGATCTATACAAAACAAAACAACATTCAAATGACTTTTTTTTATTAAAATTTTCTAAAAAATAAATTTTCATTTTCTATTGCATATTAAACATAGAGTACAATGTCGCTAATAAAAGTGAAAATTTTGTCTTTATATAGTCGAGTGGAATTATTTTTTGGGTAAAAAATATGGGATAAAAAGTTTGGAGTGTGTTTGTTCAAAGAAGAACATATTGTAATATTAATATGCTAAGTAGACAAGTATGTGAAAAACCTTTATAAATAAAGTTTTATAATTTTTTTCACATTGGTCAATGGCCTTTGAACATTGAAAAGATTTTGTAGCCCTCTTTCTTGGTGCATGTAATGTGACAAAAATCACTAGAATTGGTTTAAAATGGAGCAAGATATGGCTTATGAAAGTGAAGGAGGTGAAAATGTAAAGTTTAAACATTAAAAAACCAGTTTTTGTTTTAAAGCTTAAGATATATATATGTTGGTCTAATGTTTTTGGACATCAAAGATCAATTGTGGAGCTTTAAATTTCACACCCATAGCTTTTTAAATCACTTAAGATGAACAACAAACAAGAGAAATATATGGTTTCAAAGAATGGGGTATAATGTTTTTTTTCGTGCTGGAATGACCTTTTCTTCTTGATATTTCTTTTGTTGTTATTTTTTTTTATGTCATTCTCTATCCTTTCTTTAGGTATTAGTTTTTTAAATTATTATGTTTCCATAACATCTTTTATTATGCACTTCTTATGCATTTCATTTTTTTTTGTTTACATATTATGTGTATGTATGTGCATGGTTTTATTTATTTATTAATTCATCTACCTTTTTCTAACATTTCTTTATGTTTATGTTCATTTTCATTTACCTTTTCATGTGAACATATTGTCATTTTTTCCTAGGGGACCAAAGTGTTGTTCATAGCTAGCCTTGTTACACTTCCATTTTAAAAAGTATGTGGAAATTGTCATGTAGCAAATGTCACCATTTCTCCAACATGTGGTGTTTATTATAATGTTTGTTGTTCAAAATCAACGGTTCAAAAATAAGGTTTTTTTCATGGTTCCATTGCAACCAATGATGAACCTATGTTATTGATTATTGAAAACAAACGACTTGAAACAATTGTGCATATGACAAAATTCGAATTCTTTAATTTGCTTCCTCCAAAACAAATTCAACTCCTCAATTCAATTCGCGTTCTTGGTAATTTTGCTTATTGACCACACCTACCCTTGTTGGCTTTCAAGAAAACATCCAACAATGTATCCCACAAGCAAAAATCAATTTGAACGGTGAATCTTTGATTGTTCCTTTGACAATTATTCCTAATGATAATGTCCAATGGAATGTGAAACACAAATTTGATTTTGTCTAATCAAAATCAATTTCTAAAAAAAAGCCTTTTTAGACATTAAGGTTGTTAATAGTTTTTATGTGACCTTTTTATAGTTACCTTTAATATACAAATAATTTATATATGTAAAAACTCCTTATATCAAAATTTTGGTTTAAATAGCTCATATTATATAATCATTTTCATAGTTTTTTTTCTAAAGGAAAAGGAAAGTTTTCATACATTAATTTCCATCAAGTGCCAGTTTGTTTTTAAATGCAATATTTTATATGTCAAAAAAAAATTCAATGAAAATAATTTTTTCAATGCAAGCAATTTTTCAATGTAAACAATTTTCAATGCAAATAACTTCTCAATGGAAAGAATTTTTTTAATGAAAATAGTTTTTCAATGCAAGGATTTTTTTCAATGGAGGTAGTTTTTCCAATGAAAACAATTTTTTAATGCAAGTAGTTTTTTCATGAAAGCAATTTTTCAATGCAAGTAATTCTTTTCAATGAAAGCATTTTTTCAATGTAAGTAGTTTTTCAATGCAAGCAATTTTTTCAATGCAAATAGTTTTTCTCAATGAAAGCATTTTTTCAATATAAGTAGTTTTACCAATGGAAATAGTTTTTCAATGCAAGCATTTTTTTCAATGCAAGTAGTTTTTTTCATGAAAGCAATTTTTCAATGCAAGCAATTTTTTTTCAATGAAAGTAGTTTTTCAATGCAAATAGTTTTTTTAATGCAAGCAATTTTTCAATAAAATCAATTTTTTCAATGAAATAGATTTTCAATGCAAATGATTTTCTAATATAAACAATTTTTCAATGCAAATATTTTTTCAATGTAAGTAGTTTTTCAATGAAAACAACTTTTCAATACATGTAAATTTTTAATACACATATTTTATAATTTAATTTTTTTTCATAGCTGGCAATTTTTCAATTTTAGTAATTTTTCCATCTAAATAATTTTCCAATAGAAAGAGTTTTTCGATGCAAGTAATTTTCCAAAAAATAATTTAAAATAAATAGTTTTGATTGAATCATCATTTTTTAAAAATTTGTTTATGTGGGAACCATGCTTTTATTTATATAGATATCCATTAAATTAAAGTTAATAATAATGGAAACACTTTCATTAAATCTTGTTGATTCATCATTTGAACATGGAATCAACATTTGAACATGTATTGCATTTATATGGCCTTCATATGGTTTCAACATACAAATATTAAATAGGAAATTAATTTTTTGATTTTATATCTTATTTATTGGATAATCATTTATCATCTCTTGAATTGAGGCAAAATATCATGGCATATTTAAATCAATGTTTATTATTGAATACAGAAAAAACCCAACAATTTTATATTTGAATTAAATCCAAAGTTTTTGTTTGATTTGCATCAAGGCATGGTCACAAATGAACATCAATATGTGACAAAAATGGCATTAAGTGCTAATATGGGAGGTCTGTGGGGAGATTTCATTGCAATATTTTGGATAGTTGAACATCTATAAAAGCCAATTTACAATTGGAATAAAGTATCAAAACACATTATGTTTCGATGTGGCATGAATTTTCAATTTATCCCTTTACATATAACATACATTACGCAACATTTTGAACCAATTCAATATATTAATGGTTTATTTCATTTTTTGTTTATTTTACAAGTTAATGCATATATTAAATTTGAGAAGTAAATCAACAAAGCTGAACATTTTCTTAAAACGAACTCCTAAAAACGTAAAAACTAATGCATTTAGTATACATGTTCATTTATGGTTTGCAAATATAAATATTCAATTTCTCTTGGATCCATATGCAATTGCAACATATTACACATCATATATGACAAAAATAGATAAATCATAATTATATTATATCATTAAAAAATGCATTGCGAATAATATAGATCCAAATACAAAAAGTCAAAAATTAGGTGATGATTTTCTCGCAACCTTAGGCTTGGGCTCGCAACCAAGGTAAGGGTTTGTAAGGTTACGGACCAGAGGGAAGCCTGAAGTCACATTTCATGCTCCTGGGAATGCAAAAGAGTATGAGGGAATGAACCCTCACACTCCCAAGTGAACTCCCGAAATGAACTCCCATTTTGGGAATTGTAATCCCAATGGACTTCTGAATCTTCAAAGGGCGATTGCAGGGGTCAAAACCCATTAGCTTGAAGAGTTCTTTATATCGTTAAAAATCTATTGAAACCTAGATGTCTAAAATGGGTTCGCATGACCCATTTGGACATCTAAAACACAAGTATGGCCAAAAGAAAGGCCGGTAATCAAATTGACAATTTAACTCTTGACCACTAAAAGTCAAAATCGATTTCCTTGCGTGCAGGTGGCGTGCGACATATCATTGGAAAGCTTTCGACGAGAGCTACAACTTTGCTTTGGATTTCATCTCAATCAGAGTTTTGCATGCAAAGTTATGGGGCCCCAAAGTTACGGGAGTCCCAACTTTGGGAATTTCAGGACTCCCATTTGGGAATCCCGGGACAAAATGCCATTTGGATGTGGGCCTCGTGGAGAGGCACAGAGTATACTATAAAGGGGGAAGGTGGTATCTTTCCCCAAGTCTAGGCCGTGGTGAGTCTTGTGAATCCAAGTTTGCTTGTGGCTCTTCTTAACACCAAAAGTGTTTCAACTATGCACTAACCAACTCGTTGTTTGGTTTGTGTAGGTTTGTGTGAATGATTAAATGCTTTTCATTCTTCCTAGTCCCATCCCGAAGCTCTAGCACGCCCCTCTACCCCCAACGTGTTACAAACCAGGGAACGTGCCCCAACTCATTATTCTTCCACTGTTTTCATTTCAAACTCACCCTTTGAGTCTATCAAGGAGCTTGGCTGGGCGCATCACTTTTCTCAATGCTTAACAAATGGTTAATCAACTTGCTACTTACCTCGTGCTTTCTTTACTATTATATCATTCATCTCAAACATTTCAATCATAAATTTTTTTTTGTGAAGAACATGCTTATGTGTTAAAATTGCAAATTACATTAAATGAATTGGAATCAAATCCAACTGATATAATGTGTTCATCGATCATAAACAAATATATTAATCATCATAATCAATATGAATTGTTATCATTAGCAAAATTTAATTTTTATTACAACATTAAAAAAAAATTCAAAACATTGCAAACCCAAAATTATTAGGTTTGTAAATTATAATAAATATAAATATATTGAAAATTGGTCAAGAGAATAAATTTTATTATATTCACCATTTCAAAATTCATAAAACTCTCAACTTGGAATTAATGTAACCTAACATGATGACATTTCTAAAATTAAATCTATTTTCAACTACCAAATGCCATATCCAAATATAGAAGAAATGGATGATTCAATAAATTGAAAATCAAAACCATTACGTTCAACTAGCATTTGGATTAACAATGTAGATAATGAAATAAATGATCCATGCCCTACAATTCTTATACTCAATATTGAACACTATGATTTACGATCTAATTGTGTCATTCAATCATGTAATGGTTCAAATCAAAAATCATAATTTGTAAAAGATGAAAATTTCACAAAATCATCATATTCCATGATGATGGAAGAATTTGAATATCATAGTTTATTTAGACAATTAAGTGAAGAACAAAAATTAATATTTGACGATGTTATGCATAAAAAACAATTATACTTTGATACACCAATATGTTTATTTCTGACAAGGGATGCTAGAACTGGTAAAACTTTTACATTGAAACTCATAATTCAAGGATTATTACAATTATATAATTGAGACATATCTTTTGATTTAACAAAAACCAAAGCTTTACTTATGGCAACAACACATAAAACTGCCTTCAGTATTGACAATTTAACAATACGTTCAACATTGAACATACATGTCCAATAATCCCTATCTAGTTTACCAAATTTATCGTCAAATTCATTAAATAGGCTTACATGTCGATATGAACAATTATAACTTCTTGTGATAGATGAAATATCACTTGTTGGTGCTAGAATGTTTAATGTTGTAGATAATAGGCTAAGATCCATAAAACACATTCAAATTTTTTTTTGGGTGGTGTTGATGTGATCATGACAAGTGATTTCTATTAAACACCCATTGTGAAAGATAGTTGGATCTTTCAAAATATCAAAGATAATGCTAATGCACTAACACCAAATTTTTGGCAAACATATGTCCAATGTTATGAACTAAATAAAGTTATTCAACAATCTAATATGGTCTTTATACAAATTTTGTACTATAACAGAAAATACAAAGGATATTGAATTTATAAATTCAATTTATAATCGACAACCACCCAACAATTTTATTATTTTGTATTCATTTTATACAAATAAACTTGTACAAAAACATAATGAAATTGTGTTCACTAACACATTAGGTCCCATGTTTACTTTCAAAGCAATGGACATCAACCATCAATCATGCACACCATCTTACAAACTTTCAAATGATTTAAGTAAAAATGTGGGTTTGCATTTTACAATTAATATAAAAAAAGATATGTTGGTTGAATTATGTGTTGGTAATTATGCAACATTTGATAGTCTTGTAAATGGAATTGATGGCATTTTTAAAGCATCAACAACATATTGTGAAAAAATCATTCTATGGATAATGTTTCAAAATTCTAAAATTGGAACAGTAATAAGAGAAAAATATAATCATTATTATGACAACAACATTGGATCAAAATGCACATCGATTGAACCTATCATCAAATATATAAAAGTTGGTAAATCCCAATCATTTATCATAATAAAGATTCAAGTTTCAATTCAACTTGCAATAACAAGAACCATTCATCACTCTTAGGGATTATCATTAGATGAATTGGTTTTGATCCCACTAACATTAAAAACCATAAGTTAACATATATAACATTGTCCCACATTCAAACAATTTTATTTATTTTTTGTTAATTCCACTTTAACATGATTTTTTTAAAAAAATGAATAGATTGAAAACAATTGCAATTTGGATACTAGTAATTCTTTAATTAAAAAAATTACATAATTCTCATGTAATTATACAAGCTTTGAATACAACTTTTTTACACCAACATTACGAAGACATCAATCATGATCATAACCTTCAAATGTTTCATATTTTATGTTTTATAAAAACAAGAATACACCACACATCAATAGATGTGCACAAATTTATAAATTCATCGAAGTATTCATATATTTGGTAAATGCAAGCTATAGTGGTTCAAAAGCGGCAAGAGTTCCGATGCCAAAAGTCCATATTAATGGAAAAATTAACACTATAATGGAAAAAAGGTTAAAAACTAATGTTTAATGGGCCCTATGTGGTGATTAATCAATTAATAAACTCCATATGAAAGGTTGCCCATTAAAAATATATATATTATACATGTTAGGGAAAAAAATATCAATCCAACAACAAAAAAACCAAGATTGGGGCTTTTGAAAATATGGCCCAATTTTTTTAATTCAAAAATCCATATTTATTTGTTTGATGTTCTTGGAAAGATCTTGATGAGCAGGCTTTAATGGAATTTATTTGGTTAGATTTTGATTCAGAATGTGAGAGATATTGGTTTTTAAGTGATTTCTGCTGCTGAAAATTAAATAAAATTCCAAAAACCAGGTTTTGGAAGGAAAAATCAGTTGAGGATGTGATATCACTTCGGCCAAAGGCACAGGGCAAACTAGTAGCACATGAAAGAAAGGTTTTTTTGTGAAACCACCACTCACATTATGAGAAGAGAAAAACCCAAAAGAACAGTTATCAAGGAAAAAGTCAATGATTGTCTACAGACCAAAACCACATAGACAGAAAGGAAGAGAGATCAGCACGAGGCAAATCCTAATACACCCACCATAACCCCTCACATAACCTAACCCTAAACCCACATGGTGGAAAAGAAAATCGGAAGAAGGGTCATTTTTAAAAAGTTCATCTATGCAGTTTATCCCAATAAACCCAATCGAATCCATCATTTAAACAACTCCCTTCTTATTTCCATGTGGATTTTGAGGGAACTCCCCCAGCAGAAGAACCCTAAGGTGTTATGCTAGGGGAGCTCCTCCAATTTTATATGTTCCCATGGAAATGTTTCTTTTCTACAAAATGAGAAAGAAGCAAGGAAATAAAAAGAGAATTGTTTACATAAGGGGAGGTTTCTATACTCATGCATTCTCTTGAGGTTCAGGAACACCTTTGAGCACACGCCCTTAGGAGAATGCACTTGTATGGGAACCTCCCCTACAATGTTACCCACCAACCCTAAACCCACTTGATGAAAAAGAAAAATTAAGTGTCATGGAGAAAAAACCCCCATGACAAAATTGTTGTCATAGAGAACAATACAAAGTTACCTATAAGAGGGAAGGAAGAGATGCTGACATGAGGCAAATCCAAATAAAACCGAATCTAATCCCTTCTTATTACCAACCATAAACCCTAAACCCACATGCTGGAAAATTTGTTGGGCCCTGCCCCCACAGGGACAGGGACTATAGCATTGGATCCACTTTTGGAAGTCTTATCTTATTAGAACCAGTTTCACATTAGGTGAACTGGTTTCTTTGGTGAAAGTGTTTAGACTGTTTAGATTGGAAGGGATTATTTTGGCGTTCAGAGTGTAGACACAGCAGGTAGATGTACAACATCTTATCTATTGGCAGGGCCAGCATGATTTTGATGCCTTGTTAAGTCTTAGAGGGTCAAATGCAAAATTACACAGAGTTGAAGGACAAGACACAAGTATGGGGCAAATCTCAATAGGTAAGCCTGAATCTTATCCCCATTGTAAATCCTCAATCTTTTTACCAAGTGTGATATGCATTATTATGTACTCTGAAAGCACAAAGATTGAGTAAGATATTGGGGAGTTTTAAAAATGGGCTTTTTTCTTTCTTTTTCTTTTTCCTTTTTTGTGGGGGAGATTTTCAGCTCATAGAAATTCCACAAGAAGTGTGTGTCTAGCTGCACATGAAATTTATTACTTGTGAACAGACATGCAGAGGAGCCTGACCTACAATAGGTAGGTCTGATCGTGGCCCATGGGTAAGATGAGAGAGAAGGCAGGTAGGGTTTAGGGTTTATTGGTAGGTGGTCATACTAATGTCGGATACATTTGAACGGGCTTTGTTCTCTTCTGTGTCGTTTGTGAATTTTTGCAGTTCAAGTTGGGGGGTTCTTAGAGCATCTCCAGTGATACTTGGTATGTGATCCTGTACAGTAAAATTGGATAAAGAAAATCCAAAGTATGCCAGTTTGGCCCAGGAAAATGGTTTTGGCTCCGCATAATTGTGCACGTTGTTGTGGCTGTGTACCTGTAGAGAAGAGTGTAATAAATATGACCTAACTGCTTCTCAGTGTTTCTGATTGGCCATCATAATGATTCGTCCAGATGGTTTGTTGTCCCAGTTTCAGTTTTATGGGTGGGGTTGCAAAGTACACAACTAAACTTGGACGTGAAATATATTTTCGCAGAGTCATATACTGAGCACCGCTGGAGATGCTCTTAAAGTTTTGGGATTCAAGGAAATTTTCAGATCACAATAACATGCCTTCTGCTGCTGCTGTGTATGACTAGGTACTGCTACATACAGGCAACAGATTTTTTGTGTTGACCCCACAGATTGCAGAAGCAAAAAAACACTTCAAACTAACTTACAAATCAAAAACCTTCAACTGACACTAGTGTCCTCTCATCTCTCCGCCTGGAAAGTTTTGGCCGACTGGATCAAACTCCACCTGTGTTAACTGTCAATTTTTGGGTTTAAGAAGGGTTAGGATTGTTGCTGTTGTTCTGAATTGTGGCCAAAAGAGTTACTTCAAGTCTTTTAACTAAATTTTAATTATTTTTAAAATTTTGGGTACTTTGGGTGGTAGCTCACTGTTGTTGTTGTTGTGGTGCAGGTACAATAAACCCCCCTTTATAATCACACCCTTGGTGACCACTTCTTTTGTGACACTAACTAATTGTGATTTAAATGTGTATAGTCACATTCCATATAAACTCTTACAAGATTGTGACCATAGGCAAAAAAAAACCTTACAAAATCGCTCTTTTATGCTAGAATAAAGGTGTCAATTGTTTAATTTTTTTACATGGGTTATTCTAAACTCTATTATTCATTATTAGACTTGAAGAAGGTTGTGATTTCTGCCTATTTTAATTTGACAATTTACATTGAGTCTTAACTATTAGTTTGTGTATTTTGCTAACTTGATTTTGTTAATTAAGATTTTTTGCTTTCTTGACAAGTTTGCATATTTTTAGTTTGCTTCCACTAGAAAGTTGTCTTTTGTTTTATTTTAAATTGGATTCATTGTTATTAGTTTGCACAACTTAAATACAAAACAATACTAACATTATCAAAAGGAACTACAATTTTCAAAACCCTAATATTTGTCCTAGATTTCTCCCACTATGGTCACATTTACAAAAAAAAAAAGCTTTGCAAAAAATTTGTGCTACTAATGAGTGTAAAAGAGACTCTAAAGAATGATGTTTCTTACTGAAGCAGATGATTACCAAAAACTGTGTGACACAAACAAGAATGTGACTAAAATTGGCATGATTATAAAGGGGGTTTATTGTATATAGGGAGCAACCTAAGTATATAGTACTGTTACGTATATTAGTATGAAAGAACATACCTGTCTGGCCTCACCTGAGGCAATACCAGCCGTATACAAGTACCAGATTGGTATAGACCAGAGATAATACCACCCTAATACCAGGTTTATAACTGTCTCAATACTGGGTTTATACTTACCAGGTTTTGTACAATTTTGTGATGTCAAATATTTTGCAATTTTTTCCCATATAAATAGCAAAAAAATGTTTGAATTTAGACTAGAAAAGGATTTTTTTTCCAAATTTTTTTGTAGAGAAAACGACAAAATTTGTCAGGAAAAAAAGGGACACTAGTTGAGATCTCCCAAAAAAGGGACACTAGTTGAGATCTCCCAAATCACAGGACCTCTAACTTTGTTCTCAGTGCCTCTGGAAAGCCCTTGATGAATAGGGTTGCATCAAGGGGATTCCATAATGGCAGACCTATGGTGTGGGAGTTATTGAAATTCAAATATTTTATGAGTGAATATTGAATATAATTTTTTAAAAACAGCTTTTCAAGCTAAGTGAACATATACACACATATGTATACTTTGAAGAACTAGGTTTCAATATGTGCTGTATGAGGGACAGGAACCCACCAATTATCAATCAGGGTATATATATATATATACATACTCACTTACTAGCCAGTTTTCAAAATTTTCAAAGAATCAATTTTGGTGTATAACCACAGTTCTCAATTTTTTTAAAGTCAAAGAACAGGCCAGAGAAACATCTATCTATGAAGCAAGGTAGTTTGTTTGTTTTGTACTTATGAAATCCACTGAACTGGGATGCTTCAGATCGCGTTCTTGCTCTCTTTGGAAAGCTCTGGAGGAGGGGTGCATCAGCCTTGGTTTCATGGCGTTTGGACTTGCTGTGCAAAAGTTCTTGAATATTGAATGATTTCTTCACTGAAAATTAAATTAATTCGTAGCTGAAATTTTAGGAGGAATTGGAATGGGCCTTTGGTGTTGAGCAGGACTTAATGCAATTTATTTGGTAAGATTTGCATTCAGAATGTGGGAGATATTGATTTTTAAGTGATTTCTGCTGCTGAAAATTCAAATAAATTCCCAAAAAACCAGGTTTTGGAGGGAAAATCCAGTTGAGGACGTGGTAACACTTGGTCCAACAGCACAGGCCACACTAGTCAGTTGTTTATGTACGGGGTTCTTTCATGAAAACCGCCATTTCTTTGAGGTTTTTGGAAATTTAGGGTTTAGGGTACTTATTTGAAACAGCCAATTCTATTCTTTGATTTTGAAATTCTTTTCAAAGAATCAGAACAGATGATTCTTTGATTGTGAAATATTTGAAGAATCAAAACCAACAATTCTTTAAAATTTTAAAGAACCACCCAACACTGGTACAAACCCAATTCAATTTTATGTCTTTTTTTTGTCATGAATTTTTTTTTGGGGTCAGTTCTTGCTTTGGAGTTTTGATTCCTATAAGTAAAGAGAGGAAGAAGAAGAAGTGATAGTAGACATTGCAATGTGCCCATTGGCCCCAAGAGTAGGGCTGCAGGGTTTTTAATGTACAACTGGAGAGTTGGGATGTGGACCAGCCTTGTTACCTGCAACAGCAAGTGCATCTGTTGTTGCTAACATGCTTATGGAGCATGATCTTCTCATCATGTAGAGTCACCATTTAAAAAAGAGGTATTTCCGTGAAGGAGAAATGAAGCAAAACTTGTTCATTACATTGCAGCAGAGGAACAAACAAACAAACAAACAACCAACCAACCAACCACATGAGCTTGGGGGCTGCCAATCCTTTGGCAACAACTGCACTGCAGAAACCCAAACAAATCTTGTTCTTTTTTGCATGGGCCACCAAATCAGACATCATTGTGTCATCTTCTTCTAACTTTTAGTTATTACTACCACAGAGAGAGAGAGAGAGAGTGAGAGAGACATGATGATTGCCTGGTCCGACAATTGCAAAAAAATTCACAATCAGCGCATGGCATAATGACTCTGCCCTTTGTGACAGGTTTCAAAGTTCAAACTAAAAAAACTTCCCTTACTGGATATAGAACTTCTCACCATAAACCCCTTCCAAGGTTTGGCTAGTGTAAATGGAGGGCATCTTACTTGACATATTCAACGTTTTGGTCATGTAAATGGAGGGTCTCTTAATTGACTTATGCAAGGTTTTGCTAGTGTAAATGGAGAGTCTCTTAATTGACCTATTGAACATTTTGGTAGTGTAAATGAAGGGCATCTTACTTGACGTATTCAGGCATCAACCGTGAATGAGCATGTTACCCTTTTTCTTTTTTTAAAGTCTTGATATCTGACATTTGTTCAGGTGATACCCTCCTGGTATCATACTAAATATTTTTTAAATAGAAATTCAATTGATGTTTATGCTGTGCAGGACCTTCACGGCATTCCCAAAATAACAGGCCCCTGAGGCCAGAGGCTGAGGTCCTGTTACTTGGGGAATGCCCCGGATCTGCCCTAGGTTGTTTACCCCACACTAAATGCGTGCACTTCTATGGAACATGCCTAACAAACCATATGCAAAATAATACTCCAGACATCACTCACACATTGAGTCAAGTTCAAGCCCACATTTTATGCCCAAATTCTACACCAACTTGTGGCCTCTTTCCCTATGGAGGCCAAGAACCACTAATAAAAGCCTCCTCATCTTGTGACTATGGGTCCCTTTGGGAGACAGCTTCTAAATGAGTGTTTGGCAGTTCTTTGTATTGTTAATAACAGTCAATATTGGGTATTAGAAAAAATCGTGAATCAAAGAACCCCCAGTTCCAATCAGATTTTATAAATAACCTAAAACCTTGGACAACCATTATGTTTCATGAATGAACCAGGTATTTGGTCTTTTGAGAATCGTGGTTATGAACCCTAAGAAACCCCTGATACCTGGCGCTCAGATTTTGAAATAACCTAAAGCCTTTGATAACCGTCAGGTTTCATGAATGAACCAGGTACTTGATCTGCTGAGAACCATGGTTATGAACCCTAAGAAACCCCTGATACGTGGTGTGGGATTGGTGTAAATTTTTAACAACCGCCCGGCATTCCTCTAAACACACCTGTCACCAATAGCATAGAGCAAATGAACGGATTGGATGTACATCATCGGTGTCTAAAGGACACCTGGGCAATCTGAAAAACACATAAACAAAACTTGTGGGCACCAAGTCTACGAGGTTGTCCATCCACACCCCCTATTTTGGCCTCTAGTATTGTTTCTAACATCCAACATAGAGTGTTAATTGTGTCCCCAGCCTCATCAAAAAACTTGAAAATTTGGACAATATAATGTGAGAGATAAGGTGTTTAAATGCTACCACCTAGGCCCATCCTTATGGCTGGCCAATGAGAAGTAAAAAATTTTTTACTTCACCTTTTGGAGATGACTATATCCTGCGAAACTTGGCCAGTTCTTGGTTTTTGGAAGAACCATGAGGTCTAGGTTTACATTATTTTGTAAAATGGAATGTCCTTTGGTTTTGGTGTAAAAAATATTCTTAAAAATTAAAACCTATGGATTATAGGTTAAAGGCAGGGGTCAATTTTAAACCCTTATTTGGGACCAGATTCAAGGCCATTTAAAGTTTTGAGTTTTGTTTAAAACATTGAAGTTCAAATTTTTTGTTGAGTGGTATTCTTGATCATTAGATAGTTACTAGTGATGATAATAAAAAATTTGAATAATTTATTTTGAGAATGAAACTATTAGGTTAGTTAACTATGAAAATGAGTGATTAGTATTTGTTTATCAATCAACTAGGAGGGACTAGGAGGTATTTGTGTAAGAATTAAGGTAAAGGCTTTATTTTTGTGAGTTGAATATGAACTTTGTGTGATTTATAGAAGAAGGGAATTAAGAGATGGATTCTTATCATTTTTTATAGCTTGTTATGAGAAAAATGAAAAAGAAAAAAGATATTATATGAGGGGGAAAAAAATGCAAGAAGATGTGTGAAGATTGATAGACTTGTTATGTCTTTTTTTTTCTTTTTCTCTTTTGTCTTATTTTCCTTCTAGAATGATATTAATTTAATATAATTTGATATAAAATATTATAAATTTTTTTATATTATTTTATTTTATCTCTTTGGGTTATGCTTAGAACTTGCTCTCAAAAATGCTAGAGCTTGCTAGAAGGCAGTTGATGTAGTACAATAAAGTCTGTAAGCCATTTCATGAAAAACAATTACTCAACAAAACCAGAGCAACAAGGTTTGAAAGGTACTAGTTTGACGTATTAGCAACTCCCAAAAGTACACATAAATCTTGTAAATCTCAAGTAAATCTTGAGATTTTACTTAGTAACTTTTATCCAAGTGCTAGTTTTTGGACTTGAGTCTGCCATCTTACATCCTACAAATTGGCAAGACATCACAAGTCCGCTCTGAAAAGGATGACAACCACCCTAATGTCAACTCACTAAAGCTTCTCAAGATAAGTCCTTCTCCTACATTTTCTTTTATTGCTATCATTTGTTTCTGAACGGTGCATAATTCAATCTTTTTTGCCAATTTTGTGATGTAGCCAAAGTGGCACTCATCAAAAAACATTTTACCCAAATTTAACTATATACTGGAAATGAAAGTTTAACAAAATAAAGATCCTTTCATACTTTTGGTTGCCCAACTGGAACTTATGAGAAAAATCTGAAATTTTGAAAGGAAATAAAATTGAAATCTCGCATATTTGGGCCAATTTTTTCCATGAAAAATCTTTTGTGTAAGTCCAAATCATATGATTTTCAGGCTGAAGTTTGGTGAAAATTCTCCAGTAAATTCTGCCCTTTTGCAAGGAGAGACATGCTACAAAATTATTATTATTATTATTATTATATGTAAATTACTATTTTTCAGCAGATACGGCATCTGCAACTGGTCGGTAAGATGCTGGAAATGACACTTATTCAGGTTCAAAGCTTCAGCATGCAGGTCAGATCAGGCTTGAGACACTTTCCAACAATTTAAATGAATACAAAATCCAAGTCCATTTTGCAGCGCATCCATGCAACACATGCTTGAGTGCGAAAAATAATAATCCCCCCATGCATTGCTTGTACCCACCTCCCCCTGCAAAGAGCTCCTGCAGGATGGTATTTTGGGGTCCCACCCACCATGTCAAATGGGTTGCAATGCTTCAGATGTGATTCTGTGCATGTGTGCAGAGGAATGAGTGCTATGCTCCCAAGGCAAATCTGAGCTCTAGTCTAATAACATCAACAACAGACAGTCTCCATGTTTTTAGTTGTTGGTCATTCATTGTTGTTACATTGTTTCCTTACCCTTGACAAGTAGCTCATAATGTAATGGCAGTTATTTTATTCTGACACACTTACTTACCTAGTTATTACCTGTTTTCTTACCTATCTACCTATACATGAGACCTATTTCCTTCAGATTAGCTACCAAGGTGAAACCAAATATTAACTCAGTCGAGGTTCATCCACAATGAGTAATATCAGGCATCCAGTGGATGGTGCGCTAGTGGATGCTGGCTCACTCTGGCCGCCGGGTTGGTATGTTTCATGGGTTTTACTGAAAAGCAAGGTCTGTGTGCCACTTGGCCTGCCAAGTAACCTCCCCAGAATGTGGAGTTTGAGCGGGTCCACAGGAATCAGTAAAAGGGCCCTTTAAACCCTATTTTGGATCAAGCACTACTTTGAAATAGAGTGAAAAAGGGTTCAGACTACAGAGTGGTGTTGGAACTGGGCCCAGTGTATCTACATGGACCCTTAGAACCAGACCCAGCAAGTCTACATGGATCCGGACCTGCCTTAGAACCAGATCTGGTAGGTCTACATGGAGCCAGACGCATTTTAGAACTGGCCCTGGCAGATCTTAAGGGTTTTTTTGCACAGGCCAAGTCATTGATTAGGTAGAGGCTAGGGTCCTAAGTCTAGATAAGGTTTAGGGTTTTTAGTTTTTTAGTTTTTTGGGTCCTAAGTTTAAGTTCATCATTGAACCGGAATTGTCTTACTATATGAACACCCGGGCAAGTTCAATTCTTTTGGGAACTTCATGGAACATAATTCCTCTTTTAAATTGTTGTTGGTTTAAACTGGTGTTGGCCAGATATCCAGTTTGATAGGTATAGTAGTCGGTTCCGGTTCAAGGTAAAAAGAATTGGACTCAAACCTGTTTGCAAGTTGAAGATCCGGGTTTAGATCTGGAACCTAGGAGAACCATCATTCTTTAAGATCCCCCATTGGATCCAGAACTGAGGAACCATCAATTTTGCAAAAGCCAAATGCTTGCCTCCGGCCCAACCATTTTTTTGTAGAATTTCATTCTGGATAATCTTTAGGTTTAGGGTTTCTTGTTTCTTTCATCCCATTGAGTCATTCATCACCATCACCGTTGAGCCTTTAGGCCGAGCTTTCTCCCTCTTCTTCTTTTTGTCACAACTGCTTTCTACTAAGCTTTATCATTCTTCTTTTTGTCATAGCTACTTTTTAGGGAGCTCTACATTTTTTGTTTCTCCCTCTCCTTTCTTTGCAAATATTTTTCTAGTTCTTTTATGCTTGAAGCAATGCACTGATATTTTTATTTCCTTTGTGGTTGAAGCCATTTGATGCTTGCGAAAAATTTGTATGAGAGCTAAAGACTAGGAATGTGGTGCTTGAGGTTGCTACTTGGAACTAAAAATAAATCAAACAAGTTCCCAAGGTTGTTACTTGCCACAATCTCTCATCTCTCAACAAATGCTTATGAAATATTTTGGTTGCATCTAGACATTATGGGTCATCATTGCATTTTTATCTTTGTGATCTTTGATTATTTACGTCAACCTTTGAACGAGTTCAACAAAGTTTTTGCTTGTCATTGTCTCATCTTTTTTGTTACATGCCACACAATTTTGAGGTTTGAAGTTTTCAACAAGGGATTTATTGGTTTCAATTGACATAATTTTTTACTAAAGTTCGGTTAGGTAAGTCTCTTATATCAAAATTTGTCATTGCAAAGTATTGATCTTCTTGAATTGAGGTGTGGGTTTGAAAGTGTTACTTGTTGGTTCCAATCTATGCATAATTTTGTTTATTTGTTAATGCATCTTAAGTTGTTGCTTGTTAATTGTGTGATTGTCTACAACAACTAACACAATGGAATCAACCATTAGTACTCCCCTCTCATCAACCTGAATTCTTTGTTCAATATGGAAAAAAATAGTGAGTTTACATCTCAAATTGAAGTCACTAATGGTTCACAAGAGGTGTCCAATCTTCAAGTAAATGTTTCCTAGGAGCTTCTCATTCAACAATTGTTGGCAAATTGAGATATGTGGTACCCCTTTCATCATTCTACTAATTATTGGAGTTTTTTTCATTGTGAATGATGGTGCTTTATTAATTCTTGTAACCCGTAAGTTATGAGATGTGTGTTATGCCATTCGACTATAGTGAATGGTGAAGTTCATAATTTGGCACATAGGAAAAGTCTGAAGGGGCTTGTGAACTATAGCAAAGATCACAATACTAGTTTTATGAAAAAACATGTTTTAGAGTTACACTCAACAAAATGTACAAAGCG
>Ga0209611_10001865_pt1 | contig 36603 bp, 24 predicted proteins | sample S1TSphgellanicum_3_FD_187693 | JGI IMG/M metagenome (GOLD analysis project Ga0209611, IMG submission 187693) | Host-associated microbial communities from peat moss isolated from Minnesota, USA - S1T2_Fc - Sphagnum magellanicum MG (SPAdes) (version 2) | ecosystem: Host-associated > Plants > Peat...
ATAATTCTCCGCAACACTGCAAAAGCCAAAAGACCAAATATACCATGTCACAGACATCGTTACACTCTTACGGGTAAAATCATTCCAGAACAAGTTTGCGAAATCATAGATTTCACAAACTTTTAGCGGCATTTTGAGAATCCCAAAATGTTTGCGTTAGATCTTATATCGAAAATCGATAGACTTTTGAATCGATTCGTTAAGTCGTTACGGTGATGGGTTTGTTGCAAATAGTTTCCGATGTAATGTTAATCGCAAACTTTTAGCGGCATTTTGAAAATCCCAAAATGTTTGCGTTAGATCTTATATCGGAAACCGATAGACTTTTGAGTCGGTTCGCTAAATTGTTGCAGTGATGGGTTTGCTGCAAATAGTTTCCGATGTAATGTTAATCGCAAACAATGGATAGAAGCAGTTGTAATCGAAAAAGTTTTGCGATTGTATCAAGTTCAGGAGTTGCGAAGGACTTGCGATTGTATGGGTGCGAATGTTATGGTATCACAAAAGCTTAAGAATTTGCGAGGAATTATGGTTCGCAACAGCGGGATTTCGGAAACATCTTTCTTTGTTGTTTGCGATGATATTTGGATCGCAAAATAACCCCTTGTTGTTGTAGTGCTTGGGCAAGAAATTGCAATTCCCTTATATGTAATTGCTTGTTGTCATCCTTAAGGAAATTGTAATTATAATGTTTCATCTTGTTGAAGGAACGTTGGTTTTCGAACATGTGTTGAGTGACCAATTCAGTGTGGTAATGCTACATGAGATGGTGAAAGGAGGTTGATTTTTCATTTTTCATCTTGATGCCAATTTTAAATAAGAGGTTATTGGGCATCCAATCTCCCAAACAAGCTCATCATGCATGCAATCATCCTTTCCCATGAAGATGTCTAAAATCCCATTTGGCATGAAATGATATCCTTCTAGTTATCATTTACTAGGGAACCATTTGCACCCACAATTCAAGATCCTACCTACTTATTGTTCAATTTGTTGGTGGATCCTAAAAGTTCTCTAATATAGTTGATGTTAGTGATGATGTCGTAGCTATTCACAACTCCGCAACCTTGGCACAATCTCAAACACTAGAGCTTACATTTGACAATTCCAAATGCCTTGATTGTGCTCCCAAGGATCAAACCCCAACGGTGTTTCTTTTGCTACTTGGTGACCATGTTGTTGCAGGAACCTTCAATGACATTCCCAATTTCGTGTTCAATGATGTCCCTTTTGGGTAGCCTTCGAATGCATTCAAATAGAAGGATGGTGATACACTTCACAATGTTGTCCATTTGCTTCACCCAAGTGTGGCAACTCTTGATGCAATAACATGTTCTTTACTCCTCCTAGTTGTTGCCCTTCCAATCTATCTCATAAACATGGTGGGTTGAAATGTACAAACATTCGGTCCAAAGACAATAACTCCATTGTTTAGTCATCTTTTATTTGTTACCCCTACAATAGCAATGTTCCCAATTGTTGCAAGTTTGTCCCACTTAGATCCCTTGGGATCATTTCTCCATAAGGACCTTTTACTCCTTCCAAAAACCTTTCAATGAGTAGAGTTAGTGTGTTGGATTTCACCCTCCCTTTTGAGTTTGATCCCCCATTTGACAATGATGTCGTGTTTGTCATCAACATCCTTAAGGAGCTTGGGCAAAGGAAATGCAAAAGCCCAAATCACCACCCTTCAGTGGGCAAATTTTAAACATTTTTGCACGTGCTAAAAATTCCTCCATGTTACAACAAGGATGTCATATTTAACTATGTCCTTTACTTCCCTTTCTGAAAAACTAAAGAGTTGGTTGTTCATGTTTTCTTAAATTAAGGAAATTGGAAGCTCTTGGCATTCAACTTTCGATGCCGAAAGTTGAATCTCAAAAGCTTTATGCTCTTAGGATTCAACTTTTGGCGCTGAAAGTTGAAGACCAAAGTTGGACTTCAACTTTCAGCGCCAAAAGTTGGAAAGCAAAACGTGAGCGCTCTTAGACTTTAACTTTCAGTGCCAAAAGCCGGAGATCGAGAACTAGGTGTTCTTGGTCCTCAACTTTCAATGTCAAAAGTTGAAGTCTAGGAGCTCTTTACAATGACATCTATTCTTGGAAAATGTTTTGGTCTAGATGTAATTTGCGTGAAAAACCTAATCTAAAATCAAAACATCAAATTGTGCAAGGAAATACCTCTTTCATGTAGTTTGTAATGCTTGAATGCTTAGGTGGCCATATACAAATTTGGATACGAGATGTGAAAATTGAAGCCCAAAACACTATCATCAATATTACAATTGAATGGTAATGCACAAAATTGGGATTAGCAAAGGGGTGAGCAATGGAATTATCTTCCCAATACTTAATGCTCCTACACTAGGGGTAGTTTGTTCTTGTCGTCTTCTTTGATGCTCTTGTTGTGGAGATTGAAACTCTTAAATGTTTGTAATTGTGTTGTCTACCTTGGTTGAGATGGTTTGAATGGAAGTCAATGGAACTTGCTAAAGAGATGCCATGGCCAAGCCAAGTTCTTCTTCTTTATGGGATTAAGTGGGAACATTTTCCTTGTCCTACATCTTTGATCTAGACTCTTGAACTTGTCTCCTTCCCCTCCTTTTGCCCCTCACCAATCTATTTTTGTTTGGTGTCTCCTTCTCCAAGGCTACAAGTCCTTAAAGAAATGTCGGCTAATGTTTTTCCTAGATCTTGAACTTTGATGTAAGAGTGTTTCCTTTTGGGCAGTTAAGATACCAAGCACAATCTAAAAGATGTGTAGATGTCCAATCTCTTAACATGTCCTTCTTGTACATTGTGTTATTTGTCTTTGGATCTCTCCATATTTTGAAGAATCTTGGAATTTCGAATGTGGCACCCCATCGAAAAAACACAAATTAGAAATAGCTATAATGTTCAAAAAAAAATACAAATGTTAATGGCAATGAAATCAAGATGATATTGGAAGAATAATTTGTAATTGACAACATGGATGATATGAATGTGGAATGGCTAGATTAGAAATCACCTATAAACCACCCATGTAAGAGCTTTTGTCCCATCAATTTGCTATTCCCACAACTTACTTTTTCAAATCCCATCTTTGGACGTGAAATCCATGAAAAAATAAGTTTCCTAAAAATAAAGTCTCCATTCTTGAATGTAATATGACAATGAAGGCAAATCTTTAGACTCCATAAGCTAAATGGAAAGATGAGTGACAATGGTAGAATATAGTTTATGCACCTCCACCTCCAACTATAACATGCGAAATGTTAGTTTGTAATCAGTTCAAGGACAATAAATTTAGAGCCTCAAACGAATAAGCATTTACCTGAGACCAGAAAGTTGCCTCGTGAAATCACTTATCAAAAGCTCCATATGAGAATCCATGTTTTAGAAATTTTGCTACTTCCCACAACACACCAGATCGGTTCCAAAGTTTCAACCAAGATACCTTTTGTTCATTCGTCACCTGTGCGGAAGCTAACATTTGTAGCTTTTTGGTAAACATTTTCGAGTCCAAGTTCATATCGTAATGGACCTGAATTTGTTTCAAGAATTCAGGACCAAAAAATAGGTTGGAAACTAGCAAATGTTTTGAGAAGGCAGAGGTATGATCCTTTCATACTTGATCCATCGCCTTGTCGATGAATGCTTGTAGTCTTGATGTTAACCTAAATTTCTCATTTGGAACTTTCCTCATAATAAAACTTTGGATGCAGAAGAAATCATGCACAAGACTTAGCTTGACGTGATCAAATTCAACAGACTTAGGGGGTTCAAGCAAAATTGAAAGAAAATTTCAACTTTAATGCACAAAGACAGAAACTGAAAGGAATTAGATTGAAAGAAGGAAAGGATTAGAACTTTGAAATCCGCAGTGTTTAATATTAATTTTACTTGTTCATGTCTATCATTGCAATGAGGAGGTGGACAAGGCCCTCTCTTGTATCCAGTATGATGGAATCCACTGCAATGTGCCAAGAGAGGCCATCCGGGTGAACTTTTGAAATATAAGGCATCCATGTTTATAGTCGATGGTTACCATCTCACACAAAGAACATTCTCCTAGTGAACCTTTATAGATCTTCATTTGCATTTAATGTTTCTTTAAATGATGTATTCATGGCCTTCCAATGATCGTCCCACTCATGGATGTGATATGCAACAAATTCCTCCTCCCCCTTCCAGTTTGTGGGAGAGACATAGGACACTTTGTCGCCTTCTCAATAGCCCATTTGGAACGCCTATTCCATCTTGAGCACTTTAATCTTAAGGGCTGACCTTACCACTAGCATGGATATCATGTGACAAAATGGTACGTTCATCTAAGCCTTGGCTTTGGGATGAATTTTATGCCTTTCCAACACCTTGACTATCTTGACCTTATGCTGCATCTAGACCTAGAGGATGCCCTTGTCTGCGTTTGTATTGATTGCCTCCAATTGCATAGAAGGCCTAGAGTCAAACCAACCTCCTCAATAGACAAGGTCATGATGGAATTATGTTAAATTGGAAGCAATTCATGAGAATAAACAATAGAGGAACAAGATGTAAATATTTGTTCAACTTACATATGTAGAGGAGGTTTTCGGCACAAATTGAAATTCATTGACATCCATATTTCCGCCTTGTTGTGAGTCAAAGTTTTGGAGTTGTAAACAAGTGGGGATAAAATCAACTAGAAGAATTCAAAAAAAATACAAAACATCATAATCATGAATAGTTATGAAACGTGAAAATACCTTTTCAAAATTCTCTTCCAACAGCTTTTGTTCAATCAACTCAGCACCTTCCATAAATGGAGAACTTGCAAGAGATAATGAAATGAGGGAGAAAGTAAGATGCTTAATTTGAAAAAATAATAATAATAAATACCTCTATGGATGGACTTCTTATTTCAATAGAAAATTGCAATTAAAGAAATGAAGTAAAGAAGGTTAAACAAGAATCAAGAATTGCATTGAGGAAACTCATTTGAGGAAAAATTTTGACCTTTGAAAGTTGTAACCTTGGGAGTTTTGGTTTTCAAAAAAGCTTGAAGTAAATTTTGTTACTTGGGCTCCAACTTTTGGTGCCGAAAATTGGAGCTTGAACAAAAACATTTTGTGTTTGGCCTCTCATGGAACCCTCAAGCATGAAGCTTGGGAGTTCCATAATAACCAAATGCAATTTTTTTGCTCAGCCTTTAACTTTCGATGCCAAAAGTTGGAGGCTAAACAAAAAAAAATTGCACACTGCCTCTCATGGATCCCTTGAACATGAAGCTATTTAGAAACTGCAGGTACAACATTTTTATCATTGTCCCATATATCTTGTAATCTTGTAAATGGTTAAAAGATGCCCAATACCCAACCTCTACCTTAAACTCTATATCTATAGTCTTCAATTTTTTTCTTTCTACTAATGGGTAAAATTCCAAATCTTTCGGTGTTCAACAACAGTGCTTAGGCTATGGATATTGTGACATTGTGCAAATGAGTAATTTAATTCCAAACTCATTTTCTTTGATTGCTACTTAGAAATTCATTTAAAGATATTACATTCTACCCATGTAATGTCACAAAGTTGTAAACATTTCCCAATGTTTAGATTTTTATAGGGTTGCTCTTAAATTATTACATTCAATCATTAGAAAAAAAAAGGCCAATATGTGATTGATGTATTTACAACTACTTGCGATTGTTTGGTTTTTGTAACTAAATTTTTGGCCTCCACGACTAATGTGACATCATGCTAACATCAACTGACTCACCTACAATTAACTTGCAACTAGTTTGTAAGTAAATTGGTTTACATTTATATATGGGTTGAATTTATCATCTAAGAGTAACCATATAAAATCCCATTAGTTGCAAATGAAGTGGTGTTTAGTTGTAATCAACATATGTTTATATACATTAATTATAATAATTATTTGATTTATGATTAAACTTAATATTCATAGTATTTTTATTGTAATTAAAGTCATGGATATGATTATTGTAGTTATACTAATTTCATTACATTAATTCCTTATAATTTCAAATAAATTAAATATATTTGAACATAGACTATTATACTTACAATTGTATAATTTGAAGTATATATATATATAGTAATTAATATAAAATTAATATAAAATAATAATTACTTTACTTATACATTAATTATAATATACACATAATTTATAATTCAACCTAATTATTCATAATTTTAATTTTAAATATTTTTAAAATTAAAATATTTCCACTATAATTATTTATTTATTTTATAATTGTAAGACTAGTATACTAGAATATTTAATTATGTACTTACAATATATAATTGTTATTATGTCATAAAAATTTAGAATATTTTTACTGAAAATTTAAAATAATTATAATAAATTATTTTACTTGTTATTATTTTTTTATGTGAAATGAATAAATAATATTACAACATAAATTTTCACATTAATTAAAATGATAATTCCCAATCATAAAAAATAACTATTGTATTTACAACACTTATGTTTTAATAATAATAATAAAACTTCGTATTCTAATTGAAAAGTTATGTCCTATAGTTAAGATTTTTATTTCAAAATTTTATAAGAATCTTAAAATAATGAAGAAAGTTGTTATAGTTATTGTATTTAAAACAAAGATATAGTAAGATAATTGTATGTATTACTCATTATTTACTTATTTACAGTAAATTGCTGATATAGAAACATGAATATTTATAATTATAATTATAATTCTATAATGACATAAAATAATTTCAATAATTTAATTTATTTGTAAGTTACAATTAAAATACTTGAATAATTAATTTATAATTAAAATTTTATAATTATTATATATAATTTATAACATATAAAATATTAGTTTTTATTTAAGTTTCTAGAAAAATCATAATTTTATTAAAATAGTTAATGTAATTAATGTTACATTACTTTAAAATCGTTGTAGTTATTTCAAATAAGAATTAATTATAGTAATTTTATAACTATTTTTTAATTGAACATTATTCACAATATGTAATTTATAACTTTAAATCTGAATTAAAATTTTGAAAATTTTATAATGTAGTTAAAACAATTATTGTAATGATTTTAATTGTAGGAATTATTATACGATAATTTTATTATAAAAAATATTTATTTACTTATCTACAATAAATATTTTTATAGTAATATTATAGTAATTAAAAAAATTGATATATGTTCAGCAGATTATTGTATTTATAGTTATTAATTACCAATGGAAAAAATAAATTATTTTACTGATAACAATTTTTACACTAATAAATGTAATTATATTGTAATTATAACAATTAGTTTAATGTTACTTTTAAAATAAATAATTTTTGTATGATTTTTTAATAATAATAATTAATTAATTTTTAATTTGAGAATAAATATTTATAATATTTATTTGAAAATAATATTTTGTTACATTAATTATAATATCTATAATTTGACCAAAATTTTAAAAGTAAAAAAATATTTTTTAATATTTAAGTTATTTATTTATCTATGGGTTATGTATTGACAAGTTGTGAGTAACTAGATAGTTAGTTAATTAAATATTAAGAAGTTATTAGTTATTTAAATAATTGATAATGAATATTTTTTATTTGTAGTGTATAGTTTATATTTTAAATATATGTTAAATTTAATCATTATTGATTAAATGATTATCTAATTATCTAATGAATCATGTATTTGAACTGTTTATAGATTTAAAAACTTTTAAAAAAAGGAATGAGGAAAGTTACAACTTAATTTGTGAAAAAGTTGCAACTTCAAAACTTATCCCATATTTTTTGTTCTCCATTCCTAGTTTGAAAATTATATAAACAAGGGGTGTGATTATTCAATTTTGCATTTAAAATTGTGTGCACATGGGATGAGCCATTCAAAAGACTTATCCCAAAACAAAAAGAAAATTATGCATAATTTTAAACTACCTACCTCTCCAACCTACTTATCTATTTAATTAAATAGGTGTTTAATTTGACCTACCCACCTAGGTTAACCTATATACCTATGTGCCTAAATACCTACTTATATGAATAGATATTTAGCCTAGGAATGTAGGACCTACCTACCTACCATTTTACTTAAATAGGTAGGTAACTATTTAGTCTAAATTTGTAGGCACCTACTTATGTACCTACCTAGGTACCTACTAACCTAATATTAATATTTTGTATTAAATTCATTAATAAAAGTCATGTGACATATTTACATTGGACCACATGTCATAATATAAATCATCCAAGGATGTGAATTGAACGTCCCAAATTATTTCAAAATAATAATAATTATTATTATTTTAAATAATTAAATATTGATACATGTGGCAACAAATCATTTGCCTTCAATGGTGAGCAAAATAGTTATATTTTAGTTGCATGTGATAATACATATATAATGGAGTCAAAGGATGAACTTGTATTTGTTGACTTTTTTGTTCATCCAATACCCCTTGTCATTTTGTGTTAATATCACATGTAACTTGTCCAAGGCAATTAAAAGGATTTTAGTCGCAAATGTCGCTTGTGATTAAAATTTAGTTGCAAAAACTAGTCAAAAAAAATGTTTTTCTTCTAGTGAATGGCCTTTTCAAAATTGTTTAACTTTCTTTAGACCGTTTGGATGGATAAATTACACTAAAATGTTTATAATTTGCAGAACAATTATGTTTCCTACTCGTGTCATGCATGGTGTGTGTAACATGTAATTGTGATCACTTCACTACCCCTTCGATCTGATGTGATTTCATGTCATTTTTTGTTTACATTATTGTTTACATGCCATGTGTTTAGTTCATGCCTTTTGGCAATTATTGTTCTTATACTTCATTGCACTCCTACATAGACCTTCATATCAAATTTGAAACACTCAAAACATTTTCCAAGCTTCAATTGATATTTGGATGTACAAGAGGTTTTTTAATATGTAATGATAATAGTTAAACAATCATGTGAATAATCTAAATAGGTATATATTTTAACTGACGTGTATTATAAATGTTGGAACTGGAGATTACACATATGGAGGTATTTAATTTAATGCATTTTTGGCCATGTGAAATCCACATGGCTAGGTTTATGGTTTGGTCCATTTCCATGTGAACATCCTCCATACATGTACATTGTTTTCATGGCCATTTGTTCAAAAACTTTGTAATAAACATTTTCATCATGATCTCATATATTTTATAATCTTGTAAGTGATTAAAAAATCCCCATCATTCAATGACTACTTGCATCTCTACATCTATAATGTTGAAATCTCTCCTTTTTACCATTGGGAACATATCCAAATCTAGTGGTGCTTGTGAGTGTTTTTAGTGGTTGTTTATTGTAATCTTTATGACTATTTGTCTCAACATTAACATTCATTTTTTTCAATAAGCAATTTTAGTGTTCAACTTTAACCACTATTCATTTTAACACTTGTATTGTTCCATAATTTATTGGAAACAATGCTATTTTTCTTTCTCCTTCAATTGTTGATATGTTGTTTTTTTCGATTATCATACATGTTTTGTGGTTTTGAGGTCGGCCCTATCATCCGACAATTCATTAGTTGTTTTAAAACTTTGTTATTTAAATATTGTGGCAACCAAATTTGCCTGCTTAAAATTGCATAGAGTCATTTTCAAGGTTTCAAGAATTATGTTGATATCAAGTTCCCAAGGGTTACTAAATCTTCTATCAACAAATCGTTGAGTAAACTTGTGAAAAAATGTTTTGGAATTGGCTTTTTCAAACTTGCATGTTTTAAAAACAATCCATGGCATGTGTAAACATCACCCAATGGTAGTCTTCCATATCCTCCTTCAAAATGTTTATAGTTTGTTTTAGTAATGCAAGATTTTCTTTGTCTATCTTTGCATTCATCCATCGTTAGGCTGCCCATTCATCTATTTTGTCAATTGTTTTTTTCCATTCTATTCCCCATGTTCTGATTTCCAACAAATGCTAGAGGGGGAATGACTGAATGTCATTTCTTGGATATTCTCAAGGTTTTGTTGTCATCTCACATATTCTATCCAATATGCTTGAAATTAATGTATATTTGATCATTGATTCCAATGTGTTTGCTGTGAAAATTGGTGGCAATTTTCCTGTTATTGTTGTAAAATAAAAGCTTGTTGTATAGATAAGGCAAATTAGTAGTATATGAAGAAAAATGCAATATGATTCAACAAGTAGCAAGAATGGTGTTAGATGGAAGAGGTTGAAAGAATGAATGAAAATAAAAAATACTTTAATTGGTGTAGGCAATGTGAAGTGTCGTGAACTATTTCATATTGTTTTTGTTTTTAATGGGCACATGCCTCTAAGTGGTGAACAAGTACTATTTGGATTGGCACATACCTCTTGGTAGGTTTATGGGATTTAATTCAACATTTTGTATGGTTTAGATGCTACAAAACTTGAATATATTTCATATTAAGGAAAGAGGAAGCATGACTTTGAAATGTGATTTGAACATTTCATTTGTCGAATTGTTTTGAAATAAACCAACATAAATTGTTTCGACCCTATTCTTTTGTTTAATTTTTCGCAAAAATAACGTTTCTTGCCAACATTCAGAGTAAAGTTAACACATTTTTTCATCTATACTTGCATCCATAAAGATCATTCATCCATGGACTTGTGGCAAAATATTTTTCCATGTTAACAAAGATTTTATCCTACATGTCAAAGAATATTTTCCTAATATTCTATTGACATGGTTAGAATATTTTTAAAAATATTTGGTCCTACTTATGTGCTCATGCTTGCTTGTTCATGTTCACATGCTTGTGTATTAGCATCCTCTACAAGATGTAAGGCATCATGACTTGAAAATTTGCAAGAGACGATGCATGGGTTCATTTTGTTGCACCAATTCCACTTGTGGATATTTAGACCTATACCTAATACAAAAGAATAAATTATATTGGAAAGGATCATGTGAAATTTTTTATTTATTGGTCAACCATGGAATAAAAATTCAGATGTGCATTTTGTAAACATCCATTAATGTGCATGGCATTATGCATTAAGGCAACATTTTCCTCATTATGAGCCCTAATCCCAAATTCACGAAAGCTACCATTCATGTTGGGGTTCACACTCATGTAGATTCAAACATCATGGTCTTTGACAATGATATAAAAGTTTTGATCAAATCAATAATTTTTGCAACAAAACCACGTTCATTTCTAACAACAATTGCCATGCATGTTGGTGAACACCTAGCTTTCCTAAAAAGGATATTAATTAGTCATAATAGTTCATGTCTAAGGGGATTAGAATTGAGTGATGTGTTTAGGTAGGTTGAGCCTATTTATAGTCCTAACATTGAAAAACACCATTCATAAGTTCAAGGGGAGCTTTCTTTTTTATGTCTTCAAGATCAAATGTCATTTAGTTTATGACTACATCCAAATTAGTGTATTCCCTAGTCAAGGCTCTTTCAAACTATGTCATGTCTTCAAGATGTCCACTTGTGGGGATGCTTCAAGAGTGGAATATGTCCAATAGATGTCGAAAGGGGACTTGCAACAATGTTGGGTTTCTTTGACCACGTGAAATGCATCACTAATTAGACAACTCTTGTGGCTCATGTTTATAACCAATTCTATCACAAAATGATGACATTGGCAATATGTGACATGAAGTTAGAGGATGAAAATACACAAATTATATATATATTAGATGAAATTGAATGAATTTGGCCAAAAGGATGGAGTAAAAAAAATGGAATTCCTTGGGTTTATGGCAAATGTTGTTGTTGCAAATTAGAAAGTAGTGAGGGCCATTTACAATCACACGATCGAAATGAAAGGTTGTGATTTTACATGCAATTTCCATTGGGCAAACAACCTTTGAAAGCACTTTAACTTACAACCTTGTACTTGTAAAATTTCAAGATGAACACATGACATTAATTTATGCTTGGAAAAATAACAAGACAAATGATGAAAAACAAAGGCAAATTACCAATGCATTTGTGAATGGTGGACTAAATTTGGGTTTGTTTCTTCCAAATCCATTTCCAAGCTTGATTAGTGGTTGACATGGTTGCACATCCATTCAAGTCATTGGGGTGATTGGGTTTGACAAGAAATGACACCATCTAAGAGTGTTGTTATGCCCACATGTAACTTGGTAGAAACCAAACATGTGAGTTCACCAAAGTCTATAAGCAATAGTCCAAAAGTTTTAAAAAATTTGTTACCATCACCTTCCACGAACTCATGAGAATTGTTTTCTAAAACACAAGGTAAGAAATCTTTTGGGGGTTGAGTTGAGAAGTAAAGGACCTTCTATTGAGGAGTTTACTTTTAAAAAAGTGTAATGAATGGGTGATTTGAAGAAAGTCATTGACAAAGTGAACCAATTCATGGACAAAATAAAAATGCATGGAAAGGAAATAAGGTTAGAAGGTGATGATTGTCCATGTATTATTAAACAAAAGTTGTACAATGATGATTCCCATCACCTAGATAGGAGTTCATGGATAAAGAAGGCACAAAATGTTCCAATGTTGCATTTCTTGACTCCTCGTCATCATGGGTGGTGTGCACCAATAAACCTTCTATTAATGCGTTAATTTGGGAGGCACATGAATTTTTTTCCATCTTTTGTGCTTATTATCCTCCCCAAATTGATGGGTGTGGAAATGTCCACTCAAGAAGTTGAACATGTTCTTCCCACACCATTTCTACCAACTCCAAACTTGCTACTTTCCATGCTTGCATCCATTCTTGAACCACCCATCATTCCCATGTGCACATAGATTGCAACACCTACAATATGCATTTCCTAAGCACCAAGTCAACTTTTGGGCCACGAGTTGATTAGACAAGGCTTGACTTATCATGGAGAAAAATGTTCTGTAGAATTGTCTAGACAACTTCCACTTGCTTATGGCCCATCACTACTTTTAAATAGACAATTCATCTTGGTCCACTTTTCTAAGAAAAAAATCTATTTTTTACCCATTTTTTTATGTTAAATTGATACGACAAAAATCATTCCACCAAGCATGTAAAAACAAGCTATGGCCAATCATCACATGGTGGGAGGTTTTCGTGTGAGAACACCACCCCATCACATATGTGGAGTGAGCAGTACATTGATGTTTCCAATGATGATGTTCTTATTACTTTTGGTCCATTTTTGTAGCAAGGCCAAAAGGTTGTGGATGAATCCATCGAAGATGTTGCAAGAACTTTTGTCCCACCATCAATGTAATGTGGGTTTGATCACCACTAATATAGCATGCAAGTTGTAACTATTGTAAATCCTTCCTCCATGCCATGTCCACCACCATTCATGGTGCCTATTATTACCTTTTTGAACCAAGGGGGACATCTAATTATTGAAATGAAGTTAGACAAGCTTGGGGACTTCTTGCACTAGATTTGAAAGGTGCAAAACTATTTTAGGATTTTGTGTTTTGCATGATTTGGCGACTCACAAGTTCATTGTGAAATTCATATGGAACACTGTTTATTTGATTGGTTGTTAAGCTCCATGCTTCAAAGTACATACAAAATTGACTTCATGGCAAGACCTTACTAAAAACAAATTTTATTTTGCTTGGATGATATTGAGTGTTGCATGAAGTCAATTTTGTTGATGTTGGTCAAAGTTGTGGCTTGTCTTCAACGGAACAAACTTGACCCAAGAAGAAGTTAATGATCTCAATGTTGCAAGGTTCAAATTGTTCATGATAAATCCAATCATTCATGAAATTATTGACCAACATTGAGCATGGGACCCCAAGAAGATACTTGGCCTTGGTGAACATGCAACAATGTGAAATGGAATCAAAGTGAAACAACACAATGAGAATAACTTCAATAAACAACATCAAAAATGTGTTTAGAGATTGAACACAATTATGTTAATGTTCAAAGAGTTGGAGATTCCAACTTTGGCAAGCTTATCATTTGCAATCATAAGGAGGTGATTACATTGTGACTATTTCCCAAGAACCAATTCGTAGTTGTCCAGATTGGAACTTTGTAAAGCTTGTTCAATGACACCATAGATTTTTGCCTCGTTATATTGGATATACAAGAATTGCCTTGCATGCAATGGCAAGTATTGTATACTCAAAAACACATTGTCCACAAATGAAATAATTGATATGCTAAGGCACAACTTTAGTCTTCCCCAAGATTTGTTTAAACATGAATAATAGGCAAGTAATAGGTGTTTTTGGATGAATGGTTTGCTTGACATTCTAGCAATGTGGAATTGGAGTGGGACGGAGTAATGGAGGCAAGTAATAAAATTATACAAAATGTTGGCAATGTTGGCATTCTATATTATGAAAGATAAAATGTTCCAAAATTGTGAATGGTGCATATTGTTTGTATTTTTGAATCAACAAAATGGTTAATGAATAAGTCAACATACCAATTCCAAGCTAAATGTGGTAAAAGGCATCATGGGTTGGGAAATCTTCACATGACAAACAATGTAAGCTATTTAATTATGTGGTCCCTTTATCTTTTATACTAATAGTTGTTGGGTCCTTGCCCCTTCCATCCATCTAAGTACCACATAACTGATGGGTAGAACCAATGTGATCTTACGTTGGTAGAACCAAGTCTTATTTACATTGTTTTAGTGTTTCATCCTTGTTTAATTTTGTGTATGTTTCCCCTTTTCCTCACAAATTTTAGACATCATAAATCATGGTCAATTTACCATCATACCCACACGGGCTTAGTTCCACTGATTAAACTAACTTTTGAGTATTCCTAACTAACAATATATAACATAATATACAAGTCCCACTCTCATTCACTCTCTCACCTCTCATACACCATTGTTGTGGGGAAAAGTAATTCATATTACATGTTCTTTACAAGATTGGTCTTGCTTTTATTATCTCCTCCAAAAATGAAAAACCCCTCTCCTCAATTTTCCTTTCCTATATAAATTTGAGGGTTACAATAAACTCCCTAGGTGTAACCTTTCAGTGGTTATGTTAACTACCTCCCATACTTAGTCTAATTCTTATTTGGCTTGTCTATCCAAAGCCTTGAGTTCATGGCTTGGTTACTACTAGTTGGCTTGTTATATTCTATGGTTCAACTTGCATTTTATTATTTAGTTATTCTTCTAATTTTGGCTTATCTCATTAACTTGATCTAATTAGCTTTTACAATTTTACAATTCAATCTTTTAATACTTTTGTCTTAGGTGGAAGCTAGTTATTTTTCCAAAAAAAAAAAGTAAATTAAATTAATTAACAAATTGTTTTCCTTCATAACAAACAAACTTTTTTCATACTTGTATTTAAAACAAATAAACAACTTCTATTATTTATGTAATTGTGGAATCATGATACCATAGTACCTTGACAACTTCAACACAAAATATGTTGTTTTAAAAAAATTCCGAATTTTTAATTTTTTTCTGAAATAAAACAATTATTGGAAAAAGGAAAATACCTTAATAATATATTAAAATATGAAAATTTCGAAATGGAATTTTTGCATGCATTAAAGATGCTAACTTTATAAGGTTTGATAGAAAAGGCTAATCCTTGTTAGAACTTAAATATACATATAATTAATGTCGTAACTCATATGTCTACATGGTATTCATATTAATTAGTGGTAACCCGTGCCTGCAAGGCACAGACGGTGGGCCAGCACGGGTGGGCTGGGCACCTCTGACCCACCGTCACACTCAAGGTTTTTTTTTTTTTTTTTTTTTGGCCCCTCAGTAATAAATAATTAGTGATATCGACGTGTAAATTTGTGAGCCCTTGAAAAGACTGTTGCAAAAGTCTTCTAGGGCTCATACTACCCCATGAGCTACTTAGGCTACTTATTACCTTAAATTTACTTCACTTTTATTTTTACTTGTTTTAACTTACTACCTTTTACTTACGTAATTACTTACTTGCCTTTGCTTACGTAACAATTCATTTACTTTATTTACTTTCATTATATTATTACTGTTGTAACCAAGGTCAAACAAAACTTTAAATGTCACAATAATTTTTTATTTTTTATTTTTGATTATTTACCACAATTAACTGCCCTAGAAAATAGTGGTAATAACTGTCATGTTGTTGGGGAGATCAAGTTTTATAGACAGACAGACACACTAACATACGTAGTGAATTAATATATAAGATTGTGAGTAAAGGTAAGAACCCAAATGTTAACCATGCTTGAGAGAATGAATATGACCAAGCTAACAAAAATCTATGAGTGAATGAACATTTAACTAGTTAACAAGCATTCCCACCTTCCCATGTACACAAGTTCTTCCAAGGTGGGGAGCATATGTACCCTTGTGGGAATGCATAGTGTTCCCCAAAATGGCCAAAAACATTCACATGAGGGCACATGGTCTTTGGTGCTCCAATGTGGAAGTGAGCGTTTCAGTTGGAGCACTGCTGTGCATGGAACATAAGCCCTAAACCTAAACCCTAGATCATTTCGTTTCCAACATGGGAACACTTGATGAGACATCATCGATTGTTCACAAGCATGGGAACGTCATGTTCACAAGCACGGGAATACTTCAATTTGGGGTGCCCGCTATCATCTGTTGGTTCCCGTCGAAACTCAAAACCCTAAAACTCTCGCCTTGCGTTTTCCTTCGTGGCTGTTGCGGGGTTTATGTGCGCTCTAGTTGGGGCTGTTGCGTTGCAATCGCATGTGCATGCTTCCCCTGTGTGTGCGCGAGAGCGATTTCTTCTGTTCAAGGGTTTTCATCTTCTGCTTCTGGTGTTGTTTCTCATGTGTAGTTGTGTTTGCTGGCGGTTTGCGAGTGGCGGGGGATTAGGATTTTTTTCCCCCTATTGTTGTTTGTTCTTCGGTATGTGCCCTGTACATGTAAGACAGTATGGGTGGTGGAAGATGGGCGCACTTGAGACTGTTCCGTGCCTGTGCAACTCCGGCGCTTTACCTTGCTGCGGAAAAACTTCTGTTGCCTGTGGCTGGTCCTGGGGTTCGGCCTGGGTTGCGAAGAATCCAAACCAAGTCGTGGATTAGAGGAGATCACTCTGAGCTGGGTGGTGGGTTGGCTTTTGTTTTCCAAAGAATTTCTTGGTCCATGTCTGTGTGTCTGTCGCTTTCTTTCTTTCTTTCTTTTTTGCATTCTCCTCTCTCCCTCGTGTTGTGTGAAGAAAAACCTTTTGTCCTCCCCCTCCACCATCCCTGGGACTAGATAGTCTATGGAAAGGGTTTTAGGCTAAGGGTTGGATTGTTTCTTGTGGGAGCCTTAACTGACATGGTTCCTCTGATATGAAGGAAAGTAGTGCCATGTCTTGTCGGATTCATTCACCAAATTCTGCTCTTCATTGCAGGCCAAAAAGTCGCTGTTGAGAACCTCTGGCGGGATTTCTTCTCAGATCCTTCACAGTGGATTGACAACAGGCCAGAGAAGGTAAGTGACATGGATCTTGCTATCACTGTTAGTTTGTTGTTGATGCAGGATTGGGCTCTAGCACTTTTCATCGCCAGTAAAATTCCATGCCGGTACATTTTTCCTTTGTTGCAAGTTCTGCTAGCCTGGAGTATGTGAAGCTTGGGATGAGCGCAGTGGTGATCAGGTTGTGATTGTTTTTGGTTGTAGGTGAGTGTGACATATCCAGATTTTAAACATAAAGTAACTCAAGAAGCTCTCTGGCTTGATGGCAAACTTAACCCCCCCTGGGTGGAAACAGAGCTGGCTGTGATGGCCCCAGGGACTGCCTGCATGGACAGTTTCTCTAGCAGGGTTGCAAGACATGTCAAGAGTGGGCAATATGCCATGGCATTGGAGCTTTTTCAGCAGATGCAACAAGAAGGCATTACTCCAGACAGGTGCAGTTTTGTCCATGTGCTCAATGCATGTGCCAGTCTACAAGCACTTGAAGAGGGCAGACGCATCCACAATCAGATCAGAGAAAGTGGCTATGAGTCAGATGTCTATGTGGGTGGTGGCCTTGTTGATATGTATGCAAAATGTGGGAGTATTGATGATGCTTGGAGTGTCTTCAATAGGTTGGCCACACGGGATGTGGTTTCTTGGAATGCGGTGATTCTGGGATATTCAAATTGTCAGCAAGGGCAGAAGGCTTTGGAACTATTCCGACAAATGCAACTTGAAGGGTTGGAACCAAACCTTGTCACCTTCATAGGAGTGCTTAGTGCATGTGCTAATGTAGGAGCACTAGACGAAGGAAGGACTGTTCATGAACAAATCATTCAAAGTGGTTGTGAGTCCAATCCTGGTGTGTGTAGTCACCTCATTGACATGTATGCCAGATGTGGGAGCATAGAGGATGCTTCAAGGCTGTTCAACATGATGCCCACACAGGATATTGTTGCATGGAATGGAATGATTTTGGGACATGTAAAATGTGGACAAGGCCAGAAGGCTTTAGACTTGTGTCAAGAAATGCAACAGGAGGGGGTTCAGCCAGACTCCATCACCTTCATGGGGGTTTTGAATGCATGTGCAAGTATAGGGGCTATTGACAAAGGCAGGCATGTGCATAAACAGATTATTGAGAGTGGTTATGAGTTAGATGTTGGTGTTGGTAGCTGCCTTGTTGACATGTACGCCAAATGTGGGTGCATAGAGGATGCTTCAAGATTGTTCAATAGGATGACCACACGGAATGTAGTTGCTTGGAACTCAATGGTTCTGGGATATGTTAAATGTGGCCAAGGGCAGAGAGCATTGGAAGTTTACCGAAAAATGCCACATGGAGTGTTGGAGCCCAATCCTGTCACCTATGCTGGGTTGCTGAATGCATGTTCTAGTTCAGGGGCCCTTGAAGAGGGCAAACGCATCCACGCACAAATTGTACAAAGTGGCATTGATTCAGATGTTTATGTGAGTAATGGCCTCATTGACCTGTATGCCAAATGTGGGAGCATAGAGGATGCTTGGACAGTGTTTCAAAGGATGTCCACACACAATGTAGTTGCTTGGAATGCCATGATCTTGGGATATGTGAAATGTGGGCAAGGGCAGAGGGCTATAGAGTTGTCTCGACAAATACAATTGGAGGGTGTGGAGCCTGACCATGTCACTTTTGTGGGGCTGCTTAATGCATGTGCCAGTATAGCAGCACTCAAAGAAGGAAAGCATGTTCATGACCAGATCATTGAAAGTGGTTGTGAGTCTGATGTCTTTGTGGCTAACAACCTTGTTCACATGTATGCTAAATGTGGTAGCGTAGAGGATGCACAGAGTGTTTTTGACAAGATGCCCACACACAGTGTCATCTCTTGGAATGCCTTGCTTGGAGGATATGCCATAACTGGGCGAGGTAAGGAAGCCCTTCAACAGTTTGAACAGATGTGCCGAGAAGGTGTGGCAGTGGATAGTGTCACATTTATTGCTCTTCTGACAGCTTGTAGCCGTGCAGGCCTAGTGAATGAAGGGTTCTGCTACTTTGAAATGATGGGTTCAGTTCATGGTATTTCTGCAACACCTGAGCACTATGCCTGCATGGTTGATCTTCTTAGCCGTGCTGGCCGTCTGGGCGAGGCAGAGAATTTGGTCAAGACAATGTCCTCTGAACCAAATGCTCCAGTTTGGAAGGCCTTGCTTGCTGCTTGCAGAGTCCATGGCAATGTCGAAACAGGAAAGCAAGTAGCAAAACGAGCTGTTGAATTGGACTCTACAAAAGCTGGGAGCTATGTACTGCTATCAAATATCTATGCTGCTGCTGGTAAGTGGGATCTCAGCAGAAGTATTCAACGGCAGAGATTGTCAAGGGGTGTGAGGAAGGAGCCAGGGCGCAGCTGGATTGAGGTCAATGGTAAGGTTCATTCATTTTTAGTAGATGACTTGAACCATCCACAAAGAGCTCAAATTCGTGCAGAACTGAGGAGATTATTTCCGCTGATGAAGGAGGCAGGGTACATACCAGATACCAAATTTGTGCTACACAATGTACCAGAAGAAGAAAAGGTGATGCGTTTGTGTCACCACAGTGAAAGGCTGGCAATGGCATATGGGTTTATAAGCACACCTCCTGGTACTATACTGCGAGTTTTCAAGAATCTGCGGGTATGTGGTGACTGCCACACTGCCACCAAGTTCATGTCGAAGATTGTGGGGAGAACTATCATAGTAAGAGATGCGAAGCGCTTTCACCATTTTGAGAATGGTTTGTGCTCTTGCAATGATTATTGGTGATAACAGCCATTAAAGCCACCTGCTTTCTATTGGTCGAAATTCATGGAGACTCATTGCAGTTGTCTTTTATGCAAAAGATTGATAAAGACCTGAATAAAGCTGTTGTTTGAATGCTCCAATTTGTTCTGATCTGTGTACTGGCTTTTTCATCATCCGGAGCTGTCTCATCCATGGACAGCTACAGAAAAATTGTGTGGCTTTTTGGTGTCTCACTAAGGATTGCTTCACCAATTTAGTGAGGGGTAGATGTTTGCTCCACTCTAACTGCATCCAAAGGATAATCAATCTTCATGTTTGCAGTCAAATTGTAGTCAAGTTTCACCACTGAATCCCTGCCGACAAAAAGAACTCTGAACATATTGAGGACCCAATTTCCAAAATCCAGGGAATATATTGCACATGAACTAGGGGGAAGAGGAAAATAGGAAAGGAGGGATTGATGGTCAAAAGGACATGATCTCGCATTGCTACATTAATTGGAGGTAGTGTACGACATGGCCCATGTTCTAGCACCCTACTTAAGGATCTATACCTGCAACCACCACCCATGCATCCAGTTCCTTCACTACGGAAATTAGGGCAATTTTGTGATTTCAAATCTCTAGCCACACACAGCACACAGCTTGAAAGAAGTGTCAAAGAAAATTCTACTTATGATTTGTACTACCTGGTACGGACCATAAAAAGCTATAGCAGCCAACTATGCAAGAAAAACATTGCAAAACAGGTTATGAATTTTGTTAAAAATGGCACAAAGCATTGGTCTCCTGAACTCTGGCATGGTGATTTAATTCATTTCAGTGAGCTACGTACAATAGAGATATCATAAAGTCAGGAAAACACGGCATCACTACCCTGAGTTGGTCACACACAAGGTGAGATTAGGAAAAAACCTGCGAAAAAGTATATTAGCATTCAAGGGGGGGGGACTCAGAAAACCATCAATTTTGATGGTTTCACCCTGTCTTTCTTTTTTCCTGAGCTCCTCCACTGCTGCTACATAGATTTTCACTGCTCCTACCTGTACAGCTACCATAATCCCTCTCGAACCTTGTGCATTAAATGTTGAGTTTCAGCATTTCATACTGAGATTTAATAAAATTTCCATACTATACGGATACCATTAAAAGAGGGGTTAGGGGGTGAAAGGAGGCACAAAGACAGGGTGAATTTGCAGATATCTCTAATGTCTTTTTAGAAGATCAGCTTTTCATCTATATATCAGAAAATTTATTTCAAGCATTTAATTTTGTACAAGGCATGGATATTGTGTTGAGAATCATTATAGAGTATAGCAGCTTAAGGGATTTTGCCCCCCTTAGAAACCAGGTGAGATAATTCATCCTAATTTAGTTGTAAAAAGATTCACATTCATCTTTTGACATTTTGTTTTCTCTGCCACCTCCTCAAATGTGCACTCAACCCCAAGTGACTTTGTTACAAATCCACAATCCACAAAATTAAATATGAAATTACTTTTTTCAAACATGGTTATGGCACCCATCATACTCAAAAATTCATGTAATTCTTTCAAAATGTGACAATGTGATTGAAAACATTCAAATACACATGTCATGACGAGTCTTTTTTTAAAATTTTTAAATTTTGCAAAAATGTGAAAAATAAATATGAAAAAGGATTTTTTTTAAATGAGAAAAAAATTATTATATTTGCAAAAATTTGAAAATCATGTTGCAACATTTCCCTATTGGTTTTGGTTTGCTAACAATTTTTAAAATGTTAAGATAGGTTTCTAGAACATGTCAACATTTAATGTGAGATCCTTTATGGGTTCCATAAATCTAATGTGATGTTAATAAATGAAAAAAAAATCATGACAATTTTTCTTCTACAACAACACAACGATGTACATTAAAATAGATTTTTAAAAAACCCCCCGATTTATCATACAATATCAATTGTTGATATTAAATTAATGCCAGGGCCATTGTGTATAACACATCTTACACCTTGTTGGTCTTCTGATGTCAACTTCTGTGGTTGTGAGGCTGGGAACCTTACCTCTCTGAACTTGGCAGAGTATGGTGGAACTGTTGCAGATCTTGTTTCTGGATACAATTGTTGGGGTTAATCATGCTTCCATTTAGAGATATGATGTTGTTGTTATATATTCATTGAGACAGGGCAATCACAACGAGTTATCATCAGAATGAAATCTGAGCAGTCAACCTTGCATTGTGAATTGACCACAACACTTACGCACTATTCATGCAGCCCCAATGGTGAATACCGAATACCTAGCAATGTCAGTTGAATTATCAAAGCATTTAAAAGACAAGCCCATTTTCTTAAAGTTGACCACCGGGTTTTCATTGTTCCTGAAAGTTCACCAATGTCATGGCATGCATACTTGTTAGCATAGCCTTGTTCAAAATTAAGAGCAACATTTTGTATGCATGCAAAGTTCTCTCTGGTTTTACATTTTGTTTTGCACAGGTCCTTTTCTTGAATTCGTGTCTTGTAGTTTGTTAGATGCTCCACACAAGAAGCATGCTTCCCTTTTTCTGGGGGTTGATGGAAAGAAAGATAATTATAACTTCCGATGCTTAAATGAAATTCCCTTTACATCTTCTCCACTAATATTGCAGATGTGCTTCACAAAAGGGTGTTTTGTGAGGATTGACACACCATTAAAGTTGACCATAATTCTGTGTTCACTAGCTGCTACTATTCCATTCTTTTTTGGGTCTCGTGATGTTGTGCAAAATGGTTTAGGAGGAGGCTGGGCGATTTCCAGAAATTCTGGACATAGGTAAGGTCACGTCACTTGTCCTTATTTGAGATGCCAAATGAGATCTTAAGAATTGCCAATTTTCCTCATCTTGTGTTTTTCACCTATGCCTTCCTCAACCTATTTTCATGAATTATCTATAAGATTTAGAAGCAAATGGAATGATTGGAGACCTTTGGTAGCTTTTGTGCAAAGACATAAGATCATCAAAACCCTACAAAACTTTATTTATAAAACACACCGTAAATTTGGAAAATGTACAAAGGTATTAAATAAAAGGGAGAATTTAAAGGATTTCAAGTTAGCACAAATTAGATGTTAAAAACTCTCCATCTCAACAACCAATCGCTTGTAATAGGTCAACCATGGCAATGGGGGTGTGTCTCGAGGAAGTCGAGAAATAATTAGGCCTACTATTGCTGCCTGACTTAAGATGAAGGATGCTTGCATCATTGGCAATGTAATTGAAATTTTTTGTTGAAGAAAAGTAACCAAGACACAAAGGGCAAGGCCCTTTGGCCTTTTTAGGCTCCAAATAACATTGGCATAATTGTGTAAGAACACATCAACTTATTTGTGTAAACATCCAAATATTTCAATTGCTAGAGGGAAAAATTGATTGGTGGGGGTGTTGGTTGTTATAGTTCTTTTTTTTAACTTGAGCTACATTGGAGGTAGTAAATCTTTGAGTTGTGTAAGATTGAAGAAGTAAATATGCACGCATTAGGTCAACTATGACAACATCAACTAGGGTGTGAATTTTATTTTTGGTGAACACAAATGTCAACTTGTTAATGGGAGGAATTCACTATAGCTGAAGGTTGCGCTTATCACAGGTGGAAACAAACATCTCGCACAATGGCTACAAAAGTGTTATGAATTACATCATGGGTCCCCATGTGTTCATTGCCACAAGCACAAGATTTCATTATGGTTTATGTTTCATTTTCTTCCATCTCTTGTTTATAGTTTGGTTACCATGAAGGTTACAAAAGGGAAGGACATTTTGAAGGGGAAGGACAAGGATGTGGTGTGACGGGTTACAATATCGGAGAATGAAAAAAAGAAACATTATGTGGGGAAATTTGTCAACTTACTTATTGAAGACGAGTTGCATGTGTTGTTCAAATATGATGGAGGTTCAAGAAGAAATGACAAGTAAGAAGCCCATCATTCTTCGGGTGTTCATGCTTAAAATAATTTTGGGATATGGTTCACCCAATTTGAATATGAGTTCATCACAAGCCTATTTTGCTGATTTGAATTGAAACAACAATTAGTTGACATGCTTCCATGGAAAAGTTTCCAAAGTTCTCAAATGATCAAGAAGGTATGTTTGTTATGAAAAGGATAAAACCACTCTTTCACAATTGAAAGTCGATTTTCATCGAAGGATTACAAAAAACACTCTCATTTGTGACATGCAAGTTTGATTGAAAACCCTTGAAGACAATGTTATTTGGAAGGTTGATTTCATTAAAAAGGGCACCAAAGTTTCCTTGAGAGCCTTCATGGATTATGTGTTTTAGTGCACTTTTCAAGTAACATGTTTGGTCGGTTCAAATAGTAACATAGGTGTGGAGTTTTTTTACTTGAAACTACTCTGAATGGATATGGAGCCATGCCATACAAAAGAAAATTCACAAGAAGTTACAACTCTCATTTTTGGTGAAACCCTTGAACTTAACCTTGGCTTTCTAAACATGCTATGAAAATTGATGGCCACATTTTCATCTATTAGTAGATGAGAAGTTCATTTGTTTTCACCTATTTAGGTTGCATTTGCTTTGAATGACTTAAGGCATTCAATGAATAACAAACTTGGGAGGCTATATAAACGCATTTTTGGAATGAAGTACATCAATGTCATGCACAAATATGAGAGTGATTAGCTATCGAGCCGGAATAGAAAGCAAATCTTTCAAGAACATACATAGTTCAAAAGTGAAATTCTGCCTATTTTGGTTTTTGTGGTTTTGTTTTTTTGTCTTTCTCTTCCTTAAGATGTTCTAACACATACTAAATAGTTTGATGAGTTTTTGTACATATACATTATAGTTAGTTTGGTGGGTTCCCATACATATATTACATAGTTTGATGGGTGTTGGTATATATTGGATAATTTGTTGTGTTTTGATACACATTAGATAGTTTGATGGGTTAGGTACATATTAGATAATTTGATGGGTTTTGGTAATACATATTTCTTTTGGATGATATTATTATAGTGCATTGTAGTAGCTTTGGAAAAAAAAAAATCTTCCATGTTCTTCCTTATTTCTCGTGATCATAAGAAAGATTTCATTGTTAAATGTAAATAAAATAGTTTGATTGGTTTTTGGTAATACATATTTTTTGGGTGTTATTATTGTAGCACATTATAGTAGCTTTATAAATATGTTTTCTTAAAACTCCTTGGATCTCCTTGTATATGTCTCCTACAAAGACTTTGGTGATAATCTTGGCACAAAGGAACAACAACAATGGGAAGCATGAGCAGGAGGACTACTATTGCACATGGTTTGTATTTAATTATGCCCATTAGGCAAGTGAAACATTATAACAAAAGGTGTCCCTATATGCCGAGTGATTTCACTGGATGTTGAATGAATTCATTAGCCATAATGAATGGAATTTAGTGGGGAAGTAGTGAATTCACTGGCCTAATGAATGGAGACTAATGAACTACACCCACATTTTGTAGTAGTGAAACAAGAAAGGGAGTTGCATATGTTGTCGGAACCTATTAAAATCGGATCCAAAGATGTAAGCCTTTGCACCCTTTCATTTTTCTCCTTCATGATTTCTTAGTTAATGATGGAGCGCATGATGACTCTTGGAACTATGAGTTTCCCTCCCCCCATTTTTACTTTTCATTTTAGTAATAGTACTAGCATGACACAAAATTGGCTTGTGATTTTTCTGATGATTTGTAATTATGAGTTTCCCTCCCCCCATTTTTACTTTTCATTTCAGTAGCAGTAGCATGACATGAAATTGGATTGTGCTTTCTTGAATGATTTGTATAATCATTTATTTTGTATTGGTGATATGGCAAGTCTAGAAGATCTTCTATTGTTTAAGGGCATGGGGATAAATTGGTAGTTTAACAATATAAGTAATATGGCAAGTCCAAAGGGTACTTTTGTTGTTTAAAGCCATGGGAACAAAAGTAGTAGCCCAGTTATATATGTGAATGTCAAGTCCATAAGGTACTTTGTTTATTTGAGAAAACATTATCGCCCTTATTCTGAAACCCAAAAACAAATAGAATGCCACATGTGACTTGCCATTCACCTACTAAAAACCTGACCTAATTTGTAACCTACAAGAAGATTGTGTTTGGTAAGGTGTGCCTTGTTATCAATGGTGAAGGTTCCACTTGTTAAGGAACCTTTAAATGCAAAGGAAAACTTAGGTAAGTTTTGAAAACAAGAATAATATGTAGCAAGAGTTGTTATTGCATTTGGTTTACAGTCTTCATTTTGGACTTGAATTTGGGGACACATGTGACTTGATTTGGCAACAACTGTTTTTTCCATTTACTTCATCAACAAATTTGCATAGAATGGTTTAACATGCCCTCTCTGTTCTCCTTGCTAACCAACGGATGACAATAAAATTCACCTAGTTCTTTTTTATTATTTTCCTCGTTCATTGTTAGATCATTTTTCTTCTAAATTTTTGTGACACTAATCGAAAACATATTAATGAAAAATTGGAATGGATGTGAAATTTTTTACCAATGTATATGAAAAGATGGTTGTGCCATTATTTTACACCAATGAATCTTTTTTAGTGTTCTTCTTATAGCAATGGTTCTACCCAATTAGAGAAAGCCATATACATGTTTGGAGGGCTTTGCTATCATTGATTGTCCATATTGATCAATTCACAAGTGGTAGATGGGGCATGCATACTGGGCATCTCTCTTGCTCTCTTATGTGTTCTCATTAAAAAATATTTTGCATGATTTGATAATAATCATGGTGATTAACTTGCTTCCACTAACGTTGGATCTGTTGTTATTTCCTTAAACATTAGTTAACATTTGGCTCCCATGCTAGGAAAACATGATATGCAAATAATAGGAAATAGGTCCCAAGTAATAGTGGGTGTTGGGAAGTTGCCAAGTATTACAACAATGGTTATGACCAAACTCATTCTTGTGATGTTATCTTCAAAGTTAGGGTGTAGTTTTCCTTGTAATCTCATATGTATCTAGGTGGGAAGACCAATGTACTAGTTGGCATATTTGTAGTGACAATTATTTTTGTAATTTGATTCAATTCCTTGATTGTTTTCAAATTAAAGGATGTAGAACTTGAGCTCCATGAAAAGGGTCATTCCAAATGGAACTTAATGTTTGCATTCTATGGTTCGAAATTTTTGTTTAAGAATTTTTTTGGAAAGTCTTCAATTGTATTGATTTTGTGATGTTGACATCTTTCTATTGGTGGTTTATTAGGTAGTGGACAATAACTTCAAGGATACTACAATTGTAATGCATGGTGTGCTTAAAGGATATGTTCAAGGTGTAAGAGGTTGCACAATCACTACACTCTATGTAGGCCTCTTTATGCCTTTGGCTTAGATGTTTGCTTATATAGGAAAAACTAAAAAGTAATGTGGCTTATCCTCCAATAACTTGTTGCAACTTCAATGAGGATGGTATTGTTGATTCTGATATTAATTATGTACCATTACATTTCTTTAACCAAAAGAAGGCAAGAAAAAAGGCTGCACTTTCCATAAATACAACTTGTTGAAAGTATTGTGTTTTATTCATGTTGTTGTTGTTGACATGTGTTCAGATGGATGCTTGCCCTTCCACATGATTCCAATTTTTCACAAGCGTCAGGATGGTCAAGTAAGTTGAACTATGAGGACATCGACCATGGTCAATTAAATCCATAAATGTGCAATACGTATGTTGTGGAAATCTCTGACATTTAATGGCATTATATTGTGTCCATGTATACCTAGTTTGAATCCATTGTACTTGTGGAAACAAAATATATTATTTTCAAATGTGCCACTTGATTTGAAAGCCTTTTGAGGTAGTTGGATTTGGCACTCATGATAATCCACAAGGTTTTACACACCATACACCTTGAAACTACTTGCTTATCATGTATATGGTTGATTTGGGGTTGCAAGTCCAAAGGATTGTGCCTATGGACCCAAATGCAGTGAAAAAAATCATAGAGTGTGAAAAGGGTAGTTACAAAAATCAGGTTTGAAAAAGAAATTGTTATGGAGGAGCATGAATGACACTTAATTGTTTTATCACTAGATTTTTGGGAATAAGTGTTAATTATGTGGGGATTTTTTAATCAAATAGAGGGCATGAGTTTGGTGAAACCATTCAATAAATCTTGATTTGTGTTGTTGGTGTTTTTTTGGTATATTTTTACATTGAGATCCTAAAAAATGAATTTATTTATTATTATTATTTAAAAAAAATTGTTGAAATTTCTCCAATAAACAAATGGCTGATGGGAGCTATTTAATGCCTTTCATGATGACACCATCCATGGGCATTACCATGGCACCATTTCTTGGGCATTGATGTTGGAATTGTTTTATTTACAATGTTGTCATACATCTACAAACAACATAAAACAATACACATTCATAACAAACACCAATATCATTCACCAATTGATAATAAAAATGAGATTTCTGGAAAGTTAATATTATCAACAATTTGTTATATATTGACAATATGTCTACTTACACATATTTATAAGATTATAACAATTTTAAAGAAGATCACCATTACATTTATTTCTATTTAAAGAAAAAATTAACACACTAACACATAATGGAATGATAACCTTTAAATATTGTGTGAAAATATTTTTTATTTGATTACTCGATGTAATTGTTTCTTGTAATAATTAAAACAAAAATGCTAGTAATTTCATAATTAAATTGCTTTTGTTTCATTTATTTATGCATGAAAAGTTTTGAAATGGAATGGAAGATGACAATTGATGCAGTCATTAATTTTTAAGTGTCACTCACAAGTGTTAGACCATGACGCTACATGTTAGATTTATAGGTCATGTATGAGATTGACATTTTGCTACAACAACCTACCTCAACACTTTGGATCATATTGCATAAATAGTTGCACACTAATGGGATACTTATAATTCATTGAATTGATGAGTTTTCACACCAATGCATCAATTCATGTTACCCTTTCCTTTCTATGTACTTTCCTAGGTACCCCATCTCAAATAACGCCTTATCTACCAACCCTTCCTTATATAACTATCCAATAGGCCACCTCCTCCCACCAAGGGGGGGCCTAGGGCCCCTAGTGGCTCATTTCATTTACCAACATTGGTGAGGATGTATAATTATTTCTTGATAGTGGGATGATTTTCTTTACATCATAATTGCTCTAACCATTTGAGCAACCCAATACTATCCTTAGAGCTATGAATCAACTCCATATTCCATGGTTATAATGCATGCAAAAAATATTTTCCATTATTTTTTGTGTAATTGGATAATACTTTAGTGTGTGTGTTTTCTTTTATGCCATCTGCAAGGCATTTCAAAAAATAGAATATTTGTTGTGGCTTGTGTTCCATTTTAAAAAACACCCTACAATTTTGTTTCCTTGGGTATCATGGAAAAAAGAAGGGTTGTTTGTCATTAGTCTTGCAATTATAATTGCTTTTGTAATACTTGAAATATAGTGGGATAAATCACAAGTAATTTCCTACACCCATTAAGCCTCTTAACTCACTAGAAGGTTAAGAAGTTTCTTCAATTAAGGTAAGAAGATTCTTCACCACATGTGCAATTCCTCAAGGACTCTTCTCTTTTTTAGTTTGCAATCCAAAATGATTTTCTAGGATTTTTTTACTGTGTGAGAGTGCAATAATTTTCTTTGTTACTTCTTTTCTTACAATGCAATTCATCAAGGGTAGAAGGATTTTGATTGAGGAGGATAGTTTGTAAGGCATATGGCATATTCACATCAATTTGTCTGTACCAATTCGAATAAGTTGGCAACCATTTTGTAATTTTCTAGTTTGTGTAACATTCATAATAACATTTTTATTAGAGCATTAGGAATGGAAAAAAAATTTGTTCACAAAAATATTTTGTTAGGGGAAGACATTGTTATTAGTGCCTTCCCTTGGATAATGATCAAGGGTCTAGTTGCACTTACACAAACTTTCCTTACATAAGAACAATAGCCCAAATTAGTTTACAATTTTTTTTCATGTTTTTTTAAAGGAAACCTTTTGCTTTAAGTTGACAAAAAAATTGTGCTTAGTAAAACACCCTATAAATACACTATGCACATTTGTTGAGGTCATTATGTGTACATTAAAGAAATGTGTTGCATTTAAAATCCCTTTTCAAATTATCATTTCAACTTTCAAATTTGTGTTGTTTTGTTCATTGTGAATAAAAATTGTTTGATGCAACTTTTAAAAATGTTTAAATTCACATAAAAGTTACACATGTGCAAAGGTTTTGATCTATGTTTGAAGGAAATAACAACATTTGCATGAAAATGAAGTTGTATTTGAATAAGGATTTTTTTTTGTTACATTTTTTTTAAAAAAATGTGTAAATAAGAAACTTTGTTAACATTTTACAAATTTAAATAAAGGATTTGATTTTAAAAACTAAAACTAATAATTTTCAAATTATGCAGACCTTTGAACTGTAATAAAATATGTGTCAAATGGTTGTGTAGAAGTTGATGTGTTAACATTAATTATATGTCTAGGGTACAACCTAAAGGTAAGGGCATTACCAAAGTAAGCGCATGTGTGAGGTGTAAATTGATTTCAATAATGTTTTTGCCCAAGGGCTTTAATACCTAGTGTAATTAAGGACCTAACATAAGAATTTTTAAAAATATTTTTTCATTTTTTGCAATTTGTTTATGGTGTTTGATCGTGCTTCATTCATGTTATTGTCGATGTGCTTTTTGATCATCATTTGCAACAAATCTTTGAATATAAAAAAATTATTAACCATTAAGGACAAGAACTTTTTGAAACTTCAAAATTGCCCATCTAAAAATGAAAAAATGACTCCTATGAGCAACAACAATTGGCCTTCATAACATGCCTTCTAAACAAACTTGAAATTTTCTTTAAGGTCTTCTTTATTTGGAAATTTTATAATTTTATAATCCATTATTCTTTTAGAAGACTTTCATAGATCTTCATTGTATTGTTGCACAAGAACTGGGCGTATTGATATATTAAAGTTGTTGGAAATTCTAGACTTTATAATTGTTTAGACAAAATGTTTGATATTTGTTTTTAACAATTGTAACCTTTATAATCTTTTAAGGTTTAGTTGAAGGGTTTTGAACAAAAACTTTAATATTTACCAACAATCCCATTATTGTAACCCTCAGTTGAACTTAATATTACTTAAACCTAATGTAACTTTCTTTTCAAGGAAAGAAAACGTTGATTTTGAGTTTCTGTTTTCATGGACTTTAAGTTCACTTTTGAAACGTAACTGTTTGATCTTCCCCAAGCTTTTTGTTAACACATTTGCTCTCATATTTTATGTCCCACAAAATATGATTTGCAAGTCCTTTTGTGCCACAAGTTTTTTTATGAAATGATGTTTGATTTCAAAAATCCTTAGATCGTGAATGATACTTTGAATTATGACATAGACCAATGGCACTTTAATTGTCACAAAACACATATGTTGGTTTTTTTCTCCCACTTATTTTCATAATAAGTGTAACCAAATTGCCCCTTTAATAACTAAGGTCATAGAAATATATTTAATTTCAATAGAAAATAATGTTGTAATGTTTTGGCATTTGTTTGACCAACATATAACGGTGTTGGAGAGGAAGAAACAATAGATAGAAGTTGAGTGAGAGTGTCCAAATCACTAGCCCAATTTGCATATGAAAAACCTATCAAGGAATTCTTTAGTCTTTGTTGAATGGTAGTTCAATCCATGGTGTAGTATTACTTTGAGATACCCAAAAATGCACTTCGCTGCTTTCCAATGAACAATTCCAAGACTTGATAAAAACTAATATATCATTCCAATTGCAAAGGGAATATCAAGACATGTACAAACCATATAGTGCATTAAACTTCCAATTGTATTTTGATAAGGAATTTTCTTCATTTCTTTAAGTTCTTGAATAGTTGTTGGAGCTTGTTTTTTAATTAGCTTAAGTCCAACTTCCATGGGGGTCATGGCTAAATTAATACTTTCAAAATTAAAATGTGTTAAAATTATCTTTATGTAGTTGATTTGATGTAAAATCATGTGGTTGTTTCTATTTATGTCAATTTGAATTGCGAGATATTACTCAATAGGCCCCAAATCTTTCATGTCAAATTCAATTAACAAACTTGCCTTTACACGCTTCAACAAGCCATCAAAGTCATTACACACTAATAGAATGTTGTCCACATATAGCAATAAGACTAGAAATTTGTTATCTTCTTGATATATTAGTTTATTACATTGAATAAACCTGCATGTTTTAAAGTAAAGATCAAATCTCTTGTTCCATGCTTGGGGTGACTATTTAATCCAAATAAAACCTTTTTCATTTTGCAAATTTTATGTTGACGATCAAATTTGACAAATCCTTCTAGTTGCTCCATGTAATTTCTTCTTGAAGGAATTTGTTCAAAAATGTTGTCTTGACATCCATTTGATGTACTTCATAATTTTTGTTTGATGCTAAGGCTAAAAGTATTCTTATTGATGCAATTTTCACTACAAGGGAAGAAGTTTCATGATAGTCAAGTCCATGTACTTGTGAATACCCCTAGGCTAAAAAGCTTGCTTTATATCTATCGATGCTAGCATCTACTTTTAATTTCCTCTTGAATACCCATTTACATTCTATTTTATTTTCACCCTTTGGCAAATCCATTAATTCCCACATTCCATTTTGAATCTACAACTTATATTCTTTAGCAATAACATTTTCCCACTTTTGTTTTTTTAACTAGACATAGCTTCTTTATATGTTATTAATTCAAACAATTAACTAATATAAATAATGCTCTAATGGCTATCTTTGAAAATAAGTTTATTTGGAGGTTTACGTTGTCTTTGAGATCTTCTTGGGGTAAATGCTTCATTCATCTGAATTTTTTCTTCTTCAAAGAAGGTTCGTCTAGAATGATCTTCATCTCCAAAACTTGAGTGCTCTTGTACTTTTTGTTGACCTTCAGAATGTGTTGTTGGAGTTGGAGATTTATCTATGGACATTTTCTGATTTTTTTTAATGTTTAAATTTTGATTATGTTGAATAGGAGAAGTAAAGTCATTCATGTCTTCAATTACTCCAACATTTTTTCCTTTTTCCTAAAAGACTACATCTTTACTATAAAATGCCCTTCTATTTTTAATATTGTACAATTTATATCCTTTAATCCCTTTTGTGTATCCAATGAAAACACATTCTAATGATTTAAGTTCCAATTTCCTTTTTGTTTCCTTAGGGATGTTGCTATAGGCTTTACACCCAAAGATTTTTAAGGTAGCTATTTAGGGTTTCTTTCCACTCCAAACTTATTTTGGATTATTTTTTTAAGAACTGATTTGGTTGGTAGTTTATTTTGAATATATGTAGTGGTTGCAATTGCTTTAGCTCAATAGTCTAATGGTAAATTAACATATTGTAGTATATTAAAAACACTTTCTTGTTACATTTTATTTTTCTCTCAGATATTCCATTTTGTTCTAGATTATAACTTATAATTAATTATCTTGCTATCCCATTTTCTTTACAAAATTTATTGAATTCAAGAGAAGTATATTCTCCTTTGTTGTTAGATATGAATATTTTAAGTAGTTTCCCAATTTGCTTCTCTACCAATGCTTTGAATTCTTTAAAATTAAAAAAAATTATTTTTAAAATTTAGAAAGTTGACTATTGTTCTTCTTGAAAAATCATCAATGAATGTAACAAAATAAAGTGCCCCACCAAGTGACATAATTTTCATAGGACCACAAATATCGAAATGAACTAATTGTTTGGCCCCCTTCTTTTGGAAACTTTGTTATATGATTTTTTTAAAAAACAACTTTTGCAAATTTCTAGGTTTGTTACTTTTGATAATGAAAATCCACTTATTATATCAAAATTTTGTAATTGTTTCAATTTCCTTATACTTACATGGCCCAATCTTCTATGCCATAATTTTGATTTTGACATTTGTGATTTGCTTAGAATAAGTAATTATTCAAAAGTTTGTTTTAACCTATAAAAATCATCTTCTAAAATTGCCTCGAACATAATTTTTTCTATTTCATTTTGTATTGTGCATGTATCATGTTAGAATAAAACTTTCTATCCAACTTGAATTATTTTTTTCATTGAAAGTAAGTTCTTCCTTAGACTCAAGATACACAATACATTTTTCACCAAAATTTTCTCATTATTAGACAATCTAAGAATGATTTGACCATAACTTACTATGGGTAGTTTGTTGTCATCTCCTAATAATACAAATTGATATGGTGAACTTTCTTTGTACTTGTCATATGTTGTGTAGCCCCAAAGTCTATGTACCAAATTTTTTGTTGTTGTTTAATAGTTATTGTAAGATAAACAATGAAAAGAACTATTTGTTGCTTCTAAGAGATAACATTCCCTTGTGCTTCTCTCCCTTTAATTTTTCTTTCATTTACAATCTTTATTATACAATCCTTAACCATATGACCTAGTTTTTTGCAATAGAAACATTTTAATTTGGTTTTCAAGTGGTTATTATTATAACTAAAATTCTTATTTGACTCAAGAAAATTTTTATGTTGCGCAAAAAAATTTCTTTTGAAATGAAGGTTTTCCTATATAAAGTATTTTCCTTCCAACCAAATTTGAAAGACCACTTTCCCCTTGTCTTACTTTTTCTTTGAGTAGAATACTTATGACTCCATATATTGTAAGGCTAGCTTGACCTAACAATAATACTACCAAACCATCATATGATTCTAATAGTGTCCCAAGAAGTAATATTGTTGCTTCGCTTTCAGTAACTATTGTGCCAATTGGTCTTTTAATTGATTTAATTTATTTAGATGTTCATTTGAGTTAATTTTTGCCATCTTCAAGCCATAAAACTACTTCATAACATGTACCTTTGACAACACATCTTTTGTTTGAAAGATGAATTGCAATTGATCCCAAATATTTTTAAATGTTTTCAAGAAACTCACATGATGTAAATGGCTATCTTTCAAACTCATCTACAAATTTGCCCTTGCTTTTGCATTGTTCTTATCCCATGGAAGTTGATTGTTTATTGTTGTTGGTTTAGGAATTGATCCATTAACTATCCCCCATAGATCCTTATTTATTAAAATAGCTTCCATGTGAATTTTCCATGTATCATAATTGTTATCATTAAACCTATATTCAATTTTTAGTTCTTTAGAAAGAAATCTATAGATGTAGGAGATGATAATCCTAAACTAGAGGCCATGATTATTAATTTATTACTTTCGCTTTAATACCACATTTAAAAATCTGAAAGTCATGTACATCCCATTCTTCTCTTAGAAGACTATCATAGATCTAACTTTACTTTTGCACAAGAACTAAATGTATTGATATATTACGATGCTAGAAACTCCAAACTTTATAGTTGTTCAAATAGAATGTTTGATGTTTGCTTTTAAAAATTATAACCTTTATAATCTTCTACGGTTTAGTTTTAGGATTTTGAACTAAAATTTCAATATCTACCAATATTCCTCTTTCTATAAAAACTTGTTATAAAACTTTTAATGTATTTGTAGGTCACATTCTTGTCATGTTATAGAGTGTAATCTTATTTCAGCCAAGAGGTGGGCATTTCAAAAAATGAAAGTGAAATTTTTGCTCTTGTGATAGGTGTGATGGGCATGTTTCTATTTTTTGAAACACCTATTACTTGTTTTTTTCCCCCTTTTAACCCCTAGACAAGCTTGTGGTTATCATAGTGGAAAATTATCATTATTATTTTCAATAGGTCTGTAGTCTTTACCCTTGGAGGGCATTCCCCGAGTAAGCACCTCTTAGCTCCACGTTGAGTAGGTTTTCTTTGAAAGTATTTCTGATGGTGTTAAGTATGTGACGTTACAAAAATATTTTCAAATCCAAGTTTAGTTCTATACTTTTTTTGCAACCCCACCTATAAAACCAAAATTAGGACAACAAATAAGCGGTGGATTGCTAATAGCAAACCACTTGAACTAATCAGTATGATGGGCCAATAAAAAACACTAAACATCAATTAGATCATATTCATTATATTCTTTTCTACAAGTGCACAATGTTGATGCACCTTTTACCAACCATCACAAATCAGGCAATTATGCTAAACCAAAACCATTTTCTTGATCCAAATCGACATGTTTTAATTGTTTTTCATCAAATTTTATTGTGTAGGATCACATATTAAACATTACTAGAGATGTTATGAAGGTATTACCTTACATTTTGAATTCAAATAATGTTCAAATTTTCATGCAAATTTTTTAATTGTTTGGCCTTTTGTCATTCATATTGCTTTTGACCATTTTTTTTCAATTAGCTTTTGTGAGGCTCATGGTCTAGCTTCACAAATGTTCAATTTGGTTGCCTTCTAGTTTACTTTTTGGGTTTCTCTCCTCTTGTTGTTGCCCCTTGAATGACATCAAGGTTTTAGGCAACTTGTTTGGTTTTTTTTTTTTTTTTCCCCTTTTAAG
>Ga0209611_10001867_pt1 | contig 36593 bp, 21 predicted proteins | sample S1TSphgellanicum_3_FD_187693 | JGI IMG/M metagenome (GOLD analysis project Ga0209611, IMG submission 187693) | Host-associated microbial communities from peat moss isolated from Minnesota, USA - S1T2_Fc - Sphagnum magellanicum MG (SPAdes) (version 2) | ecosystem: Host-associated > Plants > Peat...
AATTTTGGTGATCACTCATTAATGTAGTCTACTTTCTAAGCTACTTTCCTTGTCAAATTCATTTTGAATAATGTGTTATAATACATTGTTCTATCATCCTTCATTATTTTATTTGGTCTTGGCATTTATGAACCATTTGTTTTTTGTTGTTTTGGTCAGAGAAAAGGAGAATGCACAATCAAAAGATCTCATAATATGCAACTATTAATGATTATATGGAATTGATGAATGCATCAATGACATTTGTGGATAAACATTGTAATTTTTCTTCTGTAATGAAATTACATATTTGTGGGTATTAATAAAATATTAGGTGCCTTGGGAAGATTTGAATTTCTTTCAAATATTGCAAACTCCATTATTATTTTTCATGGAGGCCTTTGAAGGGGATTTTTAAAAAAAGGGATATAAAAGTAATCAAATTTACACAAGAAAAGTACATTTTTTGAAATAAAAAGACAAAATTTGTTTTTAAAATTCACTAAACGGTTGACATTTTCTTAGTCAAATTTCAAGAACATGTCCCTTTATATGAAAAAAAATTATATTAATGAATGGGTAGACATTCAACTTATCTTTTTATTTCATTTGGAAAATGGCTTTTGATGTGCACATTGGGTGCATGAAAGCATGAAATAAGGAGCCACGAAATGTGTGGATAGTCTTTAAAAACTATTTTTTGAATTTACTATGAGTTTACATAATATATAAGAATTTTTTTTTAATTCTTTAAATAAGGTCTGAAACTTTCACAGTTGCAACTACAAAATTTTCATGAAAATTTACCATGTTTCAAGAGTCCTTTTATATGTTTAAAGCATTCAAGAAAAACATGTGGAAAAGTGGGTTTTTTTGCTTCAAAAGTGCTTTCTCCTTATCAAATGTTCACCAAATCACTTCAATTTGCTTTAAAAAAAAAACAATTCTTTGACAAAATGATTGTATATGTTTCAAAAATTAGACAAAAGACAAAAAGGTGTTATGGTTTTTGTTGTGGTACCCCAACTATGAATGCACCCAAATGTGAATTCCCAAGAATTAAATGAAAATTAATTCTAAAATGAAAAATTGCCATTGGCCTCGAAAACTTTATGTCTCCAAAACTTTTACATGCTTGCACATGCATAAGTTTTTTCTATACAAACCCAAATGGTATAGAATTCAAGCCAAATTGACATCATATGTGCTTGTAGTGAATTTGCAAATAAATCCCCTGATAATAAAAAAAAATCACGTCACATTTCACATCATGTGATGTTACTCACGATGCATTTCACATTGTGATTTTTTTTCCAAAAAAAAGTTTTGAATTTTTTTTTCATGTCACGTATGTCACTTCACATCACAATGTGAAATGACTTAATGAGATGTTTAGTCATAGGCACCAACTTGTATGATTTTTTTTGACATTTTTAAAAATTCTATTTCTAGACCACTATTCAATTACCAGTAGGGTGAACATAACTTATAGGTTTGAAATAAATAAATAAATAAATAAGTAAATAGGAAGGTTTGAATTGGACCCCCTTGACCTCCTTAACCCAAGCCTAGTCCATAGAACCTGAACTTCCAAAATGAACCAAACCTTTAAGTTTAGGAAAGGTTGAAAAACTTTCAATGCACAACACTGATGGCAATGGAATTCAATTCCTCCCATCATCATTTCCTTTTAGTGAACCCTATCGTTTGTTCCTTTTGTTATATCTTCAATTATTATTATTATTTTTGAACGAAGGCAACCACAACCACAATAATGACAATAATGAGGAAATGAATCCTCCCCACCTTCCCTCCTATTGATGTTGACCTCCAAAAATTGGCTAGTTAAAGTTCTTAGTTTTAGTGATGATGGTGATTGTGTTGTCGTTTTTATTGTCGATGTTGATGTTGGTTGAAGATGACCTTAAGTGTGAAGAGAGAGAGGGAAAAAAGGAGAACAAAAAGCAAAAAAAAAGGAAGGGGCCCCTTTTGATAAAAGTAAGGGCCTTTTTTTCAATGGTTTTTTATTTTTCTCCTTTTTTCCACATAATAAACTCTAGGGTCCATATCATGCTTGGGTTCAATTCCTAAAGGAGTTTTATGTAAAAATTAAACCCAAAAATCACAAAACCATTGGGGGAACCTCTTCAGACCAAGAACATTTCCTTTTGTTGCATCTCCTACCCAATTGCAATGTGAACAAACGAAAACAACCAACAAAAAAAAAACTCACATTACATAACATTGAAAACAAAACTTGCTCCACAACATTTGTTACAACAAATCCCATGCAAACAATTGAACTTCTAAAGTTGCACAAAACTCAAGAAGTCACTTTTGATGATTCAAAACACTGTTCACTTGAAACAACACAAGAATCCAAGCCCAACGATACGGAGTGTTTGATAATCAACAATAAAATTGTGCCCAATATGATTTCATAGATGCTATTCATGCTTTAAAACACACGATGGAAAATCAAAACACCATGTTCCAAACAAAAATTGGCATAACACAAAAAAACTACAATGCATAAAAACATTATGTGTTTTGGAATTTCAAATCACCAAAAGTGGTTTGAGATCACACATCTTGGAATTATATCCCACACACTAAATATTTAAAATCAAGTTCACATTAGAACCGGTTCCATACTAACTTACTATATAATAATGAGGATATAAACACATAATTAACATAAAACTCTTGACATGTATAGTGTCTAGTGTTTCAATTTGACGATACTCGTGATGCACATGTCTAGACAATGAAATTGGGAATTTAGCTAGAACATAATTGTGAGTCTTTTGCAAGCATATCTATTAAGTTTACAATATCATATTACATAATTATGCTTATGAAACTCATCAAATGACTCTTCTAATGAAGTAATGGACATGTTGAAAAATGACTCCAATCCATGATGGGTTTCGTTTCAACAGGTTTAGTATGATATAATGTTTGTCAATAAACAAGTTAGGAGTCATGACAAATTGGGTTCTATATGTGTTTGTAACCAATTTGAACTAAAACTTTCAACTTGAAGGAATTATAAAAACATAGGACATAATCAATCCGAGTGGAAGCAACTAGGCAAAACAAACCCATGATGAGGCAAAGTAACCCCTTTGAAGCAACTACCTTTTGCAATGCATATGTCCATGCCTTTAGGTATGGATTCGTTAACTATACCCATATATGATGAATGAAGGTTTAAACATAAACTTGCAACACTAGTGCAAAAATTATATTAATATATATGGTTGAAATTTAAGGGTGAAAAAATCTTTGCATATGTAACCCTTTGACAAACTTGATTGCCAACCACTAGTCATCTTGTTTGCAATGATGTGATAAATGACATGTACATGGGGTGTTTGCCACATGTCATTTTCCAATGTGGCTAAACCTTACTACACCTTATTTTTGGCCATGTGAATGTTAGCACTTGAGTGCAAGCACTTGGGTTGGGCCTAATGCCTTGAACAATAATCCCCTTTGAAACTTATTAGTCAATATGGTGTTCAAACAAACTTTTACATTAGAAATTACATATATATTGATTACAAGATGAAAAAGTTGGAAGTTCATTTGAACATGTTTTAATGTGACATTAGCTTGAAAATAACAAAATCTAATGTTTCATTTAGTTACAATGTATTTTGCGCATCACAACATTTGTTTGAATTTCAATGAATTTACTTAAACCTTTTCTAAAGATGCGATTCTTACATAGAGTTGTAAGAAAATTCAAAAACATGCCCATATTAATAATTGAAGCAAATAATATTTTAAAAATCAATATATCAAAACTTACTTGATGACTAATTTTTCATTTCTGTTGCAAGGTAATTTGATTATGCATTTTACCATGTTCTCCCCTTGCCATCAACTCATTGCTAGTTGCCACGGGCTTTGAGTGGAACTTTTGGAATTTTTTTCAAATCAACTTTGTACCAACATTTTTTGAGCAAATTTTTGGCATTTTTATCCTAAAAAATCATTTTTTGACATATACAAAGGATTCTTCATTTTAAAATGATTGAAATCTGCAATAGCATTTTTAAAAAAAGAGAAAAATCACCAAATTTCTATAGCAAGTTCTAGTAATGTAACCACAATAATGAAGATTTTTGAATATTTGTACTTTCATTTCTCATTCATAGCCAACTTTGGCTAAATCTTAATGTGGACGATTGCACCATTTTGGGCTACATCATAGAATAAAAATGAAAAAAACATTTCTCCATACTGTTTAAGACTTGTTTGATAACAAGGTTTGAAATGAGAACAAATGGCATTCTATTTGGAACTACACTGGCCATGTGGATTGAAATTCGTACCAACACAAGCATTTTGCTGTGTGGTCAACACATAATTCCACATCAACAGACATGTCCCTTCAATTTCACCAGAAAACCGCAGAGCTCCAAAAGTTCGTTCCATGGTTACTTATATTTTGACATTTATTTGACACACATTTGTTTCTAATTCACCATTGCTTTGCCACTATGGCCCACAAACTTTGCCCTGCTAAACAAGCAAGCGGAGTGAATGGTTTGCTTAAGAACAATCCCACAAACTTTAAGATGAATGATGTGCTTTTACCACATGCACATCTTTGTGAACACAAAAGTTTGTGAAATTGTGCACAACCTTTGCTGTACACCATATTTCAGAGACCTGACTTTTATCAACAATTGACGATGAAAGGTCTCTATAATTGACAACCACATCTTCCATGTGCGGAGGCACTTTCAAATACAAAGAACAAGACCTTGCATTACTTTACAAAACCTTGCCCTACTTTACAGTAGTGCAAAACCAAGGACTCTGCATCTGCAGATGAGAATCTAGTGGCGATTTGCATCAAAAAAGATACTACACCACCTACTAATGTGCGTGGGTGTGGCATCCTTTAATCATAACATGGTGCCTACTGCTCCCAGACATAGGATTTGAGTCACAGGTTTTGGCCATCACCCGCTTCTAAGTTCCATCTGAGTTGAATAAAACTTCAAGATGGTGGTACTCTTATTATGATCTACCCATGAAATTTGTCCCAGGTTGTATTAATAGGATTAACCCTCTGGCTGCATTTCTGGCATGTAGTTTTCTGACATACAGCCTTGGCATTTCATACATGGTGATAACCCAACTAGACACCCAAGTAAGGTAAATATGGGTGCGAAGCTCAACGTCTCACTGAACCTTAGGTCTTTGGATTTTGAAAAATTCAATATGCTCGAAAAGCTCAACAGAACTGAATCTGGGTAGAGCAAAACCTGAGGGACCAGAACTCTAGAAATGGAATGCGTGTTGTAATCTTAATCAATAACACACAGTCCTTTTGGCAGGAGTTATTGCAAACATATAAACATGTCTAAGAGTTTACTCTACATCAATTGTTCATCATCATCATCTTGTTTGCAAAGAATTATTGTCAGAAAAAGATATAGTCAAGTTGGGGCACCACTTTGCTGTTTGAACACTGACTCATCTTCAGAACGTGCAACTGACATGCCCACTCTTTGCTCTGAGACTTTCTCTGACGTGTTCCCTTGTGGACCTGGTTGATACTTGTCTACAAGCTTGGCAGGGAAGATAGTGTGCAGATACCTCAAAATCAGCTCAAAGCTTGTGAAAGTGATGACAGCTGCAGGGGTGGTTCTCATCAAATTTGTGGCACATCCTCGATAAAATCCCGCAATCCCTTCTTCCAATGATATCTTTTTAATGCAATCTAACATGCCTGTATAGCGAAGCTGCACCAGCTTAGAGTGTCCTTGTTCTTGCAGCCTTGATCGCACCACCTGTGGGCAGCAATACTCAGGATCTCAGAAAAGATCTAACCTTTATTGGACCAGATGCCAACAGAATGTCTAGCATTACCACACAAAATGAACTGACTACTACTACTCTCAGCAAAGCAGCTATTGATGGTAGCCATATATGAGATAACAAAGGTGGTAAACTTCACAATACCTCATGAGGATAGGTGAGAGTGGATGCAATGATCTTTGACACCGAAGATGCAATTGCTACATTCTGTGGACTCAATTTCTCCACAGTAGTTCCCTCTGAACAGAAAAGCACAAACTAAGTTTGAACCATAAACTTCATACGAAGACATATTCATCCCATATCTTCTGTTGTAGAGATACAGGCACAACAAAGACATGCAGGGATCAAGAAGCTCTGATTGAGGTTTTCAACAAGCAAATAGGTTATATGGCCATGCAGCCAACTCAATTCCACAATGAAAGCACGAACGAAACCAGTCAACACTACCTTAACAATAGTTTTAGATATCCATGTGAATCTAAATCTTCTTCAAAACAGATCTGACCTCCCAATCCCACTGGTAACATACAACTGTTTGCAGCCTTCACATAGGACAATATTTGCCACTGCAAGCACACCCAGGTTGCATTCACCACAAAGGATGCATCAATTACCTTTCTCTGCTAAATAATCCTTCAGGTACTCGTAAACTGGAAACTGAATTGCCACATGGCTAATTCCTGCTAAAGCTGGCACCAGTCCACTGATCACAATCACACCATAGATTGTCATTCATACATGGGAATCATGGAAACTTGAAAAAAAAATCTGTGCTTCTAAAACAGGAAACTGTACTGTCAATGGCTAGTTCCTAAAAAGGCCAGCACTAACCCACTAATCAATGGTGTCTTTTGTCAATGATAGGTGGCAGTCAGAGGGTGTTGAGGGCTCCATCTATTGTAGATATTGTACAACGTAATAACAAAAGAAGAATGATACTACTGCACCATACTTAGGTGTATGACCTCCTCTCAGAGATTTATAACAGGGGAAAGTTCTAGGCCAAGATGTGGTCACCAATAGGTGGCAATCCTGAGATCTCGGGAAGGTCACACGACCCCTTACTACAAGAGCAGTGCATAATTACCATCCTCCTTCTCTGATGGTTGAGAAGCTACTGTACTTGAAATCCCATGCACCTGTCCAAACTACTGTCCTTCTGATACTGCATGGACAAGCATCATTCTACTTCACTTTGTGTTCCTTTGACAGGGTTGAGAGACTGACCTGTACAGCCCTCGAACACCCTCCTCATGAAAAATTCGATGAAGAGCAGAGAATGTGCTCTTGTATGGCACCAAGTCTGGTCTCAATCGCTGTGTCTATATCATAATCCAATAAACTCTGTTCAGTTGGTATGACGAGAACTTACATATTTGGTTCAGGTCAACATCCCCAACATCAAAAGCTTTGATGAGGAATTCAATCCTGACTTCCTATAACCCAGACACCTGCTCATTTCCACTGACATGAGAGGAAAGACTATGCCACAAAATGTATCTCCTTGAGCTTGTGGATACTGATAACTAACTACACATGTAAGCATCTTGTCCTTTTTCCCAGATTAAAAAGAGAGCTTGAGGAAGTGCAGTGAAGAAAAGAGGAAAAACAGAATGGAAGAGTTGCGGGCTTTTGTTTGAGGGTAGGTGATTGGGATCTGTTGCTAAATTAACAAGATGAGACTTACCTGAAGTCGAGTTTTGACAACCCACAATGGGTTAGTGGTGAGAATGGTTGCTGCCCCGGCCCCTGCAGCTGCCAACACATTGGCACCTAAAGCCATCCTGTGATGAACATAATGCCCTCCATGTGCTACTGCACCTGGGAACAGAAAATTCAATACCCTTTCAAATTATTAGTCAGCACCTGCATGTTAAAATACAAATTATGCAAATCTGTCACATGGAGTGTAATCTGTATGGGAATTCCTATGCATATCTAAACAAACTAAAGGCTGAGCATAACACAGAAGCACCAACAACACTTAGCATTGGTGATAGTATAAAATTACAAGTAATGACCATGAACCATGTGGCCTACACAATTACCCTGCAGGCCCACAAGGAGATACAGAAAGAGACAAGTCAAGTTTAAGACAAGAGATCTCACGATCATCATGAGGTTGCCCTGACTGCAGTAGTCGCTTGAGCTGCTCATACACTGTGAAGTAGACCTGCACATAGAGCAGATGTACACACAGTCAGCATTTCATCACTATCATATTTTCTGCTTACTTTAAACTACACTCCAAAGACACAAACTATTATTAAAACTCCAGAGCAGTAGACAACAGTTGTGAAAACCATTCTGGGGCAGCCTGTCATGGCATCTCTTAATATGATGGGAATCTGGCTCCTGGAAACAGCATGCTTAGAGATCCCTAATTTGCACTTGGACAGGCATATCTTGACATCAACTTATCAAAATGAAAAAGACATGTTGAAGTTCTTCACAATTAGTGCTTCAAAAAAGCATCTTCATGAGCAAAGATATAAATAGACCATTACAAGATTTCAGAAAAACTGCAAACCTGAAATAGCAATTAAGGGCAGACACACCAATCCTGAAAAGAGTAACATCCTACGACTGCTTGATGTAGCTTTGTGCATGGATAGAGAAGGACAGAGAGACAGACAGAGACTCTACTCAAAAGATAAAACTGGCCATAGCTTTTGAACACAGACCCTGTGTCTAGTTTGGAGAGAGCAAGAGAAATACAGAGCGTGTCCACTACTAATGCTATGCTTGCTGTAGAGTTCTGGCCACAGACAAAAAAAACCATACGGACTGGCTATATCCAATAGTGTAGTTTGCCATAGCCTATGGTCATGGAACTAAAGGGGAAGAGGGAGAGTAATTCTAACAGTTGTGACATTGTCCAGGTAAAGATTATTCATATGTAGCAAAATAGATTAGCAAATCACAAAGGATCCCATACAACATCAGGGCACCCGGAATACAAACAGCAACAAGATCTCTTCCTTAAGAATACTGAGATTTTCAGACAAAATAACAGAAGACATATACAAGACATGTGGAAAGGAAGATAGAGCATCAAAAAGGTAAGATCTAGTCGTTTGTCATGAGCTAGTCAACAAATCTTGCTGTATGAACAACAATGACAGGCTGCTGGATTGTCCAGTGACAAATCTGAGATTATAACTGACAATCTCTCAGACAAATATCTTTCATGCATCTGCAGATAAATGTTCTATCCACCAGGAAACACCCAAGAAAACAGGACACAGTATTCCCTTTTTCCTACGAACTATCCCGACACACTACAGCTAGGATGGTAGTTTCACCTACATATAGCCTTAAGCATTGTATTGCAGAATCCTATACTGCTGACAAAGCATTCAAGAAGGCCCAAAGAATTTCAGTGGATTTTACTATTTGCATCCACCAAAGAATCAGAGATTGAGACTGGCAAGGCTCTTTCATTTTGTTCAAGCAGGTTTCAGGGGTCATACAGGTTGCCTGGCCCTATCAGCCAACAATGATGGGGCTCAAAGTTAGCCTTGAGACTTGCACACAAAGGTGTAGGAAGTGCAGAGAGGAAAAGACCTCACGGTTATAATATACTGCACACTACAGTCTATTTTATTTTATTTTCTGATGTATTTCTTTCTATCTTTATCTCCCTGCATTGTGCATAAGACTTATTTGAAGACAAAGTACTCTCAAACACAACTTGAATAATGCTTCCAGCAGTCAGGGTTAGAAGGGTTTTTGAACTATGAATTAAAGTCCTCACTCAGATCACAGAATTGATCCAAGTTGAGGGAATGATTACATCTATCCTTGTCTTACTTAGTTCACACTGATATTTGTTAACATGTCCTTGTGCAGGGCAAGTTCAACATTAATATGTCTTCTGTATAAGGGGTTGAAGTACATTGAAAATACAGGTCTACACAGAGAGAGAGAGAGAGAGGGACAGAGAAAGAGAGAGAGAGAGAGACCGCCCAGTTCGGAAGCAAAGCCACCATAGTTGGAGATAACCCACGATACAGGCCCTTTATACCTTCTTCTTTGAAGATGTGCCCCAAACTCCCCAAAATGACCCCCCCTGGAAAACACAACCCACCTGTTAGCCTGAGGTCCTAAACATCCCATTTATCTTTCTCCACATGAGAATCTCTCTCTCTCTCTCTCTCTCTCTCTCTCTCAGCCCCATGCATGTTGAATTTAGGAACACATTTCTCCTTCAAGTTGCATGCAAGGAGCATATACTTGTGATTAGCTACAATCATTCTCAAGGGTTTACAACCACCAGTATGATCAAATGGCACATCATCATATCTTCCAAAAGTGACAAGGATACATCAAAATAGTGCATATGACCATATGACAACAGCATGACCAATTGAGCTCCCTCAACATTATTAGTACCTCTCTCTGATTATTAGTCCATTTGTGTAGAAGTCAGAAAACTTCTGCAGAAACTCCATGGGATAGAAAGAACTCCAGATGCATAACTTGTCACAAGAACAGGAGGGACTACCTTTTGCCCCTACAGTGGTATGGACCGGCATCCGATTGACCTGTAAGCGAGTCTTGACAACATCAAGAGGGCACACAAATGTTGCAGCAATTGCTCCTGCACTCCCCCAACACTGAAAAGTGAGTACTCCCATCACAACAGGTCTTTTGTGGAATCCAGAGATCTCGTGTGTGAGTTAGTTTTTGTGTGACTTAGGTTTTTTTTCTAGAAAGCAGATGCATCCAGGTTGAATTTAAGAAGGCTAAAGGCATGGGCAAAAACCTAACACCCAGAATTGCATTTATTAGCAAACCAATTAGGGTTTTGTTTCCACATGAGGAAAGCTTGCAAGACTGCCACTGCCATCTTTTTTCTATGAGGCAGATGTCTCCAGGTTGATTTTAAGAAGACTAAAGGCATGGGAGAAAACATAACCCCCATAATTGCATTTATCAGCAAACCAATTAGGGTTTCGTTTCCACATGAGGAAAGCTCACAAGACTGCCACTGCCATCTTTTTTCTATGAGGCAGATATATCCAGGTTGATTTTAAGAAGGCTAAAGGCATGGGAGAAAACCTAACCCCCAGAATTGCATTCAATCCAGGTTGATTTTAAGAAGGCTAAAGGGCATGGGAAAAGACCTAACCCCCAGAATTGCATTCATCAGCAAACCAATTAGGGTTTTGTTTCCACACAATGAAAACTTGCAAGACTGCCACCACCATCGTTTGAGCAAGAGGTCAATGAGCAGGCTTTACTAACAACTCTTTCATTCCAGAGCTTGTGGAGCCTTCGAAAATTTCAGTGTATCCATTCAAGAAATGCTTTGCTTTTCTTCCGCAGGTAAACAATCGTATTACCTCCTCTAGCTAGCTCCTCAAACCCGAGAACTGAACGAGAGTGCACAATGTTAGGAAGAATCGAGACTCCTAGTCATAAGAAGCGGGTCGGATTTTCAAACAGAAAACGTTGAGAGCTATGTGGCTCGTGCACAAAACAATCACGTGCAAATTCTTCTCAAATCAACCCCCAGAATACAAGAAGAAGACTTTTGCCCTAATCCCGAAACACTAAAGGATCCTACTTTGTGTGTCCAAAACCAAGACTGCTTCGCAACGCCCTTCTCATCTCTTCCACAGCGATTCCCGCTTACAGCTTATCTACTCGGCAAAATTTTCCCCGACCAGTAAGACTGTGGACCAAAACAGGCATTCAGGCATACCTGCGTGCCGCGTGCTACAGACACAGCAGGTATCGGCCTGAAACAAGAAACGCAAAAAGAGAGATGGATAGGCTGGATGAGGCGCAGAAAAGGAAGCAGATAATAAGAAGGAAAAGAAGAGAACCTGCACCAGCACCGGCAACAGCGTTGAAAAGCTTGGATCGCTGCTCCTCCGGCATATCGACTCGAGAGAAGAAGATCAAACAAACAGCTTAAAGGTGGATTGTTGGCAATAGCAGAGTCAATCTTTTGGGGGAAAAAAATCTTCTGCGTACTCATAGCCGCCTGCAGCTGCTTCTGCTGCTGCCTGTACGCTGCTGCTTGCTCATCCTTTCACCGCGATCTTCGTGGCTGCAGCTCGGAGGAGAAGAAATCGGAGCACGGAAAGAATTGTCGTCGCTGGTGTGCGTGGGTGCGTGCGTGCGGGCGGTCGAGCAAGCGAGCGATGAAGAGAGGGGAAGAAGGCAGCGACAGTAGACCGGGCCGGGCCGGGCTCGGGAGCTGCGACGTTTCCATGTATGTAAGAGAACGAACCCGTCATAGTTCTCCGTGACGACGGGCCCGGAGTTCACTCGGGTGACCGATCCCACGTGCCCATCCCAGCCTGTTCCCCGCGAGTTCCCACAACTACCCCAAGTTCCAACCAGTGTTTTTTTTAAAGGAATTTTTGTCTGTAGCCAAAGTGGCAATCATCCCCAGGAAGATTTAGCCAAATCTGGATCTTAAACCAGAAATCAGCTACAAAAACATATATTTGGCTACAAAATGAAACCAAATGCAGGAATCTGGAAATTTTTAATTTTTTTCCTCAATTCTGGCAACTGATAACCTTCAAAATCACTTCTTTTTCAAATTTTTAATTTTTAATTTCGCTTTTTTTGGGCGAAATTTCACCATTAAAAAAAGGCTATGGTTCCAAGTTCCAACTCCTTCCTGGAGGGCTGGCATTACTTGAGGGTCAATTTAGGGCCACTTTACGACCGCTTTATACACATTTCATTTGACGGGACACTTTACGACCACTTCACATACAAATTTCCTGTGAATAAATAATAGAATTTGTCATCCCCTGGGCACCCCCCCCCCTGGCACTTTGGGGCCATTTTAGGACCACTTTTATAAACATTTCATTTGAAGCGACGCCTTTACGACCACTTTCATGCACACATTTCATGCAAAAAATGCAATTTGTCATTTGCACTCACAGCTTTTTGGTTGATGTAAAGGATAAGGGAGGTCCAAAATTGGGTTTCAGTTTCAACAAAAGGTAGCGGTTCACTATTATAAAACCTTGAGATTTAAGGAATTTTGACCAAAAGTAAAAAGAATTGCAAATTTGGAACAACTTTTGTTGGTTCTCATAGTTAATAATAAATAAATAAATAATTGGATGAAAATTGCTTTGTAGTTCCATGTCATGTTCATGAGTTGTTTTAGAATGTGACTACATCAAACAATTATAATTTTTAAATATATATTATATATAAATGGTAATAATTCATGCACTTAGTAATCTTAGGAGCCAAAATTTCATGTAGTTTTTGTAAATTTATTAAACTTGCTAATGTTAATATCCAATATTATCTCTATTTTATTTCTTTGGTCATGTTAAAAACACAAGTACTAATACAATTTTTAGATCATTTGACATTGCTACTTATTTGCCAATGCTTTTACTAAGGTTTTTTTTTCCAACTTTATGAGGTAGGTGGACTAGCAACCATCTACAAAAAGCTTTAGCCAAATTTGGATATGTGTTTAAAAAAATGTAATTAAAATATATATATGTCATATTTAGGTGAACTATTGTAACCTATTGTCTAAATATGGCAAATGTCACCCCAAAAAATTCAAGATATGACACTTTTGGTGGATTCTTTTCAAAACAATTCTTTGTATGGATTTTCAAGGCTTGTAGCCTAGAAAGGGGTTTGTGCCTCGGAAGGTTAATTTTGAATTACATACATATTATTACATAGGTAGGTTACATAACTAAAGTCCCACACACCATACAAAACATTTTTAAAATACAAGTGATGAAACTTCCATATTTTTGGGCGGATAACCCCACACACCTAAAATTTGGTCTTTATATGAGTTGCACCCACTAGAGAGTTCATCACATGTGCACAAAGATTTTTTTTTATATAGATTGTTTAGGGAAAAAATATATGATTATTTTTGTGAACACTTCCATAATCAAAAGGACATATAAGTTTATTATAACATAAATTTGTTGCACAAAAAACTTAACACAAAATAACATGAAATTATGAAAAGGAAAACACATGCCCAAAACTCTTTTCACATACTTGAAAGGAGGAATGGATTGATTATAATACCCATTCATTTACATCTATTAAATATATCTATTCATTAACTACAAGCTACTAATATTATGTCACATGTTATCCTCTTAGAACTATCATATTTTCTATGAAAAAATCATTCATTTATTTGAAAAAAAATTCTTTAGGATTTAATCAAGTTCACATAATTCACTTTCAATTATTTTTAACCTGAAATAGTTAACCAAATTATTCATATGAGTCCAAGCTTATGCCCCTAATAAAAAATGCTTATAATAGGGTTCATAAGTTGAATTACTTATTTTCATATTTGCCCATCCTTTTACCCCTAGTTCACATTATTATTTATTTTCAACTTTTACCTAGTAACCCATCTAGGTGTTGTAGGCCCCCCTTTTTTTCCAATGTGTGAAAATTCACCAAAAAAAAACCTAACCTTTACCCTAATGAATTTTGCGAACAATTTGTGAAAACAATTATCATATGTTTTTGTGTGCATGAATGAATGTAAGTTTTGATTTATTGATCGATACAAATCTTGTGACCACCATTGCAACTATTGATGCCCTTCTTTTTTCCAAAGAGATGAAAATCATCTTGTGGGTGAATAAGTTTTAAATTAAAATGCTTAAACAAAAATGTAAAAAATATCATAAAAGGATTGTAAAGGTGAAGTATTTTTCCAATGGTGAATTCTTGGACATGGGTATCATTCTCACACCTTCAAAAGTAATGAGACTAAGGGGTTAAGTCTTTCCCCTATACATCTCCTACACGGTGAAAGTCATTTATTGAAAATCAAATTTGCTCAAAGTAAAAGTTATGGGGAGGATATATTTTGATACTTATATTGGGTAAAAGAAGTTCAATGCTTGTAAATCAATTCATTTATTTGAGGTGTGTTATGATTATTATGGGAGTAGTTGGGTATTTTATGTAAAGTTTTTATTTTGGTTATCATGTCTTTCCATTAGCTCAATGTGATCATAGTTGTACACAATATGTTATGATCACAACAAACTAATGGAAAGGCATTGACATGGAGCCATGTTTTTTATTGCATGGACAAGAATTTTTCATTGGAGGGTTGTAATTGGGTTTTAAATATGTAGATAATTAAGGTTAAAACTTGAAAAAAATACACACACACACACACACATATAGAAGAACTTTAAAAAACACACATGTTTCCCATAAAAATGATAGATGTCATTTTTGAATGATTCATATTTTAATTCACAACAGGCATAGCTTTTCATTTGATCAATGTTTGAGCTTTAAATATTTAAGGTGATTATGAGCACAATTAGATGAAACAAATGTAAATGAAAATCCAATGTTTCAATTCTCGTGCGCTCTTATGTTTACACTTTCAACCATTGCTATTAACATACATACAACACATAACACAAACATTTAAAATGGTATCACACATCCAAACAAAGATACAATTCACTTGGAACAACATAGGAATTACAATTCAAAAAATACAATGCAAATCACATAAACTAAATGCAAAAAAAACTTGCATAAAACATAGAAAACTTGTAATCACAAAACATGTGTGTTCTAAAATTTCAAATCAGCAAAAGTGATTTAATTGATATCACACAACTTGGGATTATATCCCAAACATTAAATATCTAAAATCATTCTCACATTGAAATTGATTTTAATCTAACTTACCTTAAATTACTTGGAATAACTAGGATGTAACATGTAATAAACATAAAACTCCTAATGATTATCATGCGCTCTTATGATATTACACATTCAAATCACTCCTTTATTTGGGATTAAGGTCCACTAAGCTAAATAAAAATGCAAGAAATGCATTGTGAAAATTCACCATGAATGAAAACTTTGGTTTGAAGGTGAAAAGACTAGTAGGCCATGTGCAAATATAAACCTTATTCTTATTGTTAGTTGCCTAGCTACAATCCTTTAATTCTTCAACCAAATGTGAATAATCTTCAAAAATAATTTAAATTACTTCCTATTACCTAGCTACATGAATAATTAGGTTAGTATCAAAGTGCATATGTATGATTAAATAATAGAAAATAACTTAAATTATCAAATATAAATTTTATTGTTTATTATCCAACTATAATCCTTCATTTCCTCAACCAAATGTCAATAATTAAAAATAATAATTTGATTTTTATTATTATTTAATTACATCAGTATGCACCTAGATACTAATTTCATGTAATTACATAATAGGAAGTTACTTAAATCATTTTCTAACCAATGCAATTATCTAGGTGCATATTCATAAATCTACATTGGTTTGTTTTGTGAACCAAAAGCAAAACCATTTTCCACCAATGTAAGTTTATTTTGTGAACTAAAAGAAAACCATTTTCCAATGAACACTTCCTCCAATGGTGATGTGAGACATCCTATATGCAAACCTTTGGAACACTTACACATGACCCACAATGTTTGACCAATTAAATATTGAATAAATTTTGTCATTGTAAATAAGATAAATTTTTAAAAACTCAAGAGTTTTTTCAAGCATTCTTTTAATATTGTTAAAAAGACATCAACAAGTAAGGTTTCATGAATGCAATTTTGTAATTTTTAGAACTAAGGTGTGGGAGATATTGAATTTTGAGTAATTTTTGTAATTAAAAATATTTAAAGATCAAAATTGAAAATTTTCATGAAAATTAGGTTCCAAACTTAAGCTAAACAAAGTGTACAATTTTGCCTTTCAAAATTCATTCAAAGTTATATAGTATGTGTTGAATGGCACAAGTGACCCTAGTATATAGTAAAGATAGTGTGTAGAAGTGTGGTCCCACAAAATATAGATCTTTAAATTGTCCTACCAACTAGTAGGAAAACAAGACCCCACAAAAGAGGTTGATTCTAAAAACAAGATATGAACAAACATTTGGGCTAAATTGTGGATATTGATCAATATGGATATTGATATATATATATGAAAAGGAAGGTGTTTTTCAAATTTCAATCTCTAGAAGTAGCCACAAACATAGAAGGATGATTGGAAGGTTTGTTTTTCAGAGCTAGTTTATAACCAGATTTGACCAAATCTTCTTCAAAGGATCCCTACTTTTCCAAACATCTTCATGTGGAAGATTGCCATTAGGTTGTGTAAGAAATTTCCTAAAAAGCATAGTGTGTCTAAGGCCCACTTTAGACTAGGAGTGAAGGTCAATAAATCTTGGGGCCAATATTGGAAAATATTGAGCTCTTTTGGCCTGGTGTTTTGGCTTCTAGTTATTTTATTAAAATAAAATAATGTTAAAAAAACAGAAAAAGGTCAAGCAGTTTCTGTGTAAAGTCATTGATGCCACAACAGCTTGGAACCAAGTTTTTAATCTTTTCTATGCTTTCAAAATAGAGAGAGACAAAATAACAAACAGACAAAAAAAAAGAAGAAAAAAAGAGAGATAGAGAGAGAGAAAAAAAATAGACTTGACCAAAAAATAAGGGTTGCAAAGAGTTGGAGAGAGAGAAAAAATGAAGAAGTGCCAAGAAACAAGCATTGCAAAGAGTTTGATCTGATCATGTTGGGTAAAGTTTCATGAAATAAATAATATTTTATTGTTACAACATTGGCCCCGAGGGTTGGGGAGGATTGGCTTCTCAACTTGATAAGTATCCTTTTTTGCCCTTTGGGCCATCATCATGCTAACAAAAACAATACTAGATCAAGATATTATATTTGAGTTTGGACTTGGCTTTTAGTGTAAAGCCCACGGGGGTTAATAGGATTGTTGGATTTGGGTTCAACCTTGGCCTCCTTTGATTCCTTGTGTGTAAAGTGGGCCCAAAGAGTGCATTGCCATGAAATGCACTCGCCAACAATTGCAACTTCATTTACCGGGGTCCAATAATGGGGGGAATGTTTCTTTTTGTCTTTGGAAACTGGTGAGACAACTTTTGAAAGGAATCCATTTCCCACTTGGAAGTTTGCAGTTACCAGGCACGAGAATCATTTGAATAGGAGCCAAATTTCTTTGACAGCCTAGTGCAGGTAAAAAGAGTTTCTATGGACAAATATCCGTTTGACAAATATTCTGGAGGGTTCCTCCCCTACCTCACCCACCAGATATTTGTCAGTTGAAACTCTTTTGGGTTTCTGTATAGTGCACTGCATTGGTGCACGATACAGAAGTTTCTAATAAAAAAAAAGTCAAAACATGTTGGTTTGGCTCAGCAAAATGGTTTTGGCCCAACATTTTTGTATACGATGCTGAGGCTGCCAAAAGGCACAGCATTTACTGTTGTTGATTGGCTAGATGGTTTGTTGTCCCAGGTGGATTGCTAGCTCTCACCTTTCGCAGTTTCCGTGCTACGAGTGAGGTTGGGAAAAAGTAAATAACTACTCTTGGGTGTGAGAAATACTGTTGCAAGTGCGCCTCACTATCCAAGAGCTATTAATTATTCCCCTCATTGTGGAATTAACTAATTATTTCCCTCGTTGTGGAGTTAACTATTTTATTGGACTCACAACTGACTCCTCAAGGGTAAACCGGCCCATCACCGATCACCTTCCTATGACCAAACATTTTGTTGACAGACCTTTCTCAATTCTTCTCCATTTTGAGTGATTTAAAATGTTATAGGAGCGCCTTCTCAAGCTTTACAAATCATCCTGGAAATGCAAAGCCAAGGGACCAGCCAAAAAAGAGCTGTGAGGAAAATACGTTTTTCTGAATTGCAAACCGCACTTTTCTTCATTTTGACCCTTCCTACTTTCAAACCTCATAACTTTATTATTTCTCATACATTTTAAACAATTTAAAGTGCTATAGGAGCACCATCTGAAGTCTACAAATCATCTTTGAACTCTAATAGCAAGAGAGCTAACATACAAGGAATTTTTTGGGTGTTCGGGAACCAACCTTTGTAACGTTCAGTGTTTTGTTTTTTTGAGTTCTTGACCCCCTCTACTTTGGGGAGCTGTAACTTTCTCAATTTTATTCCGTTTTTTATGATTTTTAGGGCACCAGATGCGCCTATAGGAGGGGTTCAAGTTTTGTTTGGACACCAGAACCAACAGAGCCCTCCCCTTGGATCCGGCCTGCCCTGAGCGCTTAAGTGTTTGGTCACCAGCCAGTTTACCCTAGAGGATCTAATTGCATAAAAGAGACTTTAAACATGGCGGTTCCAAGCCATTGTATTGTTGTGCCATCCAAATCCACACATAGCTGCAACGTCTGATTGGCTTCTGAACAGCAAAAGCTCAGTGATAGAACAAAGCTAAAGTAATGCCACACTTCACTTCACAAGCAAATAAAACTTACCAATTTGATTGATACTACTGCAAGATTCTGCTCCTGAGATTTTGCACTCTTGCTCAATGCTTCAGTTCAGTGCCAATTTTCAACTTGAGGATCGCAGCTAAGATTAAGTGCGAGGTTTCAACAATTGAGGTACAAACATGGCGGCATGGACAACTGTTGAAATTACTAGATGAACTGGGCCCCGATGTGCCCTTTTTCCAGCTCGTTGCATTCTCCTGCGACCACGCCGTGTCTGTGGTACAAGAGGAGCATTGTTGATGACAGGTTGTGTCATTACTGGGTACCCCATAGCAGGTGTATTGATATAGTCAGCAGGAGGATAGCCATACCCAACCACAGATGCATTAGCATGCACAGGGGGGCCAGGATACCCAGACCCAGGACCCCATTGCGGCTGTGTACTGGTGGTTGGAAGAAAACGATCATTCATGCCTGAATGATCCTCTGAGGATCCAGCTGCAAATTGGTCACTACTAGAAGCATCTGATGATGAGTTTGACAAATTTTGGGCAGCTGGAGTTACACCTTGTTTTGCCTTTGTTGGTTTCAAATCATCCTCCGTTGGGTACAAGCTGTAGGTCATGTTGATTGGCTTGAAAACATCACTTGCTGGATCCTGGAAACATCAAGCCTCTTGCTGTTATGCACAATGAAGCCAATACCCTAAGGATGGGGCTTGTCACTACTGTGCTATACTGTGTGTGCAATGAAAGAGAAATCTAGCATACCCTTCTTGCATTTTGACCCAAAACTAAGGTCATAAGGCATTGGCAAGTTTTCAAGAGAAACATTCTGTGAAGAGTTGAAGATCTTTGCAACAGGACTCTTCCTTTGAGTAACAAAACAGGTGAGATGCTGAATTTTATCACTATGGCTGGAAAGAAATCAAGTTGTTCCATACCTGTTTTGGTGTAAACTTGAGGGACAGTTCAATTTGTCCATGCATGTTTCTGGACATGGGTCTTGCAACATCATACCATGTGGTTGTTGTCAACCCCACCTTGTTGAATGTGTCCTTCAACTGTATCCTGTAATTTAAGCAGAAAAGTAGAAATCCAACCACATCATGTAATGCAAGGATGAAGCTAGTGGAAAATGGTCACTGAAGAATGTTCATGGGAACAAAAAAGACACTGGAATTTTGGTGTGCTCTGAACCAGGACAAAAGACATGACAAAGCAGCTGGTCTGTAGAACATTTGGAGACCATGAAAAACATGAAGGGGCTGCAGCCACAGAAGGCAATAAGATGCACAGAGATGAACATGGAAATCAAGCTGAAGATGGACAAGATTTGACTGCAGTACAGGAAAACACAACAATAAATTGAGGAAAAATGGAGACGATTGAAGATAATTCGAAGTTGGTACAAACTGTTTGGAGTGGAAAAGGTCAAGGTATGCCCAGGACCATACCTAGTATCCCCAATATGCCCGTCATACAATGCATTTTTATTGTACAGCTTCACACTAAGTTCAGTTGCACCATCCTCAATGTTGAAAGTAAAGGTTTGGTTCCAAGTTGGCCTTGAGCCCTGATCTGCAGCCACCTCACAAGAATGCTTAACCTATATAATCCTTATTCAAGAATGAAAGTGCTGAAAAATCCAAAGCCAAAAAACCAGTATATGTACTGTCTGTCAACACATTCCGAGTTTCTGTCTCTAAATTACATGCTACCAGGATATACTACCTCACTTCCAAGTAGCCAAAAAAGGGATAACTTTTTTGCTCAATTCTTCCCTAACAATTGGAAAAAACCTCCTAGATCTCTACACCCTCTCTTTCATACTTCACAAGCAACCTCTTGTAAATTCCTATTCCATTTTCTTCTGCATTTTCTATTTACAACTCTCTGCATTCAGCATGAACTGAGAAGTCACCTCCACAAAAACAATATAAACTTGCTCACATCTTACATGGAATGTCTGAAAATTATAGAACTGCCAACATTTGCAACAGTAGAAGAATGGCATTTTTTGCAAGCTATGTGAAAAGGTAAATTCTGTTTATATCATACTTTGTGCTGTTGCACTTCTCTGTACTTGCCCTCCACACTTGATAATCGCATAAGGGTTTGCCATACCTAACCCTGCCAACCAAAAACCACAAACTGAAAAAACATTGGTTGAAGCTGCTTGCAAAATCCTTTCCAGTGTAAAATCTTCAGATCTACTGGACATCACAGAACAGGAGGAGTCACGATCCTTTCTTTCCAATGTGAAGTCTTTGGATCCACCAGGAATCACAGAGGGAGGAGTTGCAAATCTAAAGTCTTCAGATCAACTAGACATCACAGAATGGAGGAGTTGCTGCAATTGCAAGGGAGTGCTTGGTACTGGCTGAATGAATTTTCTTTCTGCACACGTGCGCCTGGGCCTAGAGACTCAGGTTTTGCAGCAATTTCTCAGAGTTTCAGTAAGGTCCATCTATTTGAACATTCCACAATTCTCTCCCATATTTTGTGGATGGGGCAAATTGGAACTCCAATAAGCCGTAACAAATATTTAATAAACCTAAAGCGAAATGGATCACATCATCATTACCTTCTGCAATTTCTTGTGGACTAGAAGCTTAAATCACTGATAATGATCTTCATCGAAATGAGGGTCAGAAATTTCAGAATAATATAGCATCTGAACTGCACAGGATGATGCGAACACATAGACAGACAAACAGACACTTGTAAGGTAAACAATTCGCCTTCATCACCTTGCACTAGGATAAACAGTTTCAAGCTCTGCGCCTCCGGATTTTTCGTTCGGCTTCACTTGACTAGAGCTCGACATTCACAGAGAAAACAAACTTCAAAATCAAGGAACTGAAGAAGAAGAAGAAGAAGAAGAAGATCATCCGCTAGGACTATGGAAAACGAAAACTAATAATAGTAACAAGAACAATAACAAGCCAAGAATTTCGTCGCCTTTGATTCCCTATTTAATTCTCATGACCCTGCGCTAGGATAAACAGTTTCAAGCTCTGCTACTCCGGATTTTTCGTTCGGCTTCACCGGACTCGAGCTCAACATTCACAGAGAAAACAACCTTCAAATCAAGGAACCGAAGAAGAAGGAGAAGATCCGCTAGGAATATGAAACAATAATGATGAGGATGAAGATGATGATATAAAGTTACCAAGAATTTCGTCGCCTTTGATTCCCTCCGCTCGCAACAACGCAATTTCCAAAACGCCGATTGCCATCTTGCTCGAGCTTTCTCGCTCTCTCTCTCTCTCTCTCTCTCTCTCGGCAAGAAAACGCAGACTACAAAACACAACACTGAAGAAACGGAGAGCAAGGTTTCCAAGGGAGGGGTTTTTTTTTTTTTTTTGGGACCTGACTTGTTGACCTTGCCTCCCACCCCCCCCAAAGCCCGGCTTTTGTAGGGGAGAAAAACACATTTGTAGCCACAACTTTTTCTCTTTTTTTTTCCCCCAAATTTGTGAGGTGGATGGGTTGGCCAAGAGGACTTAAGCCAAATTTGGCTACAGGTCAAAGAAGAAACTAGAAAAGTTTAGGAATCCTGCTATAATTTGGCGACATGCTATGCCAGACCCTGTTATCTAAATATGGCGATTTCCAAAAAAAAACTCCTCATATTGTGGCTACTTTGGATCTTTTTTTCCTTCCAATAAAAGCCTTTTTATCGTCCACAAGTGAACTTAGACAAATTTGGCTACAGGTCAAAGAAGAAACTAGAAAGGTTTAGGAATCCTGCTTATATTTTGGTGACAAGCTAGACCCAGTTATCTAAATATGGCCATTTTATAAAAAAAATTCCTCATAATGTGGTTACTTTGGGGGTTTTTTCTTTTTTCTTCTAATACAAGCTTTTTTTGTATATGTTGCACAAGCTTTTGTTTTTGGTCTCTAGGATATTCTATTAAGAGCACCCCGTAGAGACTATGCAAATAAACAAAATAGAAGATATTAAAAAAAAAAGCAAAGGCAAGTTAAGCTAACAAAGCCTCAAAGACAAAAAAGCAAGACTTTTTTTACGCAAAGCTCAAGCTTTTAACCTGCACTTAAAAAAACTCAAGCAAATATCTTGGTCGAATTCAATGAAATCAATTATTTCAAGATTATGAAAAATGGTTGACTGCAAATAACTAAAAGTTACAAAAATGCAAATTTCGTTCATCATAGCCAAATAGAGGAAGATTCATTTTGATGGAAAGTAGAATCACTACATGAAATCTCAGGATGCCAAAGTTGACCAAAAACACCATTTGTAGCATTTGAACTTTACATGTATTAAGTTGAATGCACATTACACAGCATATTTGTTCCTATGTTTTTGGGGGAGTGTTTAAAAAATGCCCGAGCATTTTTTGAACCCCGCTTTCGCCCTTTTTTTCTTATTTTCCCCATTGTCCTCATGGGGTGTCTGGGAAAATTATGATGCAACATTTTACATACAATGATACCCTTGGCCCATGGGCTTCACCATAATTAGGCACACATTCAACTCCACCTCATCCATGCCCTTATTCTAGTAAAGCCCATGGCCTTGGGCCCCAACGTTATTTCAGCAACAAGTTGTAAATGTGTTGCTTGCTTTGAAGTGGCTTGGTGTAGGTTTTCACGCATGGGCATCGTGGGTCCCAAAGCAAATCGACATGGAAACATGTCATGTTTCAATGGTGGTTTGGTGTTCGTTTCAACAGTGGGAAATCGCATGCCATGAAACATGAGCTTCGAAACTTGAACCTTGAAACCTACCACCCACCAAAACATGCCAAGTTTCGATGGGTGGCCCAACATGCGTTTCAATGCCTAGGTAGCCCAAGCCTTCAAAACATATCCCCACTGAAAACATGTAATGTTTCAAGAGCTATGTTTCAACCCCATGCACCCATCTTACATGTTCCCCCATGCGATCCCATCCATGCCCCATGACCCATCCATGACGCTTTAAACCTTTTTCAACTTTCTCACACTTCGTCTAACTTTTGCCAAACTATTATGTCATGACAATTAATGAAAGTAATGGAATAGGTTTTAAAGTTTAGGTAGCAATTGATTACAAGCGAGATGCATTGCATGTCAATCATCACAACAAAAGAACAAGCACACCTAGGTTTCAATTATGTTAAGGTTTTATTTTTTTGTATAGTTTCTTGGTTTTCTTACAACTACAAGCTTTCTTTCTTCTTCCAACTTAAGGTAAATCAATCTAGGCATAGCACTCCCTTCTTTTAATCTTCCATTATTCTTAACACAAAAGTCGAATTAATCTTAATAGAAGAGAGGAAACATGGAGAGCGAATTAATGAACATGATAGTAAAAAATGTGAAAATACACAAAATAGTTTTTGTGGAACTTACATTCATGGGGAGTGGCTGCAATTACTTTAAGAATGCCAAAATCATTGTCGAAAGGATGGGAAGGAGTTTATTTGTGTTTATTATCACTATAAGAACTTGAAGATGAAAATCAATGAGCACTAAAAAAAAGGGTGTGACAAAGTTGTGGATTTCGAAGGGAATCCTATCAAATTAAAATTGTACCCACCATCAAGAAACACAATAGAAGGTATGTATCTTGCAAAAGGTGGAAACATTATGGAATATAGGATGAAAGTGAATGCATTGTCGAAGCCAAGGAGTAATCGCCCTTTGATTACATTAGCTTTATAGCTAGTATAGATGTATGAACACAAGCACAAGATGGATAAAACCCCACCCTTGGAGATTCACAATAAAGTTCAAGAGGAATTTGTTGTTGTCCCTAAAAAATGCCTTAAGAAACATGGAGGCTAAATGTCAAACAAGTTTTGAAACTAGAGAGGATTCTCAAGCGCCTCGTTTCGTCAAAACCTATCACTTGAGAACAATCGCAACACAATGGTATTAGATCACACATTTTCTATTTGAATCTGCAACATTGTAATGTTTTTTTAAGTTTTGACAAAATTCAATTAGTAATTGTAAAGCACTTACAAAATATTAGTCTAATTTCTAGTGTTCAATTGAAAAGTAACCCATATCAATTCATGTGACACATGTTTTGATATATTGAGTTTTTTTTTTTGTCCTTGAAATTCCAAAAGTTTCAAACTTTTCCAACAAAAATATCATGTTTTAATCATCATTGCAAATCGGATTCCATGTTTCAACATTATATTAGTTCTGAAAAAACATGTTATGATACCTATAGGTAGGTTTATGTTTTGGTGGCAAATTACACAATTCCTCAACAACTATCATGTTTCAAAACACGTCTATGGAAAGGGATAGAACTTAAATTGGTCGACAAAGCTTGGGCCTGCAAAAAAAATCTTTTTACAAGTTTTCCTAATCATTTATTAGAAAACGCTTGAGTCAAATTCGCATTTCCCTATGCCTTGCTGCCCCACCATGAGGGGGCAAAGTGAAACACCATTGGGGTAATAAGAAGAACAAGTGCCAAACTATCACATTGTATGGGTCTTTCGCTAACTTATCCAATGGAAAATGAAATGCCACTTGTACATCACGTCGTAGAATGGTGGGGATGCGGTTATATAATCGAAGATGACAAAGGCCTAAATGAAAAGACCCATGGACATCAAATGTTGAAACCCATGTCCAAGCTTATGCGGGCAATGTGGGAGTAAGGGAAGATATTGAATTGGGATGATCACAAGGTTTTAGATTAGATGAATTAAATGTTTGACAAGAATGCTGATGACAATTTAACCCTCAACTTGTGAATTGACACCCACAAATGAGGCACAAGATTTTAAGTTGAGGTTGAGGGCATGTTGAAGAAATGGGGGTAGGTTGGGGGGTATGATCATGGCCAATTATAAGGAATAATAGAGTGGGAAGGGAAAAATGTCCTAAATATGCATGATCAAAGGGGTTTGGGAAAGTGTAAAGTCGGGACCCCACATTCGTATGAAGGGCTAGTAGGGGGAACTAATAGGTCGTGTATGATTTGTTGGAATCGAAGGGGTAACTAGTGGGTGGTTTGTGGTTTGCATGGGGGATAAGGTGGAGGATAGATTAGTGGGGGTGCATGATGAGGTGAATGGGCGATGGGAACCACAAGGTTCGATGAGACGTGATGAATTAGGGGATATGGGACGTTTGATGCCCATGAAGTAGGAGATCTACTATGAACATGGGCCCCATTTTCTAAAAACTACCTACTACTACAAGGCAATCCTAAATCTACAAAACTATGCATACAATATTAAATGAAACAAAAGGAAAAAAATAAGAAACTTTCCAAGGAATCCTTTGCTAGGGCATTATGCCAAGGCCCAACTTGTATTTTGCTATAGGCCTGGGTTTCCCAATCACTAATCTATTAGATTCAACAAGACCTAGACATTTTAATACCAAAATATTAGAATGGGACCTATTTGCACAATTATAGATATGTCCCACATTTTAAAAATTGCTTATGTCAACATAATAATTTAAAACCTATAAAGCCAACCTCATAAAACTAGACAAACCAAATGGAAAAAGACAATGAATCGTCACAAACAAGCAAGTCCTATTTAAAAAGATAACTAAACTTTAATTTTGCCACAACCTTCAACATCATCATCCTTATTTTACTAGGTTTAACACAACCTATACATTTTTTAAAAACTATTTTGCAAAAATTAGGGGCCCAGAAACTTCTAATTTGTTATTTTTTGCACTACTCAACTAATGTAACACACAACTTCAATAACACAAAAACACCCTAGACTCAATCATTTGTTTTTTTTATGAAAAAAATCCTATAAAACATATTATTGGTGAATGACTAGTCATTAAGTATTGACATGGTCACACTTACAATGAATTTTATTTTTATTTATAATTATTTTTATTTATTCTTCTTCCTTTGCTATTTTTCCGAAGTTATGACAAAAACCAAGAAAAACCAAGCTTGTGGCGAAGTTTATCTTTGTAGTAAAAGCTTTTTATTATGTTTAATTTGTAAGTAATGATTAGATTCTTGGTGATAAAAAACTTTATAGGCTTGACAAAAACATAAAAAAAAAGACCCACCACAAAGCAAAACCCAAACAAAAGAAAAACAAAAAAATATAAAACCCATCTTCCCTTAGTGTTTTCACCTTTGTTGTTTTGTTACTTGTTGATGTTGGTGTTGTTGTTGTCACTATCCTCCTTCTTTGCTCCAAAAAGTGGTCGCTTTCATATGTCCCACCATGTCATGAAAATCTAAAAAATAGATTTACAACTAATCCCCTTGATGGAGTTGTAACTAGACTACCCACAAGGCCTCTTTATACTGAAATGAAATTGGAACCTTTTTTTCTTGTTTCCTAAAGGCCCCCAACTGCAAAAAATTTCTCTTTGTCCCTCTTTGTATGTCGTTTTTTTTTTTTTGGTGACGTTAATTAATGAGTACAAGGAAACAACAACAATAATGGCAACAAAGTTGTTGCCACTACCATTGCCACCCATATTATAACACAACCCTTATTGCCACTATTAGTGGTTCTTTTCCATTTTCACTTTATCCTACCCTTTTGGAAGTGTTGGCTGAAAATTTTCCTTCTTCCTGAACGCCTCCACTGCTACTACATATATTCTCACTACTCCTATCTATAAAACTACTATTTGAAAGTTGTCCTTTCCACCAACTCCAAAGTTGGGACCCCAATTGTTAAACTTGACATCATTAATTCACTAAAAAATTAGGAGTTTTTGAAAATATTGAAAGAAATATTGGATGGGTTTTGGGATTTGGGCTTAAAATATTACTGTTTATTTGCACTTTGTATATTCTTTTTATTTGTTTTTCTAATGTATGTAGATGAAGCAAAGGCTATAGAGTTGAAAAAACATAATACACGTATTGGTTTTCTTATTTTCTCTTTTTTTATGATTAGAAAATACAATATAATGGAAAAAACAAACAAAAACCTCAAATTAATTTGAACAAAACCCTTTTGTTTTCATTTTGTTCAAATCATAAAATTTTTGAAATCAAACCCAATTCAATTAAAAAAATATTGAGACGGGTGACCTTACTAAAGGCTTAATATACTTCAGCTAATGGCACGAGGGCCTATTAATCAACATGATGATAAGAAAGGAAACTTCTTTTTTTTTCAATGCAAAGCAATGCCAATTGAAAACATAATGAAATATAATAATTCAATTTTATATGATGTGCTAGTAAAATATTAAATAGGAAAAGAAAACAACATTGATAAGAAGGGGAAAAAAGGTTTAATAGGTTTGATAATGATATTAAATGGGTTTGGGCTTGACATTCAGTTTAAAAGTTTACTATTTCAATATAATTTCTTTTGATTGTATATATATTTTTGCCATTTTTCTTTTCTTCTTTCTTTAGTGCATGTAGGTGAAGTAAGTGTATAGGTAATGTTGTTAGGCACAATTTTAGCACCCCTTAAGACCTTATTATGGGTCACCCCCCTTACCCCCTTGGAGATTTTCAAAGGGGGGAATCAGAAGTTATTTGCTAACTTCTAATTCGTCTACCCTTTGATTCTTGACTTCTTACTCCACGGATTTTCTTCCCCCCTTTTCTCTTATCCTAGCAACAACAGAAAAGGGTACAACTTGATGGTGTCCAACCTAATAATATCCCTTTCTTTTAAAGTTTATTCCTTTTTTATTTGATACCTTTATGTTCATATTTATGGTTGCTACAAACAATCATTTCACTCTTTTTTCTTCACTTCTCTTCCCTACCACCTTCCTTAACCCATTGCAACCCTCAACCACAATGATTCATACCAAGATCATTTCACAAGGGTTATGGAAAGTTATTACACACCAAAACATTTCACATCATTCAAGGTGAGGTTACAACATAATTTTTCCAACTTGGAGTTTTTCCACTCCCATCTTTAATTCTTGTCTTACCTATTCCATAAACTCTCCCACTTCATTACAATCCTACCTCCTCCTATCTACTACTTCAGAGCCTTCAATACTAACCAAAATGAAAACAACCCCCTTGACTTCTAACTCCAAGGATAACCTTACTTCCTGTTTATATCTTGTTTTCTTGCTTTTGCAAGAGGGCAGACCATTATTTGCTTGCTCCTAGGTCTCACACCCAACAAACTCCAACCTCCTCCCCTTTTATAATCCTAACCCCTTTATTCTAGCAAGTTTAAGTACCTTTGCTTGACCTCCACTAGCTGCCTCCCACTCACCATGGTCATAAGTTCTTCCCTCTGCACTCCCACAATTGCCATTACTTGAAGATCTTGCCTCCATTCTCCAACAAATGTTGACTTTACCACTTTTTGAAAAGATGGCTGGTTCATGATGTTGTGGCCGCCCACCTTCATCCTCCTTGCTTCCTCATGATTGCCAAGATCTCTTACTTCTACCATCATCACTCCCTCCTTCTCATAACCTCCTTCCCACGCTGCACTCATTAATTAAGAAGAAAAAAAATAAGTCAACATTAATTCTTTGCTTCTCAACTCCTTGGAGGCACCATTGCTGATGCCCTACCCTAACCTTAATTGCTTAAAAACTTTTAAGAATCCTCCTTCCCCTTGCATGTACCTTTTTATCCAATGAAGTTAGCCAATTTCAAACAAGGACAAGAAATCCAACCTTGTCCTTTGGGGGCCAACCTACCATCCTTTTTTCTTAACCAGACCAGCCCTTCAAGCTCTATTGGGATAAGGGGATACCTTTTAGTTTAATCCTTTAAACTCAAACTCTATTGGGATAAGGGTAGACTTCTTAATCTAATCCTTTAGACTCAAGCTTAACCCCCAAAATTTCCTTATCCTTCCTAGCCTTCCCAATCAAAACCAAGTTAGGCTAATTTGAACCCAACAAGTGTAAGAGCATAAAGTATGTATTGGAAATATAACAATCCTCTTGGAGGATAGCCATAAATTGGACCCAAGGCTTTTAGATGATGATCCATGACCCAAAAATGACAAATCAAGGTTCAACCAACATGGCAACCTACATGGTACTACCATTTTGGAGGGAAAATCAATTGGTTCTGAGCCAAAAAAAACAAGAGTGGAAAGGAGAACTCATGGTTTGAAGAACCAAGATGCAAAGTAATGTCCAAGGCAAGGTCCAAACTCAAGGATTCAATTTGTTTCAAATGAACTCAATTTTTTTCCTAGGAATTTGAACCCTAGACTTCATTTGAAATGGGCCTTAGAAAATGGTTTTCTTACATGACAAATTCAATTGAAACATAGGTTAGAAATGAGTTAATATTGGATTACCAAGGGACTAAATCCATGGTATGAACCATGAAATTAAATTTTCTTTTGAACATGGACTTATTCCATATTTTCATTTTAGAAAACCAAACATATTACCAAGGTTTGTTTTTTCAAATTTCTCAAGTATGTCCATTCACATGGATCCTCACCATTAATTTCCTGGTGACTATCTTAGATGGGTTGTAGCACATTTACAAAAGTGCCATTATTGTTAATGACTTGAGAAGGGTTTAGGTTTTAATGTGGATACTTTAATTTATTTTATTTTTAAAATGGTGAAAACATCCCTTAAAATTACAAGTTTTTTTCATTTTTTTCATTTTCTAAATTGTTTTTGCTAAATTGATTTTTTTGCTATAATTAAAGCTATTGGACATGACCTGACAACTTGTAACAATAAGCAATGAACAACAAGGAGTTTACCTATTGATTACATATGCAAATGACCCAAAACAAGAGCTAGTTTGAAACAAACATGAATTAAAATGTTCATGAGGCCTCACAAGAGGTCAAATAAGAACAGACTTGTAGCCTTTTCTTTTGTGCCGAAATCTCACAACCAATGCGACTATCATTTTTTGAAACATGTGACAAAATAAATCTTTTTAGCGTTTCTAGTCATCAAATTTAGACTTTTTTGGACCTAAATAATCAAGATTCTTATTTAAGTTTCAAAAGATAGCCAAAAAAAAGAAATATTTTCATATTTTCTTTGTAGCCAAGTTTGGCTAAATCATCTTATGGATGATTGCAACTTGTGCTCCATCACAAACTTGAAAAAGGAAAAACACTTGAAAAGAGGCAATGGTGAGGACTAAGAACTTTTCTCTTTGTTAAAAAACAAATGAAGAAACTCTTGTGGCCAATCCTCCATCAAGGAGGTTGAGAATTTCTACAAAGTTTTTAAATAAAGCTAAAATATAACAAAAATCCAACAAAAAAACAGAGCTATATGTTATTAGTGTTGATAAATGAAAATGAATCAATGAAAGAATATATAATTAAAACAAAAATTTATAAGGAGCTCTCCACCCAACCTTGGGATCACACAAGTTCCTACAAACTTTTATGATTTACCCTCAAACTTTAACTTATTCCTAATAGGAGGTCAACATCTCACATGTGCAATATTACCTCCATTTAATTTGGGTGAACATCATATGTAATGAGTTATTTAATTCATTTTAATTCCAACATTTTAAAGTTCTAAAAAGTTAAGTGTTTGAAGCACAAACATTTAAGATAAAAATAACTTGATAAAAATAACTTGATTGGAATTAACATCCAACACCGTCATTAAACCAACTATCAAGTTACACACTTGACCACAATTGTCAAACATTGAAATGTTCAAGCTTGTCAATAAAAAAATACCTTGGTCAATATATTTGTAACTATATTCTCTATGTTGTAATATATCAACTTGATAAAATTATTTTCAGTTTTTTCTCACACCAAATAATGATGAATCTTATACATTTTTCACAAGAATAAAAAGTTGGGTTATTTGATAAAGATATGTAACTTTGATTGTTATTATATATAATAATGGGTTTCATATATGGTTGATCAATAGTTTTAAGTAATGATGAAAGTCACATTGCTCGCATCATTGTCAAGGAAATTATTGTATATTCAAAATTTATTTATGGCATAACAATACATGGTTGTTTTTCACTATTCGAACTAATAACTCTAGATTTTGATTTAAAAAATAACAATGTGCATCAATGTTCATCGATATTGTTGACACAATTTGCATCACAATATGCATACATTTTTATGCTCTCATAAATATTATGATAGATTCCAAAATTGAAATGGGTTTTGGTAGGCATTCATTTCAAAATGCATTTGACTTATATTGTTTTCATCAATTCCATGATTATAGCTTACATTCTTATCAAAATGAACTTTGTCCCAACTATGGTTTACACCCTTTCAAAGCAGACCTAACCTTGGCTATAGCTTATGTCTTTGTCAAAAAATGCCTTGCCTCAAATATGGTTTACATTCCCATCAAAACCCATTGAACCTTAGCTATAATTGAAAATATTTCTTTCTAAAGGTGAATTGTTGTGAAGCTCCAAAATCAATGAACCAAATATATTAGCAAATTGTAAAGATAAACAAAATAATCACAAAAAGTTTAATCTTGCCTACTATAATTACATGTGAAGAACCTTTGAACTTGTTTTTCCAATCTTGTTTTTTTTTGTGACATTTTTTTGCAAAATGATCTTTAATGACATAATTGTATTGAACTTATCTTAATTTACATCCTTTTAAAATTTTCCAAAAGCATTTTTAGGGGCTAATGTTTCTAACTTCATACCATGGTTGGGTACATTTATCTTAAACTACAATTCTTATTGCAAGAATTGTCCCCATAATAACTCCATAGAAAATTCATCAATATGGGTACTAAGCAAAAACACCAAGTTATGGGTGAAGGTCATAAATAATGTTGGTTGGTTCCTTGGTTTTAAAAGCCCTTAGTCCTAGTTTTAAATATTTTTCAAGGGTTTGGTTATGGATCAATTCTAGTCATTTAAAACAAAAATGGGACCTAGTTTTAATTTTGGTTTTTTACAAGAAAAACAAGAAAGAAAAAAATAGTTAAATGAGTAAGGCGATGAGTAGGACAATCATGAACATTAAATACATAACGGACCTTACTGGCAATTTGATGCTTATTTGAAATTGATGCAAGAAGTTTTCAACAAACAAGAAAATCCTGAAAGTTTGAACATGAAAATCAATAAAGATCAACAATAAACATAAAACCACAAAAAAACCAAAAAAATCAAAGACTTTAAAAATGGAACTAAAATTACATTAAAAAAATAAAATTTAGTTATAGTTTTCAAGCACCCTTGGAAGTGGACCTTAAGTCTAGTTCTAGTTATTTTGAATGTTAGAACTAAGGGATGGTTCCCACCTAGTTCCAAAAATTGAACCCAACAAATTTGATTTTAGGTTCACCTAGGTACAAAATTGGGATCTAGTTTTGGTTAAGTTCCTTAGAACTAGAATTGAAAACACCATTTTTTAATCAAGTAATAAGATATGTAACCAACATTGGTAGCAAACTCCTTAAAAATGCAAATGCCAAATCTTCATTAGAAACTACATGATTAATGTTTACTAATTTGTCAACAATCATGCAACGCTTGTGAATATGAACTTGCATTGAAATGCTTTCCTCCATTGTAAAATTGTGAATCTTTTGACATAGTTGTAATCTATTGCCAACATGTTGTCTTTCAAATGTTGCACATAAATTATCCTAAGATTCATTCACATTCTTCTCATGTGCTACATGATGTAAGAAAAAATCAACAACATTTAGGAATATTATCTCAAGAATGAACTTTTTTCTTTTCAAGAACATGCGATGTTAATGAATACCTCTTTCAAGATTTTTTTGTCCAAAAATCTAGTGGCAATGACTCTATTAAAGTGACTTCCCATAAATCTTTTTCATGCAAGAGAAACTATGGATCTTCATTTGCCAACTATGAAAATTATTTCCATTAGGCTTTTAAAAAAATCAAAAGTAGGTGCCATGATTGTCATTAGAACAATGTTAAATAATAGATGTTTAAAACTTCAAAACTTTTCAATGAACAACTATATATGCAAGAAAATAATTCCTTTTTACAAGAGCAATCAAGCTTTGATACCATGTTGGAAATTGAGATTAGCTCAATGAGAAAATAAATATGAATAACATAAATTTATAATGAACTCTCTAGCCAACTTTAAAATCACACAAATTTGTTACAAACTTTTACGATTCATCTTTCAATTCTTGCTTACTTTTAATAAGAGGTGAACATCCCATATGCAAATGTTACATTCCTTAGTTTTGCATGCACAATTGCATGCACAAGGTCATCAACACATAAAAATGTTACCTCTAACTAACAGAGGTGAACATCACATGTAATAAGTTACTTAACTAGAATTTTAACTCAAATATATCATAGTTCCAAAAAATTAAGTGCATGAAACACAAAATATTTAGAGTAAAAATAACATAGGATGTGACATCCAACAATTAATAAACATAAAATATATGGAAATGCTCCCAATGTGACACATCATTTCGCTTTGAAGACTACATTTAGATATTTACAAACATTACAAAAATGAGATTGAATGCAAAAGGAAAGCTATTTTGAACTTTGGGGATTTTACATCACTAACTCTATCCTAATCATGACATGAGTTGTGAAGGGATTGGTTTTTAACGTCTTGCAATAGAAACTAAAAACCATAAACCTTAATACTAACTGCCATAGCCATACTATTATTTTCTATTGCATGTGGATGCTACGAGTGTCGTTGATGACATGTAAATGCATATCTTATTATAAAATCGGCTTCAACATGTGTAAAAATGAACAATTAGTTAAATTTGAAGATTTCATTTCAAAAAAATAAATTTTTTAAAAATATTCCAAAAAAACCAATGATCTTATTTAAAAAAAAAAAAAAACCATAATTACTGATCATTTAAAAATTCAAATAATCACATCACATTGTTAAAAGTCCCAAAATCATTTGGGTTAAGTCTTTTCACTTTATAAATATCCCATCAACTTAAATTAAATCAAAGATTTTGAATTCAAAATTTGAAAAATTTCAAGTTAAATTTAGGCTTTAAAGGTCTTTCATAAAAACGTGAAAGTATTCGTGTAAGTGTTGGTTCACCTTGATCCACACATATTGAATTTTAAAAAGGTCCCAAAAATATATGCAAGAAGAGAAGAACAAAGGTTGGGATTTAAGGAACAAGATGAATTGTTTTTCTTAATTCATAACTTACTAATAATTTAGTAGAATTTTTTTTTTTCCTAATTTCATTTAGGCTTTGAGTGAACTAGCTAGCAACACCTACAATGATAAAAATTAAAAGCCTTCACTTTTTTTGGGTTGCTTCTAAATATTATAAATATTTGACCATTAAATTAAATCAAGGTCCAATTTTCTAATGCTTCCCAAGTTAAAAAATTTCATCCCTCAAGAAGGTTAAAGTACCAAATAATGTTGGGTGGTTCCTACTTTTTCATGAGAACTTTTGGTTCCTACTTTTGGTTCTTAGCCTATTTTTCAATTATGAAATAAGTTTTTTAACAAATAAAATAAAAGCTTAAAAGAGCCAACCAAGGTTTTACGAAATTGGAAACCAAACCCTTTCATTAATTTTCACAATGTAAGTTTTCACAAGTTTGTTAATTGATTTGAATTGATTTTTGAAATGAATTATAAGAAAATTATCAAAATTTGATAAAATTTTAAAAGATAACTTTAATAACCAAGTTGAGAAAGTGGAAATATGAAGTTTTTTTTTCCAAATTTCACATGTCCACAATTTTTTCCTTTCCAAATTCACCAACCTTCAAGTTCTTTCCAATTGTTATGGTGCACACAAAGGAGTCAAAAGTAAATGTCTATAAACTATATTTCAAAACTTTGCAATTTAAAATTCATTTACTTTGATTTAAAAAAAATCACATTTAATTGACTTGGGCCTTAAAAAATAAAAATAAGTAAAGATAATCATGATATCGAATTGCTTCATGCTTTGACTAAATTTACAACTAATCACATTATAAAACTTGTTTAAAACACCATCTTTGATAATAATATACCATTTTTTTTTATTAATTCAAAAAATAAATTTCAATTGTGTGCATAAATGAAATCAACACATAAGGTATTTACATCTTCAAGACAAAAATATTTTCCAACTTACAGACATTATAATCATCACCATTATTATAACATAGTATACCATCAAAGGTTGGTGCAATTTCAACTATTTATTCTTCATCCCCTATACCCGCTCAAAATAAGTTCCTAGAGTGCCTCTATAAGAGAAAGCCAATAGAGATATCACATAACACCCCTTAAAACAAACCCTACAACAGACCCAATGTTTTTTTTCTGGAGAAATTTCGCTATTTTTTGACAAATAAATTGGCATTTTATTGGAAAAAAATTGTTTTTCTAGTGTAAATGCGACTCTATATATATATATATAGGGTTAAATTTCGCCAAAATTTCGATATGAGAAAATTGAAAAAAACAAACACTGCACACAACACTCTCATTTGGCTCCTCAATCCACAAAATTTTCTACGAGTGTCATTAGTGCATTAGGAGGGGAATTTTGGCCACTTTTCAACTTTCCTTTCTTTTTCTTGTAGCCAAATTTGGCTAATTCTCTTGTAGATGATCACAAGTATGGCTACATGACAAAATTG